>Ga0209810_1001269_pt1 | contig 39961 bp, 33 predicted proteins | sample Coa_R1_7_FD_187159 | JGI IMG/M metagenome (GOLD analysis project Ga0209810, IMG submission 187159) | Surface soil microbial communities from Centralia Pennsylvania, which are recovering from an underground coalmine fire - Coalmine... | ecosystem: Environmental > Terrestrial > Soil > Unclassified... | reverse complement strand
TAACGGCAGCAGACTGGTTTATCCCATGGAGAAAGGCGCCATGCGTTTCTTTAATATTTTGGGGAATAAATTTTTTGCCGCTTCCTTCTCCTTTGTTCTCGGGCAACGTTTCAAGGATACGTTGTGCGGCACCAAGGCTTTGTGGCGCGGCGACTACAGGCGCCTGGCGCGCGCGCGCGCGTTCTTTGGAGATTTTGATCCTTTTGGAGATTTTGACCTTCTTTTCGGCGCGGCTCGCATGGGTCTGAAGATTGTCGAGGTTCCCGTGCATTACCGGCAGCGACAATATGGGACAACCAACATTCAACGCTGGCGTCACGGATTCATCCTTCTGCGGATGCTGATTTTCGCCGCGAGACGCCTGAAGTTCCTTGGCCGTGAAACTCTGCATGGGCAATAAGCAAGTGGCGTCCTCCAAGCGGCGCTGGAGTCGCGTTTCGCTGTTCGGGAACAAGGATCGGGAGGTAGATGGCTTGATGAACGACCGCCTTGGTAACGAAATTAGACACGGGCGGTTCCTTGTCAGCCACGGGGCCGGCGAGATCTGGAATTGGGAGAGCCCAGCTGGCAAGTTGCGACTGGCGCGGCGCGCGCGGCTACTTGGCAGCCACCTTAGGCCAGGAATGAGAGTGCTAGAGCTGGGGTGCGGCGGGGGGTATTTCACCAGAGAACTGGCCCGCTCTAGGGCGGACATTGTAGCAGTCGATGTTTCGCCTGAGCTTCTGGAGATGGCGAAAGCGAATTGCAGCGCGCCCAACGTTTGTTACGAAATCCAGGACGCGCATGCATTAAGCTATCCGGATACCGTCTTTGATTCTGTCGTTGGCAGCTCCATTCTGCACCACCTCGAGGTTGCAGTCGCGCTCCGTGAAATTTACCGAGTGCTAAAGCCAGGGGGAACGATCTGGTTCACCGAGCCAAACATGTTAAACCCGCAGATCGCGATACAAAAGAACGTGCCTTGGGTGAAGCGAAAACTGGGCGATTCGCCCGATGAGACGGCCTTCTTTCGCGGGAACCTGCGGCGGTTGCTGGAGCAGACCGGCTACCGCGATGTTCGGATCACGCCTTTTGATTTCCTGCATCCCAAAACGCCCCGCCCCTTCATCAGCCGGTTGAACGCCATCGGGGAGCTTCTTGAGAAAACCCCAATCGTCCGCGAGTTTGCCGGTTCACTCTATGTGCGCGCGGTCAAGTGAAGAGAGCCCCCGCATTGCAAAATACAGAAACGACGGATCGCGAGGCCACGTTGCGCAATCGCAGTCGCCTTGCCGGCCACCGAAATCTGCTTTTCTGGTATCGCCAGCTCTACAGGGATCAGTTCAGGGACTTCCCCAATCCGCAGGGCCTTTCCATCCTGGAGATAGGAAGCGGCACCTCGCCGCTTAAGGAATTTCTTCCAAATGTCATCACCAGCGATGTGCTTGATCTTGACTACCTCGATCTGGTCTTTGACTGTCACGAGATTGACAAGCTGGATGCGCTTCGCGATGAAAGCATCGACATCATTACGCTGACCAACGTGCTGCACCACCTGAAAAGCCCTATTGCCTTCCTGAACCGCGCTGCCGGCAAATTGAAACCAAACGGCAAGGTGATTGCGACCGAGCCTTTTTTCTCCGTGTTATCGACCCCCATCTTTAAGTATCTGCACCACGAGCGCGTCGATTTTGGCATCTCCGAGCCAGGGTTGAGCGAAATTAAGGGACCGCTGGCTTCAGCTAACATCGCTTTGCCATGGCTCATATTTTGTCGGCGGCGGGATTGGCTGGAACAGTTGAGTCAGAGATATGATCTGTCGCGCTGCACCATCCGTCCTTTTAGCGCCGTTTCCTACATGGCTACTGGCGGCATATCCCGCAAGCTGCCTCTTCCCCACTTTCTCTATCGCGGCTTATTCAGACTCGATCTCGCTCTCAGTCGCCGGTTCCCGTCGGTGTGTGCAGCTTTTTTTACGGTAGTTCTGACACGTCTTTGATGTGGCACCTTGACGAAACACGGTTTTTCGGCGACGCCTGTGCTAACTCCAGTGCAAACACATGCCTGCCGGGGATGTCGGGAAAAAAATCGTGAGGCAACAAAAGGAGCCATCGCCAACCGCTGCTGTGTCGTTGTCTCGTTGCGGGATCATGGTTTTCCGCCGCCCGATGTGAAGCCAATGTCCGCTACTCCGCTTTTTCGCAGCGCCGCTAACATTGTGTATCGGCATGGGTTTCCGGTCTATCGAGCCCTGTATGGGGCCTACAAGGCTTACAGCGATCGAATGGAGCGAGCGTTTCTGAGAAAAGTGTTGTTCCAAGGCGCGGTCATCGCAGATGTGGGAGCCAACATCGGCATTTACTCAAGTTTCCTCGCCCGGTGCGCGGGTGCTAGCGGTGTCGTTCATGCCTTTGAACCGTCGCCCGATAACTTTCGGCATTTGCTGTCTGTTACACGCAGGTTTCCAAATGTTCGCGCGGTTCAAGCCGCAGTCGGCGAGAGAACGGGCGCGTGTCAGCTTTATATTTCCGAAACGCTAAATGTTGATCACAGGACATATAGGCCTGAAGGAGATTCGCGCCGCGCCATTGAGACGAAAATCGTGGCGCTCGACGATTACTTCAAGCCTGGCCAGCGTGTTGACCTGATAAAAATGGATATTCAAGGTTACGAGCTGCATGCCTTGCGCGGGGCCCGGCGGGTCGTAGCGGATAATCCTGCGATTGCGATGCTACTTGAATTTTGGCCCTACGGATTAAGCCAGGCTGGCGTGTCCTGGTCCGATCTGGTTTCCGTTCTGAGGCAAAACAATCTCTCTGTATGGCGTTTGTTAAGCAACGGTTTGACGCTGTTCCAGCCACCGAGCGTGCCTGACGAGGACGTGGACTGGTACATAAGTCTGTTCGCATTTGGGCCGGCGGCGTCTCCTTTGATGGCAAACCATGCAACAGGCGAGCAGCAATTAGAGACCCGAAATGTTTAACCCTTTGCTAAAGTACACTGCTGGTAAAACAAGCCGGCCTGTTTGCGATGGCCTTGGCGTGAACGTGCGCGCCTGAGCGTCCCGGCTGTCGAGCACTAACAGGATCCAGTAGGGTAACACGACTACTTCCGATCCGGGTGGCACCTGCTTAAATGCGGGTCGCAGGGCAAAGTATCTTTCGCCCGGGGCATGCTCGTCGAAGTCCTTCTTCGAGATGACGGGCAGCCAGGTGCGCTGATTTTCATCAGCCACATGCAAATGATAGCCTCGTTGCAGCAAACGCAGGTCGAAAACGCTGGGAGCGCCAGTCGGCTGCGCGAGTTTTTCAACCAATAGCCTCGCCGGATGTCTGCGATTTTCAGGAACCGATCTGATCCGCAGCAAGAATTCCGGAGCTAAAGCAACCGCAAGCGAAAGAACTCCCGCTACGAGAACCGGCGGGCCAGCGCTGACCGGTGACTGCTTCTCTTGCTCAATCCGGTGACGCCGGGTCGTAAGCAGCAGATACAGCCCACCCGCTCCTGTTGCCGGCAGAAGGAAAAGCAACGGCAAGGTCGCCGCATAGATGCGAGTCTCGCCAGCCGATGGCGGTGCGAAAGGAAGAGACATTAGCAGACCGAATAACGCCGCCATGTTCAGCCAACTAATTCTGGAGTAAAGAGTCAATTTCGCCGGTAGCTGTTGTGCCTTAAGCAAAAAGAACAGCGAAAGCAGAGCGCCGAGGATGGTGCACCAGCGCGCAGATTCCGTAAACCATGCCGCAGGCATTTCCGCCGAATCGGCCCGAAACAAGGTATTCTTGAACCAAAGAAATGCCAGTCCCCGTCGCCAGCTTTTGATGAGCTTTGCAGGGTGACGCTTGATCTCGGACAAGCATTCATTTCTCAAATCCCGCATCACCAGTTGCTCAATCCTGATTGACTTTTCCCAGTCGGGGGTGGATCCGCCGGTTCGCTCTTTAAACAGTTGCATCGCCCGCTTTACGCCGTCGGTCCAGGTGGCACCTTTGAGCTCGCCGTAGATGCAATACCAGGCGTTCGACGGGACTCTAACGGTCACAACTTCACGATATGTCACGACGTGCAGAACCAGCGATGCGATCACAGCCAATGAGCTAAGAATGAACATTCTGCCCCGCGGCACCCCGCTGTTATAACACAGAGGCCAGGACGCAAGAACGAGAAACGGTAATGTCAGGTACGCCGCCGGTCTTGCGTTCAGCGCCTGAGTCAGGAAAAACAGGCCGCCACAGTACAGCCACGCTTTTGCCTTCCCCTGCCTGGCTGTGCTTTCAATCAAAAGCGCTGTGGCGCACAGTCCATAGAGGAAGCCCAGCTGCTCGCTGACAAACAGACCGGCGCAGTGGCTGCGAATGTACATCGTGACGCAGGCGAGAAATGCGATTGCAGCAACGCCGCCCAGGCGCAGGCGGACCGCCTCAAAAGCCGACCAGGTGGCGAAGGTCATGAGCAAGGTCAAAATCAGTGTGACCAGTCGAAAGTCGTAGTCGCAAATCTTGAGAAGAAGGGCAAACAGCACGGGAAACGGGTGTCTGCTCCCAAACATGACCGCTATGCGCTGACCATCAAGCAACTGAGAAGCCGTGGTAAAATATAATTGGGAATCGGTGCTGGGCAGGATGCCCCAAATTTGAAGTTCATTCCCGGCGGGATGAGAACCGGTATTATAACACCATGCCTGAAATACAGCTTGCACGACGGATATGACTGCCAATGACCAGGCGCTCATGCCTTTCTGGCGCCATAGAAGGGGCAAAGCGGCAGCCGCCCCGCATGCTAATAGGACGCTATACGTGTCTTTGCAAAGCGGTCGTAACCATGCTACGGGCATCGGGTGGTTGAGCAGCCACAGCGCGGGTAAAAGCGCGAGTAGCACGCACAACCCCCAAAGCCCTTTGGATAGCCATCGATTTCTCGTTCGCAACCATGGCGACAACCGGTCGGATCCTGGCGCCTCGTCCTTTTGGATGTGACGTTCCTGCGGAGTGAACATTAATCGATTGGCGCGCCGGTTAGCGGCGTCTGCGAAAGCGACCGGTTAATCCTTGTGTGAGAAGCAACTGACAGTTCCCCAGGCCAGGATGGAAGAGCCAAGCGGCATCGGGAACGGCAAAATGGTTTCCAAATTCTTCAGCGCGTGTAAGAGCAGGTTCGCTGTTCGTGTAGGTGGCACAAAACCATGCCGAAGCACAGTTTCCGAGCTGTTGCTTCTGTTTGAAGCCAGAAGCGCTTTGCGTGCAACCAGCAGCGGAACCATCGAGAGCCCCCACTGCCAGATGGCGCCGGGCTGAATTCCGCAAAGGCGGAGCAGATTTGCCATTCGCCTTCGCGAATACCGCCTGAGGTGGCCTGCAATCCGGTCATAATCACTCGCCAGCCGGCGGTGGGCGGGCACATTGATGATGACGAGCCCGCCAGGTCGCAGATGACGCGAGGCAGCTTGAACAAACGCCACATCGTCGGAGACGTGCTCGATAACGTCCAGCAGAAACACGGCGTCGTATTGCCCCAGCAAGGATTGCTCGAGCACGTCGTAAACGAGGAGTCTGCCTCGCCCCGGTCTGGCCATCTCCAAAGCCTTCTGATTCAGGTCGCACCCGTCCACGGCGAAATCGAAATCGCGTTCCAGCAATTCTCGGGCGACGCCGTGGCCGCATCCGATTTCCAGGGCGCGTCGCACGGGCACGCCGGCCTGTTTGATGGCCCGCGTAACCATACAGTGCCGCCACTGCATCCAAAAATGATCCGCCGTGGCCAACTGGAACCACTCATCGGCCATGGAGACGGCTTTTGGATGGGAAAGCACTTCAACGTTGCTCATCGTTGTCTTCCAGGCTGTCGAGATTCACTGTTCGTTGCACGATGTAAGCCGGACGCGCCTTCACTTCCATGAAGATTTGCCCGATGTATTCCCCCAGGATGCCCAGATAAAAAAAGATCAAGCCGTTGGAGAACAGTAAAATGATTACCAGCGTTGAAAAACCGGGCGCAGCCACGTGGGTGTTCGTGAACAGAGCAAGCCCCACGTAAACCAAGGCCGCGATGAGCGCGCCCAGGCAAAGCAGGCTGCCGCATACCAGCCCCAGCCTCAGCGGACGCGTGGAAAAGGAGGTGAGCCCGGAGAACGCCAGCTTTATGAGCTTTCTGAGTGAGTATTGAGGATTGCCCGCAGCGCGAGCGGGGCGAGAAATGGAGTATGCTTTGGCCGGTAACCCGAGCCAGGCTCGCAGCCCGCGCACGAACCGCAGCTTTTCAGGCAGACTGAGCAACAATTCCACAGCGCGCCGGCTCATGACGCAAAAGTCGCCGCTGTCCGCCTGCACGGGGCTGTCTGCCAGGAAACAATAGAGTCTATAAAAAAGATAATAAAAAAGCTGTTTGATCTTTGTTTCCCGCCGGCTGCTTCGCACGGCATAGACGATGTCCACTTTTTCTCGCAACAACAGTTCATACATTTGCAGAAGGACTTCCGGTTCGTCTTGCAAATCTGCGTCCATGATTGCCACACAGTTTCCCGACGCGTACGCGAGACCGGCTGAGACGGCGTTTTGGTGGCCGAAGTTTCGCGCAAGCACAACCAGTTTCACCGAGGGATCGCGTCGCGCCCAGGTTTCAACCAGGTCCAGACTGCCATCCGTCGAGCCGTCACTGACGAAAACCAACTCCCAATTTGGAGGACGATTCGCCAAATTTTGCAGCCGCTCTTGCAAGAGCGGCAGGACCCGTTCCTCATTCAGAAACGGAATCACGATGCTTAAGTCGGGTCGCGTCATTTTTGAAAGTGTGCGGTCACGGCGAGCTATCGATAGGGATAAACAGATTTGAGGAGTTCTGGTTATGCATCTGCTCTTTTCGCGATGAACCGTTCGGCCGGCGGCAATCGGCAACTGCTAATGACATTGCTTAATCGAACCAACTTCATTATGCCGCAACGGCGGGAATTTGCACGCCTATAAATCGCGAACACGTCCCGTTGCGACACCATCCCCGAAGGCTTTCGGAATCAGATAGGAAGGATTTCGCAAAGTCTCCTGCAATGAGACCGTTGACGATGCGCTGATCGAGGTCAAGGCTTCCCGCAAGCCTATGCAACAGTCGCGCGCGATTACAGCTGTCCGTTTTTGGCAACAAGACGGCATCTATATCATTCTGATGCTGGTAATTTTTGGATTGCGTTTTTGGCCGGCCTTCGCGCACGGATGTGTTTACGCTCCGTTCCAGGACAACCTGTGGGTTTACGGCCCAGTCTTTTCGCGGGCGTCGGAAATCGCGCTGACGGGAAGCTTTCCCTACTGGCTGGACACGCTCCTGGGTGGCTTTCCGCTTTATCAAACGCCGCATTTTTCTGCCACTTACCCCTTCTACTTTTTTGGCTTGGTCAACTATGGGAAGGCGATCGAGGTGCTTTACACGTTGAGTCATGTCGCTTGTTTTCAAAGCCTGATTTTGTATCTCAACCTTTATATTCTGCTTCGGGTTGCTGGAGCAAGAGGGCTCGCTGCGCTGTGCGGCGCCACGGTGGGCCTGGTGAGCAGCAATACGGAAGTCTGCGCCAACTGGGTCACCGTTGCTGCTGCCTGGAGTTGGTTTCCGCTGCTCATCGCCGGATTGATTCTGCTGCTGCGCTCACCGTTATCTTATGGAAGTGTCGCCGTATTTGCTTTGGCAGCCGGCCTTATGTGCACGGCCAGTCCCTCGCAGCCGCTCATTGAATCGGCATTTGTTTGCGCGGTGTTTGTGGCTGCAGCGGGAGTCTGGCGCTGGCGACGGGACGCCGCCGCCGCCGCTCGTTTTGTTATCGGCGTCGGAATGAGTGTCATCACAGCTGTTGGACTGGCCGCGGTTGCGTTTGTCCCAATGTGGCTGGCCACGGGCGGGATGATCCGCCATATAGGGGAGCACGCTCAGGTGATGGGGCACGCGTCAATTCCGTGGACAAATTTTTATTTGGACCAACTATCGCCGTCCGCTTTGATTCACCTCTTTTTTGATCCATCCAAGATCGCTCCCTTGGGCGGCCTGTATGTTGGCCCGTTTGCTCTAATGGGAGTTTTGTTGTGTGTTATAGCCTATTCGCAACATGGCAGTCTGATGCGATTTGTTTTGGTGACGTCGGCTGCGATCGCCATCTATTTTTTGCTGTCGGCGTTTGGCACGTATTTTGGGGTGGCTTACCTCAACTTTCACGTTCCACTCCTCAATCGGATTCGGGAGGCAAGCCGATTCCTGACCGTCTTTACGCTGTTCACAGCGCTGTTTGCCGGCCTTGGGTTTCAGGTGATAATGGATGTGGCTTCCGAAAAGCTGAAGCTTAAGGGTGGATGGCGGCTTGTCTTCTGGGTTGCCATGAGCCTGGGCGTTCTGATTTTCGCGCTCGCTCTCGTTTTTGATCGCCACTGGCGAGCCACGGGCTGGCTGGTGCTGGGGGCGCTGCCATTGGGATGGTTCCTTTTGCCGTCTCCTTTGCGGCTGGAAGGCTTTGCTGGCAATGGGCTGTTGTTGCTGGCGTGTCTGGCGTCTGTCCTGTCGCCGCCGGGCACCCAACCGCTCAGCGTCTCCCAGTACCTGCTCGATGACAACCTCGCCTCGCATCGTGTGTTGCGTCGGCTGGCGCAGTTACCTGATATCGGGGATTATCGGGTCGTTATTCTTGGAACTCAAATCGGGCCAACGAACTGGGCAGCGAATGCCAGTTACTATGGAATTCGCAGCTTTTACATGAATTTCACGCCGCAACCCTACGATCAGTTTCGTGAAATGTTCGATGAACAACCCATAGGCCTGCGCAAGCTGCGAGGTGCCAAGTATTTCATTTGTGGCGGCAGCGTCATGCCCGGCGATCCCAGGGCGAAACTTTTATTCACTGAGAGCGGATATCGTGTGTATGAGGTGCCGGACGCCATGGGACCATACGCCCTGCTGCACAAGGCGCTCGCAGTCAAAGATGAGACGGTTTTTGTAAGAGAGATGTCTGGCGGCTTCGATTATCACCACGTCGCGGCGGTGGAAAAATCCAAGCGGCCGGCCATTTCACGATTTCTGGCAGCGCTGAGAAGGAAAGATTCCCCTGCCACAGTAACATCAGACCTGGTTGAACCGATCATTCGCGCGCCCAACTATCGCGCTATCTTCATCAATTCTACGGAGCCGGGGCTTCTGATCTTGAACGAGCGATGGAACGAGGCCTGGCATGCCAGGGTTAATTCTCAGCCGGTAGAGGTGTTGCGCGCAAACTTTGTGCAACCTGCGGTGGCGTTGCCAGCTGGGCGCAATTATGTCGAGTTCGAGTACCGGCCCACGCTTTTCTGGTATCTGTTAATTCTGCAACGAATAACCTTTGCGCTTCTACTGCTTGTGGGAATTTTGCATCTGGCCAGATCGAGATTGTTCGGTCAATCCGGGAGTAGCCAGACGCAGGGGCACTGTGACAACACGGCCATCGCCGGCGATCTGTGAGCCGGCGGCTTCATTTTTGGCATTCCAGGACCACGGTGACATAGGGAATCCGCAACGGTTTGGTATCGATCGATGTTTCTACCTTGTTAAAAATCTGTTTCACGAGCTCGCAGTATCTCTCTTCGGTTCGTACGTTTTGCCCACGATCGTTGGACATGATGTATCTGGAAACCAGCCCTTGAGCCGGAATCCAACAGGCGTCGAGACAAACGAATCGCCCCATCGGTTTCAGTGCCCTGTGCGCGAAACGGACACACTGCACCGCTTCGTCGTCATCCAGATGGTGCAGGATGCCCAACCCGATCACAATATCCGCATCGCGAAACCGCAAATCGTCCCAAAGGGAACTGGTGTCGCCCACCACAAACGTGCCTTTGGCGCCGTGCAACCGTTTGGCTCTGGCGATACACGCATCGTTGATGTCGAACCCAAGATACTCCACTTCTGGTAACCACGGCAGGATCTGGGCTGGGCCGCATCCGATGTCGATAACCTTATCTCCAGCGCGGGCGCGTACGTGGTTTTGAATAAAGCGCCGGCGCAGAGCGTTTCCTCCAATCGCGTCCTGAAACAGGTTATACAAGGCTGGCATTCTTAAGCAGCGCCGTAATCCCGAGTTACGCTCCATGTGCAGGTTTCTGGCAGAGAATTTGGTACTGAGCGCCCAGTGGCACAGCCGCCAGGGCCGGCTCCAGCCATCGCAACCAGCGGAGGAATCTGGGGAAGAAGAACAGGAAATCAGTGCGCAGCACGGCGAATCCACCTTCGCGCAACAACCGCCGCGCAGCGGCGGGCGGCAGAGGCTTAGCGTCCCTGTCAAAGGGGATGCGGCGCATGATGTAGCGAGTTCCCGGGTTCCACGGATTATTCTCCCAAAACGCGAAGATGCCTCCGGGCCGCAGCGATTCATAAACCACCGCCATGACTCGGCCGCGCTCGCCGGGAGCAACGTGATGGAACACGCCGTTACAATAGACCAGGTCGAAACCGCATTCCGGCCGGTACTCGCCGGTCGACACAAATCGCACGCGGCGCCCGGCGTATTTTTGCCTCGCGGCGGCCAGCGATTGCAGTGAGGCATCCACTCCCACTAATGATTCGAGTTTCAGTTGCTCCAACAAAAACGGCGTTGTCGAGCCGATCCCGCAACCAAAATCCAAAGCTGTGCGCGGAGTTTTCGCCAACCGAGCCAGGCAGTGCGCCAGCCAAACAACCCGGCCTCTGGCGAAATAACTTTTCTCTTCACCCGAGACCGACAATCCCGAAGCGAGCAGGGCATCGTACTCGGCGGCGTATGCGTCAAATTCTGCCGTGGCTTCCATGGAGGGCTTGCTCATACACGGCGTTTCATGCCCAGAATGCTCAGGAAGAAACTGAAAAGCACGGTTTGAAAACCCAGAGCAGTGAGCGTCGCGCCGGGGATCACCCAGCGCATGGTGACTGCGTAGTCGAGGCGGCCAAAATTGGCGGCTTTCCATTGCAAAACAGCGGCTCCCAGTAACACCAGGCCGGCCAGAAATGCCAACGCTCCGACTACCAGGCCAACCTCGAGGTAAATGGCCTTGAACAACCGGTCAAAGCGCGGGTCTTTGGGCAAGAGTCCCTCATTGATGGCGTAAGTCTTGGCACAGACTGCGAAGAGAACGGATTGATAGCCTAACATGACAGCCAGACTCGAAAACAAGAGCGTGTGCGCATCGAAAGTCACGCCGCCAATTGTCAGCCCTGGCAAAGCCAGGCCGTAGCCGAAGATGCCGAGCGCAGCCAAGAAAAATCCCGGCGCGAGAAAGAGCCAGCGCGGGCTGAACACGAGAAAGAAACGCAGCGTGCGCCATCCGTCGCGAACTGTCCGCAGATGGGGCGCGTGCGTTTTGCGTCCGTCCGGCCGCAGAGTAATCGGGATTTCTGCGATGCGCGCTCGGTGCAGACTGGCTTTGATGATCATTTCGGTGGCGAATTCCATTCCTTCGCATTGCAACTCGAGCCGGTCGTAAAGTTCGCGGGTGAATCCGCGGAGGCCGCAATAGATGTCGTGAACCGGTGCCGAAAACATCCGGCGCGCCATCCGCGAGAAAAGCGGATTGCCCACCCAGCGATGCGACAACGGCATGGCCCCTGGCAGGATTTTCCCGCCGCCTTGCGGCAGCCGACAACCAGTCACCAGTTGGAATCCCTGCTGAAGTTTTTCGACAAAGCGGTCGGTCTCCGAAAAGTCGTAGCTCTCGTCGGCGTCTCCCATGATGATCCATTTTCCGGAGGCGGCTTCGATGCCGGCGCGCAGGGCGTTGCCGTATCCCCTTTTTCTGGCGTGAACCACTCGAGCGCCCAGTTTCTCTGCGATGGACACCGAATCATCCTGACTGCCGTTGTCGGCCACGATGATTTCGCCGCGCACTCCGGACTTCTGGATTCCGATCTGCGCTTCTTGGATGCATTGCGCCAGGGTGTCGGCCTCGTTTAAACAAGGCATCACGATGCTCAGTTCAATTGCGCTGCCCACGCGGAGAGTTTAGCCAATGCATACCGCCATGGCCAGCGCGTTGCCTGCAAAGAAATGGTTGGAAGGGAAAGCTCACGGGAAAATGACGGCGCGCGTCGCTTTTTCCAAGTGTCGCGGAACATCGCGCGCCGAGGGACGCTGAGCGCGACACTGCTCGGCGAGGGCGCGCCAATGATCTGCCGACTGGCCGGAGGGCACCCATTGTTCGAGCAGCGCGAGCAACTGATAATCGCCCTCAAACGGTGCCCATACGCGTTCGCCGGTTCGGCGCAGCAGGTCGTCTCTCCATTGCTCCAGGAGTGCACGCGGCGTGTTTCCCTCATACAATGTCACTTCAGCCTGACCAAAATGCCAAACCATTGCCTTGCGACCGAGCGCCGCGCCGCTCGGCCCTGTCACATAAAAGACGCGCCCCTGTGATGGGTCGTCGAGTCGTTTGGAAACTTTTTTGATGTATTGGTTTGGAAGCAGGATTCGCTTTTCGGGATACTTAAAGAACTGGCTCAGCGTAAAGCCCAGGCTCCACCCTGCGACGATCACATCGTCTCCGCGCATCTGACTGCGTAGAAACCTGGCAGCCTTCGCATAGGGCCACTGACTCTTAGCGACGAATTGCGCCCTGATGTTTGGTGTCCAACACAGGATAAGAAGCGCGGCGACAACCCAGGCTGTAATCGCCTGCCATCTTCGTGCCCACGCAAATCTTGCGAACCAGTCGATGCCTTCGGACGTCAGAATTAAAATCAAGGGCAGAGAAGAAATCAGGTAGCGGGCGAACGCTGCCGTGTTCACCGAAACTCCCTGCAGAGACATCAGAATCGGGGATAAAACAACTCCGCCGCAAAGCAAAAGCAGCGCCCGCTTTTCGCGCAGCGCCGACCAAAAGCCGGCAATCAGAAAGAGCAGGCACAAGGTTGCCCCATACGTAGTGCCCATGTAGGCGAGCCAAACCTGCGGCAAATGTCCCAGGCTCGTGGGCGGAGTGTCTGTTCCCCATTCCCGGTTCACTTTCGCAATGTCCGGCAAAAGCCGCCAATAGGCCGCCAGGATTAATATCGCTGTGACCGCCAAAGGGACCCACAGTGTTCTGGATCCCCAGACGAACTTGCCCCACCCAGAGTCCCTGGTCGAGACGCCTTCGGCGGCCATCAGTAACAGAATAAAGGCGACTGTGTAAAGGCCGTTGAGATGAGTTAGAACCAGGAGTAACACCGTCCCCGCTACCCGGATACCGCGTTGCCAGCTTTGATTCTGATACCATCCAAAGAACTCATTGATAGCCAGCAAACTCAGCGCTATCAGGAGCGAATAGGCTCGAATCATCACTCCCCACATCACCAGGTAAGGATTGAACGCCACAAGGCTGGCGGCGATGAGCGCGGCGCGACGGGATCCGGTGAACTTGAGCGCCACGGAGGCGGTGAGCGGAATGATGGCGATGGCGGCCGCCAGCGGCAGCAGGGTAAGGCGCCAGTCTTTGCCTCCGCCGAGCCAGGCGATGCCTTTCTCCAGCAGGATGAAATAGTTCATTGACAGCCAAGTGCTGAAATGGGTCAGGATGTAGCTCGGACTTTCTTTCAGGTATCTGAGTGTCCCGATTTCGTCTCCTATGAAGACCCGTCCATGTTGCAGGGCCACGAGCAAAACGAGCGCGGCGACACAGAGGGCTCCCAGCGCGAACCGCTGCTCGGCTGAAAACGATCGCAACGTCAGCTCGGAGTGAACCAGTTGCAGCAGCGTTCGTCTTCGAGGCGGAGGATCAACAACAAGCCGGCAATCAGACATGAGATTCGACGCCTGTTCCTTTGGCGTCAGCCGCATAAACTTCGGTGAGTTATGATTGTGTCAATCGCGAATTGTCAGTTGCGCTGAGAAAAGCTTCACTGGCAAATTGGAGCGAGTGGCAACCAGCGGCATGGAAACGGCACTTGGCAAAACTATCCTGATCATTGAAGACGAGCAAGACGTCGTCGATCTGCTGGCGCTTAACCTGCGCAGGGCCGGCTTTGCCATTCTGACAGCGGCCGATGGCGCAGCCGGCCTCGAGAAGGCCCGCGCCGAAAAGCCCGATCTTATTATCCTGGACTTGATGTTGCCAAAACTGCCGGGGCTGGAAGTCTGCAAAATTCTCAAGACTGATCTTCACACGCGCCGGATCCCAATCATGATGCTCACTGCCAAAGCCGAGGAGATAGATCGGATCGTGGGGCTGGAATTTGGCGCAGACGACTACGTCCCCAAGCCTTTCAGCCCGCGCGAAGTGATCTTGCGCATCAAGGCCATTATGCGCCGCAGCGAAGGGAAGCCGGATGACGAGCGCCTGACGGCGGGTCCCATCACCATTGATCCGGAGCGGCACGAGGTTTTGATCCACGGCCGGCGCGTCAATCTCACCAGCCTTGAGTTTAAGCTGTTGCGCACGCTCATGCAGCGGCGCGGCCGCGTCCAAACCCGCGATCGTTTGCTGAACGAAGTCTGGGGCTACGAAAGCGTAATCGATACGCGCACGGTGGATACTCATGTGCGCAGGTTGCGCAAAAAACTTGGCAAAGCCGCCGGGATAATCGAAAGCGTTCGGGGATTCGGTTACCGGTTGAAGGAAAATTAAATGTCGTGGTTGATCCTGGCGCTGGTCTGCGGCGTGTTTGCGCTGACCCTGCTTCTGCTCTGGCGCAAATGGATTGCTCCCTGGTCGCACGTCGAAGAACTGATTCGGCAAATCGGCCGGGGCGAAACGCCGCGCACTTTTCTGGTTGAAGGCGGAGCGGCCGCAAGACGCACTGGGCTGGCCCTGGAAACCATTTTCACCCGGCTGCAGGAGCTGGAGCGCTCCATTACAGGGCGCGAATCCGGCACGCAGACCATTCTGAGCGCGATCCAGGATGGGTTACTGGTGGTGGACGCCAATCGTTCCATCACCCTGGCCAACGAAACCTTTGGGAAATTGTTCAAGATTTCCGGGTCTGTCACTGGTGCTTCGTTGCTCGACGCGATCCGCCAGCCCACTCTGGAGCGCCTCATCTCCGAAGCGCTTCGCACAGGTGAAGCGGCGCGCAGCGAGCTGGAGCTCACGGACTCGCAGACGGGGGTGGACCGACACATTGAGGTCAGCGCGGTGCCGATCCAAAAATCGAGCAGTGAAATCATCGGCGCCGTGGTGCTCTTTCACGACATCACAGATCTCAGGCGCGTGGACCAAATGCGCCGCGATTTTGTGGCCAACGTTTCCCATGAACTGCGAACGCCCTTGTCCATCTTGAGCGGTTACCTCGAGATGTTGCTCGATAACCCGAAAATTTCCCGGGATGAGCTGGCGCGCATTCTGCCCATCATGCAACGGCACTCCACTCGTCTGGCGCTTCTGGTGGACGATCTGCTGAGCCTGGCGCAATTGGAATCGCCGGGGGCAAAGCTCGATCTCGCTGTTGTGAACCTGGCGGAATTGTTCAACAATGTCGCTCTCGACTGGAAAGAAAAGCTGGCAGCCAAGGGCCTCAGAGTGGTTATGGAAGTAGATGCGGATGCTGCCACGCTGCGCGCCGATGAAACGCGCCTGCAGGAGGTCTTGCACAACCTGCTGGAAAACGCCGTGAAATATTCGAAGCCGTGCGGGCAGATTTGGCTGCAGGCAAAACGTCGCCACTCCGAAGTTGTCCTGAGCGTCAAGGATGAGGGAATCGGGATCGGCAGGGAGGACCTGCCGCGAATCTTCGAGCGCTTCTTCCGCGCGGACAAGGCCCGCAGCCGCGAACTGGGTGGCACCGGTCTCGGCCTGGCCATTGTCAAACACATTGCCCAACTCCACGGCGGCTACGTCGAAGCGGAAAGCGAATTGGGCCGCGGCACCGTCATCCGCGTAATCTTGCCGATGCAAAAGAATGAGGACCAGTGTGCGGCTAAAGAAGGTTCAGTGAAATAGCTTCCGCTGCTGTTTGCAGGCCGAACCGCGGCAGGCGAGCCGTCGTCGATTGGAGGCTGCTGAGCGTTGCATCGTCCGCGGCGGGGAGTTTACGGGACCTGGTTTGGTCACTCTGCGCTTTGCCTCGGGTGCTGTCACACAAAAGTAACATTAAAATTTTTGACGCTTTGCAGCATGTTGCGGCACGCTGCCGAAGCATATGAAAGGTTACAACTTTATCCGCAAAATTTTAATCGTGCTCCTCTTAACCGGCGTTGCGGCACCCGCTTGGGCGCAACTGATGATCAACGGCGCAGGCGCGACTTTTCCGTATCCGATCTACTCCAAATGGTTCGATGAATACGCAAAAGTCGATCCGTCGGTTCGGTTCAATTATCAATCAATCGGGTCGGGCGGCGGCCAGAAGCAAATTTTGGCGCAAACGGTCGATTTCGGTGCTTCTGACGGCCCCATGAGCGACGAGAACCTGGCCAAGGCTCCCGGGAAAATTTTGCACATTCCAACGGTGGCGGGCGCCGTGGTGATGACCTACAACCTGCCGGGCAATCCTGCGCTCAAGCTGGATGCCGACACGATTGCGGGGATTTACCTTGGTCAAATTAAAAAGTGGAATGACCCGAAGCTGGCAGCATTGAATTCCGGAGTAAAGCTGCCCGATCAGGAGATCGTTGTGGTCCATCGTTCGGACGGCAGCGGCACGACCTTTATTTTTGCCGATTATCTCAGCAAGGTCAGCAGCGAGTGGAAGGAAAAAGTCGGCAACAACACCTCGGTCAACTGGCCAACGGGCATCGGCGGCAAAGGCAACGAAGGGGTGGCGGGACAGGTGAAACAAACGCCGGGCGCGATCGGTTACGTCGAACTGATCTACGCCATACAAAACAAAATGCCCTACGCGGAGGTGAAAAACGCAGCGGGTCACTTCGTGAAACCGACCATCGAGTCAGTGACCGCAGCGCTTGCTACGGCCGAAATCCCGGATGATTTCCGCTTTTCCATGACGAACGCGCCGGGCAGGGATGCCTACCCAATCGCTGGCGCAACCTGGCTGCTCGTTTACGCACAGCAGAAAGACGCCGTAAAAGGGAAAAAGCTGGTGGAATTTCTGAAATGGGCTCTCACCAAGGGCGAAGCCATGGCCAAGAATCTCGATTACGCCCCTCTGCCGGAAAGCGTCCAGCAGCGGGTGTTGAAACGGATTGACGAAATTAAAATGTGAATTCGCAGATTTATCCCTTGGCAGAATGGTCGGACGTCCCGCGGGTTTTGTTCGTCTGCATTGAGAACAGCGGCGCCAGCCAGATGTGCGAAGCCTTGCTGAATTTTTACGCCAGCGAACGTTTCGATGTGCAGAGCGCCGGGTTGGAACCGGGGACACTCGATCCTCTGGTGGTGAAAGTGATGGCGGAAATCGACATCGATATCTCACAAAACAAAACCAAAAACGTCTTTGACCTCTGGCGGACCGGCGCGCTCTTCCAGTGTGTCGTCACCCTTTGCGACGTGGAAACGGCGGCCCGATGCCCCCGTTTCCCGGGGACAACGGCGCGTTTGCACTGGGCGTTTGCCGACCCAGCCAACGTAACCGGGTCGCACCAGGAAAAGCTGCAAAAGCTCCGCGCTATTCGCGAGGAGATGGCGGCGAAAATTCAAGCGTGGCTGGCGTCCCTTTCGGTGGAACAAAGCATTTAGTCATGGCGCATCTGTCGCTTACCGATGTTGCGGGCACCCCGCTTGCATCTGCCAAGATGTCGCCGCCGTCGCGTTTTGGCGATAAAGCCTTCGAACTGCTGACGTGTTTCATGGCGCTGACAGTAGTGCTGTTGGTTGTCCTGGTGGGCTGGCAGCTGTGGCACGGATCAACGCTGGCCATAAAAAAATTTGGTCTCCATTTTCTCACCACGTCCACCTGGGATCCAGTCACCGAACAGTTCGGCGCGTTGCCATTTATTTACGGCACGCTTGTCTCCTCCCTAATTGCCCTAGTGCTTGCCGTGCCACTGAGCATTGCAACAGCCGCATACCTGACTGAGCTGGCCCCGCTGTGGATTCGGCAGCCGCTGGTATCGCTGATCGAAATGCTGGCCGCCATCCCCAGCGTGATCCTTGGGCTCTGGGGCATCTTCGTCATGATTCCCTGGCTGCGCGAGTATCCCTTCCCCGCAATTCAAAAATTGTTGGGCTGGATGCCGTTGTTCACCGGCCCAATTTATGGACCAAGCATGCTGGCCGGCGGCATCATTATCGCCATTATGATTCTGCCGATCATCACTTCGGTTTCCCGCGAGATTTTGCGCAGCGTTCCCGATTTGCAGCGCGAAGCCGCTTATGCGCTCGGAGCCACTCGCTGGGAAGCCACCCGCATCGCAGTGCTCAGCTATGCCAGGAAAGGTTTGTTCGGCGCAGTGATCCTGGGACTGGGCCGGGCGCTGGGCGAGACGATGGCGGTCACGATGGTGATCGGCAACACGCCGCAGATCGCGCTCTCTCTCTTTAAACCGGCATACACCCTGGCCAGCGTGCTGGCCAACGAATTTACCGAGGCTACCACAGATCTGTATCTTGAGGCGTTGTTCGAGATTGGGCTGGTTCTTTTTGCCATAACTGTTCTGGTGAACCTTTTAGCCCAGTTGCTTTTGCGAACGTTTACCACCGCCTCAGCCACGCGCGCAGTCCAATGACGCACACCGAGACGAGCGACAACCATGCCTGGCGCGAGAGCAAAAGCGCGCTCGCGGCGGCGTTTGCTTTCATTTCTGCAGTCCTGGTGGTGACGCCGCTGGGGCTGGTTTTCCTGCATCTGGTGATTCATGGCGCCAGCTCGGTGAACTGGAATTTTTTCACCAAATTGCCGGCCCCGGTGGGCGCAGTGGGTGGCGGCATGGCCAACGCCATTGTTGGTTCGCTCGAGCTGCTTGCGCTGGCCGGCGCGGTGGGCATACCGGTCGGCGTTCTGGGCGGAGTTTATCTGGCCGAGTACGGTTCTGCCCGGATCAATTCGGTGCTCCGGTTTCTGGCCGATGTGTTGAACGGCGTTCCCTCCATCACCTGGGGAGTGGTGGTTTACGGTCTTGTGGTGTTGCGCTTCAAGGGGTTCTCCGCTTACGCCGGCGGGCTGGCACTGGGTCTCATGATGATTCCGTTGATCCTGCGCACCACGGAGGAAGTTGTTCTGCTGGTTCCCAATGGGTATCGCGAGGCGGCGCTCGCTCTCGGCGTCAGTCGCTGGAAAACCATCGTTCACATCGTAATGAAGACCGCTTCCAAGGGAATTATTACCGGAATTCTGCTGGCCCTGGCGCGTGTGGGGGGGGAAACGGCGCCGCTGCTCTTCACGGCGTTTGGCAACCGATTTTGGAACCACAACCTCGCGGAGCCGATCGCTGCGCTGCCTTTGCAGGTTTTTACGTACGCCATCTCGCCCTATGACGACTGGCATCGGCAGGCGTGGGCGGGAGCCCTGGTGTTGGTGACCGGAATCTTTTGCGTTAACGTCCTGGTGCGACTACTCACTCGAGGACGCGGCGCGCCGGTCGCCTGACGGTTTTTGACAATGATTCATTCACTTATGACTCCTCCCGAGCAAAGCGTTGTGGAACGTCTGGAAGAGGGAACGCCGCCGCCGGCCGCGCCGCAGGCGGCCGTCTCCCGCGCATTTGAAATCAGAAACCTGTCGGTCTGGTACGGAGAGAAGCGCGCGATTGATAATGTGAGCATGGACATTGCAGCCAACGCCGTGACGGCCATCATCGGGCCAAGCGGCTGCGGCAAATCCACATTCCTGCGCGCCCTCAACCGCATGCACGAGCTGGTGCCCAAAACGCGCATGGAAGGAAAAGTCCTCCTGCGCGGCGAAGACCTGTACGCGCCGACCGTAAATCCGGCAATTGTGCGCCGCCGGGTCGGCATGGTTTTTCAAAAATCGAATCCATTCCCCACCATGTCGATCGCCGAGAATGTCGTGATAGGTTTGCGGTTGAATGGCGTGCGCAACGAAAAATTTCTCAATGAGCGACTGGAGAAATCGCTGCGCATGGCGGCGCTGTGGGAGGAGGTGAAAGACGATTTGGACAAGCCCGGCACCAGTCTTTCCGGCGGGCAGCAACAGCGCTTGTGCATCGCGCGCGCGCTGGCTGTGGAGCCTGAAGTGCTCCTGATGGATGAACCCTGCTCCGCGCTCGATCCCATTGCCACGGCCAGGATCGAGGAACTCATCCACGAACTGAAGAGTCGCTACACGATCGTGACGGTCACGCACAACATGCAACAGGCCGGCCGCATCTCCGATTACACGGCCTTCTTTTACATGGGACGCCTCATTGAATTCGGGCTAACCACGAAGATTTTCTCAAATCCCAGCGAACCGCAGACCGAGGACTATATTACCGGACGATTTGGATAAAACCCGTGTCGCGCGCACCGCGCAGCGACCAAACCGAATCCCAATTAATCAATGACGTCGCACAAACATATTCTTGGAACTTTCGAGGAAGCGTTGGTGGGACTGCGCAATAATGTGTTGATGATGGCCGGTCTAACCGAGCGCAGCCTCGAACGCGCCATGAAAGGGTTGTTCAATCGGGACGATAACCTTTGCGCAAATGCCATAGCCGATGATGAGGAAATCGATCAGCTCGAAAAACAGATCGACAAGGAGGGCGTCGATATCCTGCTGCGGTTTCAGCCCGTGGCCTCCGATTTACGCCGGGTGGTTGCGGCGATGAAACTCTCCTCAAACCTCGAGCGCATGGCGGACCAGGCCACTACCATCGCCCGACGCGCGCGAAAATTAAATCAACATCCGCCGTTGCCCGAAGTTGAGCTCATCCGGCCGATGTATGAGCACGCCATGGCCATGTTCAAAGATGGCGTGGACGCTTTTGTGCGGGAAGATGCCGCTCTGGCGCGCGCGGTCGTTCCCAGGGACGAAAAACTCGACGAGTTAAATCGCGCCGCCAGCCGCAAATTGATTGAGCGCATGGCCCAGGACCCGGATCAATTGCGCGGCTACCTGAACCTGATCTTCATTGGCCGTTGCCTGGAGCGCGTGGGAGACCACGCCACAAACATCGCTGAAGACGCCGTTTACGCAGCCGCCGCGGAAGACATCCGGCATCAGCCTGTGGGCCAGGGGGCTGTTTGAACGCTGCGGCTTGCCTGATTTTGTGAGACATGGTTGGTTGCCAGGGAGGGCAACTCAGGCGTCGCGCCCATGACGCGCGCGGTCCTCAGCACGGCCAAACAAAAAATGCCCACGGCGACTGCCAAAACCAGTGTGAATCGGGAAGCGGCGGAAAAGGCGCCGCCTCAGGGGAAAACTCTTCCCGATCCCAAGCGCTTTTCTGCGCCCGAGAATTTCATCAATCGCGAACTGAGCTGGCTGGAGTTTAACCGCCGGGTTCTGGAAGAAGCGCAAGACCGGAGCCAGCCTCTCATTGAGCGCGTCAAGTTCCTGGCGATTTTCAGCTCCAACCTCGACGAGTTTTTTGAAATTCGCGTCGCGGGAATTAAACAGCAGATCCAGAGCGAGACGAGCGAAATTGGACCGGACGGGTTGAGCCCGACGGAAACATTCGAGCGCATCCAGAAGACCGTGCGCGAACTGGTCGGCGCCCAGTATGCGCTCTGGAAAAATGAACTGCTTCCGGAACTGGCGAAAAACGGAATCTACGTTCGCGAAATGGCGGAATTGCCGCCCAAGCGCGCGGCCTGGGCGCATCGCTATTTCCGGAACGAAGTTCTTCCGATGCTAACGCCGTTGGCCGTGGACGCCAGCCACCCTTTCCCGCATCTTTTAAGCCGAAGCCATAATTTGCTGGTGCGGGCCAAAACGCAGCGCGGCGGCGAAGCGCTGCATGCCATCGTGCAGGTGCCGCGAGCCCTGTCCCGCCTGATTTTGCTCCCGCGCGGGAAAGACCCCGATGAGCCGTGGGAATACATCTACCTCGCATCCCTCATCAAGCAGCACATTGGAGAACTGTTTCCGGGGCTGATTCTGGAAGGGGCGCATGCTTTTCGCGTTACGCGAAACAGCGACCTCTACATCGACGAGGAAGAAGCGGAGAACCTTTTGCGAAGCATTGAGCAGGAGCTGCGCAGGTCGAGCCGCGGTAACGCCGTTCGCCTCGAAGTGGAAGTGGATTGTCCCAAAGATTTCCTGGAACTGCTACTGAGATTTTTCGCGCTTGGCGAAGCGGATGTTTACAAACTCGACGGGCCACTCTCCATGACGCACCTCATGCCGCTGGTCACCAACGACGCATTCGCCAAGCTCAGGGACAGGCCCTTCCAACCGGCCCGCCATCCGGCGCTGCCACCTCACGTCGATTTCTTTGAGGTGCTGCGGCGACAGGATGTGCTGCTGCATCATCCCTACGACAGCTTCGACCAAATCGTGGAATGGATCGAAGCCGCGGCGCGCGACCCGCAGGTGCTGGCCATTAAAATCACCCTCTACCGCACCAGCGGCGACTCGCCCATCGTAGGCGCGCTTATCGACGCGGCCAACGCCGGCAAACAGGTGACCGCCATTGTCGAATTGCGCGCCCGTTTCGATGAGGCCGTCAACATTCAGTGGGCGCGGCGACTGGAAGAAGCCGGCGCGCACGTGATTTACGGGGTGGTGGGTCTCAAGACCCATTGCAAAGCGCTGCTCATCGTGCGGCGGGACGCCGATCAGCTGCGCCGTTACGTCCAGCTGGGCACGGGAAATTACCATCCACGCACCGCGCGCATTTACACCGACTTCAGCCTCCTCACCAGCGAGCCGAAGTTGACCGAGGAAGTGGCCATAGTCTTCAATACGCTGACCGGCCTGGCCGGTTACCCCGGCCTGAAAAAGCTGCTGGTGGCTCCCTTCGATATGCACAGCCGCATCATTCGCTTCATCGAGCGCGAGCGCGACAACGCGCGCGCGGGCAAGCCAGCCCGCATCATTGCGAAGCTGAACGCGCTGGTTGACGAAGAAATTATCATCAAGCTTTACGAAGCTTCCTGCGCAGATGTTCCCATCGATCTGATCGTGCGCGGCATTTGCTGTCTGCGCCCTAAAATCCCGGGGCTCAGCGAAAATATTCGCGTGATCAGCATTGTGGGGCGTTTTCTGGAACACAGCCGCATCTTCTATTTCGAAAATGCCGGGCAACCCGATGTTTTTCTCTCCAGCGCCGACTGGATGCCGCGAAACTTCTTTCGCCGCATCGAGCTGGCGTTCCCGGTGGAAAGCCCGCCGTTGCGCGAGGAAATCATCAAGGAAGTGTTGCCGAGCTTTTTGAATGACCGCGTCAAAGCGCGCGAGCTGCAGCCCGATGGCAGTTATCGCCGCCTCAAACCCGAAGGCAAGGAACCGCGCGTCCAGGCGCAGTGGCACTTCCGCGAAGTTTCCCGCGAGCGCGCCCGCAAGATGAGCGGTTCCGGGAAAAAACTGCGCGCCGACAGATTGATTCCCATCACTGTTGCCGATGAAAAATCGCTGGGAAGCAGCAGTGGTGAACCCGTCGCCCTTCCCAGCCCAACCCCGGTTCCCGGCAAATCGTGACACGCAAAAGAATTTTGGTCATCGACGTGGGCGGCACCCACGTCAAACTGATGATCTCGCGGGGGCAAAGGCGAAAATTTAAATCCGGCCCCCAACTAACTCCGCGTGAGATGATGGCCCAGGCCAAACCGCTCTTGCAGGGTTGGACTTTTGACGCGGTTTCCATCGGTTTCCCCGCTCCGGTACGGAAAGGGAAAATCCTCAGTGAACCAAAACATCTGGGCAAAGGCTGGGTCACTTTCAATTTTCAAAAAGCCTTTGGCAAACCGCTGCGCATCATCAATGATGCGGCCATGCAGGCGCTGGGCAGTTATCGCGGCCGCCGCATGCTGTTTCTCGGTCTCGGCACGGGACTCGGCTCGGCGTTGGTATGGGAAAAGTACGTGTTGCCGCTGGAATTGGGCGAGTTGCCCTACCACCACGGAAAGATCATCGAACAGTATCTTGGCAAACCTGGCCTGGCTCGCCTGGGTGGAAAAACCTGGCAACGCGACGTCTGCTACGCCGTCACGCAGCTGAAAAAATCCTTTATCGCCGACTACGTCGTGCTCGGAGGCGGAAACGTCAAAAAACTGGACGCCATCCCTGAGGGCGTCGAGCTGGGCAACAATCGCAACGCCTTCCTGGGCGGAGTGCGCCTCTGGCAAACAGCTCCCGGAACGCGCCGCCCTAAATGGGAAATTCTCTAAGGCGGTTGAAACGATCGAGCTGTTGTAAAATGTAAGTGCGCCGGCGGAATATGCCGGCCTTTGAACTCATTTCGCGCCGCCCAAAATGAAACTCTATTTTTTGCGACACGGCGAGGCCGACTGGCCCAACTGGCAAAAACCCGACGACGAACGCCCTCTGACCAAACGCGGCAAAAAAGAAATGCGCCAAGTCGGAAAATTTCTCGCGGCTTTGAAAGTGCGGCCGAGCCTGATCGTTACCAGTCCCCTGCCGCGCGCGGCGCAAACTGCGGAGATTGCCGCCGATTATCTGAAGACGAAATTGCGAAAGGACGAGCTGCTGGCCCCCGGTTTTGGCATGGACAAATTTCGCGCAGCGCTAAAACGGCATCGAGCCAAAAGCTTGATGCTGGTCGGCCATGAGCCGGATTTTACCAACATCATTTCGACGCTGACCGGCGCCTCGCTCAAGCTTTCCAAGGCCGGTCTCGCGCTACTGGAAGTCGATCCGGAATCCGAAGAAGGCAAACTGCTCTGGTTGTTCCCGCCAAAGATTTGCAAGAGGTAAATCGCATTTGGGGAAGACACGTTCCATCCCCGCGCGGTAGCGTATTCCTCCGTTTGGGGCTTACGGCGCTTGCAGGTAAATGGCCGCCAGGGCCAGCAAAAAATAGGGAACAAGCACCGCCGCGCCCACGTAATCCTTCGCCATGCGCTGTCCAAAAAACAGCGCCGTGAGAGCTAGTGCGGCGACAACGGCGCCGTAAAAAGCAACGATGGACTGCCCGCGGAGGATTAAAATGATGCAACCGATCGCGTTCAGCACGCCGGCGGCCACTTCGATTACCGTGATCGTCGCCAGCAGCAGGGGCACAAATCCGGCTAGGGGGCTCCTCGAAAAATGTCCACTGAGCCATTCCAGATTCCCCCGACGATCTACGACTTTATCAATTCCCGATTGAAGAAAAAGAATCGCCAGAAAAGCGGAAACAAAAATCCGCATGAAGAGTGTCGCATTGGGATAAAAATCAAAGCAGAGCATCCGTTTCCAGTTTACGAGGATCGCTTTGGCTTTGTCGATCCTTCTGTCCAAATGCTTTGCGCTTTCATTCGAACGGGTCCTCAATCGCCCTGAACCGCGGCGTCGGCAAAGGCCGCCTGGCCCCTCTTCAAATCTAGTTCCACTTCGGCCCGTGTCCCGAACACGCGCGCCCGGCTGTCATCGAATTCTTTTTCCCAGCGCGCTACGACCACCGTGGCCAGGCAATTGCCGATCACGTTTACACAGGTGCGCCCCATGTCCATCAACTCGTCCACCCCAAAGATGACAGCGACGCCGATCGGCCCCAGCCCTGCCGGCACGAAGGAACTCAAGGCGCCCAGCAAAATCACCAGTGAGGCTCGGGGAACGCCGGCCACGCCTTTGGAAGTCAGCATCAGGGTCAGCATCATGGTGATCTGTTGGCCCAGCGACATGTGCCAACCCACGGTTGTCTCCGCCGCTTGCGCCACGAACACCGAAGCCATTGCCAGATACAGCGTTGATCCTGTGAGGTTGAATGAATAACCGGTCGGCATGACAAATCCGACAATGTGCGGCGGCACGCCAAAGCGTTCCATCGATTCCATGGCTTTCGGCAGCGCCGATTCGCTGCTCGTGGTGGCGAACGCCAGCGCCGCCGGCTCGCGCACAGCTTTGAAAAATTGCCGCAGGGGGATTCGCGCCATCCAGATCACCAATCCAAAAACCGATATCACGAAGATCGCCAGCGCCAAATAAAGCGAGCCGATCAATTTGCCCAGACTCACCAGGACCGCGGGTCCCTGCGTGCCCACCGTGTGCGCCATCGCTGCGCCCACCCCGACCGGCGCGAAGAGCATCACGTAGTTTGTAAACTTGAACATCACCTGGGAAAGACTCTCCATGGCGCGAACGATGGGCCGCCCTTTTTCACCAATAGCCGAGACGGCCAGCGCAAAAAGCACGCTGAAGGCCACGATCTGCAGAACGTCGCCGCGCACCATCGCGTCGATTACACTCGATGGGAAAGCGTGCACAACTGTCTCGACAAACGTCCTGGGATGGCTCTGTCCAATCGCCTTAATCACTTCAGTGTCCGCGCCAGAAAGAGTGACGCCGGCACCCGGTCTCATCAGATTAACCACAGCCAACCCGATGAACAGCGCAGCCGTCGTGACAATCTCGAAGTAAACGAGCGCTTTCACGCCCATTCGCCCCACTTTCCGAAGCGCACCCGCGCCGGCGATTCCCACCACGACGGTTGAGAACACCAGCGGCGCGATGATCGATTTGATCAGGTTGATGAAGATGTCGCGCAAAAAATAAACCGCATTTCCCCAATCCGGCCGCAGCCAGCCGATCACGCCGCCGAGCACGAGTCCCACCATGATTTGCGCGGTCAGCGACGGCCGATACCACAGCCGGCGCGTCTGGCGAAAATACGGGGCGCTCATTCCCACTGTCATTAGCACAAACGGCAAATCCGAGACAGAGCTGGTCTTTGCCCCACGGTTGTTGGGACTGAGGACGCCATGGGAGGCCGCGCCGGGGGTTCAATGCGCGTCAAATACCGGGTGCTACAAGTTGCCGGCTCGCTCCAGGGCGTACCCGATCAAACCGCTTGCCGGGAGCGTGAACAGCCAGGCCCACACGATCCGCTCCACGACAGTCCAGCGCATGCCACTGAAACGTTTCACTGCGCCGACGCCCATGATGGAAGTGGAAATGACATGCGTGGTGGAAAGCGGAATCCCGTAATAACTGGCGGCTTGAATGATCAAGGCCGCGGTGGTTTCCGCCGCGAAGCCGTGCACGGGCTGCAGTTTCACCATGCGATGGCCGAGCGTGCGAATGATCCGCCACCCGCCTGCGGCGGTGCCCACGGCCATGGTCACCGCACAAAGACCAATGACCCATTTGGGCAAGATGAATTCCGGCGTTTTAAGAAACTCCAGCCACCCGGGTAAATGATCGAACCGCCCGGCCTTGGTGCCGGTGAAAAGAGCCAGGGTGATGATGCCCATCGTTTTCTGCGCGTCATTGGTGCCGTGACTATGCGCCATCCACGCGGCGCTCAAGATTTGCAGCCTCCCAAACACCGAATGAACAAAGTGCGGCGTGAACCTGTGCAGAGTCACGAACAGCACAAACATCAATAGCGCGCCGCAAATGAATCCGGCGAAGGGCGAGGCGATCATGGGCAAAACAACTTTCGGCCACACTCCGGCGTTCCATTTGATGACCGACCAATCGCCGCGCGCGGCAGCAAGCGCCGCACCGCAAAGGCCGCCGATGAGCGAATGACTCGAGCTGGACGGCAAACCGGACCACCACGTGGCGATGTTCCACGCGAACGCCGCGATCACCGCGCACAGGACCGTGGACATTGTGACCGCGTTCGTGTCCACGAGACCTTTGCCGATGGTCGATGCCACTGCGCCACCCAGCAGCGCGCCGGTCAGATTGAAAAACGCCGCCATGCCAATGGCCTGACGCGGGGTGAGAACCCTGGTCGATACCACGGTGGCGATGGCGTTCGCCGCATCGTGGAAACCGTTGCTGTATTCGAAAATGATCGCCGCGAGAACGACCAGAAGAAACGTCAGCACGCGATGACCCTGCTACGAGTACTTGAGCGCCACCTGCAGGATGATGTTTCCTGCGTCCCGACACCGGTCGATCACTCTCTCGAGCAGGCTGTAGAGGTCGCGCAAAAAAATGATCTGTTTGGGATCGTAGTTTCCGTGGTAAAGGTCGCGCACCCGATCCAGTTCCAGTTTGTCCGCTTCCCCTTCGATGGCCTGCAATTTGGCGTTCATCTCGCGGGCCGTGCGCACGTCAATGCCATGGCGCAGCTGTTTCACCATGGCCAACACGGTTTCCGCCGCCTGGTCGAGCAATTCAACCTGCTTTTGAAAACTGTGGCCCCGCAAATCGTCCGGACAAATCAAGATACGCTCGCCGATTTTTTCCACGGTCTTTGGGATCTTGTAGAGCGCGGCCGCCAGCTCCTGAATATCCTCCCGCTCCAGCGGCGTAACGAACGTTTTGGACAGATGCTCGGTCAGCTCCTGGGTAATGCGCTTATCTTCCCGGCGGCTATGAGCGAACTGCTCCAGATTCTCCGGCGTCTCGTTTTGCTGGAGTTTTTCCAGCAAGCCCACCAGATGATGCACGCTGGTGTCGGCTTGTTGGGCGCTGGCTTCCAACAAATCATAAAATTTCCCGTCGCGGCCGAGGATTTTTTGGATGGAAATCATCGCTTTGCCTTCTAGTTGTAGCCGAGGCCATTGAGCTCGGCAATGCTCGAGCTTGCCCGGCGAAGGATTTTCTTAAGGCGGCAGAGGACGCGGCTCTACAACATCACGCCCCGCATGATGACCAGGGCAATGCTGAAGTAGATGATCAAACCGGTCACATCAACCAGCGTCGCCACAAAGGGAGCGGAGGAGGCGGCCGGGTCGGCTCCCGCGCGCCGCAGAATAAAGGGGAGCATCGATCCGGAGAGCGAGCCCCAGAGCACCACGCCCACCAGAGCCAGGCCGACGGTCAACGCAACCAGCGGCCAATGCGGCCCGTACAACTGTCGATGGAAATATTTTTCGCCAACGATCGACCAAAGCGCCACGCGCAGAATGCCAATGGTCCCCAGAATCGCTCCCAGCGAGAGGCCGGCTTGAATCTCTCGCAGCGCCACCCGCCACCAGTCCCGCAATGTAATCTCGCCCAGCGCCATGGCGCGCACGATCAAGGTCGATGCTTGCGAGCCGGAGTTGCCGCCGCTGGAAATGATCAGGGGAAGAAACAACGCCAGCACAACGGCCCGGGCGATTTCATCCTGAAACGTGGCCATCGCCGTGGCGGTCAACATTTCGCCCAGGAAAAGGATCACCAGCCAGCCGGCGCGCTTGCGAATCATTTTCCATAGCGAAATGCGCATATACGGTTCGTCGAGCGCCTCTACGCCGCCGAATTTCTGGATATCTTCTGTCGCTTCCTGTTCGGCGACGTCGAGCATGTCGTCGATGGTCACGATGCCCACCAGAACCCCGTTGGAATCCACCACCGGCAGCGCTGTGCGATCGTATTTGCGAAAGACGTTCAGGGCGTCCTGCTGAGAATCGGTCACGTTCAACGCCACAAACGTGTGGTCGCGAAAGTCGCTGACCCGGGCATCGAGCGGGCGCAGCAAAAATTCGCGGATGCGCAGGTCGTCGATGAGCTTTCCCTCATCGTCCACCACATAGACCACATTCAGCGTCTCGCTGTCCTGTCCATGCTCGCGGACGTAATCGAGCACCTGCCGCACCGTCCAATTTTCCTTGATGGCGATGAAGTCTGGCGTCATCAGCCGGCCCACGCTGTTTTCCGGATAGCCAAGCAGCGCTGTGGCCACGCGCCGCTCTTCGGGCGTGAGAAGGCGAATCAGCTGGCGCGCCGCGGCGCTGGGCAGTTCCTCCAACAGCGCGGTGCGATCGTCGGGCGACATTTCATTGAGAATGGCGACGACCTGTTCATGGGCCATGGCGCGCAGCAATTTCTGTTGCGCATCGAAATCCAGGTATTCAAAAACGTCCGCCGCCAGAGCGTGCGGCAACACGCGGAAGATGATCACCTGCTCGTGCTCCGGCAGATCCAGGATTACCTCCGCCACATCGGCCGGCGGCCATTCGCGAAAAACCTCCCGCAGCGCGCTGAAGTTGCGCGCCTCAATCAGGCTTCTGATTTCCGGCTCGAGGATTTTGCCGACCACGGGGCGTTTCTACCACTCGCGAGCAACAGGCGCAACGGCGGCGTGATTGCTCGCGATGCCGGCACGCCATTGCAGCCCTTTTACCTCTCCGCTTGGCATTTGGCCGAAAGTGGCCAATATGGCTTTGATGTCCACAGTCGCTACAGACCCAATGATTCGGCGCGAAACCGCCGGTGACCAAATTTGCGTGCTGACATTCGATCGGCCCGGATCGGCCGCGAACATTTTCGACGCCGCTGCGCTCGAGGAGTTGAATGAACACCTCGACTTTATTGAAAAGGAGTCCTCCCTGCGCGGCCTGATTCTTGCCTCCGCCAAAAAATCGATCTTCATAGCCGGCGCCGATTTGCAAACGCTGTTGCAACAGGCGCGCAGCGGCGAGCTGCGGGCGTTTATCGCCCGGGGTCAGCATATTTTCAATCGGTTGGCGACATTGAAAATTCCAACGGTTGCCGCCATTCACGGCGCGTCGGCTGGAGGCGGTTACGAAGTTGCGCTCGCCTGCGATTGGCGGGTCGCGTCCGCTGATCCTTCGACCCGGATCGGTTTGCCCGAGACAACTCTGGGCCTCGTTCCCGCCTGGGGCGGCTGCACGCGTCTGGCGCGCTTAATCGGCATCGAAAAGGCCGTCGAAGTGATCGTCAAAGGGCGACTTTACCCGGCACAGGAAGCGTTGCAGCTGGGGTTGGTTGATGAGGTCGTGCCGCAGAATCAACTGCTCGATGCAGCGCGAAAAAAAATAAGCCAGGGAAAACGCAAACTGGAGCGGCGGTCGCCGGCGAGCCCCGCGCCGCAGCAGCTCCGGCCTCCGGCGCAACGCGGCAACGCAGCCCCCGAACGCGCTTTCGAAATCATCAGCAAAACGCTCTCGGTCTCTCCGGAGGAATCAATGCGCCTCGAACTGGACGCGATTGTCGATCTTGGCGCGACAGAATCGACGCAAAATTTAATCCGCAATTTCTTTCTGGCTGAAAAATACAGGAAGGGAAGCGCCAAGGCGCCGGCGGAAAAGTTTGCTCACGCGGCGGTGATCGGCGCCGGTGTAATGGGCTCGGGCATTGCCCAGTGGCTGAGTTCGCGCGGGGTCACGGTGATTTTGCGCGACGTCGGGCGGGAGCAAATCGATCGAGCACTGGCTAATATTGAGAAAGTCTATGCCGATGCAGTGCGTCGCGGTTTGATGACCGAAGACCAGGCCAGGAAAGGCCGCGCTCGAATCGTAGCTTCCACTGCGCCGATGGAACTGCGCGACGTGCAAATCGTCATCGAGGCGGCTTCGGAGAAGTTCGAAATCAAGAAAGAAATTTTTCGGGAACTGGCCATGCAGGCGGGACCAAAGACGATCATCGCCACAAACACGTCGGCGCTTCCAGTGAGTGCGCTGGCGGACGTGACGGTCTCCCCGGAGCACGTGATCGGTCTCCATTTTTTCAATCCGGTGAGTCGGATGAAACTGGTGGAAGTGGTTATTGCAAGGCAAACCTCTGATGAGACGCGCGAGCGGACGCTGGCTTTCGCGCGGCAGATTGGAAAGTTACCTGTGATTGTGCGCGACAGTCCCGGGTTTCTCGTCAATCGGGTGCTGTTTCCGTACTTACTCGATGCCGCCGAGCTTTTCGAAGCCGGGTTGGACCCGCGCAGCATTGATGAGGCGCTGGTGCAATGGGGAATGCCGATGGGACCGCTGCGTTTGATTGACGAGATCGGCGTTGATATCGCGGTGGACATCGGCAACACCCTGGAGAAAGCTTTCGGCCGCCGCGATCATGTGCCGGGCGTTTTGCTTTGGTTGCGCGAACAAGAGATGCTGGGCCGCAAGAGCGGCGCCGGCTTCTACAAATATGACGGCAGGATCCAGACGCCCAACGATTCGCTGGTTCAATGGCGGCACGCCCTGCGCGGCGAGCCGGAAGCGCGCCGCGATCCTCGCCTGCAACTGACCAGCGAACAACTGGCGCATCGGCTCATCTTGTTAATGGTGAACGAGGCTGCCCGCTGCGTAGAAGAGAAAATCGTCGATACCGCCGAGGATGCCGATTACGGGATGATTCTCGGCACTGGCTTCGCTCCCTTCCGGGGCGGTCCGCTGCGCTTCGCGGAATATTTTGGACTGGGCAAAATCGCCGATGCGCTGGAGGACCTGGCGAAGACCGAGGAAAAATTTGCCCCCTGCGAAATTTTGAAGAGACACGCCCGCGATGGAACCCGGTTTTATGGAAATTGACTTCACGCTGCCATTGGAAGACAGGCAGCCTGGAGGGATCTCTCTGGTATGAAATCGCCCCTCGAAGCTCCGGCAAAACAGATCGCTGAAGAAACCAGCGCGAAACCGGCGCCGCAGAAATCGCCGCCGACCGTCATTGATACTTCGCGCATGGCCAAGGGCCAGCGCGAAGCGATGGAGCTGGCCGAGGCTGCCCGCGATCCGCTCGAGGATCGCGGCAGTTTCGCCAGCAACCTTTTTATCGGACGCTACGATTTCAATCGGATTTACCCCTATCCGGCCCAAAGCGCAGAAGATCGCGCCGCGGGCGAAGAGTTCCTGCGCAAATTGGAAAACTACTTGCGCGAACAAGTCGATCCCGACGAGATCGATCGCACCGGCGAAATTCCGCCGGAAAACTTCAGGGGCCTTGCGGAGATTGGCGCGTTTGGGATTAAGGTGCCGAAAAAGTACGGCGGCTTGGGGTTGTCCCAATACAACTATGGACGCGCCGCGATGTTGCTGGGCAGCTGGGACGAAAATCTCGCCGCCCTCGTGTCTGCGCATCAATCCATTGGCGTGGCTCAGCCACTGTTGTTGTTTGGCACCGAGGAACAAAAGCAAAAATACCTGCCCCGAGTAGCGGCCGGCGAAATTTCCGCGTTTGCGCTTACTGAACGTCACGCCGGCTCCGATCCGGCCACGCTGAGTTTGCGCGCCGAGCCGACGCCCGATGGAAGCGCATTCGTTTTAAATGGGGAAAAGCTCTGGTGCACAAACGGTGTGAAAGCGGGCGTGCTCGTGGTGATGGCGCGGACGCCGTCCAAAGTGGTGGAGGGCCGGGAGCGGAAACAGATCACCGCGTTCGTGGTCGATGTGAACACGCCGGGACTGGAGATCACTTATCGCTGTCGGTTCATGGGACTGCGCGCGCTTTACAACGCGGTGGTCACATTCACCAACGTGCGCGTGCCGCGCGAGAACATCATTTTCAAGGAAGGGGCGGGTTTAAAAGTCGCCCTCACCACGTTAAATGCCGGGCGGCTCACCTTGCCCGCAGCCTGCGTCGGTCTTTCCAAGCGGCTCTTGGAAATCTCGCGGCAATGGGCAAACGAACGCATCCAGTGGGGCGTGCCCATTGGGAAACACGCGGCGATTGCCGGTAAAATCGCAGAGATGGCCGGCAACGTGTTCGCCATGGAAGCGATGACTTTTCTCACCTCCTCCCTGCTTGACCGCAAGGCGGGCGATCTGCGCATCGAAACCGCCATGTGCAAAATGTGGGCTACCGAGGCTGCCTGGCGCATCGCGGACGACGCCATGCAGGTACGGGGCGGCCGCGGCTACGAAACGGCGCAGTCGCTGGCCGGACGCGGCGAGCCGCCGATCGCGGTGGAAAGATTTTTGCGCGACTGCCGGGTGAACACCATTTTCGAAGGGTCGAGCGAGATCATGCGATTGTTCATCGCCCGCGAAGCGCTCGATCCGCATTTGAAAGTGGGCGGGGCGATTTTCAATACCCAGTTGCCCATGGCCGAGCGAGCCAAAGCCGTCGTCAGTTCAGGGAAATTTTATGCCGGCTGGTATCCGCGGCAGTGGTTGCCCAACAACGGCGCGGGCAAGATCGAGAATCTGCATGCGACATTACAACGTCACGTCCGTTACGCTGCGCGCACAAGCAAACGACTCGCGCGCGGCTTGTTTCACGCCATGGCCCGGTTCGGGCCGAAACTGGATCGACAACAGTTGTTGCTGTCGCGTTTCGTCGGCATTGCAACGGAATTGTTCGCCATGAGCGCCGCCTGCTCCTACGCCCAATGGCTGATCGATCAGGGCAAACCGGCCGATGAAATTCTTTCCGTCGCGGACTACTTCTGCCGTTCAGCGCGTTTGCGAATCGATCATCATTTCGCAGGCACGCGACAGAATGTGGACCAGCGCGGCTACGATCTGGTGCAGCAGTTGCTCGCCGGTAAACATCAGCTCCTGCGCGACGGAATCGTGTAACACGATGCACAGGCGGTGGCGCAGCGGGCACATCATACTTTCAGCGGCCGTTGACCGTTTCCGCTGCTCAGATTACGATCTTGGATGAGTACATCGTCTGTTGTCGCGGAGGCGACGTCAATCGGCCGACGCGTCGCGAAAAGCAAAGAACAGAAGACACTCTCGCCCGCGCAGGTGCTCGAAACCATTGGGCGACACGTGTTGCTCGACGGCTTTAAAATCGTCGTCGATCTTGATAAAAGCCGTGGCTCATATTTGCACAATGCCGTTGATAATCGCCGGTTGATCGATCTTTACGGATTTTTCGGTTCGATGCCGGTGGGCTTTAATCATCCTTACTTCGAGCAGCCGGAGGTGCAGCGCGATCTGTTGCGCGCGGCAAAAGTAAAAATAGCCAACTCGGACATTTATTCCGAGGGATACGCCGATTTTGTCGCCAGTTTTGAGCGGGTGGTGGGCTTGCCGCCGTTGGAACGGTACTTGTTCATCGAGGGCGGCGCTTTGGCGGTGGAGAACTGCTTGAAAGCGGCCATGGATTGGAAAGTGCGCAAAAACATGGCCGCAGGCCGTGGCGAGCGGGGCACGCAGATCCTGCATTTCCGGCGCGCGTTCCACGGGCGCAGCGGTTACACCATGAGCCTGACGAACACCGACCCGCGAAAGACGGATTTGTTCGCCAAGTTCGACTGGCCGCGCGTTTCCTGCCCCTGCATTGATTTTTCACTCCCGGCAGAGAAACGCGAAGCGGACGTGATCGAGCGCGAGAAAAAATGCGAAGCCGAGATTCGGAAGTTCATCGCGGAGCGCGATCTCGACATTTGCGCCATTATCATCGAGCCGATCCAGGGCGAGGGAGGTGATAATCATTTCCGGGGCGAATGGCTGCGGAAACTGCGAGAGATTTGCGATGAACACGATATCCTCCTGATCTTTGATGAAGTGCAATGCGGCATGGGCGTGACGGGCCGCAACTGGTGTTGCGAACACTTTAACGTAAAGCCGGATCTGTTGGCATTTGGAAAAAAAGCACAGGTTTGCGGCGTGATGGCCGGCCCCCGCCTTGATGAAATCAAGGACAATGCGTTCCGGTTGCCCAGTCGCCTGAACTCCACCTGGGGCGGCAATTTCACCGACATGGTGCGCTCCACGCATTACCTGCGCATCATCGAGCAAGAACACCTGGTCGAGAACGCGGCCAAAGTGGGCGCCTATTTTCTGGATCAACTCCGAAGCCTGCAAAACGAGGAACCGCGCATTTCTGCTGCGCGCGGCCGGGGGCTCTTTCTGGCCTTTGATTTGCCGGATGCCAAAACGCGGGAGGAATTCTGGCACGGTTTCTTCGATCTCGGCGTGCTGACGCTGCGCTCCGGAGAGAGCTCGATCCGGTTCCGTCCCGCGCTGGACATCACCACGGAGGTCATCGACGAGGCGATGGAGTTGATGCGGACATTCTGTCGAAAAAAGAGATAGCAAAGCGGCCGTCGCAGGCGAGGAGGCCTGTTTCCCCGCAAAATGAAACCGCTCTTTGATAAACTCGATATCGCTGATTTAAACGACGGCGTGTTTGACGGGCAATGGCGCGGCAATGGGCCGACCATCGACAAATTTTCTCCCATTGATGGGCGACGGCTTGCCGGCGTGCGTTCCGCTTCGGAGGAGGATTATGAAAAGGTGATCGCCCGCGCGCAGGAGGCGTTTTTGAAATGGCGCGTCACGCCCGCGCCGGTGCGCGGCGAGACGGTGCGCCGCCTCGGCAACGCTCTGCGCGAATTGAAACGGGAACTGGGCCAGCTGGTCACCCTCGAATCGGGCAAGATTATCGCCGAAGGCGAAGGCGAAGTGCAGGAGATGATCGATATCTGCGATTTCGCCGTCGGCCAGTCGCGCATGCTCTATGGGCTGACCATCCCCTCGGAACGTCCAAATCATCGGCTAATGGAACAGTGGCATCCACTGGGCGTGGTGGCTGTGATCACCGCCTTCAATTTTCCGGTTGCCGTGTGGTCATGGAACGCTGCGCTGGCTGCCGTGTGCGGCGATGCGGTCGTCTGGAAACCATCGGAGAAAACGCCGTTAACGGCGATCGCGGTCACCAAAATCTGCCAGCGCGTTTGCAGGGAAACCGGCGCTGACCCGGCGATCTTTTCGCTGCTGATTGGCGATGGACCGGGCGTGGGTCGGAAGCTGGCGGCGGATGGCCGCATTCCCCTCGTGTCGGCCACCGGTTCGGTGCGAATGGGATTGGATGTTGACAAGGTTGTTCATTCCCGTCTGGGGCGCACGATCATGGAACTGGGCGGGAACAATGGCCTGATCGTCACCCCGAGCGCGGATCTGGATCTGGCGATTCGCTCGATTTTCTTTGGCGCCGTTGGCACCGCGGGACAACGCTGCACTTCCACGCGGCGGGTGATCATGCATGAATCGATCGCGCCAAAAATTCGGAGCAAACTCCTGAGCGCGTACCGATCCGTGGCCATCGGCAACCCGCTCGACCGCAAAACAATCATGGGACCGCTGATCGACAAACAGGCGGTCGAGCTTGTGCAGCAGTCGATCCAGCGATTGAAAGACGAAGGCGGCGAAGTGCTCTACGGCGGAGAACGGCTCACCGTGCCCGGGGATTGTTACATGAAACCGTGCCTGGCCACCGCCAAGCCGGATTTCGAAATCGTGAAGCATGAGACATTCGGGCCGCTGCTTTACCTGATGACGTATCGCGATTTCGATGAGGCCATCGCCATCCACAACGACGTCCCGCAGGGCTTGACCAGCGCGATCTTCACCAACGACGTGCGGGAGGCGGAGAAGTTTATAAGCGCTGCGGGCAGCGATTGCGGCATTGCCAACGTGAACACCGGCACCAGCGGCGCGGAGATCGGCGGCGCGTTTGGCGGCGAAAAACAAACCGGCGGCGGCCGCGAAAGCGGGAGCGATTGCTGGAAGAATTACATGCGTCGCCAGACCAATACGATCAATTTCTCAACCGAGCTGCCGCTCGCGCAGGGGATCCAGTTCGGCGCGGGCGAAGGAAGTGGAACGGCGTAAGCCGGAGATCGAACGGGGGCCTATTCTTATTCTCCGCGCGCGATCGTCAGCTCCAGAAGTTCATCAAGCTTCTCCGCGTTCTCCAGGCTCATGATGCGCTTCTGCAATTTCTTGCATTGATCTCTGCCAATCACGTCGCCGCCGAGCGCGTTGAACTTCACAGCGATTTCTTCCTCCGTCATCGGATCACGCGGGTCGCCCTTGGGCACATCCACACGCGTCGAGTATGATTTGCCGTCGTGGGTTGTGATGGTGACCCGACTCGGTTGGAATTTGGGAAACAGCGTTTCGAACTCTTCGTTGGCAACCACTTTCACCTTGTCCATGATGGGAATCAGCGACTGATCGCGCACCCGTTCTTCTTTGAACTGCAGCGGTGTGAGCATTCCATCCACCAGCCCCACGGCCATGCAATAGGGGAGCGAATGATCTGCCGTCTCCTTGGAAGTCGGCCGATACTTGTGGGGATCGCCCAGGATGTCCGCAGCGCGCGCGATCACTTCTACCTTGATTTCCTTTACCTCGCCGGCCCTGATGTTGTTTTCCCTGAGAGTTTTCATCATGGCGGTGAGCGGCGCGTGACTCAGCGCCTCGATGGGAAAACTTTTCATTCCGCAATCCAGAATGCGATAATGCGATGTGGGCGAGGTCGGCAAGTCTTTGACCAGTCCTTCGCTGTCGAAACTAACCGGCTGACCTTTGTATTGCACATGGCCGAAAACGGCGAACAGGCCTTCCTTGCCGTCGATGATGTGTTCGGGACCGGAAAATCCAGCGCGCGCCAGCAACGCGCTCTCAGCGCCCATGCGACCGGCCCAGGGATCGACCGTGTTTTTCATGTTGGTGAGTTTTCCCGCGGTCACTGCGCCCGGACAAAATGTCCGCGACGCGCTGATGCCGATGGCGGAGACCATTTGATCGGCATTCAGATTCAAAACGCGACCGGCCGCCACCGGCGCCGCAAAGGCGCTCAACGTGGCGTGATGCCATCCGTATTCGCGCACGCCCGGGCGACCGATTTCGCAAAGTCGCATTTCGATTTCGTAGGCGATAACGGTTGCCAGGATCAGATCTTTGCCGCTCAGGCCCTCGCTCTCGCACAACGCCAGTGGCGCAGCAATGAGATCGCTCGGATGACACGGATCGGCTTTCCAATAGATGTCGTTGTAATCCATGGCCCGGATCATGTGGCCGTTGAGAAACGCCGCATCGACCGGGTTGGTCTTGAAACCGGAGACGAAGGTTGTCGCCTGACCGTTCCCGCCGCCCATTGCCTGGTAATGTTTCAGCAAAATCTTCGCGTCTTCCTGCTGGCTGCCGCCCAGCGCGCACCCGATGGAATCGAACCAAAACAATTTCGCGGCCTGGATTGCCTGTGGTGAGAGGTGCTCGTATTTCAGCGAGCAAGCCCACTCGGCGATGACGTACGAGAGCAGACGCCTTGATTGGTTCTTTGGTTTTGCCATTCCCTTTTTTATTTCGGTTTCGCACACGGAACAGCCGTTTCCATCCTGCAGTCAAGCGATTGCGGGGCGGCGGGCACGATGAGGCGGAAATAAATCAGACTCCGCAGCCCATTTCGGCAATGGAAATCAGCGAACGCGAAAAAGCAGTTGGATAACAAGGTCGAATTTACTTCGGAGGAATGGGATTGAGGTTCGCGTGGCAAATCCATTGCCATCCATCCGCTCCCTTTTTCCACACACTTAACCGCGGAGTCGCCTTGGTCCCCAGACGTTCTTGATCAATTGTTTCGTGCACTGCAATCATGTAGGTCACCACAATATTGTCGCCGTTAACTGTGGATTTGAAATTGCTCAACGTGAATTCGCCCAGGTGCAAATTCTTGATCAATCCTATTTCTCCTGCTCTGTCGCGTGCTCCATTCGGATGAATGGATTGGAACCCATTTGCAATTTTTCTCTCGACAGCTGCCCAGTCTTTGGCCTCGAAATCAGCCCACATTTGTCTTTCCATCTTTTCACCTTCCGATTCTGCCGCCGGGAGAGGGGATTGAGCCTGATTGTGCGCAGCTGACATCATTAAGAATGAAGCAGCGCAAAGCAGCACAAAGGTTGCTCTTTCTTAAAACTGCGGAAATGGAACGAATCTGAGATCTGGTACGATTCATGGGGGACGATGGTATCGAAGCGGCCGTTTTGGCCAAGGAAAAATTTGTTTATTAGCGCAGAAGATTAAACGGTGAACAGGACTGATGAGCTTGATCGGGCCGATCGGAATTTCAAGCCGCATTAGAAAGGCGCCAAAACAAATATCCCACGGCGACTTAGCGGGCGCGCTGAAGGCGCACGACGCGCGGACACGCGCGCGCTTGACAGCGATCTCGGCGTTCCGTAAAACGACGTGGAAGGGGATGGGCTGGGAGGCGGGTGAAGGCATTATCTTTTATCTTTTCGCTTTTTGCCGCGGGATTATGCTGCCCCGTTGTTCGAACAAACGCGCAGGTTAACATCACTCAGTATCACAATCACGCCTCGCGCGATGGGCTTTACATTGATCCGGCTTTTACGCCTTCGGCGGCGGCGAACCTGACGCGCGATCTGAACTTTGACGGCACCATCGCCGGGAACGTTTTTGCGCAGCCGCTCTACATCGCGGGAGGGCGCCAGGGCCGCGACATGGTTATCGTGGCCACCAGTTCCAATAACGTGTATGCGCTCGATCCCACAGACGGCACGGTGATCTGGCAGCGAAATGTCGGCACACCGGTGTCCGCCGTCGATCTGGAATGCACAAAGTTTGACCCGATGGGAATTATCGGCACGCCAATCGTCGATCTCGGGTCTCGATCGCTTTTTCTAGATGCCATGGTTACGCCGGACGGTGGCGTAACAAAAAAGCAGTTC
>Ga0209810_1001268_pt1 | contig 39993 bp, 22 predicted proteins | sample Coa_R1_7_FD_187159 | JGI IMG/M metagenome (GOLD analysis project Ga0209810, IMG submission 187159) | Surface soil microbial communities from Centralia Pennsylvania, which are recovering from an underground coalmine fire - Coalmine... | ecosystem: Environmental > Terrestrial > Soil > Unclassified... | reverse complement strand
CGAGCTTTTTGCTCCCCTGCTTGCGGTAAATCTGCGCCAGTTCATAATGAACTCGGGCGTTGGAAGGGTCAAGCCTCTCGGCCAGTTCCAGTTCCCGTTCGGCTCCTTTAAGGTCTTCCTTCCTCTGCAATGCCTCAGCCAATCCGAGGTGGGCTTCAGGCATTTTAGGATCGATTTGAATCGCGCGTCTGAAGTTCTCTTCTGCCGAGTTTACGTTCTGCTCGTAAAAGTCGATGCGTCCAAGATTCACAAAGGTTGCAGGATCGCTGGAATCAAGCTTTGCAAGGTTGTGAAGTACTTCTGAGGCATGCGACCAATCGTGCTGTATCCAGTAGATTTTGGCGACCTTCCGCAGAAGGTCGGGGCTTGCTCCAACCCGCGATAACATCTCCCGGTAGATGTTAAGGGCCTTGGCTTGTTCTCCCATCGCAGAGTAGTTCTCCGCCGCTAAGAGCATGGTTTCTGCAGAATCTGGATAAGCTGTTGCCAGATGCTGATAAAATCCGTACGCCAATGAATGAAGCACCTCGCCAAGCGCAAAAACGCGCGCCGAGTCAGCAGGCCACTTCTTGAGAACAGGAAGAATCTCGAGGCCCGCGCTTACCCATTCAGACCGTAGGAAAGATGCTCGAAATCTCTGAAAACTTTCGGTGTCGACAAACAGTTCGCGGACAGGATTGTCACCCTCGGGCTCGGCGATAAGCAGAAAACGGACTGACAAACCAATCCCGGTCAGATCAGAATTGTTCCTCACTGAGGAAGCGGATAGATTAGGCTCATTCAGCCTTTGTCCCCAGTAGTTCCACACCGGGTCCATCGGAAAGAGTTTTCTGCCCTGATCGAGCGCCTGTTGGGCCAGTTCACTCAGACCCAGCATCTTTGCGCAGGTGACATAGTCATTCAAAACTACAGGAGCCTGCAGCCCGTCAATCGGGAGTGAACGAAGCAATTGAGTCGCTTCCTGTTTTCGAGACTCCATCGCCAACGCCAGGGCGAGCCGCGTTTTGACCCACTCTGTGGGCCTGTTAGCGACCAACAGGGCACGGAATAATTCTTCAGCCTCTGCGTACCTGCCAGCTTGAAGATACGCGGTAGCCATTGCAAACTGGAGTTCGCGGTTATTGGGGGCTAAGCCCCGGGCTTTTTGATAGTCATTAATCGCCAGTCCCAAAACTCCCTGAGCCGCGTTGCGCTCTCCGTCCAACAATAGAGCATAATAATCAGGACCCGCGGTCAAGCTCAGCTCTTGATAGGCACGGGCGGCAAGGCTCAGGGCGTCCTCGCCGGCAAGATAGTAGGCTCCGGGTCTGTCGGAATCGAGCGTCAGCGAGCGAACTGCCGCCGCCAGAGAATTCGTCGGATCGCTCAGATTGTTAGCAGCTTGTGCCCTTAAGAACCACGCATTTGAGTCACGAGGATTCAGACGCGTCGCCCTCGCAAGTTCAGAAAAAGCCTGCCGGTCTTTGTGGAACACCAGGTGGCACCATCCGGAGAAATACCAGGGAACAAACAATTGAGGATCAATCGTGCGGGCACGACCCAGTGCAACGAGGGCTTTGCTACACTTTCCACTCATTGCCTCTGTAGCTCCCAGGTTGCTCCAGAGTTTCGCTGAGTCAGGATGTTCTTTCACAAGTGCGGAGAATTCTTTTGCGGCCGCCTCTAAACGCTCCTGTTGCGCGGAACTCATTTGTACAGGCATCTGGGCCTGGCAGGAAGTCTGGGGATTCCAAAGGAGAAGGACACTGATGGGTAGCCCAACGAGGATTGCTAACGCTTTGCCCGGCCATAAAAAGCGGAGGATTGCTTGATTTCTCACCTTTTTAATTACCCGCCAGTTCATCATCAAGTGCTTCCTAACAATCTCAATGATGCTTGTCCGCGAGCGATCGGGCTTGCTCAGCCGCTTTTTTCACCTCCTGCCCTTCCGCATCCACTTGTGCCTGAGCTTCACGTTTCATCGCATTAACCAGTGCACTCTCACGTTTGCCATCCTGGGTGCGGTGCAGGCGAAAATACGCCTGCGCCAATAGAACACGGGCATCCAGGTAACCAGGAACTTTCTGTAAAATGCCCTCGAGCAAGGAGGCTGCTTTCGCATAATCCCCTGCCTGCATGGCCAGGACAGCATATTCATAAGCAACCGAAGAATCCCCTGGCCGCAACTGGTTGGCCTTAGCCAGGAACCGCTGCGCATCGGCATCATTGCCAGCTAACCTGTCCAGACGACCCAAATAATAATTCGCGTTGAAGTCGTCGGGATCCAGCGCAAGCTGCTTTTTGAATTCGGCGGTGGCCTGCTCGGTTTGCGCTAGACCGGCATAACTGATCCCCAAGTCCGAGTGAATCCCCGGAAGGTTCGGGTCCGTTTTTTCTGCTTGTAGAAATGCCTCCAAGGCATTGCGATATGCCTTGACGCCCAGCAAGGCTTCTCCCAAAGCTTTAAAGCCCTCCGCGGACTTGTTTGTGGATACGGCACTGTAAATCAACGTTGCTGCTTGTTTGTACAACCCAAGATGGAGACAAGCTAAGCCGTAAAGAAGCGTACCCGAAGCTTCGTCGGGCAGGGCGTCATGCACCAGCTTGGCCTCATACGCGGCCAGTTCAAATTGATCCATTTGGTAATGACAGAGAGCAAGGAGTTCAAGCGCCTTTGGGTTTCCCGGTTTAATCATGAGGGAACGGGCAAACTCCCTGGCCGCCTCTTTGACGTGCTTGCTCTTCAGATAAGCGAGGCCAAGATTGAGGAAAATGTTCGCGTCGTTACTATCAAGCGCCAAGGCCTGCGTGTAAGCTTGAATGGCGTGGTCAAAGTCGCCCTTCTGGGCAAAGGCGACCCCGAGGTTAGAAAGGGCCTCCGCGGATGGGGGATTCTCGGCAATACATTTTTGAAATTGAGCAATGGCCAGATCAGACTGGTGCTGTGCGAGCGCGTAGTCCCCTTCTACACAATCTGGAGGCTCCTTCCGGGTTTGGGGTGTCGGTACGGCGAGCGCTGACCCGGCAAGCACCAAACCTCCTGCCAAAGCCAAAGGAACCGCCCATCCTCGTCTTACCTTCACCCGATCACCCTAACACCCCAACGCAGCCCAGCGCAAGATGCTAAGCGGCTAATGACGATATTCGATGGGGGTTATTTAGGAGTCCCTGCCACCCTGCCATTGGTGCAAGGCGGCAGGGAAAACCGTGCTAAAAATACAGCCTGGCGGCGAACTCGATTTCCCGGTGTCCTCTCTTTAAATCAAGGACACCAAACGTATCCGGGTTGGCCAATACGGCCTGCCCCTGCGAAAAACTTGTCGCATTGGCTGGTAATACCCAGTTGAATATCGGAGTTCTGTTGAAACTGGCTGCACTGTCATCCAGATTGGGATGGTTGAACATGTTGAACGCCGAGAAGCGAAGTTCCAATGATCGTCCTTCGCCGCCCAGGCCAAATTGCTTGGAGAGAGTCAAATCCCAATCGTTGTTCCCAGGTCCGCGGAAAACAGGGGTTTCAAATGTTCCAAACTGGTTGATACCCGGCAGGGACACTGAGTTCGGACTGAAGAAGTGGTCGCCGGGATTACTGAAGTTTCCTGCCTGCCAGTTGATGATGGGCCGAAGAGCAATATCAGGCGTTCCGTACCAGCCAACACTGCCTCCATTGAAGTTACTTTGCCCATTATCAAACGCTCCGCCTTTACATAAATTGGTTGAGGCACCCGCGGCCATTGTGCAATTCACTGTCGGTGTTCCTATGTAAACGGGCGCGCCGCTCGTGTAGTGAGTGATCCCCGACACCATCCACCCATCCAGCGCGCCTTTGGCAAACTTGTTGCCCGCCAGCAGCTTGGTGCCGACATTTGGCAACTGGTAGATGTATGAGAAGTTGAAAATGGACGCGTGGTCATACCCAAGCAGGCCATAATCACGCCTCGTGTCAAAAGGATCCACTTCGCTATTGAACGCTGCCGTATAGCCAAGCGTCTTCGACCAGGTGTATGAACCCAGCAGGGTCAATCCCTTGGAGACATTCCGCCGGAAGGTAACCTGCATTGAGTTATAGTTCGCGGTGTCGGCATTTCTGGACCATGCAATGTTCCCGAACGGTTTATACGGAACGTAGTCCGCCGTCGTCGTGTCTCCGTTCTTACAGCAATCGGTCGTTCCAGGAATGAACATCGTACCCGGAGCAATTGCGTTCAGATTGTACTGGTCGAACAAATGTCGGCTTACGTTCCCGACGTAAGCCACATCTACAATCGTGTTCCATCCCACATTTCTAGTGAAACCGATGTTCCATTCGTAAGTCTGCGGGACGTTCCGATCAGTGGGATCAGCCACCGTTGGGCTGATGTTGCCCAGCGCGGTAAACGGATTTGCCGCCTCGATATCAGCAAGCGTCAGGGAGGGCATAGATCCCGTCGCACTGATCGTTGAAGTGAAAGAGTACGGAATGGAATTTGCCATGAAAAAGCTGGTGTTCCCCTGATTCCGTGTCACATATATTCCAAAACCACCGCGGAATACAGTCTTCCCATTCCCAAACATGTCCCATGCAAATCCGACGCGGGGTTGGAAGACGGGATGGGGATTGGGAAATGCGCTGTCGGGAATTTTACCGGAAGCAGGGGTTACTATTCCGTCCAGGAAACTCGTGGAGTTTGCGGGGTCGTAAGCAGACGGCAGGAACGCCTGGGCATGTCCTCGAGCTTCATACCACGGTCCCAGCCAGGAAACACGCACACCATAGTTCAAAGTAAGTCTGCGCGCCACCTTCCAGGAGTCCTGCGCGTAGCCTTCCACGGTCCAATAGCGGAACAGGCCATCGTTATTGGGGATTCCCTGCTCGAAGGCCCGGAAGTTATCGGTCAGGATATCGCCAAATGAATTTCCTGTCGTATATCCACCCCAATTTTCCGCGGTGATCAGCATGCCTTCTGGAACAGGACCGCCATTCTGATCGTTGCGGGTCCGGTTCATGCCGCCTCCAAATTTGAAGGTGTGCGTTCCTTGGACTTTTGTGAGGTTGTCCGCAAACTCAAAAATCGTCTTGTCGGCGAAAATGCCGTCACCAACGTCACCCTCGCCCCATCGGCCCGTACCAGGATTGCCACCACTGTAGTAGTTCCACTGATCAGTAATCTGAGGCATGAAATCGCCACCGTATGTCATGCCGTTCTGGAAACCTGGAACCTGCGCATTCTTGAAGTCCATGCCGGAAAACTGGAACCCGAGGGCAGACTTGCTGAGCTTGGCAGGATCCTGATAATGGTTGGGAAGGTTCAATCTTTGAGCGTCGAATTGAAACTCGTTGATCAGCGTAGGACTGATCGTCTTTACGAGGTCAACCACGACCGATTTACCGATGTTATTACCAACAGTTGGCGTTGGTTCGGGAACGTTGGACGTCCAACCACTGCCGATCCCCGACCACAGACCCCATGGAGCAAAGTTCGTTTCGTGGTTCTTCGAAAGTCGAACTGAAAGGCGGGTCATGCTGGTCAAATAATAATCCAGCTTAACGTTCTGCTCACTTCGGTTGAGCGGCAAAAGGGGGTGTCCGACAAAGTTGTAGTTGCCCGTGGGATCGTAGTAGTTCGGGTAGGGATACTCGCTCAGCAGCTTGGCTGTGTTGGGATCAATCTCCGAAGCCGGAATGATATTGCCGGGAAGCGGCGTGTTACTCCACCCACTGGCGGGATCGAGCAACTGCGTAGGCATGTTGAGGCAGCGAGACTTGCCCTGGCACGCGGGATCCGTCAGTAATTGGCTGAAATCGCCGTTACGCATGGCAGCCGAGGGTACAACAGCTTTCTGAGAACCGAAGTCCGGCAATTGGTGCTGCCATTCCGCCATAACGAAGAAGAAGAGCTTGTTATTATCTTTGTTGAAATTGGAATGGGGAAAACGCACCGGGCCGCCCACATTAAATCCAAAATAGTTAAATTTGCTCCCTGGCCGCGGGACACCCGATGCATTGTTTGACCAATCATTCGAATTGAGTGCAGCGTTCCGGCCGTAGTAATAAGCCTCTCCGTGCAGATGGCTGCCGCCGGATTTTGTTACTGCATTGATAATTGCTCCGGCGCTTCCCTGGTCTGCCTGGAAACTTGAAAGTTTCAGGGTAAACTCCTGAATCATGTCATTATTGGGCTCGATGATAAATCCCCCGTTATTGCCGGGGTCGATCATATCGGCATTGTCCAGCCGGATGGAATTTTGATCGTTCCGGAGCCCGTTGACATTGAACTGGTTAATGCCCTGTCCGGTGCTTGATCCAAAATTCGGATCAAACCCACTGTTGACCACGCCCGGAAGCAGCGTCAGCAATTCCATGGAGTTCCGACCTTCAATCGAAAGGTTCTTGATCTGATCGGAAGTGATTACATGCATTTCCGATCCGCTGCTGAGGGGCATCTGGGTAACTACGTTGGCGGTTACCTCTACCTTCTGGACAGCCGCTCCCACTTGCAGTTGGGGATTGATTGAAACATGTTGCGCGACTTGCACAACGATGCCAGTTTGAATGTAAGCTTTGAACCCCTTTGCTTCCACGCGAAGATCGTAAGTGCTCGGTACAACGTAATCAAAAGCATAGTAGCCGCCGGTCGTAGTAACAGCTCGCGCCTCTGTGCTCGTGGATTCATTGCGAAGAATAACAGTGGCACCGGGAATCACGGCCCCGCTTGGATCGCGGACTGTCCCGCTCACTACAGCGGTTGCCTGCCCGAATGCCGACGTCTGGGAAAAAGCTATGAGGGCTAAGATTGTAACAATCTCGATAGCCCCTTCTTTTAAGAAGACGGAAAATCTCCCATGTCGCCAGCCGCCTTTTAGACCGTCAATCCCCCTCATCGGCAAACCCTCCTCGTATCGCAATTTCGCTAGAGGTTATGTGTGTAAACCACGGAGGCCACAACCCACACCCGCCGTTGTGAACTCAAATTCGTGTCAGCTCGAGTTGGTTTACCAGCCCCAAGCCATAACACTCTCTGAGATTTGAGAGCCAGAGATTATGGTTCCGAGTTCAGCCCCTCGTCCCTAGCGTTACACCACAAAGTTACTTGAAACCGTCTGAAACTTCGCCCGACTACCTGTGTACATCCCGCGCAGCCGGCTTTTTAGCCGGTAATCGAATCGTACTATGCTCCTGCCCATGGAACTATGTCAAGCCTCCATTTTGCGCATTAGAAGGGTCATTTTGCGACATAACACAACAGCGCTGGTTCGCGAATGATCTCGTGAGTCTAGCTCTCGACGAACCGGCTGAGCGAAGTTGATGCGCATGTGCGAAGTGTTAGCCAAGTTCGATCGCTAAGCCAATGGATACAGTCCGAAACCTTGTGATGGAAACGCCAAATATAAGACCCGCTAGCACAGTTTTGACACAGTTTACTGACTTTCATTGGTTATGAAAAATTGCATGATGTTGAATTGCAAGGGCTTAAATGGTGGACCTGGAGGGGTTCGAACCCTCGACCTCATGACTGCCAGGAATCTGTCCCTTTTACACTCCTTCCCCTCAACATCACGCGTTTCATAACCTTACACCGACTCGGGGCTTCTGCTTTCGCTCAGCAAAGCACCCTTTTCGCTTCAATTACATATCGTTTTGACACAGTTTTCGCACAGTATGGGATTTTTACCCACTCGTCTGATTCCTGCCACCCGGCCGCACACGGCTTCTTCGGCGCGTTCTGTTCAATCAATTCTGCCTACCCTTGGTATCACCAAACGGCGGTTGAAACAGCTCGATGCCATTCAACTCATCCGCGAGCAACGCGACAATGGCAAACAGGAACTTGCCTTTCATGCACGACCGTTCGTCCTCTGCGGTCTCCCTCTGCGTAAGCCGCCATCCACCCAACTCGTTCATCGTCGGCGCAACGGCAAATTCTTCCTTCATGTCGTTGCCCATCCCGACTTTGGCCTGCCGTATGGCCAAGACAGATTACTTCCCATCTGGATCGCAACGCTCGCCGTAAAGCAGCGAAGCCGCACCGTCCATTTTGCGAATGCCTCGCAGATGTTGGCGTTCTTCCATTTCCCGACAGATGGTCGATATTATGCTCGAATGATCGAAGGCTTCAAGCGGCTCTTTGCCGCCACGATTTTCTTCGGCACCGATGACGACTCTCACGGTAAGCCGCTCTTCGACTGGACAAGGTTTCACTTTTTTGACTGTGCCCAGCTTTGGTTCAATCTGTCTGAACCGGATTCGCCCGCGAATTCTGGTCAGCAATCGAATATGCTCACGCTTAGCGAGTCTTTCTACGCCGAGATCAGCCAGCATCCGATTCCAGTTGAACGAGAAGCAGTCACGCTTCTCGCCAACGCACCCGGCGCACTCGACTTCTACATTTGGCTGGCGTGGAAGAGTTGGAACGTGAAAAGTGGCGTGGTTCGAGTTCCATTGTTTGGCAACAACGGGCTTGCCCGGCAGCTTGGATGCTGCGAATATTCATCCGCTCGCTTCTTTCGGCGCAAGCTTTGCGCGTGGCTCCGGCGCATCACAGCCATCTGGCCGCAATGCCCTGCTCGTCTTTCCCAAGACCGCACCTACCTCTGCATCGGGCCATCGAGAAAAACACCGATTAGTGTCGGACGCCTCAACTGATCCTTACCCCCTACCTTGGTTCCCTTTCACTCCCCTTTTCACTTGGCCGAGACCACTTCCACGGCTTGCAAGCCGACCGTGTGCGGATTTCGCTGTGGAAAAAGACATTAATCTGCCTTCACCCGGTCGTGAAAATAGGTCCATCTGCTCGTCCTTCCATCGCAAGCAGTTAGTCGGCCAGGCATCGTGAATTTAGGTCCGCCCACCCGTGAATTCAGGTCCGGTTCATCGTGAATTTAGGTCCGCGATCGCCGGCCAAGGCCTTTGCATTCCAGTATTTCCGCGATGTGCCTGTAGTCCCTGTATTTAGACCTGAAGTAAAGATACCTGTAGTCGTCCCTGTGGATTTGTGCAAAACAATACCATCCATCCACAATCGCGCACCTGCTTCGCAGGTTGAGACGTACCTGCACTCACGGCTGCCCGGTTCAAAGCTTGTGCACGGGTAGTCCTGCAGCTAGTATCTTCTTGACCTGCCCCCCGAAAACTGGTCCAGCTGAAATGTGAATTCTCGGGTATAAAAGCCGAGAGGAGAACTCAAGATGAGTCATCATGTCGTCTTACGACACCCGCAAAGGATGAAAATGGGTACGAGATCGGTTTATCCTTGATCTCAATCTGCGTGGGATGAAAGCTGGCTTTCCTTGGAGCGGGCAAGCCCGCAAATGAGTCTGGTCTGGACATCGCCCCGAACCCCAAATAGTCGCCTCGCCTTGGCGAGAGCACGCAGGGCAGATTGTTTTCCCCTTTCGATGTCCTCCCGCACAAAGTGAAAGGAGTCGATCATGGAAACGATTATTCCCCGCTGTGCCGGTTTGGATATCCACAAGCAGTCGGTTGAAGCCTGTGTGCGGCGAATGGATCCCCACGGCCGGTTGCGTCAGGATACGCGTCACTGGGGCACCATGACGCGGGACCTTCTGGCGATGGCTGACTGGATGGCCGCCCAAGGCGTCACCCACGTGGCGATGGAATCGACCGGCGTGTATTGGAAACCGATCTATAACATCCTGGAGAGCCGCTTCACGGTGTTGCTGGTGAATACACGGCATCTGAAGCAGGTGCCAGGACGCAAGAGTGACGCACGGGACTGCCAGTGGATCGCGCAGCTGCTGCAGCACGGGCTGCTGAAGGGTAGCTTCATTCCCCCTCGACCTCAGCGCGAACTGCGCGACCTGACCCGGCACCGGGCCCAGTTAGTGGAAGCGAGAACACGAACCGTCAACCGCCTTCACAAAGTGCTCGAGGATGCCAATATCAAGCTTGCCTCGGTGGCGGCGGACGTTCTAGGCGTTTCGGGCCGGGCCATGCTCGAACGGTTGATGGAGGGCGAAAGCGATCCCGTCAAGCTTGCCGATTTTGCCCAGGGACAGTTGCGAGGCAAAATCCCGGGGCTGGAGAAAGCGCTCCAGGGGCACGTGACCAAGCATCATCGGTTCATGCTGCGGCTGCTGTGGAGACAACTGGCGCAGCAGGAGGAACTGATCGCCGAATTGGATGAGAAGATCGATGAGCAGACGCGCCCTTTTGCTGATGAGATCGAGCGTCTGGATCACGTCCCGGGCGTCGACCACCGGGTGGCCCAGGTCGTGCTGGCGGGGGTGGGAACGGACCCGAAGGCGTTTCCCTCCCATCAGCACTTGGCCTCCTGGGCCGGGATGTGTCCGGGCTATGAAGACAGTGCTGGAAAGCGCCAGGGACGGCGCATTACACCCGGCAATCGCTGGCTGAAGCGGACCCTCGTGCAGGCGGCATGGGGAGTCAGTCACGCCAAGAACACCTACCTGGCCTCGCAGTACCGCCGCTTGGCCGGACGCCGGGGCCGAAAACGGGCTCTCATTGCGGTGGGCCATTCGATGCTTGTCATCTTCTACCATCTCTTGAAAGAATGCACCACCTATGCTGACCTCGGCGGCGACTTCTTCGATCGTCTCGAACCCCAACGCTTGACTCGCTATTACGTGAGACGCCTCGAAGCTCTCGGTCATAAGGTCACGCTCGAATCCCGAGTCACTTCCTGACCGGAATTTTCAGGGCAGGAAAGTCCTGTAGGAAATTCGCTTGACATATCGTACAACTAGATATATATATATGTCCCATTGAAGTTTAGTATTTACGGTTCTCTAGATATGTCAGGTCTGCGGTCTATTAGGGTTTGCAGGCAGAGTGAAGTTATCAGGATCCCACGGAGGGATCCTGCCGATGTGTCACGAACTGGTGTGAGTCCGGGTCGGTGGGAGAAACAAAGGTAAAAGAGGAGGTTGCACCGATGATTAGGCGTTGGCGAACGTCTGTGTTTCTGTTCGTTCTCCTTGGCATGTGTGTACCTCAGGGGTATGGACAGGTGAGTACAGGCAGGGTTTTAGGGACGGTAGTGGATACAACGGGAGGGGTTATTCCCGGAGCGAATGTCACCTTAAAGAACACGCAGACTGGCGCGACGATGTCGGCTGTCACCGGCGCAACAGGCGACTACAATTTCCCCGTCGTTCCAGTTGGCAGCTACGAGCTCGCAGTGACCAGGAGCGGTTTCAAGTCTTTCCAGCAAGGCCCGTTTGCAGTGAACGCGCTCGAAAATGTGAGCGTCAAAGTGGTCTTGACAGTAGGCCAAGTTACGCAGAAGGTCACCGTCAGCTCTGCACCACCGCTGGTGAATACGGTAACCGCCAGTCTCGGCAACACCATTTCGGGGACGCAAGTGAACCAGCTTCCGTTAGACACCCGCGTTTTTACCCAACTGGTACTTCTGGAGCCCGGCGTTTCTTCGTCGCTCGTCCAGACCCCGGGTTTCGGCTCCAACTCCTCAGTTGGGTTCAGCATGAACGGCGTCCGGAGCGACGAGAACAATCTGACGATTGACGGGGTTCGTAACCTTGACACTTTTGGTGGCAATGCCTTTGTTTCACCTAACTTATACGCGGTCTCGGAGGTTCGCATCCAAAACAACTCTTACTCTGCCGCGACGGGCAGAGATGCGGGTGCTCAAGTTAACCTGATTACCAGATCCGGCACCAACGAATTTCACGGCAATGTTTTTGAATACTTCCGAAACGACGCCTTAAACGCCCGTAATTTCTTCTCCCCAACAATTCCGGCAAACCGCTACAACGATTTCGGCTTTGATGTAGGAGGACCGATAAAGAAAAATAAGTACTTCTTCTTCTGGTCAGAGGAATGGCGACGGATTATTCAAAGTAGCGGCACCCGTCTCGCGACAGTTGCTACACCTGACCAGCAGAACGGGATCTTTCAGGGGGTTGCCTTAACTAATCCGGCTGGGCTTGCCACCCCGAGTGGTTCTCCATGCATAACGGTTTCTGGCCCCGCAAGCAATCCCACCAGCGTAATTGATCCTAGTTGCATTGACCACAATGCCAGCCTGTTACTTCAGACTTACTTTCCGCGACCCATGCCGGGATTTCAGGAAGGCCCGTTCAACTTTGTGTCTTCCGAACCCGACACAACTCATTGGCGCGAGGACTCGATTCGCCTAGACGCAAACTTTTCTTCTAGGTGGACAGCCTACGCGCGCTTCACTGGGGATAGCGTCAACTTGATCAATCCATATGGGTTGTTCAGCGAAAACTCCCTTCCCAACGTCGGTGGATCGACCCAAGTCTATCCGATTTACAATTATGTTGCACATGCAACATATGTTCCCAAACCGAACTTCACTTCTGAGTTCGAATGGGGTCTGTACTGGGACTCAGATAAAAAGCTCGTGAACGGACCCCTCTCCTGCCGTTGCCGAGCGCCAGGACTGAACATACCCCAACTGTTCCCGCTCAACGAGCTTGATAGAATTCCTTCCCTAGTTCTTGGCCAAGGATACGCAGGCATTCAGGAGCAGTGGTATTTCCACAACTACTCCTTCAGCATGCCGATCACAAACAACGATGTTTGGATTCTTGGAAAACATACAGTCGAGTTTGGCGTTACCTACACACCAGAAGGCAAGAGCGAGCTGGCCAATCCTTCTGACAACAACACTAACGGAACTTTCACCTTTCTCGGGCAGGTAACTGGCAATGCACTCGCTGACTTCCTTGTCGGTCGGGCCTACAGCTACACAGAAACCGCTCTTGATCCTTTTGGGAACTACCGTTGGTACAATCTTGAACCCTATGCTCAGGACGAGATCAAGGTGCGTCGGAACCTGACTCTCACGGTCGGGGCCCGCTATGAGTACTATGCTCCTGAACACGAAACCAGCAACATGTTCGGTTCGTTCGATCCTGCACTCTTTGATCCCACCAAAGCTCCGACGGTGGATGCGAATGGCGTGATCACTTCACCTTCTGGCAGCTACAACACCTTGAACGGAATCATCGTGGCCGGAAAGAATTCTCCTTGGGGAGACCATCTATTTCCGGCCCACTATAGTGGCATTGCGCCAAGGATCGGTATTGCGTGGGATCCCACGTCCAGCGGTAAGATGTCCGTCCGAGCGGGATATGGCATCTTCTACGACAGATGGGGATCCTATACGCAGTTCGGAGGCTTCAATCCCCCGTTTAATAGCTCAGTGGACATTTTCAATACGTTTCTCAGCAACCCGGCAGGAACGTCGTCATCTACCAGCCCGAACTTTCCACCGGGCCTCGACGGGGTCCTCCCGCCTTGGAACTACCCCCAAGTCCAGAAGTGGTCCCTGAGCGTAGAGCGGCAAATCCCCTCTGACACCTTGATCCAAGCTGCATATGTGGGCACCAAGGGAACACACCTGCTGGGAGCTGTAAACCTTAACCAGCCATTTCCAAACGTAGATGTTGCTCAAGGAACTCTCTCCCCCGATGCAGTGCGGCCCTACCCGGGATGGAGTTCGATTACAGCGTGGGAAACCAATTTCAACTCAACCTATAACGCTCTGCAATTATCGGCAATCCATCGAATGAGCCATGGACTGTCCTTCCAAGTTGCGTATACTTGGTCAAAGACCCTGACCGACTCGTCCGGTGCCTGGTCAACCCCGCAAGACTCACGTAACATCAGGGCAGAAAAGGCGCTGGCCAGCTTCGACACCCCGCAAGTCTTGGTATTCAACTACGTCTGGCAACTTCCATTTTTCAAGAGCAAAACAGGGCTTGCCAAGCAGGCGTTGGAGGGGTGGTCGGTCGCCGGCATTACTACCTTCCAAAAAGGTTTCCCGGAAACGGTCACTCTCCCTATGGATAATGAAGGTATCGGCGGTGGACTGGAGCGTCCTAATCTAGTGGGGGATCCCAATGGACCGCGAACTCTTACTCAGTGGTTCAACACCAATGCGTTCGCAGTCCCTCCCATTGCAACCTTCGGCAATGCACCCAACAGTGTCTTTCGGGGTCCTGGTACGAACAACTGGGATTTTGGAGCCTACAAGAATTTCTCGCTCACAGAAAGGCTGAAGCTCCAATTCCGTGCTCAGTTTTTCAACTTTTTCAACCATCCGTCTTTCAACTACGTTGACCCGGGAATGGGCGATGCTGCCTTTGGCCAAGTCACAAGTGCGCTGGATGGAAGAAGAACACAATTCTCGCTGGACATTTCGTTCTAGCGTAGTTCAAGGAAGGGACAGGCCGTTCAAGAAAGAAGAGAGTTGTGGCAACACTCTCTTCTTTCTATTTTGGAGGCAGATACTTCTGCTGACAGCGCTCTCGAATGGAACTCCTACATGTGAGAAGGGTATACTCGTTAACGAGAATTCTGGATCTGTTCTTAAGGGGTCGAGTATCTCTTGCCGGGTTGATGCGGGCCGAAAAGGCTGGCTTCATTTCCTTGGGATGTACGCAAGACGTTTGGCTTGGCTATACGCGACGAGCAAAGGTACTGCCTTTAAGACAAGAACGATCGGCTTTAATCAGATGGAATATTCCAGCTTGATCTCCAGCCGGAAAGGTAAACCGACCAAGTTACTATTAGGGAGCCGGTCCCACCACAATGTGTTCGATGACGGAATCGCGAGCTCTCGCATTCGTTGGATGGACGTCGCTTCCAACCTTCTTATCGAATCTTATTTGAACGAAGACTCCTTCCTGCTACCCGAACCCATGCCTAAACAAGAATGCCGAGTCAAGACGCCGCGGGACTCCATCAAAGCGGAGGCTGATTAATTGTTTCTTCGACGACAGCCGCCAGGATATTGCGCTGCCTTCCTGGTTATCGGAATCGTCTTATTATCCCTGAGTGCTCTTGGCGCCGCAAACCCTCAGACTCCTCCCAAGTGGATGAACCAGTTCAATGATGACTGGGAGTTGTTGCGCGCAGGAGACTCGGCTGCTGCCCTGAGCAAATTCAGGAGTCTTTGGCTTGCAAACAGTGGCCAATTTGAATTGGCCTACGCGATTGGCTCGGCATTAGACTCCACTGGACATCACCGGGATGCCACCTCCTGGTACGAAAAGGCTTTGAAGCTTAATCCCCGCTTTGTGCCTGCTTACAATAACCTGGCCCTGAACTTGGCCAGCCAAGGGCTTTTTGAGAAAGCAGTTCCTCTTCTGAAGAAGGCAACAAAGCTTGATCCGGCCAATGAGCAAGCCTTTTATAACCTTGGACTTCTAGATTTACAGCTGCACCAGGCCTCAGATGCCTCCAGCGCGTTCAGGCAGGCACATAAGCTGAAGCCTGAAGAGACCGACCCTGTTGTGCGTCTGGCCTATGCCAGCTTGCTGGCTGGGCAGCGGTCCGAAGGCATGAAAGCCCTTGACGAATATGTTTCTCTTTCTGGAGGGACGCCTGAATCGGTTCTCGAAGCGGTCGAGATCCTCAATGCCGTTGGAATGTATCGCGATGCTTTGGAGCGTGCGCATCGCGTTCTGCCTGCCAGCGGCACAGACCGCGCGCGGTTGACCTATGATGAAGCCTTATCCCTATTCCACCTTCAGCAATACAAGCAGGCTTCGGAGACTTTGTCCCACCTCAGTCCGAGTGTGAGGAGCAAGCCCAGCGTTTCCCTCCTGTTAGGTTCGTGTCAGGCGTTGAGTGGAAACCTGCCGGAGGCCGTCAACACCTTCCAATCTGCTGTTCGCGTCGCGCCTGGCCAGCCTGAGCCTTATTACCGTTTGGCTCTAGCCCTTATGCAGGGTTCTCGCAATCAAGACGCGGAACAGGTCTTATTGACGGGCTTGCGGCGCATTCCTGACTCCCCTCTCCTGCTCTACACTCTGGCCATGCTTAATGAGTCTGAAACCAAATACAAAGACGCCATCAAGTATGCTCAAAGATCTATTCAGTTTGCGCCACGCCAGCCCGCGGCGTGGATGCTGCTGGGAGATCTTGAAATGAGGCTGGGCGAATACCAGCAGGCACTTCATGCCTACCAGACCTCTCTCCACTACGCGTTCGTGGCGGAGGATGCGATCAGGTACGCGGACCTTCTGTCCAGTCTTCGCGAATTTAGCCAGGCCAAGCACGTTCTCGAGTCTCTGCTGCAGAAGCAGCCAACCTATGTCGAGGCGTACGTGGAGTTCGGCAAACTATACTTCATGCAAAAGGAGTATGCACAGGCTGTACCATTCCTTCATAAGGCCCTTCGTCTCGATCCGAATAACAGCGACGCGCATCTCTTCTTGGGCCAGATTCTTTATCGGCTCGGGAAGCCGGACGAGGCGAAACAGGAAATCGCTTTGGCAGCAAAGGAAAAGAAGCAAAGCGAACCGGCGCGCCTGCTGCGCAAGGTTCTGGTGCCCGTGACCCAGGGCTCATTGACTAACGGAGGTTCTCAAAGTGCTCACCGCTGAGTCGCTTATTGTCTGGGGTGTTTTTCTCGCAGTAATTTCTGGTGTCATGAATGGGACCTTCACACTGCCCATGCGGTATCTGGGGCGGTGGTCGTGGGAAAATGTTTGGGCGCTTTTCATTGTAGTTTCCTGCCTGCTGATGCCCGTGGTCATCGGCGTGACGACAGTTTCACACCTGGCCGAAGCGCTGCACGAAGCTCCTACCCGTGCCATCGTGATGGCCACCGTGTGCGGCTTCGCCTGGGGGTTTGGAGCCATCATGTTCGGCCAGGGCGTGAGCGCCATTGGTATTTCCCTGGGCAATACTTTTGTCCTGGCCATCAGCTCGTCGCTCGGTTCTCTCCTGCCCATTTTTGTACTGGCTCCCGGCAAGCTTTTTCAGAAACAAGGTGAAGCCATCATCGTGGGAACAGCCGTTGCGCTTGCCGGCATTGCCTTTTGCGGAGTTGCGGGAAAGCTGAAAGAGCAAGGTCAGAAGAACGTAAGCGCCCCACGGGAAATGGTAGGCAAAGCGCGGCCTTTCTGGATTGGCCTGATGCTCTGCGGCGGTTCAGGCATTCTTTCGGCGGTTTTCAACATCGGGTATAGTTCGGCTCAAGGCATCATCCACTCCGCCGTTCGTCTGGGCAACAGCGCGTTTGCAGGATCCAATCTGGTCTGGTTGCTGATGCTGACCGGGGGCGCGGTGGCCAACCTGGTTTTCTGCGGGTACCTTTTCAGGCAAAACCGGAGCTGGGCCAAATACAAGCAGCCCCGATCCGCGTCGCTCTATGGGCTGACCATCCTGATGGGGCTTCTCTGGGGCGGCAACATTTTTGTTTACGGCGCGGCGGCTCCGAAGCTGGGCAAGCTGGGACCGGCGATCGGCTGGCCGCTGACTCTGGTCGTGGGGCTTTTGACCGCCAACGCGTGCGGCATCATCGCCGGCGAATGGAAAAACACCGGCCGCCGAGAGAGGGTTTGGATGGGGGCAGGCCTGGCCGTGCTGCTGGTTGCCATCGGCGTACTGGGTTGGTCGGCCACGCTGAGCTGAGAGGCGGATGCAGTCAGGGACATCCCCGCGATTTTGACAAGAGAGGTCTCTTCAAAGGAGAAAGATCTGAGCTTCGAGAATTTGCTGCGCGGCTGAGCGCGGCCTTGATTACGCTTTTAATATTCCCGTTGCTTCTATCTGCCGCAACAACAAGACAGGCCGATCCCTTCTGCACTGCGAAAGATTGTGTTCAGACACGGGAGCTTCTGAAAAATCTTTGCGACTATATCGTCAAGGACAAGAGCACTTACCCGACGATCTATTTTGGCGGTTATTACATGCGGGACCTGGTGGATGGATACGAGGTCTTCGGCAACCGCCGCTATCTCAATGCCGCTGTTGCCTACGGTGATTATCTGCTGAAGCGGCAGATGCCCAATGGTTTCTGGGCCTCGGGTTACGGTACGGTTTATCTTGCGGATACCGGTAGTGCTATGGGGCTCTTGATTGCTCTTTACAATCACGTTGATCATCGGCGCCAACAGGAGTATTTCGAGGCCCTCCAACACTACGTGAACTCCATCGAAAAAGACGGAATGATCCACAAAGACGGCGCCCTTGGTACGGGCTGGCGCCATGTCAAAGACGATATGATGACGGACCCGATCCGCGATCAGTACACGCTTTCCTCGGCGCTCACGGGCGGCGAGGTATTTACCTGGATGTATCACATCACGAAGCAGGATCACTATGGGGAAGTCTCCTATCACGCTTTGAAGTGGATCTTAAGCACGATGAGGAGCGACGGCAACATCCCTCACATTCTGGCCATGGATAACGCGGACTGGAATAAGCGCGGCAATCCCCAGGTCGATTACAATCTGTGGCAGAAACAGACTTACGGGACCGCGGCGTATGTCGGCGAAGGCATCCTGTCGTTCGACCTCCATTGCGGCAACCCGGTTTGGCAAGAGTGGATCGGCAAGGCCGTCAAGCCCAACATTGATTTCCTGCTGCGGACACAACTGCCTAATGGCACATGGTCAAAAGAGAGTCAAGACAGCTGGGACCGGACTCGCAGCCCGGGAATCGTGAACTACCTGATCTGGTATTACGAGCATGTCGACCAGAGTCCGCAGGTTGCACAAGCGGTGCGGCGCTTTGACGCTTTCATCATCAATCCTGAGAACGGCAAGTCGTACGGCCTCCAGAATGACGGCGCCTTGCCGCGCACCAAGGGCGAGCCCAATGCCTTCAATACCGCGACAAGCCTTACGGCCCGCGCGATCGCCGACATCGTCTCCCCCGGCGTGGAGTCCCGCTGGTAAGAGGGGAAATGGACCCATAAGCGCTAAGATAAGAATTGACATTTAGTCTTTGATTTCCGTACCCTGAGGGCATGAATGCCCTTGACGAAGATTGGAAAATTCTCCTGGGGCTGCTCCCGCCGGGGTGGGAAATTGACGCGCGTCGCAGCGGTGCGGTGGCCCGTCTTCGTGGTTTCGACTCCTTAAACGACGTATTGCGCGCCTTGCTACTGCACGTCGGTTGCGGCTATTCGCTGCGCGAGACGGCCGTGCGGGTCAAGGCAGCCGGTGTCGCCGAAGTGTCAGATGTGACGCTGTTGAACCGCTTGCGACAAGCGGAATCGTGGCTGCAGCATCTCTGTCAGGGTTTGCTGGCCGAGAGCGGGGTGCAATGGCGAGGACCACAACCACGGCGGCGCATCCGCGCCGTAGATGCGACGGTGATCAAAGAGCCGGGCAAAACCGGCTCCCAGTGGCGGCTTCACTACAGCCTTCGGCTACCGGAATTAAGTTGCGATTTCTTTCAGGTCACCGCCACCGAGGGGCGTGATACAGGCGAGCGCTTGGGGCGTTTGCCCGCCGCGCGTGGCGATCTCATGATAGCGGATCGCGGCTACTGCAACCCGCCCGGGGTCGCCTCGCTGTTCCGTCAAGGGGCGGACGTGATTGTCCGACTGAATACTTCAACTTTGCCGTTGTTTGGCCCTGCAGGCCAGCGCGTTGCTTTGTTGCCGAGGCTTCGGAAAATCCGCACTGCGGGCACGATTCGCCAATGGCCAGTGTGGGTGCACGACCAGAGTCTGCGCATCGCCGGACGCCTCTGTGCCGTACGGAAGACCGAGCAAGCCATCGCTGCGGCACAACGACAAATCACCTGTCGGGAGCAGAGAAAGCACCTTCAGACCAAACCGGAAACGCGGGAGTACGCTTGTTATGTGATCGTCTTCACGACCGTCCCTGAGTCCGAGATGAGCGCCGGTGAAGTGTTAGAGTATTACCGCTTCCGGTGGCAAATTGAGCTGGCGTTCAAGCGGCTCAAATCCATCCTGGCGATGGGCCACTTGCCCAAGTACGACGATCAGAGCTCTCGGGCTTGGCTCTACGGAAAACTCCTGGTAGCACTGCTGACGCAAAAGCTAGTGCGCCTGGGTTCTGCTATTTCCCCCTGGGGCTACGATCTCGGGCAAACGCCCGGTGCGCAGCCGATGGCGTGAATTCCAATTCGCTCTGCACCAACTCCAGCAAACCATCGCACCCAGATTGGGACTGCAGGAGGTCATGACGCACTGGAATGAGATCGCGGTGGCGCTGGGTGAGCGCAACCGTAAACGCGTCCCCCAGCTTGCACGCCTTTTATTATCTTAGCGCTTATGGGAAATGGACCCCAGCAAACTCTACGATCAATACCGTGGCCTTCTGCTCGACGGCGTTGTTCCCTTCTGGCTAAAGTATGGAATCGACTGGGAATATGGCGGCGTGTTGTCCTGCATGAAAGACGATGGATCGCCGGTTAGCGGCGACAAGTTCCTGTGGTCTCAAGCACGGTCTGTGTGGACGTTTTCGGCGCTTTACAACCGCATCGAGAAGCGTCCGGAATTTCTGAGGGTTGCTGAGAACTCCGCTCGATTCCTCTTGGCGCATGGGCGCGATGATCAGGGCCGGTGGGTCTATCACACCGACCGCGCGGGGAACGTCATCGAAGGGGCCACGAGCATTTATACCGACTGCTTTGCGGTCTACGGGTTCAGCGAATACTACAGGGCAGTAAGAGATCCGGATATCCTCAAGGTCGCGCGTGCAACATTCGAGCGTGTCCAGCGAAGGATCGAAGAGCCGGACTTTCATGAGACGGTGCCCTACCCTTTGCCGTCCGGTTGGAAGAACCACGGCATCACGATGATCATGACGGAAACCGCCGGCGAGCTTGCGCAAACAACCGCCGACGCCGATCTTGATGCACTGGCTGACGGCTATGCGGCGCGAGTCATGGAGCACTTTGTGCGGCCGCAGCGCAAGCTTCTGCTGGAGTTCCTTACCGACACGTATGAAGAGTTGCCGCCCAACGCCGGAACGTTTGTGATGTCAGGTCACGCCATCGAATCGATGTGGTTTGTATTGCACCGAGCGCAACGCCGCGGTGATCGCGCACTTGCTGCCAGGGCTGCAGAAGTAATCCGGTGGCACCTTGAGACGGGCTGGGACCGGGAATACGGCGGCATCTTCCTCGGAATCGATGCCGAGGGGCATGAGCCTTTCCTGCCGCACGCGGATAAGAAGCTCTGGTGGCCGCACACCGAAGCACTTTATGCGTTACTGCTGGCGCAGCACCTGACCAGCGAGGTGTGGTGCCCCGAATGGTATGAGAAGGTCCACACATGGGCATTCTCGCATTTTCCCATGCCTGAAGTCGGAGAGTGGCGGCAGCGTTTGTCGCGGCAAGGCCGGCCGACCACCGAAGTCATCGCCTTGCCCGTCAAGGATCCCTTCCACCTGCCCCGCGCTGCCATTCTGATCATGCAACTACTGAAGCAGTGAACTACATCCGCATCATCGGGGCGCTACTGCTGGCGATTGTGAAGCAGGTTGGTAAGCAACCGGACGGCGTTCTCCATGGCGTCGGAAGGCGCAATCAGAACGATGCTCAGGTCGCGGTCATCATTAACTCCGAATTCAAGCCAACCACCCTTCGGAGCAAGCTGCCCCTGTTCATGACGCACCCATCGCCCACCCTGGAAATCTCCTGCCTCAAACTGCGTAGAGGTGTCGAGAACACGGCTGTTGATTCGGACCTTGCCCTTGCCCATAGGCAACAGGCACAAGGCTTTCGAATCTCGCAAGTCTTTCTGGTCGAGGCCGATCAGCATGATGTGTGAAGAACTGTCACAATAGTTCACCGCATTCGTGCTGACCATACCTGAAGTCTCCAGCGAGTACACTTCGCCGTTGGCACTGACGCCGACCGCTCCCGTCATTTTCCGGGCCACGTCCACGCGAATCTCTCCCGCCGCGGTATGAAAGCGAAGCTGCTGCAGGGGAGTCGAGTCGTCCCGATTCACCAGCGTGAAAAGTTCCTCGCCATCGCTTGTTTTGGATTTGAAGATGTGGACGCGAGGATTGTCCGGCTGGAGATGAAGCCTCTCGACTCCCGCCCATTCCAGGAAGCCGGCATAGATCATACGCCCAAGGTCGGTGGTTTGCGCTGGGGCATGCAGTTCCACCACATCGGTCGAGTAAAACACCCTCCCCTTGCCAACCTTATTGGTCATGATGACGGCCTGGCCGTCCGGAGTTTGCGCAACGACCTGTGCCGTGAGGGGCTTCACTCGAATGCACGGATAGCCGCGGTACTCTCGAAGCTTGGCGGTCTCGCTGGTCACACGAATAGGGCTCTCGTGACCCTCGAACCGTATGTTGGGATAGTTTTCAGCGACAAAATCCACGCCCAGGAGCTTGCTGAGCCGATCGGTTCTGGTGCGCTTGCGGTCGGGGCTGTAAGATACATCGCCTGAAACGTAAACAATTCCGCCGTTCTCCACAAATCGCAAGACACGGTCGAAGACATCGTCATCGGGGCAGAAAGGAAGCGGATAGACCAGAACCTTGCAGCTTGCAGGCAGATGCTCAAGATATAACTCATCAATCGTGGCAAAGTTGCAATGCAAATCAAGCAGAAACCGAATGGCATTCAGCTGCGCCTCACGAACGGTCTCACCTTGTCCGCCCATGCGGTGATTGTCAGCGATCAGAAAGAACACCTCCGGGCTCTCGTATCTGAAATCGAACTGCCTGAAGAACAGGCCGGTGTTACGGTAATAGAGCAATGCGTCACGGCTCACCAGGTCGCACGGATAGTTGATGCCCCACTCGAACGGAAGATCCGCCGGATACTTCCAGCACCAGTTCTGGACCTTTGAGCCTCCAATCCCGACGACGTAATGGGGAATGGCCAGATAAAGTTGATTCTCCTCCGCTTCACTGCGCGTGGTCAGGTACCCTCCGGCATCCTTCCATGCGGGGTGCGTCTTGACGCCGAATTCACCATCGTTGATTGATTTGTCGCGCGCGCGCATGTCGATAAAACGAAATGTCTGAGGAAAGCGATACACATCCTCACCGGGCACATCGAAGTAGCCGATGTTCCCCAGTGTGAGACTGCCAATCGCGGTAACAACATCAATGCCTCCATACGGGCGTTGATAGAATTCAGCGGTGATGGGGTGCTCGGTGTCAACTCCCCGGATGGCGCCGGCCATGGAGTCCAGCCAGCGGCGGACGACATAACCGCGGAAAACGAAGTTGTCGAACGTCCTGACGTCATCCCACTTGTCTGTCCCGCCAAGAGGAGGAATTGAGCCAAGGGGCTGTTTGGGAGGCGAAACATGCCACGCCTCGGCAAGCCCCTTTTCATCACCATACTTCTGTTTCAGGTAACCATTGAAGATTTTTCTCAGATCAGGGAGATTCGGATTGCGAAGCCGAAGGTCGCCGTTCAGATAATAAATCAGCCCGGAGCTGAGGCCATAGCGCGCCGCGAAAGCCTTGCAGAATTCTTCCTGGTGCTTCAGTTCGCTGTTCTCTACTGCCGTGTCGCCGAAGATAAGCAGGCCAGGAAAAAAGACGAGCTTCAGTTCCTGGCAGATTTGGACCATGGCGTCGATCTGCCGCCAGCGGGCTTCGGGCGGAACATCGTCAAACCCACGTGTTCCCATCAGGTTTTCATAAACCACAAGAAAGTGGTCCTTGTATTTTGAAATGTCGCGGTACCATGTTTTCGGATTCTCAAACCGATTAATGAACGTGTGAATATAGTCGTCAGACCCCTGAGCGAAAATGCTCCGGTCGTTCCACCGCAAATAGTTGTCGTGATATTTCAGAGGAAAGCCGCCCCGCAATACGCCCTCGTCCCAAACCAGAAATCCCGTTTCGACGTGATCGATTTTCTTCCCGCCTTCCGCCAGCTCAATGCGAACGCTGTACCTGCGTCCGGCGAAATGCCCCGGACTCCACTTCGCCTGCACGGGGACAGTCGCGTCGGGATCCAGTTCGAGCTCGTGAGTGTGCTGGAAGGCAAGGGCGCCGGATTCTTCCTCATAAATCGTGACGTTTGCAGAGACCGTTCGCTTCAGGCTGCTAAAGTTGCTCACCCACGTGAATACGTCAACGTCTTCTCCCTGCCGGTAGGAAGCGTAGTTGGTCGTGGCCGGGTGCAGGAACGTCTTTCGCTGGAGGGCGTCGAATACCTCCAGAAGAAGTGACCGAGAAGCAGAATCGGTGGAAGAGAAGAGATCGTGATTTTCGACACCAAAGAACGCCCAGTGGCTCTTACGGTACACTCCGTTGTACTGCCGCATCAATGCGCCGGCAGCACCCCGAAGCCTTCCATACCCGTCGTAAGCGTTGATAAGAGGAATCCAGCGGGAGTGATCGGTGCCAAGCACACCGCTGGCGGCATAGCCGGTAGCCGCGAGCTTCATCCGATAGGGCGTCTTCACAACATCCTGGTCAGGCGCGGCTTCGAGGGAAGCGACTTTGCGAAGCCGGTAGTCTGCGTCGAACACTCCGATCTGCTCCGGCGTAACGCGAAGCTCGTCGTTGGGAAATCCTTTTGAGGTGTTGATGCGGATTTGATCAAACTTCTTGCGCAGGCTGACCTGATCCACCCAAAGCTTCCCAAAGGATTTTGACAAGCCGAAAGTGACGCGAATCCATTTGGTCTCGGGGTTAGCGACTGTCTCACGCTGGTACAACTTCCAGCCGTTGGTTCCGCGCAAGCGGACGACCTCGGTTTTCACAACGTAAATAGGATGATGGGATGCATCCAATTGCTCGAGGTTGATGAAGGCGTATCCATTGTAACGATCGCTGACGGCCTCGGTCCTGGCCCAGCAGGAAAAGAAGAAACGTTCCCGGTCGTGCATGCCGGTTATTTCGTATTCCCACGACGCCTCCTTCCACCAGCCATCTTCTCCAACGGATACCAGAGCGGATTGCCGTCCCTGGTGCGCCTGAGTCGAATCGAGCGAACAGGCCCCGGGATTTTGAATCGTCCATCCCGCCGCCTTGCAGGCAGCGAGCGTGCCTTCAAAATCACCTTCTTGAATCAATTCCACACCCGGGTCAGCGTTAAGCGCTTCTTCTTCGGTAATCCATCCGGTTTTGCCCTTCAGGAGGGGATTATTGAAGGCGTATCCGCCTGTGGAGAAGAAGCTACCCCCCTCGTGGAGGAACTTTTCCAGCGTCTTCTGGGCCGGTGCGGGGAACGAAGCGCCGTAGGGGAGGACGAGGATGTCGTATTTCTCGCGCGTGAATTGTCCGGGGTCTGCGAGTTGATCCGAGGTCAGGTACTCAACCTGATAACCCGCCTGCTGCAGCGTGGCTCCCAGGAAGTCGGGATCCGATGCGGTTCCCATCACCGGAATCTGGTCGCGCCAGACCGCAACATTGGCCGGCGAAGTCCTCTTCGGCGTCGGCAATCCCGGCTCCTCTTCGCGCGGAAGGACTTCGGAAATCTTCGCCGGCCCCGGTCCTTCCACTAGGGTGACATTCGCAAACCAGGCTTGACCCTCCGCTCGATACAGACCGAGCGAAAGTTCGAACCAGAGAACCAAGGGAGCGCACTTAAAGGTATAGGAAAACGGAGTCCAGTCATGGGAGCCGGTCAGCTCCGCAAAATTCCTCTCGCCCATAGGACGGCCCTGGAACTCGAACTGGTTGAGAGACATCACGGCACAACCGCCTGTCTCAAGCGGCTTGACATCGCTGGTCCGCATGTAGCCTTGAACTGTGTAAGTCATCCCCGGTTCAGGTGACAGAATCACGGCCCGCGTTGTCGACGTCCCCTGGCTGTGAACATAGAGACCTTTCTCGCTGGGGCCTTTCTCGAGAGTGACAACCTCACAGCCGGTCCCGAGTTGCCATCCCCGCGCACCGTGGTTAAAGCCCCCATCCTCGAGCAGTGTTGGTTCAAGTCCACTCCGACCTGGCCCGGCCTCACCCGTGCCCAAATCCCCCAGCCAGCTCAAGGCTGCGGCCTGTCGCGGTAAGGCTGCCCAGCCCGCAACCAGCGAATTCCAACTGATGAACTGTCGCCGATTGATTCTCCCGCCATGACCCATGTTGATTCTTTCTTCGTGCGTTCGGTACTCCTCGCCGCTGCCCATGATCACTTCCCCCTTGTTTCAGAAGCTGCTATGAATTCCTTCTTCCCGCACTACAGAATTTCCCGAGATACCGACGGTTGAGTAAACTTCAACAAACATGACTCTGGCGGAACGCCCGGAAGCCATATCCGCCCGTTATAGCTGCTCATGTGGACCCCGGTTATGCCTTTCGGTGCGAAACAACCATTGCGCTGTATCGATCGCCACGAAAGAATGAGGTCCCATATTCAACGGGCTTCCCGTCGACGGTGAAACAGTCCTCCGCATGTAAAACAGAGGTGCCCCGGGGCGGACTTGAAGCAGCTTTGCCTCCTGCTTTGCCGCTGGCACATCCTCGAGTTCCTCCTCTGACCAATCCAGCATGATTCCATACTGACTCTCCATTACGGCATAGAGCGATTGTGTTTCCAGATCTGTCTGCTCCAGCCCTGGAAACATTTGTGCCGGAAGATAAATGACCTCGAGGCCGACTAGACTGCCGTCTGCGAACCGAAGGCGCCGAATGCGGTAAGCCTTTTCGTCCGGCCCCAGTCGCAGCGCCTTTGCAACATCCGGATCGGGCTCGAAGCACCCCGCTTCAAGGACTTTTGATGAGGCCTTCATGCAACGACGGGACATTTCCTCGCTGAAGCCCCGAAGCTCCTGAAAGTTCTTCTCAGCTTTTCCTGGCCCGATGGTCGGCCGTTTCCCTTTCGCGATGACCAGCAGACCTTCCCGGCGGAGGAACTGGAAGGCCTGCCGAACCGTCATCTTGCTGACGCCCAGTGATTGAGCCAGTTCGCCTTCGGACAAGAAAGGTTCACCTGTGTTTAGGTTCTGGGATCGGATCAGTCCTCGAATCTGTTCAACGATCTGGCGGTAATACGGGACGTAGCTTCGGCGGTCCAACGCAACAGTCAAAGATGGTTTCCTTTTCACTGCGCCGTCTCCATACCGAAAGGCCTATTTGCTTGTCTAGTTGTGCATTGAAGTGTACTGCAACTCCTCTTATGAGATCAATCGACGATTGCGCGATGCGGGAGATATCCCTCAGTCACCTCAGTACAGCTGACGCGGACAGGCCTCTCAGGCCTAGTCCGTTTCAAGCCGGAGATGATCGAAACGTCTCATCGGACGCCCGGCACGGTAGCGATAGCGAGGTTGGACGTACAGATTGTAAACCTCGTGAGGACCCTCCTGAAGATCATTGAGTTGGCATTACCTGGCCATGTCACTATAGTTTTTATTCTTCCTTAGCTTAACATGATGGACACCAGGTGATTGAGATGGGCGCCCAAATTGCTGCGGCCGGTCACTTCCCAGAGCGATGTGCGAAGGTTGCGCATGGCCAGCACTGACGTAATCCACGACATCGTCCAGCCGGTCTCAATCGACCAGGGGCCCCATCCCCAGTCTGAAGCGCTTGCCCAGTAGTCCCAGCCTTTGTAATCAAATGCCCGGAACCAGCCGCCGGCCAGTTCAGGATGTTTCTCCGACTGGATTTGAATTCGGCACAGAAACTCCGCCAGCTTGTTTTCCGCGCGAATGTAAGAGGCATCTTGAGTTGCGACCGCGGCCTCATGCAGGCCGAGAAAGGCAAAGTTGACAGTATAGAGGAGGTCGCACGCCGGGTCGCCGTTCTTTTGGAGCAGGGACGTTTCGGACGTTCCATACTCTGCATTCGTTTTGGGCGGGGGAATCGAACTCTTCCCTGGGGTCCCAAGTTCCTCCCGTATGCCGCCGGACTCCGTCTGGAACGAGATCAGGTCGCTCGCTATTCGCTTGAGCCACTGGCGATGTTCAGACGTGTCTTCGATCCGAATCAGCCACGCAAGCGGTAGGAGCATGCGGGCGCGTTCCTGCTGCAGGCCATTGGTCCATCGCCAGTGGTTCGGATAGGCCGTCATGGTCATGCGGATAGCCGTCCGGGTCCGCTCCAGGAACGGACCGTAATGGGTCTTCTCGTAGGCTCGCAGAAAGCACGCCCAAAGGTAGGCCTCATAGTGCGGGTGGTAGTTCACAAACTTCTCGTCATAGAAATGGCGCCATCCGAACTTCTGGAGTTCCTCCTCGGTCAGGTTGTTGTGACGAAAGCCTAGGATCCCGGTCGTCCGCAGATTGGCCAGCAGGCACCGCAGAACCTTTTCGTCCCACCGGTTTGATCGAAGCAGACCTGCCGCCGCCATGGTGCCCAGCATGCTCCTGGCATTGTCGTCGCCGTAGTAGATGTCGGCCGAGTTCGGCACGCTCCAGCCGACAAGGCCGAAAGAAGGGCTCCTGGGGTCGTTGCGCGGCCCCTGTGCGAGTTCAGACTTGAAATAGATAAAGTCGTTCAGGTTTGCCGAGATTTTGCTGTCCGCGGGCTTTTTTCCGACAACGCCTGAGAAGGCCATTGTCATTGAAACCTCGCCCGCGCAATCATTGCGCAAGTTCCAGCCAACCGGCTGCATTCCGTTCCATTCGATCTCGCTTGAGAACCCTTCGAGGAGTCCATCACTGCCGTCTCCCAACGGCCAGGAAGCTGCGGGATTGGCATGCTGGCCAGGAGTTTTGGCATTGTCGAATGCCTTCTGCTTCCAGGAGGGAGCGACAAACAGTCTCGCTTTGGAAAACCACGCAACTCCTTTTTGAAAAGCTTCCAGTTCGGCACTTGCCGGCAGTCGCTGGTTTCTGCCAAACGCGGGATGCACAGCCGGAGTCCAGTGGAGCAAATTGAAGTGTTGTCTGGGAGAAAGCCATTCAAAGACCCACTTCCAGACATAAGGCCAGGCCGCGGAAGGTCCGTAGCGGCCTTCTATAAACTCGCTGAGCTTTGTCGTGCTGACCAGGATATCCTGGCTCGGGTGCTTGAACAGGATGGGATGAACCCCGTGTTGCGGAAGTCCGTAAACGGCAGTGTCGAATCCCGCAACTCGCGCCAAAACCAGCTCGGCCACCTTGGATACGACAGGCACATAGCTGCAACCATGGAGATCCAGAATCCTGAGCCGCTTAAGCTCGGGCCCAAAAGCGTTGGTGTCGACAACCGCACGGTCAAGGACGTTGTGGTAATGTCCATGTGCCACCTGCCGCGGCCTGCCGACCTGCAGGTCCGGGAGAGAGGAGGGAAATTCCACGTAGAGTCGCAGCCGCTTGCTGGCTGCCTCCCGATACACTTTGGCGTCCACCCGGGTCGTTTGACTTGGATAGCCTTCAGCTAGGATCAGGAGGCCCGAACCTTGGGGCGCCCGCGCCACCGCCTCTTCCGCATGATCGTAACGTGAACACACAACACCCGATTCTTTTGCTACACGGTAGAGATCATTATCCCCACTGCAACTGAAGTACAGGGGATTCAAGATCTCTGCTCTTGCGAGAACCGGGACGAAGGCCGCTAGTGGAAGACTCCCCAGAACCTTCAGGGTGTCGCGACGTGGAATTGCTGTTTCATGGGGCTTCATGAATCTCTCCTCTTGGCAACAATGTGGATCCTGACATTCCGGCAACGCGCCATTCGGCGCCTTGCGTTCGGACGCCGAACGCCCGCTCCAGCATGTAAAGCCGGAACTGTGCTGAAGGCCTCGAGCCCCGGATACCCATATCGCCTCAGCGGAACTTTCCTTGGGCGCCGAGGTTCAGACTCCGGAGGTACCGCTGGTAATCACGATAGAGCGCCACGGTCGAGGGGCCTCCGGGCTTCAGCGTTGATTCCGGAGAATTGAATATGCCCGAGTACTCATAACAGATGATCTTCTCGAAGTTCCTGAAGCGGTGCAGGCTTTGAACAATTCCTTCGATCGGGCGAGGGACCAGAGCCTTCCCTTGGAACACAAATGTCTCCATGTCCATCCAAAGATGGCTGCCCGTTTCATGGCACATCGTCTGCCAGACCTGTGCCGCCTGCTGCGCGCTAAGATCCCCTTTGGGCATGCGACCAAAACCAAAGGGGCAGATGATGTCCACGTGCTTCAGTACGTGTGGCCACACTTCCTGAGAGTTGCGCAGGCCGAAAGTGTTGGGCGCCAGCATCACAGGTTTTTCCGGTGCAAGCCGCCGGCAAAAGCTCTGAAACTCTCCAAAGAAGGCGATGATCTCCTGTCGATAACGCTCCTTCGCTTTTTCGCCTTGGCTGGGGATCAGACTGCCGCCCACTTCTTCCGATACGTACCAGCCGTAGAATGAGGGATGATGGCCGTAACGATGCCACAATTCGGCAGCGACTTTCTTGTGCCATTCGAGCGAGGGCGTAGTGTAATCGAACCACGCATACATGCCCACGCCGGGAAAGACGCTCATGTGTAGCCGGTCAGCCTCCGACAGGATGGTCTCCAGCGGATCGTGGCAGGCGATGTGGACTCGGCCCGGGAACAACGCTGAAGGATAAAAGGCTTCCCCCCGGTAGCCCGTTTTGGCAATGGTGTTCGTGCCGTAGTACGCCTGGTTGCGGAAGACCTCCTGAATCACCACGACGTCCATGCCGATGCTGTGCATGCTGCGGATCTGCTGGCGCCAGTCATCACAGGTCAGTTTTCGGAGGGCCGCGTTGTAATAGCGGGCTTCCGCTTCGCTCCAGTGCAGAAGATCGACCCAGGCCCCGCCGATCGTATCGGTGGAGCGATAGTCGGATTCCAAAACTTCTATTTCGCGCTCGGCACGAACTTGCTCCCTGCCGCTCGCTGCGACAAGAATTAGGCGATGACGGCCCACCCAGCCATTCGTGGGACGCCGGCAGTCAATGCAAACGCTCGCATGGGCGGGAATGCGCGACTTCTTCGCGTAGACCTGCGTTGCGGGTGACTCCTTATCAAAATAGATCGAAATCGAAAAGTCGCGCTCAGAATGACCGGCATTCTCCACCGCCCCCCGCACGTCGAGAATGATCTGGTCGGTAACCAGGGACGGTGGGATCAATTCGAGCCGCGCCGCTGGCCTCGGCTGACTCGCCGTTGGCGACGCAGCGTCTTCAGCGGACCGGGACAGAAGAAAAGGGGCTAAGGGAATAGCGCGCAGGGCCTTCAGGACTTTCCGGCGCGAGAATTTCGCCCCGTCACTTTCCATTCGTCGCTCCTGTCAGCATTGCATCTGCGAGTTGTAATGTGGCAGCTCAACGCCATGGCAATTCCCCATGGCGGAGGGCGACTCTTATCGCGCACGCGGGTGAGTCTTGGCTCTTCGGATTCGTCCTTATCCCCCGCTTGGAATCGGGGGATTTCTGATACCACGGGTTGTTCTGCACCAGATCCGCCGGAAAGCATCACATTGCCAGGCCGAACTGCCTATGAGCACTAGCTTTTAACATATCTATATAGGACGCGTCAAGGCCTCTTCTCGACCTTTCCTGGTTCCTTGCCCCGTGGTCGCCACTGTTCCGGAATGAACCCGGTGGGATATGCGCGTCTCCATTCCGCAAGATCGGACGTTTAGGTCTCCCGTGAAGTGCCTCTGGGTGGCTTTCGGCGTGAAACAACAGTAGCGCTGTAACGGTCGCCTCGGAAAAGCGAAACACCGTGCTCAATGGGTGTGCCACGATTGTCATAGACGGTCCGTCGCATGCAAAAAAGCGGGAAGCCGCGCCGGACTTGCAGGAGTTTGGCCTCTTTTTCGTTAGCCGCGATGGCCTGAAGCTCTTCTTCGGACCAGTTCAGACTGATCCCATAATACCCCTCGATAATCGAGTAGAGCGAGCCCTTTTCAAGATCGTGCTTCTCGATCCCCTGGAAAAAATGGTAGGGAAGGCTTGTGGTCTCGAGTCCCACAATCCGGCTGTCGGCAAAACGCAGCCGCTCGATGCAAAAGACCTTCTGGTTCCGCTTTAGCTTCAACGCGCGTGTCGACTCCAGGTCCGGTTCACAGACGTGCATGGCCAGGATCTTTGAGGAAGCCGTCATCCCTCTCCGAAGCATCTCTTCAGTAAAGCTACGCAGTTCTTGGAAATTCTTGCCGGCGCGTCCGGAACCGATAATGGGGCGCCTGCCTTTCTCTATCACCAGCAACCCTTCGCCGCGGAGGATCTGAAAGGCCTGCCGAACGGTCATCTTGCTGATCGATAGCTGTTCTGCAACTTCCCCCTCAGACCAGAAAGGCCGCCCGACCAAGCCTTCCTGATTGGATTTGACAAAATGCCGAATCTGATTGGCGATTTGCTGATAGTAGGGAACATAGCTGTCCCGATGGAGGTTGATCACAGGAAAGTTGTCTTGCGGAAAACGGCCACTCGATCTTTGCATGATTTCTCCTGAAGTACCTAACTAGCTTGCTTATGATGCGCGACTAAGCTATACTTTTCGTTAAGTCGAACCGGGCCAGAACGGACGCTTTTGACCAGTCCCTCCGGGTCCCGTGAATTAAATATACTAATGGTAACCAGAAAAAGAAACACCACAATCCTGCAGCTTAAAGGCGGGTTGATTGTCTCCTGCCAGCCGCGCGTGGGTTCTCCGCTCGATCGCCCCAGCTTTGTTGCGGCAATGGCAGCGGCTGCGGAGCAGCAGGGAGCAGTGGGGGTCAGGATCAAGGGCACCCGTAACATTCGGGCGGTTCGCCGCACCGTCGGGATTCCCATTGTTGGCATTGAAAAAATCAACTATCCGGACTCGGCGGTCTACATCACGCCGACGCTAGAATCAGTCCGGCGCGTCCATCACGCGGGCGCTCAGATCATCGCCCTCGACGCCACAGGACGCCCTCGCCCGGGCAAGCAGTCCCTTGCCGAAATCATCCGGGAATCAAGAGCCGGCCTTCAGGCGCTCATTATGGCCGACGTGGCAACCGTCCAGCAAGGCCTGGAGGCTGCCAGACTCGGTGTTGACCTGATCAGCACAACGCTTTACGGATACACGGAGGAGACGCGCCATTGCCCGGGTCCAGGGTTCGATCTGCTTCGCCTGTTGGTTCGGGAAGTGGATGTTCCCATAATCTTGGAAGGGCGAGTGCACGAGCCCGAGCAGGTCCGGAAGGCTTTTGACCTGGGTGCCTACGCAGTCGTCGTGGGCACGGCCATTACCAACTTCGAATGGCTGACCCGTCGCTTCATTGAGGCTTGCCCGAGCGTCCATGGGAGGTGCCCTGAATTGCATTGTCCGAAGAGCGTGTTGCGCCACCCGGCCAGAGCGGAGTTCCCAGGAAGGGAAGTAGAGTCATGAAGCTTTTCCTCGGAGTGGACGGAGGCCAGACGGCCACCCGGACGGTCGTCGGCGATGAACAGGGCCGGATCGTAGCACACTCAAGCGGTGGCCCCAGCAACCATACCGAGGAACCCGGCGGCCCGGAGCGCCTGGAGCGCGTGATCTTGGCCACCATCCGGGAGGCCCTAGCCTCGATTCCCGTCCCCGACCCAGACCGTCATTCGTTCGCCGCCGCCTGTTTCGGCATGACCGGCGAAACCGACATCAAGACCCGCATCCTCGAGCGAATTGTTCACACTGAACGGCTGAGCGTGGTCCACGACTCGGTCAACGCGTTGGCAGGAGCGACGGCTGGCCAGCCGGGAATCATCGTGATTGCCGGCACGGGTTCAGTGGCCCGCGGCATCAACGCGCGCGGCGAAGAAGCGCGGGTGGGCGGATGGGGCCACCAATTCGGGGACGAAGGCAGCGCCTACTGGATCGGCCGCGAAGCCGTTCGCGCAATCCTAGCCGAGCGCGACCGAACAGGCCCGAAGACGATCCTGACGCCGATGTTGTTCGACCGCCTTTCGGTAAGTTCGGCCTACGATTTAATGGCCAAGTACTATTCCGGCGAATTCTCCCGCGACCATCTGGCTGGCTTGGCATCGTGGGTAAACGAAGCCGCCGACTCTGGCGACGCCGTGGCCCGCGGGATCCTCCGCAAAGCAGGGATGGACCTTGCGCACTTCGCACTGCAAATTGTCTCCCTGCTTTTCGCGCAGAGGGTTGACACGCGAAACGCACCGGGATTTCTTGTCTGCTACACTGGGGGAGTTTTCGGCAGCGAACACGTTCTTTCGAGCTTCACGGAACACATAGAGAATGATCATCCGGAAGCGAAGATTCGCCCGGCGCTGCTTCTTCCCGTCTTCGGTTCCCTGCTGCTGGCCTATCGTGCTGTCGGAATCACCATTCCTCCGGAGGTCTGCAGGCGATGGGCTATTCCTGAAAGTCCGCCTGAATCGAAGCTGGACGTCTGATCAGAGGCGGCGGAACAAGAGTGCCACCGCCATGACCCGCCATTCTTCTTACAGAGCAGTGCAAATCATAGTGACAGCGTTTCTTGTAGGGGCGCTGTCCTCATTGCCGAAACGCGCCGGCGGGGGCACCGGCGCTACAGCCGGTCGTGTCACTATAGTTTGTCATTCTTATTAAGAGCTCATTTCCTGCCGGTGGGTTTTAAGCCAGTCTACGTAGTCGGTATAGAGCCGGGTGGATGCCGGTGTTCCGCAGAAAGCCGGCGAGCCCGGCTTGTTCATCATGCCTTGGTACTGGTAGACCAGGATCTTCTCCACCCAGGGTGAGACGGCCTCCAGTTGCTGCAGGATTCGTGGAAAAGGACCGGGAAGCAGCGCGCTCTTGTAAACGGCTCCTTGAAACTCGAAGATCTCCACGTCCGCCCAAATCGCCGACCGCTGTGCGCGGTCGTGAGCCTTTCTCAATCCTTCGTAGAAACGCGGTGTCTCCTGTGGCGTCGACTTCCGCACGCCCACTTCATCTTGGTAGGCGACGATGTCCACGTCCAGCGACTCCAGTTGTCGCACGTATTTGTCATCGGGCACAGCCACACGCGTCCCGTAGGGTGCGATCAGAATTTTCGCCTTGGGCGTCAACCGCCGGGCCAGCCGAGAGCAGGTGTTGACGTAATGAATGAACTCCTTGGAGTAGTACCGGTTGATGAACGCCTCATTCGGCCAGTACCAGCCATAAAAGCTCGAGTGGTGGCTGTAGAGCCGCGTAAGCTCCTCGATGGCCTGTAGGCGCTTGCGGGCGGCCACCGGATCCGTAATGATGTGCGGGCTCTCCCAGTCGCCGTAGAAACCGCCACCTATAAAGAACCTGACTCCGTGCTTGTCTGCAGCCGAAAGCACCGCTTCCATCGGGTCAGCGCAGGCCAGCCGCCATGGTGCGAAAATCTTTGTGGGAAAAAAGGCCCGGTAGTAGAGCGCGGTTTCCATCAGCACCAGGTATTTCATCCCCACGTCCGCGATCTCTTTTACCTTTTCTTCCCACTGCCGGGAACTGAAGCAGACGCACTCGGGATTCCAGTCCACGCCTTCAACGGTTGCGTGATGCTGGAACTCAAACCAGCTTCCCGAAATCGGTTTAATCGCTGCGGGGATAGGTGCCGGTTCCGCGCTTTGCGGAAAGGTCCCCAGTGCAGCCACTCCTGCGCCCAGGGCATGAAGAAAATCCCGTCGGTTCAGACTTGTCAAGGTTAGAGCCTCCGTATTTTTGTCACTCACGCTCTCTTTCTGTGACATGATCTGACCCTCGGGAAAATGAGCCTCGCCAGCCCACCGATTATAAAGCAGACTGCGTCCGAAAAATATCGAAGACATGCATTGGGCTTCGATTTGCCTGTCCCTGCCAGCTACAAGAAGCCTGTTCCAGAGATCTCATGTAGAAGAGTATATATCTAGATTGAATGAAGCTGTTAGATATTATCCCGAATTCGTAAATTGAGGGGCACTGTTCCGAGCGTAATCCGTTAGATTGAAGTTGATTAGACAAAATCTGCGGAGGCACAGAACAGTGCACAGAAAAGTTAGCTCACTTTGGGGCAGAAAGAAAGTGGTATTGCGCCAGGCACCGCGGGCGGTGACGCCCTTCGGGGGGCTGAGTGTCTTCATCGATTTTCTCCGACGGATCGGCTTCTCGTAGCAAGTGCGTCGTGATCTGCCGGTGCATCTGAAATCGCCGAAGGCCATTCCGGCGGAGGAAACCTTCACGGCGTTTGTGATCTCGGGGGTGGCGGGGGCGCGGCGTTTTGCGCACAGTTCGATGTTGCGGGCCGACCGGGCGCTGGTGGGGATCAAGCGTTTTCCAACCGACGGCACGATCCGGAATCTGTTCAAGCGCTTCACGCAGGGGATGGTAGTCGGGATGTATGAGCCGCTGTGGGCGTGGCAACTGGAGCGGGTGCCGCTCCGCAGCGAGGGCTACAGTCTGAACCTGGACTCGACGGTGTTTGAGCGTTACGGGCGGCAGGAGGGGGCGCAGAAGGGTTACAACCCGAAGAAGCCCGGGCGGGCGTCGCATCATCCGCTGCTGGCCGTGTTAGGGGAAGCGCACTGTGTGCTGCACGGCTGGCTGCGAAGCGGGAACACGCGGGCCGACAGTGGGGTGGTAGAGTTTCTGAAAGAGGCGCTGGCCAAGCTGCCCAGCCTGGGATGGGTTCGAATGGTGCGGGCCGATGCCGGATTTTTCGATCAGGCCCTGCTCGCCTACCTGGAAGTGTTAATGGCAATTTAAAATTCCCCAAAAGTAGCGCTTGAAAATTCCCCAGGTGGGGGTATGTACCATGGGCCCAGCAGGGGCCGATGGTCAACCTGGAGGAATGGATGGAACTACAAGCGATGTATCAACGGGGAATGAGCCAGAGCGAGATCGCCCGTCAGCTGGGGCTGGATCGCAAGACGGTCCGGAAGTATTTGCACGGGCCGCCGCAGTCCTACGGGCCCAGGGTTCGGCGTCCCTGGAAGCTGGATCCGTATCGCAGCTATCTGCGGGAACGCTGGGAGCAGGGGGTTCACAACGCCCATAAGCTCTTCTGGGAGATCCAGAAACGGGGCTATGCCGGCGGCTACACGCAGGTCCGTCGGCTGGTATCGGGCTGGCGGGAGGAAGAAAGGGAAAGGGCCTTTGTGCGGTTTGAAACCTCACCGGGCGAGCAGAGCCAGTTCGACGGGGCTCACTTCGGCAACTGGCAGGGGCATCGGCTCTATGGTTTTGCCCTGACCTTGGGTTACTCGCGGATGCGCTACGTGGAGTTCACCCTGCGCCAGGACCTCGAGACTCTCCTCACCTGCCTGGTACATGCCTTTCACTATGTCGGCGGAGTGACCGAAATGATCCTGACCGACAACATGAAGAGCGTGGTGCTCGACCGTCGGGGTGATCCAGTGCGCTGGAATCCTCGCTACCTCGACTTTGCCAGTTACTACGGACCGGAGTTCACTGGCCAGATCATGGACTTGGGGGCGTACCAGAATGGTGTGCAGATCGACTTCTCGACGCCCGGCAAACCGACCGATAACGCGTCCGTGGAATCTTTCAACGGGACCTTACGGGCGGATTGCCTCAACACGCATTGGTTCACCAGCCTCGACGAGGCGGGGCAGGTCATCGAGGCTTGGCGACGGGAATATAATGAAAGCCGTCTTCACGAGGAACCGGGAGAGAGGATGCCGAACGAATTTGCAGGCCAGCTAGGGTAAACCTCCAACTGGCCGCAGTCTAAGCACCCGGAAATTCACCTTGTGGTTTGTATAAAAGAATGGGACCGCTCACTGCACTGGTAGCTGAGCGTGCCAATCTGATGGAGCCCAACTGGGGAATCATGGTGAATTGAATGTCGTCTGAACAGTTTTCTGTAGGTTCACTTGTAGAGGCCCGCGAGCGCGAGTGGGTTGTACTACCGTCGGAAAACCCCGATGTCCTCAATCTGAAGCCGCTCAACGGGGCTGAGGCTGAGTCATGCGGGATCTACCTGCCATTTGAAAATGATGGAATCCGGCCCGCACAGTTTCAGCCGCCGAAACCGCAATCAGCCGGAGACTTCATAGCCGGCCGTCTCCTCAGTGACGCGGCCCGACTTAGCCTTAGAAGTAGTGCCGGTCCATTTCGTTCTCTTGGCCGCCTTTCAGTACGACCGCGCCCTTACCAATTTGTCCCTCTCATCATGGCGCTTCGGCTTGATCCAGTTCGGGTACTTATCGCGGACGATGTCGGCGTCGGCAAAACAATCGAGGCGGCCCTGATTGCCCGCGAGTTGCTCGATCGCGGCGATATCCAGCGGGTGTGCGTGCTCTGCCCGCCACACCTTTGCGACCAATGGCAACGTGAACTGGAGTTGAAATTCCAGATCCAAGCCCGAGTGGTCAGAACCAGCACAATGGCAAGGCTTGAGCGCGACCTTCCCCGCCAGGGGCTCAGCCCCTACGAGCATTATCCACACTTGGTGGCCAGTATCGACTTCATTAAGACTGACCGCCACAAGCATGACTTCCTGGCGCATTGCCCCGACCTGATCATTGTGGACGAAGCGCACACGGCCACCCTGCCGGGCGGCCCTGGTTCCAGGGAGCAGCAACTGCGTTACGAACTGGTGAGCATGATAGCCCGTAGGCCCGGCCAGCACCTTTTGCTACTAACGGCGACTCCTCATAGCGGCATCGAAGAGGGTTTCCTTTCGCTTCTTGGAATGCTGGATGGCCGCTTTGAAAAGGTCAACCTGCAAGCGCTCACAGATGCCCAGCGTATTGACCTTGCCAGATACTTTGTCCAGCGCCGTCGAGCGGACGTTGAGAAATGGATGGGAGCTGAAACACGGTTTCCCAAGCGCGTTGCCAAGGAAGAAACGTACTCGCTGAGCAAAGAGTATCGAGAACTCTTTGATGATCTGCTGAAGTTCACGCGTGAAATCGTCCAAGAGCCCGGATTGACGATCCCACGGCAACGTGTGCGCTATTGGGCGGCGTTAGCTCTGCTGCGGTCCGTTATGTCCAGCCCAGCCGCAGCGCGCATGGCATTCACGAAGCGGGAGGACAAACTGAAGCCTCGAGGCGGAGAGGAAACTGCCGATGATTCGACTCGCCAGCGCGAGGTAATGGACCCTCTGGTGGAAGAGGGCCTTCTTGACAGTGTTCCCGAAGCCGCTGTAGCGGTCGGCGAGGCCGACTTATCGGAAGGCGAACACCGTCGGTTGAGGGAGTTCGGCAAAAGGGCCAACGAAATCAGGGGCGCAGAGCTTGACTTTAAGATCCGGAAGGCAGCCGACCTCGTAGGCGACCTTTTGGGGCAAGGCTATCACCCGATTGTTTACTGTCGTTTTATTGCGACAGCCGAGTATGTTGCAGAAGAACTGAAGAAGCGCTTGGCGGGCCAGTTTCCGGACATCCACACACTCGCGGTAACCAGCGAAACGGGAAGCGACGAGGAGCGCGAGACCCGAGTAGCTGAACTGCACGCGAGCCCGCGTAGAGTACTCGTGGCCACGGATTGTCTGAGCGAAGGCGTCAATTTACAAGACCTTTTCGATTCGGTGTTGCATTATGACTTGCCATGGAATCCCAACCGCCTCGAGCAGCGGGAGGGGCGAGTGGATAGATTCGGCCAAAACGCTCCCGTGGTCCGGGCGATCATGCTATGGGGCGAGGACAATCCGATTGACGCCGTTGTGATGGAGGTCCTGATTCGCAAGGCCCGGCAAATCTTCAACACCCTTGGCGTGAGCGTCCCGGTGCCGGTTGAAAGCGAAAGTGTAGTCCAAGCCCTTGTCCAGGCCCTCTTCGAGAATCGGAAGGCTGAGCAGATGAAGCTGGAATTCGGAGGCGTTGACTCAGTCCCGGCTCTTCATGCCGATTGGGATCGGAACGCAGAGCGCGAGCGCGTCAGCCGGACGCGATTCGCTCAGCATGCGATCAAACCGGACGAAGTCGCCCGCGAGCTCGAATCGGTTGACACCGTTCTCGGCGACCCCAAGGCTGTCCGGAAGTTTCTGGTTGATGCAGGGAACCGCTTTGGGTTTTCGCTGCTTTCAAAGGACGAATACGATCTTCTCGACCCGGCTCAGCTTCCCAAATGGCTTCGGCCGCATATCTCATGGAAGAAGCCGCAGAAGCTCATCTTTGAGACCCCACCGCCTCCGAAGCTCGAAGACGCCGTTTGGGTCGGCCGCAATCATCCGCTCGTCGTGGCCTTGAGCACGCGCATCTTGGGCGAAGCATTCAAAGAGCAGCCGGACGGGCGCTTCGCCCGTTGCGGTGCGGCGTTCACCAGAGAGGTAGATCGGAGAACGGTCCTGGTTCTTCTCCGCATTCGCTATCGGCTGACCACTCGCCGAAGCCAAGAGGAGTTATTTGCGGAAGAGGTGTTGACGGCCGGCTTCAAGAAGTTCGGTGACCAGATCGAGTGGCTGACCGCAAACTCCCGGGAAACGCTTGATCTACTGGAACGAATTAAGCCCGAAGGTTCGATTTCCCAACAGGAAAGAATCGAGCGCGTGAGTACTGCTCTGGATGAGTTAAAAGGCTGCCATAAGGAATTAGAAGCTATCGCCAACCAGCGGGCACACCAACTTGAAGAGGCTCATGCCCGGCTGCGCCAAT
>Ga0209810_1001265_pt1 | contig 40038 bp, 37 predicted proteins | sample Coa_R1_7_FD_187159 | JGI IMG/M metagenome (GOLD analysis project Ga0209810, IMG submission 187159) | Surface soil microbial communities from Centralia Pennsylvania, which are recovering from an underground coalmine fire - Coalmine... | ecosystem: Environmental > Terrestrial > Soil > Unclassified... | reverse complement strand
TCCCGTTGACATTGAACGATAGCGCGCGGGCAGGATTGGTGGGAACCGAATGGGAGTTGGAAGGCGGACTGAAGCCTGGCTGTGCGCGGTAAAGCTGCTGGTAGTTTCTTCCGAGCGGAACAGGCAGGTTGGCAAGCGTTGGAGTATCAATATTGGCATGGACCTCAGAAGTATCGGTTTGAAGCAGCGGCCGTGCGCCGGTCACTTCGACCGTCTGGGTGACGGCGCCCAGCGTGAGGGCCACGTCCACGCGGGCCACTGCGTTGATGGTGACCGGGATGTCCCGGCGCTGATACGTCCGAAACCCTTGTTGCGTAATCTGCAGAGTGTAGGTTCCGGCAACGATGTTAGTAAACGTGTAATCACCGGAACCATTTGTGGTTGTTTCGGTGGAAATATTTGTGCCTTGATTTGTGATGCGGACCTTGGCCCCGGGCACTGCGGCGCCGCTCGGGTCCGTGACATGGCCGACGAGCGTGCCATAAAGGACTTGGGCGGAGCCAGCCTTAGGGTAGGCCAGCACTAACATAAGAGACATTACCGTCCAGAGTGCACCGCGATACAGAATAGAGGCGGTCATGCCGCCTTTGGAGTCGTTCCCGCTCATACGTCTTTCCTCCTTAACCGACCGTCGGTAGGGTCACTATTTTAAAAGTATATGTAGCCGAGGTAGTTATTAAGGACGATCCAAAGCAAAACGGCACGACGATGCCGCAAATGCCCGCTTCCAGCACCCCCTGGGGTAATGTGGATTAGAATTCCAACGCCCGACGCACGAAAAGCAGAACTGCCTCCGACGTATATCAACGCCAGTTTCAAATGTCAAGATATTTTTCGGAGTATCTTTGAAAATTTCTGATAAAGTTTCTCAGAGCCAGCGTTCGGCTTCAACGGGTTAGACATGTCCTGTCATTTTCACCATGAGACCTGTTTCCAGCAAGTGCTCGGTGTTCTGCCGTTAGAAAAGGCGGGGCGGGGAGATTGCGCATTTTCGCGCTGAACTCCGGACTTTCTTCAAAATTCGCCGGAACGATAAGCCGCTGGATCGTGCGCCAGATGGGGCGCCATGGCGTCGGAAATTTGGAAGAGGTTTCGCACTTTGGGCTCGGTGTTCTATAATTAAAAAGTAGAATCCACGGCGATGGGGTTCGCCGCTGCCGTCCTTGAATGGACTAATGACTCCTGGCCGCCACAGGCGCCCAGGAGTTTTTTTATGGAGCTTGTTGGTGTATAGAAAGGTGAAGAAATTTGCGAATTCTGCTGCTGATATTATTTGGCTCTGCAGGTACTCTTGCGCGTTACGCGCTCGGAGGTTTGATCCAGTACCGAACCGGCTCTTCATTTCCAGCGGGTACATTGACAGTGAATCTGGTTGGATGCTTCCTCTTGGGCGGAATCGGTGAATTCGCGCTTCAGCATCTCTCGATTCCTCCCGACTGGCGCATCGGGATCACGGTAGGTTTTTTTGGAGCTTTCACGACGTTTTCGAGCTTTGCTTACGAAAGCTCGCGGATGATTGAAGACGGCGACTGGATAAAGATGGCCATCTATGTGGGTGTCAGCGTGACAGGCGGTCTGATGCTGACGCTGTTCGGCATCCATCTGGCGGACCTTATTTCATAGGAGAACACTGTGGAGCACGAGCGATTCGAGGGCGAACAAACTCTGATGAGGATCCACATCGGCGAGTCGGACCGATGGGAAAACAAGCCACTCTATCAAGCGATCGTTGAGCTGTTCCGTCGCGAAGGATTTTCGGGCGTTACCGTCCTGCGTGGAGTGGGAGGGTATGGGTCCGGCAGCCGCGGCCGCGGCCTTTATCATACGACAAATATCCTGCGCCTCTCGCAAGACCTGCCGATTGTTATTGAGACCGTCGAGAGCCCGGAGCGCATCGAAAAGGTGCTTCCCCGGCTGGACGAAATGGTCGGGGGCGGGCTGATTACGCTCGAGAAGGTGCACGTTATTCTCTATCGCTCGGCCAAGTGAAACGCCACTGCGGCTTGGCTCAGGAGAACCAGACATGCCGGGCCATCCATTGCACACACTGATCGGCGCCAACCATCGGAGGGTGCTCTCTGTCCGAATGCGTCTTCTGGAGGAATACGCGCTCCGGTTGCTGGAACTCTTCCGCCCCTATGAATCGGTCCTCACATCAAGGGCACCCTTGCAGAAGAAAACGGCAGTTAAGGTTGAAAGTGAAATTGCCTGGCTTCAGGTGAAAATCCGGGGTATGAAGGAGGAACTGGGCCTTGAGCGTTCGCATCGGAATTCGAAGCGCGAGGCTGCCGCCCTGGTTGCGACAATGATGACGTACGTCGAAGAGTTGCATCCCCGTTATCTGAAAGGATACGGTTCCATTCCCGAACCCGTCGGCCGTTACTTGAAGGAGTGTCTGCAGGAGTTTTCCGAGACCCTCGAAAATCTGAACAGCGCCCTCAAGGAAGATTCATAACGGTTTTTCGCCGAATGCTTTGTCGATAAGATTGAAATGTCTTGAATGACCGCCAGCAACCGCGGGCAGTTAATCAAGAGCTTTATGCATGAGCAAAGCGAACGCCAATCCGGTGTCGACAACAACGAGCGAGGGCATTGCCGCCAAACAACCTTCGGCATGGCTTAACCGGAATGTTTTCGGCATGGGGCTGACCAGCCTCCTTTCGGACGTCGGGCACGAGATGGTCACCACTGTTCTGCCGGGCTTTCTCACAGCCCTGGGCGTTTCTGCCGCCGCGCTGGGCCTGGTTGAGGGGCTGGCCGATGGCATGGCAACGCTGGCCAAGCTGGTATCTGGATGGGTCTCGGATCGTGCAGGCCGTCGCAAGCCTATTGCTGTCGCGGGGTATTTCCTCACGGGAAGCACCGGATCGATCTTCGCAATTGCTTCCGGCTGGCCACTTGTGCTGGTGGGGCGCGCGGTGGGGTGGTTTGGACGCGGCATTCGCGCGCCGGCCCGGAATGCCATCCTCGCGAGTTCCGTTCCTGCGGAATCGCTCGGCAAGGCGTTCGGGTTTGAGCGCGCTGGCGACACGCTGGGGGCCATCCTGGGCCCGTCGATCGCTGTGGCGCTGCTGACGCACCTGCATTACCACGCATCCGGCCCCACTACGCCTTTTCGGATTATTTTTCTTTTAACGCTGATCCCCGGACTCGCTTGCGGGCTGGTGTTCGCGCTCCTCGTCAAGGAGAAAACTTTCCGGCCTTCACAAGCGAGATTCTTTGCAGCCCTCAGGCAACTGCCCGGAAGCTATCGGCGTTTCCTGGTGGGCGTGGGCGTTTTCGGAATGGGAGACTTTGCGCACACGCTGATGATCCTGGCGGCCACTCGAGTGCTTATGCCCGTGCACGGCCTGGCGCATGCGGCCGAGATTGCCGCGCTTCTTTATATCGGACATAACGTGGTCTATGCCGCCGCGTCTTATCCGGTTGGGGCGCTATCAGACCGGATCGGCCGCCGGGGGCTGCTGGCCTTTGGATATCTGATTGGCGTATTGACGGCCGCGGGGGTTATCGCAACATTTATGTGGCGGCTGGCGACGGTTCCCTATTTGCTGGTCCTGTTTGCCGTTGGAGGTCTTTACCTGGCGTTCGAAGAATCTCTCGAAGGAACAATCACTGCGGACCTGGTTGCACCCGAGGTCCGCGGAACAGCTTACGGACTGCTGGGCGCTGTCAATGGCGTTGGCGACGTTGCAGCCAGCATTGTAGTGGGCGCTCTATGGACCATGTTCTCGCCCACCGCAGCCTTTGGTTATGCCGCCGTCGCCATGCTGGCCGGCACGGTGCTGGTCTTCCGGGTGCGGTGAGGAAGCTGGCCTTTCACTCGCCTTCGCCCCTGAAAATATAAATGCCGCCCATATGAACTTTGAGCAGGATGTCCTGGGAGCCGTTTGGGTTCCAGAAGAGCACCCCTTTGTTGAACCCTGCGGCGTCCTCGCCGTGGAGATCGCTCTGAACATTGCCCAGCCAGGTTTTTGCGCGAACTGATCGCAGGCGGTAGAGCGAGGGGACATCAACTTCCACGTCGCCGTAATTCACCAGGATGTGTTCATGGCCCACGACGCCCTGAACCCGGACGTCTCCATCCACGCACTTCAGGACCAGATTGCTGTCATATGGCATGTGAATGTGGAAGTTGACGGAGAGCCTGGACTCTCCCCGAAAGGGTCGCCATGGCCGGCGCGGGGGATAAATCGTGCGAAGCCTGACAAGTTTATCCTGGCCTTCCAACTGAACTCTGACCCGCTCGTAGAGATACTGGGCCGCCTTCTTCGATCCTGCGCGCACGATTTTTTCCGCCTCGATTTCAACGTGTGGATCGTCCCACCCGGTGATGTATATGTCCCCCGTGCGGACGTCCATGGTGAAGGTGCCGAATGAAAACAGGCGCACGCTGTAATGGGACGTCTGGCTGAATTCATCTGCTCTGAGCGGCGGGCCGAGGAAGGAAACCCCCGCAAGGCACGCGAACAGCAGCACTCGTGTGCACCTCGATTCGAATTTTCCATGTTTTCCCAATGGACCACTTCCATGCCTGCGAATCTGCAATTTGCAGCCTGGCCGTCACTAGCTGCGCTTATTTCGGAGCGCGGGTTATTGTTGTGACGCCGGGGTTTCGTCCGCCGGCTTCGCCTGATTCCTGAGCGTTTCCACCACCAGTTCTTCTCGTTTGGCCTCGAGCGTCTTCCCCTGCTGGGTATAGACGCTGGCCAGGAGTGAATGCGCTTCGACGTCATCGGGCGCCAGAGCGATGACCAGGCTCAGTTCGGATTCGGCTTTTGGCAATTGGTTCTGCGCCAGATAAACGCGGGCGAGTCCGAAGTAAGCCTCATAAGCAAGCGGCTTCAGTTTGGCCCCACGCTGGAACAACGCCTCGGCTGAGTCATAGTTCTTTTCTGCGAGTTCGGCGTAGCCGGCGCTGCAATACACATCATAAAATTCCGGATTGATGCCCAGTTCCTTCCGGTATTCTTCGAGCGCAGCGTTGTTGTTGCCCTGACTGGCGTAGATTTTGCCCAGATTGTAATGAACGAGAGGCAGATCGGGAGACACAGCGAGTGCCTGCTTCAGTTGTTCTATCGCAAGCACGTCCTGTTTCTGCTTTCGGTAGGCGATTCCCAGCATTAAGTGCGCCTTGGCGTTCTGAGGGCTTACGCCGATGTACGTCTGAAGCATTTTCGTTGCTTCAGTATAGTCTTCGGCCCGCATGTCCAGCAGGGCGAGGTCGTAATAGTTCTGTGGAATGGTTGGGTCCAGCCGAATTGCTTTGCGGAAGGATTCACGGGCTTCGTCTTCATGCCCGTTTTTCGATTCGGCGACCGCCAGCAGGTGCATCAGAATCGCGGAGTCCGGAAACTGCTGGACGGCCTGGCGAGCGTCAGCCAGTGCGGTCTTGATATTTCCGGTTGAAATTTCCCAGCCGATCTGCTGAATTGACGTGGTCTCTTCGCTTTGCTCCCCAGGCGCAGGCGGCGGACTCAAAAGGCAAAAAACAAGGGCGAGCGCGCACGCTGTTACTACGCACTTCCGCTTTCCGGCCATTTCTTCCTCTCATGGCATGTTAGGCAGGGTTCGATGGGGAAGTCAATCGGTTGTTGTCACGATCCGGAGTGGCCGAGCGCCTGGCGCACCGCCTGCTCCATCAGCGCGCGAGGTGCGGATTGCCCGGTCCAGATTTCGAACTGACGAGCACCTTGCGCCACGAGCATTTCGAGGCCTGAAATCGTAATCAGGCCGCGGCTGCGCGCCTCGGAAAGGAAACGGGTCTCGAGGGGGTAATAGACCATGTCAAACACGACGCGGGTACGCAAACGGGCGAGGTCAATAGGATGGGCCTCAGTGTGAGGCGCCATTCCAACGGGCGTTGCATTGATGACTGCATCGACATCCAGATTATCGGCCCTTTCCCAGGGAACGACGTCCGCACCGGCATTCCGAGCCAGCTTCCGCGCGGCCGCTTCACGCCGGGCGGTAACGAGGACTTGAGCGCCTTCTGCTTTAAGAGCGTAAGCAGCGGCACGGGCGGCGCCGCCGGCGCCCAGAATCAGAATCTTGCTTCCGGGAAGCCGCAGCCTTTTGGTCAGCACCTCGACGACGGCTGCGGAGTCCGTGTTCCATCCCATCCATTTGCCATGGCGAATCGCGACGGTGTTGCATGCGCCAATTCTGGCGGCCAGTGGGTCCATCCAGTCAAGTTCCCGCATGATGGCCTGCTTGAAGGGCATGGTGATGCTGAATCCAGCGAATTTTAATGTTCGGGCAAATTTGAGAAAATCGCTGAGGCGGTTGGTTTCGCAGGGAAGATAGAGCGCATTTACGCGCTTGGCCTGGAAGGCAGTATTCTGCATCGCGGGCGACAGCGACATGGATGAGTGCGTGCCTACGACGCCGTAAAGTTGCGTCCGGTCATCAAGGTGCTCGACATGGTAAACCGACCGCATATGTTCGATCGCCAATTGGCCGCTCGCAACGGCATTATGGTTGGCAATCGAAGCGTAAGTGAAGGGACTGCCCCACTGGAACGCCAGAACGCGCGAACAGATGCCGGAGTTTCCCATCGCCAGCGCCACGAGCATCGGGCGACGCCGGCGGTTGGCCTTCAACAAGTTGAGGACCTTCAAGTTGTCCTGAAGGTCGCGGGCGCGGCTTGCGATTTTAACGGCTTCAACCGGAAGGCGAGACAAGCGGCGGTAAATAGCGCCCAGGGCAGGTGTGTTCTCATAGTTGTGGTAGGAAACGATGACCTTCGCCGGTGCGAACTCTTTGAATGAGAACTTGCGCAGGGCGTTCACCGATTCAATCTCAATATCGACCCACTGGCACCCGGCGCGGGCTGCGGCCGCAAGAATTTCAACCTGCTTTTCGACGGGGCCTTCGAAGTGGCCTCCGGCCTCAACTCGCCTGCATGTCGCGATGGTTTGCGGGTACCGCAGACGAGACAGGATTCGATGCAGTTCCGCTTCGAGCCCGGCGTGATCACGAAGATAGTCGAGGCGTAGCTCAAATCCAAGCGGTGCAGAAGTCCCGAGCGCCTCGATGTGGGCCTCGGCTGCATCGAGGCTCTGTGGAGCCAAAGACACAAAAATGCGAGGAGAAGGAGATTTCGCCAAATCTTTTCCGGGACTCCCGGCCCTGTCAAGTGAAGAACTAATTCATTGTAAAGCGGTTGCCCCGTTTCTGGCAAGGTCATTCGCCCATTGTGATGCAGGTAGGCTTGGAGTTAGAAACTGCGGATTATCCGGTAACATGAAGATAAGAAGTGACTTAATGATTTCCAAGTGGCGCCAAGTTCACACCCTGGAATGGCACTTGGTGGGATTTTGAGGTTTGGGTCACCCTACGGGTTGTTCACTCCAACACTGGATTTCGAGACGTTAATATGTCAACCGTTGTAGGATCAGTATGTTAAAGATGAAGAGTGTCAAGGGCGGTCGGGCGATTCTGGTATTATTTGCCACCCAATGAAACGCGAATACCCAAAACATCCAATCGTGGGAGTCGGCGGTGTTGTGATCAAGGGCAGCCATGTCCTTCTGATTCGAAGAGGTCGCGAACCATTAAAAGGCGAATGGTCTCTGCCGGGCGGAATGCTTGAGCTGGGCGAAAGCCTGGAAGAAGGGGTGAAAAGGGAGGTCATGGAAGAAACGGGGCTCAGAGTTCGCCCCCTTGCAGCCCTCACTCCTCTCGACCGCATCCAGAAAAACGGCGATCGCGTGAAGTACCACTATGTGATCATCGATTTTGTTTGCCGGTCAGCAGGGGGTCGCCTGAAGCCCGCAAGTGATGTGCTGGATGCTCGCTGGGTCGAGCGCAGCGACCTTCGCCGCTATCACCTTACTCGCAAGGCGGCGTCAATCATATCCGACGCCTTCGCCTGGCTCGAGAATCAAAACGCTTCCCGGGGACGAAAGCGGCATTAGCCTGTTTTGAATCCAACCTCCAATTCACAGACAAGGACTGAATGTCCGTCGATCAGATATTTATCTGGCAATGAAAAAACCCCTGGCCTTGCTTCGCCGGCAAGACCAGGGGTCGGATACTGATTGAAATTGGCATCCCCAAGGATCTTGGGAACTGGCGCTCCTTGCGCCGTGCCTTTCTTCCTCTCTTAGCTAGGGAGAGGTCCTACAAATAAGCACTAGCGAGCGCCTAAGCCTCAGCACCCTCGCTACAGCTACTTTCAATTTGCATGGATCACCTCCTTTCTAGCGTGACTCCGATACTATAAGCCTGCGATTGCAGAGTCAAGGAAAAATCGCTTTGGGTGAAAGAAAAATCCATCCGCAAAGAATGGCAACACCGGTTTGCGGATGGCGATGCTCCGTTTGTGATACGTTTTCGTGGCGCAGCTCAGAGACAAGACGGTGGCGTTTGCAATCCTCATTGCTTTCTGGAAAACAAGACATTATCCACCCTCGTCGCCGGCCGCAATCCTCCTTTCTGTGGCGAAGGGCGAAAAGAGCAAGCCTGACCCGGGCAGGAGTGCCGCGCACTGCCAACTTCGGAGGGGAAAATCAAACTGAGGACTTCCCGGTGAGCGCCCGCCAGCGGAGGGCAATTAAATCGAGGAGCATGCGCGTGGAATCGCGCAGGAAATGGACCTTCGTGGCGGGGTTGTCGTTCCAGCGGACGGGAACTTCAACGATCTTGCCCCCGAACCGCTCGATCAGGAAAAGCACTTCCGGGTCAAAGCCGAAGCGCTCGACACGTTGCAACTCAAAGGCCCGCCGCGTGGAACCGCGGCGGAAGAGCTTCAATCCGCACTGAGTATCATGAAGCGCCAGCCCGGTAAATATCCGTACCAGCAAATTGAAGCAGCGTCCTGCAAACTCGCGCCGCCAGGGTTGATGGACCCCAATCAATTTGCGGTCAAGCGCGCGCGATCCGATAGCGGCGTCAGCGCCGGTTGCATCAAGCGCAGCAAGCAGTTTGTCCGCTTCTTCGATGGGGGCGGAGAGATCGGCGTCCGTGAAGAGTATCAATTCTCCCCGCGATTCCAGAACGCCACGCCGCACGCTATATCCTTTCCCGCGGTTGATCTCGTTCACCAGCACACGTGTTTGCGGCCAGAGGGATTGGAATTCCTTGAGCAACTCTGGCGTGCCGTCGGTGGAGCCATCGTCCACGAGCACGATCTCCGTTTCAAACGGCCTCGATGCGGCGTAATTGCGGACTGCGTCCAGCGTCTTGCCAATCCGCAGAGATTCGTTGTAGGCGGGAATGACGATGCTCAGATAAGGCTCAGCCATGGGGCGAGACTATAGCCCGGGGGCCGGCCAAATTGCAATGGAAATCAGACCGGCCTCCGGGTTCCTATCATCATTCTAAGCGGGTTCTTCCGCGGCGATGGCAGCCCCTGGGGATTATTGCCCGGCATGATGATCAGGCGGCGGTGCTCGAACGCCCGGATGCCAGAGGTAACCCCCATCAGCTTTCCGTCTCCGGCCATGCTTGTTTGCCGACGAGCGGAACAAACTGGCAGGGATCGAGTTCACGAACGGAAGTTTCCTCGCCGTGCTTCGAGATCACCTGAAGAGTTTGAAGCTGGAGAGAGCCGACAGGAATGACCAACCTGCCGCCTTCCTCCATCTGGCTGACAAGCGCCCGTGGCACCGCCGGTGCGGCAGCGGTCACAAGGATGGCGGTGTAAGGAGCTTCTGCGGGGTAGCCTTCGCTGCCGTCTTCGAAGATTACCCGAACATTCCGGTAACCCAGGCGCGCAAGGCGCTCCCGCGCAGACTCGGCCAGCCACTTGACGCGTTCAATGGTGATCACTTTAGCGCCGAGGTGCGCAAGCACAGCCGACTGATAGCCTGAGCCGGTACCGATTTCGAGAACATTGTCCCCAGGCGCAATTTCGGCGGCCTCCGTCATGGCCGCGACCATGTACGGCTGCGAGATGGTCTGCCCGTCTCCGATTACGATCGGCCGGTCCTCGTACGCCACCCCTTGTTCTGAGACTGGCACGAATTCATGGCGCGGGACCTCAAACATGGCCTGCAAAACACGCTCATCACGAATTCCGCGGCGGCGCAGTTGCGCGTCAACCATGGCGCGGCGTTCGGATTCAAACGGAATTTCGCTCATAAGGGGCCCGCAGGGCAGGTTCGTAAATTCAAATCCGACTATTATCATGGACCCCGCGGGCGCATGAGTCGAGCCTGTTTCGTGAGCCGGCAGCCCCTGCCGGACGCAAAGGTTATAATAAGGTCTCGAACCATGAACCGCGAGAAATATTCCCGTCAGGTCCTTTTTCACCCCATCGGCAAGGATGGACAGGAGAGGTTGATGGCCTCGAAAGCCGTCATCATCGGGTGCGGCGCGCTGGGAACAGCACAGGCCAACGCCCTGGCGCGGGCGGGAGTGGGCGCGCTCCGCATTGTGGACCGGGATTTTGTTGAAGAAAGCAATCTTCAGAGGCAATCGCTGTTCGATGAGTGCGATGCGCGTGAGGGACTTCCCAAGGCAGTTGCCGCCGAACGCAAGCTGAGAGCCATCAATTCCGAAGTGCAGGTTGAAGGTGTGGTGGCGGACGTTACCAGCCGCAACATTGAGGACCTGGTTCGAGGGTTCGACGTAATACTGGACGGTGCCGACAACTTTGAGACCCGCTATCTGTTGAACGATGCGTCTGTCAAGCTCGGAATTCCATGGATTTACGGGGCCGTAGTGGCAAGTTCCGCCGTCACCATGACGATCCTGCCGGGTAGAGGGCCATGCCTGGTCTGCGTTTTTCCCGACGCACCCAGGGGGCTGCACGAGACTTGCGACACCGTTGGGGTGATCGGTCCGGCGGCAAGCTGGACCGCAGCCATCCAGGTGACGGAGGCTCTGAAGATTTTACTGGGCCGTGAACAGGAGTTGCATGGAACGCTCTTCGCATTTGACATCTGGCAGAACCGGGTTCAGCAGGTCAAACCCGGCCGTGACCCAGATTGCCGCGCGTGCGGACGAAGAAAATTCGACTATCTGGACGACGTCGGCCCGGCACACGTTACGCTTTGCGGAAGGAACGCAGTCCAGATCCATCAGCGCGAACCTCGCACGCTGGATCTGGAGCTTCTCAAGGCACGCCTTGAATCGTTCGGAATCGTGCGGACCAATGGATTTCTGCTGAGGTTCTCGTTCGACGGATACGAGATGATTGTTTTCCCGGATGGGCGTGCACTGATCAAAGGCACGCAGGACCCTGTGGTGGCCCGCAGCCTCTATGCGAAGTACATCAGTTCATGATCTGCGCGTAACCTAATTCGACCGACCCGGACCGGCGAAGGTGAATCCGTGAAGCCTACCGTGAACTCAGGTTGTATTCTGCGACGCCTGAATGATTGACTACCAACTCGCGGTTCAACTGGAATTTGAGTTCTGTTCCAACCGGCAGGGTAAGGTCAGGTCCGCGCCGACGCAGGCTGTCCACCAGGCCGGCGGCCCCGCCAATCACTCCACCCACAAAAGCCCCATGAAGGCCGCCGAAGATTGACCCGATCACGCTGCCACCGCCGATGCCGATGCCAACTTCCTTGATGTCCCGCATGCGGGCGTTCGGGCCCCGCAACACGCCCTCTGAGTTTGCAATGCTCGCGCCGGGCGCGCCGTAGGCTTCAAACAGGACACCGCTCACTGTAAATGTCTGACCGTTGGGCAACGCAAGAGTGTCAGGGACCAGCAACATTTCTCCAACGCCCTTGATGTGGCCAGGTCTTCTCAGGCTCGTAATCCGCCCGTGGATTGTGGAACCGGCGGGGATGATCTGATTTTCATCGATGACGACAGGCTCAACAAGAGTAGCCGCAAAGAGTTGCCCCTGTTGGTTCATCGCGGTGGACAACGTCTCAGAAAGGCGGCAACTGAGGATGGTGCCGGGCGGAACCGTGTACGTCGCCCCCAATGCAGCCCATGCATTCACAATAAGAAGGGTAGCGATCAGGACAACGCGCTTGACCATGATTTCACCTCCGGAGCGGGTTTCATGGCCGGACCCTGGCGCTTTGTCCAGCTTGTGCTAACGAACTCTTGGCGACGATCTGGCTTGCCGGAATCAGCCGTGAGTCCAAGCTGCTGATTCCTGACTTCAAATCAAATCCCGCTTTAACTGCCCTCCCCAAATGGCTTATTGCGTTCCCTCCGACCGCGAGGCCATCTGAGTGGGGTTCTTCGGGGTACTAATATATCCCGAGATCACACCTTTGTCCACCTTGTTGACAACAAGTTCGGAGAAACTGCGCGAGCCTTGAGTGGTGAAGAAGATGGGCTCGTTGATTGTGCGGTTGCTTTTCTTCACCCAGACATCATCGACCAGAAGGTCCACTGTGAAGGTGTGATGTTTTGCATTGGTCTTCTTCAGGTCCAGCCCAAGGTTGGCCAGGCGGATGGGGTGATGGCGGACGAGGGTGAATTCATAGTAGTCGCGCTCGCCCAGTTTTCGCAGCGCTTCGATCTCATCATGATTGCGCGCAATCAGGGTCCCGAAGCGCGTGCGGGTCATGCCAAAACTGTTGACCAGGTCTTCTACGCTTTTCTTGGTTTTATTGAGATCAGTCTTCGTATCCGAAACATCCGCTGTTAAGGCACCGAGTTGCTGCTGGTCCGCCTTCAATGCGATCTCATGCTTCAAGTCGTCCATCTGCCGAGCGTGCTCGGACTGGAGTTCGGCCACCATGGCGCGAGCGCGACGCAATTCGCCCCGCTGAGCCCCCAGATGGCGGGATGCTTCATCCAGTTCAGACTTCAACGCCTCAAGCTGCTCCTGGTTTTCACGCTCGAGGGAAAGGAGTTTGGCCGAAAGCTGGTCATTGAACTGGGCCGTAAGGTCCTTGCGCGTTTTTGCGTCCTGGGCCTGGATTGTCTTTCCAACTGCAGCAATCCTGCTGATGGAATAAATCTCCGCAACCATCAGTACGGCCAAGGCTATTAGAATCATCTTGGTTTTGCTGCCCAAACCCGGACTTGCGGCAGAGTCCCCTCGCAGGTCGCGCTGGACAGGCATTTCTTCGTTCGCCATCTTCTTGCCTCCTTAGTTGTTGAGCATCCGCAAATAAACCGGGGAAGCGATCTCATGATCGTGCAGGCAATTGGAATTCCAGCCTTGGCCTGAATCTAAGGATGCGGAAACAGTCGCCTTCGAGGCGGACCCGGAAAGCGTGCCCAGTGGCAGGAGAGAATTTCTTACTTGACGGATGTAAAAACTGCAATATCCAGTGAGAAAGCGGAGTGTGAAATTTATTGCGCGGTTCCCGGCCATGGAACCACTTTGAAAATTTCAGTTATTTTAATGATCAGCCGGGCGATTGGGGTTTGGATCTGAATCCTCGCGAGGTTGTTCAGAAACAGACTGTGATCTGCGCTCTTTGTGTTTGCGAACCCATCCTTCTTTATTGACCTGGCGGGCGCGCCCCACAGCCAGTGCTTCCGGGGGAACATCTTCTGTGATCACTGAGCCGGCCGCAACGTACGCTCCCTTGCCGATCCGGACAGGCGCAACGAGCATACTGCCGCTGCCAATAAAAACGCCGTCCTCGATGTTGGTTGGGTTCTTCTTCTCGCCGTCGTAATTGCAGGTGACCGTCCCAGCGCCTATATTTACGTGTTCGCCCAGAGTGGCATCGCCCAGGTAGGTCAGGTGCCGGGCTTTTGTTCCTGGTCCTACCTTTGACTTTTTAACTTCTACAAAGTTTCCAATCTGTGCTTCGCGATCTATCCTCGCTCCCTCGCGCAGGTGAGCGAACGGACCGAGAACCACGCCAGGGCCAACTTGACAGCCCGTAACCACTGTGCAAGGTTGCACCAGTACTTCGTCTCCCAGCGTTGAATCAGTAAGCATTGAATGTGCCCGGATCGTGCAGTCTCTCCCGATGCGTGTGTTGCCGAGAAGGCATACTCCCGGTTCGATGAGGGTATCTTGCCCGACTTCTACATCCGCATCGATATAAGTGGTTTGGGGATCAACAATAGTGACGCCGTCGCGCATCAGTGATTCGGCTTTACGGATTCGAAGGATGTGTTCAACCTGGGCGAGTTCAACCCGGTCATTGACTCCGAGGACCTCACGCGCGTCCTCAACCGGAAATGCGACGACCTTTTTGCGACACCGATTAAAAATCTTAACGAGGTCGGTCAGCAGATATTCTTTCTGGATGTTCTTGTCGGACAACTTGTCCAGGTCCTTCAGGAGTTCTTTTCTTGAGAAGCAGAGGGTCCCTGAACTGACTTCTTTGATTTTCCGCTGCGCTGGGGTGCAAAGCTTTTCTTCGACGATGGCCCGCACGCGTTTGCCGCCGGAGCGTACGATCCTGCCGTAACCCCGAGGGTCGTCAAGCTGCATGGTCAGCACAGAAGCGGCAGCACGGGCTTTTTGGTGTGCGGCGACAAGCTTAAGTAAAGTTTCAGCCCGCAGGAGCGGGGCGTCCCCCACAACGACGACAACCGTGGATCCTGTGCATTTCTCCAGTTGCGGACGCGCTATCATCAGCGCATGGCCGGTTCCGAGTTGCTCCTTCTGCTCGATAAATTCAACTCCAGGCCGGCCGAGGGTTTTCCGGACGGCGGCTGCGTCGTGCCCTACGATCATCAGGACCTTTTCAGCTCCTGCCGCCAGCGATGTCCGCACGACATAGTCGCCCAGCGGCCGGCCTGCGAGCGCGTGCAGCAGCTTCGAGCGCTTTGACTTGAAACGCGTCGATTTGCCCGCGGCAAGAATTACAATTGAGAAGTCCTGCTTATCCATGGGGTCCTTCATTAATAATCGACAACCTGATCGGGAAGCTACGTAAAGGGCTTGCCGCAACGTGCCGGCGGACCTTGAACCCGCCCTGTTCCCCACGTCCTTTGGGTTCTATTCAATGACCATTTTCCCAGCGGCGGAAGAGACAGATCAATGTTCTCCCATCCACGCTCCCCAGGGTTTCAGCTTTTCGACGTTGTCGCACACCGCCTTGAGTGCGGCAGTAATGGGGACTGCCAGAATCAGACCTGCGGCACCCCACAACCATCCCCAGAACATCATTGCTATCGTTACAGTCAAGGCGTTCAAGCTGACCTGATGCCCAACGAATTTGGGTGTAAACACGTTGATGGCTAGGAAATGGACTGCCAGAATCGTCACGGCGATCACGATGAACGGCGTAGCCGACGCGTATTGTCCCAGCGCCATCATCATGGGCGGCGCCATTGCCACCGCGACACCCAGATAAGGGATCATGCTGAGAATGGCGGACAGCGGCCCGATCAGAAGCGCAAAGTGCAGCTTCATCAATGCAAAGACGGGAGTGATCAATCCGGTGGCGATCAGAGCAACCATGAGGTTTCCGAAAATATAGCGCCGAACCATGTGACCAATCCTGAGGATGACGGTTTCCGCCTGTTCCCGATGGTTTTCGGAGAACAGGTCCAGCGTTTTCCTCCAGATGTGGTTTTTCCCGGTGAGCATGAAGAAAACAAGGAAAGGAATGAACATCACCGTGACGATAAAGGTGTAAACCGACCCGATGCCTCGCACCAGATACTGGCCCCAGTGGGACTCCTGTTGCAGCCGGATAGTTGGCAGGCTCGTTTGGGGCGTGGAGGACGCCGGTACAACTCCCGAGGCCAGCTTCTTGATGTTCTCAACCATTGCCTCGAGATTGGCGAAGAGGTGCTTGAGCGGCTGGCCGTATGTTGGAAATTGCTGGATAAACGCAATCACGCGGTCGTAAATTCCGTACACCATGAGATAAAGCAGGGCAATCGAGGCGACCAGCATCAACAATGCTCCAAGCCAGCGCGGAATGTGGATCCGTTCGAGAAAACCGACCGCCGGCTCCAGCACGAAGGCGATCAGGATTGCGCAAATCAGCGTGATGATAATTGAACTGGCAAAGTTGATGCACGCAATCACAATGGCCACCGCAATGATGCGACCGCTTGCTGTGGCAATCCTGGTGGTTGGGAGGATCTCGGACCTTGTCTCAGGCATCGGCTGAACTCGCGAACTTGATTCTAGCTTGGCAACATGGAAAATTCCACAAGGGGAATCCCGGTTAAACAGGCACCGAACCTTAGGCTAAGATTCAGAATGCCGTTCAGGGATCAGACGGATTGAGATGCCGCTCGTGCTCCTTCCTTTTTCCAGGCTTTCGTTTTTCCCCCCACGCGAAGTGGGCCGACGGGGAATTTCTCAAAAGTCGATGAATTTTGCATTTGATGGACGTGCGGTTATAATGGGCGGAACGATGGAAAGCGATAACTCATGGCTTGATAGCCGCCCGCCGCGCCTTGGGGACCTGATCGATGATTATTGTCCGCGTTGCAAACGTCTGATGAATCACGCCATCGCGAGTTTTGTGGGCGAAAAGGTGGTCAAGGTTATCTGCCAGACTTGTTATTCCGAACACCCTTATTTCGAAGGGAAGGAACGCAAGAAGACACCGAAGTCTGCTTCCACAGCTTTTGACCAGGTATTAGCCAAGATTGCTCCTCAGGCGGAATCCCCGCCGCCTTCAACACCCAGGAAGACCAAGTCTCGCGCCGGGAGCCGCCCTCTTTATCGCCACAAGGCGAAGGCACCTTCCAAGGAGAAGGATCAGTGAGACTGCCTGAATAGAATATCCACTTCGCGGTCAGACTTTAAACGATATCGGACATGCCCCCACTCGATTGTGCGCGCAAAACCCGCAATTAGAAAATTGCACAGCATTATCCAGGGAACCAAAGGCGCAAGTTGCCAGTATCGGTTCCCGAATCTGTACAATGCCTCCCGCTCTTCCGGAAAAATCTCGCGAGCGACAACGGTCCGAATTCTTCCCTTCGCCACTCCCAGTCCGAGAATAGCGGCCAGGGCTGTTGCCGAGCCCAGTTTCTGCCAGATCGGGATGGATGGACTGAAAACAGTGATAAGCCCGAAGACAAACGTAAGCGAATAGAGGAGGTGTGCCGCAAGACCCAATCGCCACAAGTGCGGAGCATACACACGGGTGATGATGATCTGGCGGTTTGTCCAGCGCATGAATTCAGCAAACGAGGAGTCCTCATGCGAAGCGAGCAGGCAGCGCGGCTCAAAGCGGATCCTGCCGCCATTTTCGCGGACCGCCTTGCCTAGACAATAATCATCGCTGACAGTCGAATCCCAATAGCGCTCGCGGACCTTGAGGCGCCTGAAGTCTTCGGTGCGAATGGCCATCGAGCCTCCCCACGGGAAGCTGCTGTCATGCTCGCCCATCAGCGTTGCGATGGATGTGTCCCACGCAGCGCGGAGTTGAGAGACCAAGCTCTTTCCAGGCAGATACCAGCGAAACCCGGTGCTGACCGTGACCTCCTGGTTTGCGAGCGGAGCGACCAGCGCCCGCAGCCAGTCTGCGGCCGGGCGCACGTCCGCGTCGGCAAAGACGAGGACTTCGATATCCGCATTGACCCGATCAAGCCCGCGCAACAGGTTGTGAACTTTTTGCCCTTTGCCGTGCGAAGGACCTGCAATTACAAGCGAGACATTTCGAGGTCCTGACGCGCTTTGGGTTGCGGCCTTGTTGACCACCGTCCTCAACGGCTCCCAGGCAGCGTCCTTTTCATCTTCGACCACCAGCACGAGATCGTAGAACGGATAATTCTGCGCCAGGAAGGCAGTAATATTCGCCTCAAGCGCGGGGCTTGTGCCTGTGACCGGAATGATAACCGCCGCGGGCGGAGCATAATCACCAACCGGTTCGGAACGCCGGCGCCGTACGTATTCGAGAAACCGGAAGCCATCACAAAGCGACTTCACGCTTTGCGCCAGCAGCATGATTGCCAGAATAATAAAGATGAGGAACGCGTCGCCCATGCAGGAGGTTCGAGTCTAGCACATGTTTTACTCTTGTCCTCACGCTGAGATGCTTGCTCCGGTTGTGCGGGATTCCGTATAGTCATTGAGGAGCCACAATTGCATCTCTGGGAGTTTAGCCTTTGGGTCGTATTCGTCGCATGGACTGCTGCGGGCCTGTTTTCCCTCTGGAACATCACAGGCGCCCTCGTGCTTCGCCCGGACTCTTCCTTGGGCCCGGCATTCCAGCTTCCGCGAGTGTCCATTCTGCTGGCTGCGCGAAATGAGCAGGAAACGCTCCCTGCAACCCTTGATTCATTGCTTAAGCTGGACTACCCCGACTTTGAAATCATTCTGGTGGATGACGATTCTGATGACAGTACGGGGGCGCTAGCCGACGAGTGGGCGCAGCGCCATGGCTCAAATGGCAAATTACGCGTCATTCACAACCAAGTGCTGCCACCCGGCTGGCGCGGCAAAGTCCATGCCATGAACCTTGCCGTGGAAGCAGCCACCGGCGACTGGATCCTTGCTACGGATGCCGATGTCGTATTCCACCCGACTTTGCTGCGCCAGGCTGTGGCCACAGCGCTCCAGAAAGACGTGCAATTGCTCTCACTGATCCCTGAGCTTGAAATGCAGTCCTTCGCGGAAAAAGTTGTTATGCCTGCGTTTGGCTTCCTTCTTTCCATGCTTTTTCCGCTGCGCATGGTGAACAATCCCGGATCGTCGCGCGCGATGGCGGCAGGCGCATTTCTCCTGATGCGGCGTGATGACCTGATCGCTCTGGGCGGGTATTCGCGGCTGCGCAATACGTTGATTGAAGACCTGCGCATGGCTGAACTTTTTAAACACAACGGCCGACGAATTCATCTTGGCCTGACGCGGGGCGTCTTCCACACTCGCATGTATAAGAACTGGCGCGAGGTCTTCGAAGGACTCGCACGCAGTGCCTGGGAAGGGGCCGGCTGCTCGCTCTGGAAGGTCCTGTCCGGAGTGGTCGTGGGCAATGGGCTGGCAGTATTTCCGTGGATTTCACTGGCGGTCCTCGCTGCGCGTTGGTTTTGGGGAACGCATTTTGCGCAGGGACCGACCCTTCTCGTAGCGGCCGCTGCGTGCGCCGCCACTACCCTTGTTTATGGCCCTGTCGTCGTTTTAGCGGGCCTTTCTCCGTTCTTCATCTTCACGCTCCCGCTGGCTGCGCTTTTCTATTCCGCTGTTTCGATCGTATCTGCCCTCAACAGCCTGACAGGGCCCGGACTCAGTTGGAAAGGCCGCCGCTATCAGCCGCCGGCCGTGTGACAATTGTGGTAAGGAGTTGCATGACGGGGGTCCGGAAGCGGCTTACGCGCCGAACGCCTGCCACCCTTCCAAACTTATGTTCTGCTAAGATAGGAAAGCCCATCGGGCTGGATCGACGTTCATGTTCTCCCGCCATAGACAGATGATGGGGGTCCTTTATCTGCTGGCCGATGCCGTGCTTGCTGTGGCCGGCTTCGCCTTGGCGTACTGGGTCCGCGCGCGATTTATTAACGCTCATCCGCTTTATCCGGATCCCAATTACCTCTGGATTATTCCCTCCGCCATCTTCCTGTGGATCGCTGTGGGACTTGTAACCGGTTCCTATCGCGATATTCAGGAAGAGAACCTTCTGCGCGCTTTTTGGGACCCGCTTAAAGCGGCGTTTTTCGGGACTGTGCTGCTCTTCGCCGGCATTTTCGCCTTCAAGCTGGCATTTATCAGCCGCTTGCTGCTTGCTCTCTACGCAGTAATCACCCTTGTGGGTATGATTGCTTTCCGCCTCGTAGCGCGCCGGCTGGGCGATCCGCTCAGGCGAACTTTTGGCGGCTATCGTGAGTTCCTGCTGGTGGGTGATTCACCGGCAGTGGCGGAAATCGCCAAAGCTATTGAAGCCAATGAAAAGCGAGGCATGCGAATCTTCGGATTTGCCCGGATCCGCCAGCACCTTGAAAATTCGCAGAATTGCACAGGTCTCCGGCGCGAGTATCCGGTTTATTCGCTCAAAGAACTGCCCCAGCTTGTCCGGCGGCACGTGATCGACGAGGTCATCTTTGCCGCTGACAAAGGCGACATGGAAAAGATCGAAGACGCTTTCCTGCTTTGCGAAGAAGAAGGTGTGAAGACGCGTGTTCTGCTCAACTTTTTTCCTCACGTTGCTTCCAAAGTCTATCTCGACCGGCTGAAGGAGATGCCGCTGCTGACCTTTACCAACACACCGGAAAATGAGTATCTTCTGCTGCTGAAGCGCGCGCTTGATTTCACGATGGCCCTTGCGCTGCTGGTTTTTCTTTCACCGCTTCTCTTGTTGCTTGCGGTACTCATTAAGCTGACGTCCAAGGGACCGGTCCTTTACCGCCAGGTGCGCTGTGGACTGGGCGGAAGGAAATTCACGGTTTATAAATTCCGGTCAATGCACGCCGATGCCGATCTGCGCCGTGAAGAACTCGCCGCGCTGAATGAACTCGACGGCCCGGTGTTCAAAATCAAGAACGATCCGCGCTGCACGAAGGTCGGGCGCTTCATGCGCAAGTTCTCGCTGGACGAACTTCCGCAGCTTATCAATATCTTAAAGGGCGACATGTCGTTTGTGGGGCCGCGCCCGCCGCTGCCTGAAGAAGTCGAAAAATACGCCGGATGGCAGCGCCGCCGCCTGCGCATGCAGCCCGGCCTCACCTGCCTGTGGGCGCTCGAAGGGCGAAATCAGTTGAACTTCCGCCGCTGGATGGAGCTCGATATGGAGTATATCGACAACTGGTCGCCCGCCCTGGACCTGAAAATCCTGCTGAAAACCATCCCTGTGGTCCTCCTGGGCCGCGGCGCGAGCTGAGCCGCGGGCCGCTTGCCAGTTCACGCGGCAGGTTGCAGAACCTTTTCACGGAACCGGGAACGTGGCTGTTTTACCTTTGGTCCCTCAGCGCCGTGTCATAAGCCTTCAGCAGTTCGCGTTTTTCGATCTCCCAGTTCAGGCTTTCTTCGATCCTTTTGCGACCGCGGCCGCCGAGCGTCCGGCGCAACTCTTCAGAATCAAGAAGGGTGAGCACCTGCCGAGCGAAGTCTTCGGGATCATTGGGCCGGGCGTAGAGTGCCGCATCGCCCGCCGATCTGCGCCCTTCAGTCAGATCATAAAGCACGACCGGCCGTCCGAATGCCATGTATTCCAGGATCTTGTTCATCGTGGATTTGTCATTCATCGGGTTTTTCGGGTCGGGTGCGACACACACATCGGCAGTGGAAAGGTAATCCCACATTTCAGCATCTGGGATGCGCCCAGGGAATGTGACCACCGAATCGATCCCTTTCTCTGCGGCCAGGGCTTTCAGGACGGGCAGTTCGGTTCCCGCGCCGATCAATGCAAAGGCGACGTCCTTGCGCCCGGCGCGCCGTACGATGTAATGAATTGATTCGAGCAGAAGATCAAGGCCATCTTGCGGTCCCATGACGCCGACATAAGCAACCAGCAGCGGCTTTCCGTTTTTGAGTTCCGGCTTCGGCGGCCCGATGCGAATTTTCGTCAGGTCGGGGCAGCTTCGCACGACGAATGCGCGCTCCGGCTTCATGCCGCCGCGTCCGATGGCGACTTCGCGATACGATTCGTTCGTGGCAATCGAAACGGTCGCAGTGCGGTACGTCAAACGTTCCGCCAGGCACACGAGGCGGTAGAAAATTCCGCGTTTGCCGAACTTGGCCTCAAAGAGTTCCGGGTTCAGGTCGTGGTGATCGAAGATGAACCGCACTCCAAACAGCCTGAAGAAAAGAGCGACCAGAAAGATAGTGTCCGGCGGGTTGGCGGCGTGGATGATTCGGAAATGCGTCCTTTGGTAAGCCCGGAGCGCCAGCCGGAATTCCGCCGCGAGCGCCCAGGCGTACTCGATGAGGTAGCCGAACGGGCCGGATGCCTCCCACAGCCTATGTCGGTAGATGTCAATACATTCGCGGACTTCATAGCGTCTGTCGAATCCAGGCCCGGTGGGGCACACGACGGAAACATGATAGCCCCCCTCCGTGAGCGTGCGCGCCATCTGCCAAATGCGCCGGTCAGTCGGCACCGTGAGATTTTCAACGATGATGCAGACGCCCGCTTGTTTTTTCTTCATTCGATGCCGGGATCCTATGAGTTGCGGCTGCGGCGCCAAAGCTCGAAATTGATCAGCGCCCAGATCTGCTTCTGGCGATCGCGCACGCCGTCGAAATGTTCGCGCACAAAGTTTTCCATATTGGCGACGTTGAAATACTCGCGCGAGCGCGCGTCAGGCGAAAGAAGGAGGTCCGCCACAAAGGAATTGAGCGTTTTTCTGAACCAGAGACCAACCGGCACAGTGAAGCCTACCTTGCGCCGCCGCAGGGTTTCCTCGGGCAGATAAGGGCTGAGCGCCTGGCGCAACAGGACCTTGGTGCGGAATCCCTGCGTCAGCAGGCGCACCGGAATACGCGCAGCAAGTTCCACCAGTTTGTGATCGAGAAACGGAACGCGCTCTTCGATCGAGGCCGCCATGGTCATCTGATCGCCGCGCAGCAGCAGATTGTCCGGCAGCCAGATTTTGAGGTCGGCGTAAAGCATGCGTTTGAGCGGAGGCCGGTCACGAACCTGCTCGAGATACTTCGCGAACACGCGCGCCGGATGCGAGACATCCACTCTGGCCAGAAAATCCGGTGAGAACAACGCCTCGCGTTCCTGGCGGGAAAAGGACGCGAACCAGGTGGCCGAGCGTTCGGCCTCATCGGGAATCGAAAGAGCTTCGAGCGCCAGCTTCACCCGCCGCTGACGATAAGGCAGCCAGCGGACAATCGTGCCGGTTACTTCCTGAGGAAATGCCGAGACCAGTCCGGCAAGCCGATCGGCGGCATACTTCGGATATCCGGCGAAAAGTTCGTCGCTCCCTTCGCCTGCGAGCACGACCTTGACGGTTTCCGCGGCCTTGAGCGACATGCGATAGAGCGCAATGTCTGTCGGCTCAGCCACGGGTTCGTCGCGAAAGGCGACCAGCCGCGACAGCTCATCGGCCAGATCGCGCGGACGGAGGATTACCTCCGTGTGCTCAGTTGAAAACCGTGCAGCCACGCGGCGCGCGTAAGGCAGTTCGCTGAACTCCTTCTCCTCGAAGCCTACAGAAAACGTCCGCAGCGGATGCACGCCGAGATCAGCCATCATCGCAACGATCGCCGTGGAATCGACGCCGCCGCTCAAAAAGACGCCCAGCGGGACATCGGCCACCAGACGCAGCCGGACAGACTCGCGCAGGGTGTCGAGGACCTGAGTTGCATATTCTTCCGCTGCGAGCGGAGTTTCATCTTCGCCGGGAATATCCCAATAACGTTCCTGTTGAATGCTGTTTGCATCGGCGATCAGATAATGGCCGGGCAGCAGCTTGCTGACATTGCGATAAAAAGTGTTCGGCGCGGGCACATATCGAAAACCGAAAAAGTCATAGACAGATTGCGGATCGATTTCGAGCGGCTGCCTTGCCAGTTCGCGAAGCGCACGCAACTCGGAAGCAAAAGCCAGCCGGCCGGGCTCCACAAGATAATAAAGCGGCTTGATGCCGATGCGGTCGCGGGCCAGCATCAGGCGTCGCTTGCGCCGGTCCCACAGGGCGAAGGCAAACATCCCGCGCAGATGCTCCAGCAGACGTTCCCCGAATTCTTCATAGAGGTGCAGAATGACTTCCGTGTCGGTCGCAGTCCGAAACTTGTGGCGGCCTTCGAGGTGATAGCGGAGTTCGCGGTAATTATAGATTTCGCCGTTGAAGGTGATCCAGAGGCTCTCGTCTTCATTGGAGATGGGCTGATGGCCGCCCGGAAGATCAATGATGCTCAGCCGCCGGTTGCCAAGCCCCAGTTCACCGTCCAGATGGAAGCCCTCGTCATCAGGGCCCCGATGGACCATGGCGTCCGTTGCACGCTTCAGCAGAAACTTGTCCGCCGGCTCGCGCGTTCCAAAATTGAATACTCCGCAGATTCCACACATACGTAAAACCGGTCTTCAGACCGGCATGAGTTCACAAACTCCGCACAAACGCCACAACGACCCCGGGGCCGGCGCAAAAGCTTGCCCCACTACAACCGCGCGTCACTCGGTGGGAAACCATCTCCGGCACCTGCGCCGTAGAGCAAATGAAACAGCGTCATTGCCATAGGACGGGGATACGAACGGCCATCACGCAAAATGCCGTAGTCGCCCTCGGAATAGATAAAGCCGCCGTCGGCCTTCTGGCGGGCCATCACACGCCCAAAGGCCTTTTCCGCCGGGCCGCGGTCCACAATGTATCCCAGCCGTGAGGCTTCATCGAGAGCGGCAGCCAGAGCAGCCGTGTAATAATCCACCTCCGGCCGGCGATGAATGCAATCGCGCGCGCACGCTCCGGAAGGTGTTACGCCCGTTGCCAGAAAATTCGCGAGACCGGGGAGAACCGCGGCGGCGGAGTCCGTGGGCCGGGTGCGATCGAGCCACGCCAGCTTCAGGAACTGGAAAGCGTTATATTGATAACACAGATAATGCTCGCGGCGGCCCTCGTAAGGACTTTCGACAACATAAGGCAACTCGCCATTCGGAAGCTGCACGCTGCGGACAAAGTCCATGAGAGCGTCCAGGTGTTCAAGATAACGCCGGTCTCCGGTTGCGCGCCACAATCGGACGAAAACCCATGCCGCCTCCACAGAATTGTTCGGGATCTTGCCGCGCGGACGATCGAAATAATTGATGGCTTTGCCGACCTGGTGCCGCTGAAAGCCGATGCGAGCCGTCACAAAATCGTACCAGCGGACGGCGCCATCGAGGAAGCGGCGGTCCGCCTCGCGCGCATAGGTGGCCAGCAGGCCGATCGCTCCCCAGTTTCCTTCCACCGTGGCGATCAGGTGCCTGCGCTCCGGAAGCGGATAGGCCCACGTGCCGTCCTCACGCTGAAGCCTGAGCGTGGCCTCTGTGCTTTCAAGAGCAATGTCGCGGAAGCGCGCCGCTCCTGTGACTTCATAAAGCATCCAGTTCGCAAGAACCCAGTAGCCCTGCGTTTGAATAAAGACGTAATCGTCATGCCACGGCAGAAAATCGAGCGCACTCTTGATGAATCGCCATGCGCGCAGACTGAAACGCACGCCTGCGTCCGGGCCGCGAACGAGTCCGCGCTCGTAATGCCGCCGCAGCAGATACTCGTGCAGCCGCAGCGCCGCCACTCGAAGCTGTTCACACGAAGGCATCAGCCAAGCAGTTTAACCCAGAATTGCGTTACAGGCTCCGAAGGCGAGACCATTGCACTATCTCCGCGTTCTGAATAGCCCCTGCAGTACGTTCGCGATTCAACCAGGGCGCTGGCGGCCGCCGATTGTTTACAGCCCTTCCTCCGGCCAAGGCCACCTGTACAGTTTCGCCGAGTTCGGTTTCACTTGACGGAACGAACTCCCAGAGTGTCAAGGTCACGGTTACAACAACGGCTCCATCCCTCCTTCCACAGATGCCGAGAACGATTCCTCCGGCGAGCGGGAACTTTACGGCCCTTGAGGAGTTGCTCTCGCTTCTGTTGATGGCTTCGGCTGTCTTCCTCTTCAGGCGCCGCCGAACCGTTCCGCTCCTGGCAGGTGTGGTGCTGCTCGCAGCCATCGCCCTGAGTTGTGGTGGCGGAGGAGGCGGCGGTGGCAGCAGCGCGCCTTCGAACCCAGGCACGCCCGCTGGCACCTATACCCTGACCGTCACCGGCACGTCCGGTAACCTCTCGCACCAGACAACGATGACGCTGACGGTACAATAGCCTTGATGACGATTGCCACACAGGCGGCGGGCCGTGCTTCAAATGAGCCATGGCCCGCCGCTTGCGTTCGGACTTCTCACGTACCCGGAGCTTGCTGCCGTTTGGTCACGCCTTCGTACACGGCCAGGACCTCCTTAGCGATGTTTTCGGTCGAGAGGTGCGAGATGTGTTCGCGACCGTTTGTGCGCGCGGCACTGCGGCAAACCTCGACGATTTTTGCTGCGATAGAGCCTGCGTCGCGCGGCACGATAAAGCATCCTTTGGTGCCGCCGATCAGTTCGCGGACGTCGCCTACATCCACCGCAACCACCGGCAGGTTGACGGCCATGGCTTCTTTAACGGCGTTCGGTGAGCCTTCAAAAACCGACGCCAGCACCAGCACGTCAGCGGCGTTCATGTAAAGTGGCATGCGCTCGCGCGGAACGCCGCGCGCGTGGAGGATTTCGATGGCCGGCTCCGCAACTTGCGCCAGCTCGACGGCCGCCCGGATCAAATCATAGCGCTTGCGCTGCTCGGCGGGATCGTAAGGGAAGAGCACGTACTTCTTCTGAGCGTCAAGCCCCAGCGCCCTGCGCGCTTCGTTGCGGTCAAGCGGGCGGAACAGGTTCAAATCCACGCCGTTCGGAATCACGCGCGCAGAATCGAGCCTGAGCCGCGATTTCATCTCTCTGCTCTTCACAATCACCGCGTCAACAACCCGCGCCAGTGCGAAGCTCGACGCCTGGAAGAACCGACCGTAAAGCGTAATGCTGCCGTCGCGGCGAGGGCGCCCAAGAACGTCGTCGCCCATGAACGAAACCACTACCGGCACACGAAACTGGCAGCGGGCGACCCAGCCGGAAAGTCCGAAATGTGCGTGAATCAGGTCATAGTGCTTTCGCCGAAGCATGCACCGCATGCGCGGGATCGCCCGCAGGTAATTCCAGCGCGAGGCCCGGCCATCGATAAAGAGTGCGTCGAACTCGACGCCGAACGGCCGCAGCGATTCCATTTGGCCCTGGACGAAGCTGCCATAGCCGGGGTCTGACTCCGTGGGCCACAGGTTGGTGACGACGAGAACGTGGAAAGTCTTCATAGGGAGGACGCAGGGTTCGGCGGGAGTCGGTGTTTAGCTTCCTAGCCACGCTGCCGGGAAGCGCGGAGAGCAACGAAGCGCAAGGTCAGCCTTCCCTCCGTTTTTGGTGATTGTGTATTTTCAATAAGATAGCACGCTTCGTTTTTCTGCTCGTTCCGGTTCGTTTTTTCACGTCTGCTGATTCTAAAGGGCTTCTCCGGTTCGTTCTCCGGTTCGTTTTGTCCCATTTTGAAGTTGAGAGCCTTTGTTTTCAGTAACTTCTCCGGTTCGTTTTGTAAAAAAGAATGTTTTTGTCCCATTCGGATCCCCTCCCGAAGAGGATTGAGCCTACAAGTCTAAGCTGCCGGGTTTACGTCCCTCCCGCGGAACGCGAAACAGCAGACTGCAAATAAATCTCCCGTCCCCTGCGCACCTTCTTTTCGGCCCTATCACTCCAGCCCTCTGCGGGGGCCGTCCATCCTTGGACAAGACTAGCACACTAGCATACGATTGTCAAGAAAATTCCTCGGCCGGCTGGAACTCCCCTCTTCGCCGTTGACGCAGCCCCACGGCGGGTTTTTACGGAGCTTCCTCAAAATCTGAAAGCTTTGCGAATGCGAGCTACTGCGGCAACGGGTGGTAGCTGATGAAGGCCACCTGTTTGCTGTCGGGCGACCAGGAGGCCACGTTGATCGTGCCCTGTCCGCCGAACAGTCTCGCGAGCGGTTTCGGTTTCATGTCGGTCATCGACATGATTTGAAGCATAACGTCCTTGTCCGCCGGGTGGCCCGTCACGTCCTTTGCGTAGGAGAGGAAAACCATCCACCTGCCGTCAGGCGAGATGTGCGGGAACCAGTCATTCGTATTGTCATTTGTCACGCGTTCCTGATTTGAGCCGTCGGGATGCATGCGCCAGATCTGCATCAGGCCGGTGCGGTCAGAGTTGAAATAGATATATCTGCCGTCGGGGGAATATTCCGGGCCGTCGTTGTGGCCCGCGTTTCTGGTGAGCTGGGTTTCCTCGCCGCCCGACGCGGGAATGGTATAGACGTCAAACGCACCGTTGCGCTCCCCGCAAAACGCGATCGTCTTGCCGTCGGGCGACCAGCCGTGGAAATACGAGGGCGAGCGCGCCGTAACGCGGCGAGGCGTGCCGCCCGTGATCGGAAGGACATAGATGAGCGATTCGCGGTCCTCCTGTGAATTGTCGCTGATGGCGAGCGACGCGCCGTCGGGAGAGATGCCGTGATCGTTATTGCACTGGGTGGCGAAGCCGGTGCCCAGAAGTTGCGGTTCGCCGCCATCGATCGAGATTTTCTCGATGCGCCCGTTGCGGTTGAAGAGCAGCGATTTGCCGTCCGGGGTCCAGTTGGGAGCTTCAATGCGCCCGGGGGTTGTATAGACTTCACGCCGGTCGCCGGACTGAATCGATACCGTTTCGAGCGTGCTGTAAAGTGTTGTGTGCGGTGACGCCTCGGGCTGCGAGGTTGTGAGATCAACATTTGAAAACACTGCTGTTTCAATCCTGTCCTTATCGTGCGAGCAGACGCCGAGACCCACATAGAACGGGGCTTTCAATGGAATGCGCGGCGAGCCGGCGGCAAACTGCATATGGCCGCGAGTTCCTGCGAACATGTAAAAATAATCGCCGCGTTTTTCAATCCGCATGCGCGCCGGCGCGTTGACGTTTGCCTGCACTTCGTGGGTCGTTCCGCCTTTTTCTTCCCGCCACTGGAGCGACGTCAGCCCTACGCCGTGCCGGGCAATGTCCGCATAGACGGAATCCGGCTCGAGGCTTTGGCGAACCATCAGAACAGCCTTGCGATGCGGATTGCCGCCGGTCCCCTCAAACGCGATGTCCGCCGCCAGCGTCACATTTCCGGTGACTTTCTTCCACACGAACTGGAACTCATCGTTCGAAAACCACATGTTGTCGCCGCTTCCGGAAATCGTATATGTGCCCGCTGCCGGGTCAAATTTCACCGAACCCCGATGAAGAACGTTCCCGACGTCGCCGTGATCTTCAAAGAGTCCGATGCGCGAAGCGACATCAGTTTTTGGCAGCACCGCAGTTGCAAGCGCAAGGAAACAGCAGCAAATCATTGAAAGCGAGCCGACGATCCTTTCCGTGTCCATTGAGCAAAACCTCGAAGCAGAATTTCAGCCAGTATAACAGGATTGGAAGCCCCGAAAATTCCGCGCACAAGGGATGAGAAATCGTTCAGGAGCGACAAGGCCGCGTTTGCGCTCAATCGATTGGTTGGCTGCGCACGGCAAAACGCAAAGTCTGCGCAAGGAGCTTTATCGGGGAGCGAGTGTAACAGCCTGCTGAAAAAGGGGTGCTCCGACTGTCATCATGAGAGCAGCGAACGATCGCAGTATTTTTTCAGAGAAATATGGAGATACTTCGCTCAGCATGACGATTTGGGTTTCTTGAGCAAGCTGCTAAGGCGCCTGCCACTTCATGCTGACAACCTCCTGTGCGCCGGCGTTTTTGAGGAGCAGCGGTGAGTCGTCAGGCGTGAGCCCGAGCCAGAATCCATAAACTCCCACCTGTGGAAATCCTCGCAAGTTGACAACGCGCTCGATTTTTCCGCCGTGCACCGCCACGCGCTCGATCCGCGAATCACCGAAGAGCCGAAGGAAATATACAAATCTGCCGTCGCTCGACCACGAAGGGTAGCCGGCAAGGCCGTTGACCAGCGTGGACCACTTGCGGGCTTTGAAATCGAACAGCTTCATGCCGCTCGAATCGGTGAGCAGGGCGGCGAGATATTGCCCGTCCGGCGACCAGCGGGGGGAGAATAATCCATCGGAATTCGGCAGCTTCGTGACCTTAGGCGTTTTCATATCGAGGATATAGATCGCAGACGGGTCGCCGCCGGCTCCGCCAAATGCCAGTCGGTCGCCTTCAGGTGACCACGAAGGATCGGCCTGATTGCCATTTTGGTCGGGCATCAATTCCTGCGGGGCGCCTCCCTCGGCCGGGACTTCATAAATTCGGGAGGGTCTGCCCAGCCTGCGGTCGTAGAACACAATTCGATTTCTGTCCGGCGACCATCTGGGCAGCATGGCGTAAGTCGGGGGAGTGCTGAGCTGGAGTTTGTTGCTTCCGTCAACCCTGCTTTTCCAGAGCGTTCCGTCCGGAAAAGTAACATACGCAACCCACTCGCCGTCCTTCGAGAAGGAAACGTCCTGGGCTGAAATTCCGTCCAGAAATGGCTCAAAGGCCCCGGCCTTCGCGTTGTAGCGTTCGAGTTCACCGCGCCGGAATCCAGCAACAGCGAAAAGCGTCTTGCCATCCCTGCTCGGAACAGGATAACTGTAGAAAACGGGTCCTGCCGTCAGTTGGACGGGAGCACGATTTACTTTGTGCAACAGGCTTCCCACCCTGCGGTCCGCCCAGATCTGGCCCTGGGACTCGAAGAGAAAGTACTTCCCATCCGGCATCCAGATGCCGCAGCATTCGCCCTCCTGCTCATGCCAACCGGGAAACATTTCGTGAAGGTCTTTGCCGTCTGCGGAGACCTCCCAAAGATGGCTGATATTCCTGGTGTCGAGAAGGTTCAAGGCAATTTCCCGGCCGTCGGGCGACCACGCGGGTGATGTGCCGTCAATTGGACCACCGGCCAGCGGTCCGGGCAGATCGACCAGCTTGCGGGACGCGGTCCCGTCGGCGTTGGCCATGTAAAGCGAGGTCCCTTTGATGTAGGCCAGCTTCTGGCCATCGGGCGACCACGCGCCGCCGATGCCCTCGATGTTTGCCAGCCGGAAGGGCGATCCACCCAGCGTCGGCACGGCCCACAGCGGTCCGGGGGCGCCACTCAGCCCGATGGTTTGCCTGGCAAGAAGTCTGGAGCCGTCAGGAGAAATGCTGGCGATCGAAAGTTGAGCTTCGATGCCGGCAGGCGGTGGAATCGCAGCCAGGCTTCCTCCGTTGACCGACATCTGTGCAGCTCCAACGGCATCGTCCAGCAGGTAAAGGCGCGAGCCGTCCGTGCCATACAGAATCTTGCCCGCCCCGTCACTGGTGAGCGGTGCATAGGCCGACAAAACAGGCGGCGGCAGAGAAGGCCTGAGCCAATACGAGATCGCCGCAGCAATAACAGCCACTGTCGCTGCAGCACCGACCAGTGTTTTCTTGTGACGCTTGACGATGGCTGCCATGATCTGCGAATCGGAGCCGGCGTGGGCGGCGGGTGAGGCTTGTGGCACTGGCGTGTCGCCCGTGGTCATGGCTGGAACGGTGGCGCGGCCCTCCTGCCCGTGTTCTATGGGGGACACGGCCGAGACGGCCGTGCCACGTCCGGACACGGTGTCGCGCTTCAGGCGCTTGAGATCGGCGCGAATTTCCGAAGCGTGCTGGTAGCGCAGGTCGCGGTCTTTCTCAAGGCATTTGGTGATGATCTCTTCGAGCTTGGCGGGCAAGGCTGGATTGAGTGTTCGCGGCGGCGGAGGGTCTTCCTTGAGAATCTGCGCGAAGATCACCGCCGTGGTCTCGCCGGGGAAGGCCGGGCGTCCCGTGGCCATCTCGTAGAGCACGGCGCCGAAGCTGAACAGGTCCGTACGCGCGTCGAGCGCTTCTCCGCGCGCCTGCTCCGGACTCATGTAGGCCACCGTGCCCACCGTCGCCCCGGGGCTGGTCAGGTGATCGGGCTCGAACGAGGCCGTGGGCAATTCCGTGGCATGGTCATCCTGCCCCTGGACGCCCACGCCCGTGCCACGGGTCAATTTCGCCAGGCCGAAATCGAGAATCTTCGCCTGCACCGCCCCGCCCCGCGGGATGACAAAAATGTTCGCCGGCTTGATGTCGCGATGAAGGATGCCTTTCTGGTGCGCAGCGTCGAGAGCATCGGCGGTTTCAATGGCCAGGTCGAGCAACACGGGAAGTTGCAGGGCAGGGCCGGGCGCTCCCCTGCCGATCAGATCCTTCAGCGTCCGGCCTTCGAGCAATTCCATGGCGATGAAGGGCCGGCCTTCGTGCTCGCCGACTTCATAAATCGTGCAGATGTTCGGATGATTGAGCGCCGCCGCCGCCCGCGCCTCGCGCTGGAAACGTTCGAGGGCCGCGGGGGTGGCCTCGACCGCAGGCTTCACGCCATCACGGTCCGGGTGGCGGATGGGATCCGCCTCTGCGGCCGACGCCGGGGACACGGCTTCGGCAGAGAGGAATTTCAGCGCCACGAAGCGTCCGAGCAGCGTGTCTTCGGCCCGGTACACCACGCCCATCCCGCCGCCCCCGAGCTTCTCCACAATGCGGTAGTGCGAAACGCTTTTGCCAATCAAAGGAAGGGTCACCACCCAGTCGCAAGCTCATCATAGAAGGCGGCGGGATAGAAGTCAACGAACGAGAGGAGGAACATGCTGTCGCGCAATCGGCGCAGGCGCAACCTGCGACTGCCGGCACAATTAATCCGGCAGGCGCACAACCATGCCCGTGCTCAAGGAGTAGAGGGCCTTGATGACGGTAAGATCGCCGGCCGCAACCTTCTTGCCGAGCAGCGGGCTTTCCGCGAGCAGCGCTGCGGCGCTCTGGTGGACATTCGCCTGCTCGGCCTGCCGGAGAAGTTCATCGCCCTGTGCAGTGCCCTGAAATCGCTCGACGGCCGGACGGACCCTGGCGATGATGGATTCAAGGTTCGCAGTGGGAGCTTTCTGACCCGAGGCCGCTGCTGCTACTGCGCCGCAATTCTCATGGCCCAGAACCACAAGGACCTTTGAATGCAAGAACTCCACGGCATACTCGATGCTGCCCAGCGCGACCGGGTCAGCCACGTTGCCGGCCGTCCGGATCACAAACAGTTCTCCCAGGTCCTTGTCGAAAACCAGGTTTGGCGAAACGCGGCTGTCCGAACACGCCAGCACAACGACTTGCGGGTGCTGCTCACGGGCAAGTTCTGCCCGCCTGCGAACAATCTCGCGCGGCGCCGGGTTACCGGCCTGAAAACGGCGGTTGCCCTGCATGAGGTCGGCCCAGATTTCATCTGGTCCCGGCGCCGATGATGCCCTGCGCTGGGGTTCGACGGTCCGTTCTTTCAGTGGCATAACGAGAGTGTCTCCTTGAACAACGATTTTTCGACGACGGTTGCGTGGTGCGCGAGCATGAACGCCTTCGACTTCTACCGAAATTACACCCAGACACGAGTGATCAAAGTTGCTTCGGCCAAGCTATGCTAATCGTACTTCTCGTAGCTGAGTGCCTTGCGGTCGTAGCCCATCGTGCGGAATTCCTGCGCGACGTCGTCGATCATTTTGCGCAGCCCGCAGATGTAAGCGTGAAGTCCCTTTTTCCCAGCGAGATAACGGACGACGTGCCGCTGGACATAGCCGGTGTGGCCCGCCCAGCCGGGGCCCGGACGGCTGAGCGTAGGAATGAAATGAAAACCTGAGTGCTGCTCGGCCATTTTCTCAAATTCCGCCCGATAAAGGATGTCATTCTCGCTGCGAACACCGAATATCAGCCACACTTCAGCATCATGCGGGCGGCTGTATAGCTGCTGGAGCATGGCCCGGATAGGCGCGATGCCGGTTCCCGTGGCTATGAACGCCGAAACCGGATCGGGCGGTTCGCGGAGGGCGAAAAAACCAAACGGGCCGGAGAAGGCAATCTTATCGCCGGGCTTCAGATTGAAAAGCCATGAGGAGACGCGTCCTTCGGGAAGCATGTTGAGACAAAGGTCGAACCTGTTATCTTCACGCGGCGCAGAGGCGATGGAATAAGGCCTGCGCACTTTGCGGCCGTCCAGTTCAATATCGAGCGAAATGAACTGGCCCGGGCGGAACTCGAAGCGATGGCCGTTTGTCATCTGAAACTGGAAGTGCTTCGTCCGCTCGTTCGTGTACCAGACGTTGCGCAGAAATGCTTCGTGGCGGGAATGGTTCACGGCCTTACCCTGGTCTCCTCAGTAACTTCTCGAATGCGGCTAAGGACCAGCGAAACCATCTCTGGATGGTCCTCGAGCGAGCGGCCCACCTGGATATCAACGTCCGGATACTTCTCTTTTTCGGCCTCAACAAGCCTGGGAAGATCGCGGCGCAAATGAATTCCCAGCGTGAGAAAAAAAGGGACTACGACGATCCGACGGAACCCTCTGCCGACGGCCTCGTGGATGGCTGAACCCAACTCCGGCCGGCCCGGTCCCAAAAACGAAGCGCGAACAAACGTATATCCGCCGGCCTGCTTGATCCGTCGTGCGAGTTCCCGAACGCCGTCATTGGCTTCTTCGACGGCGCTGCCGTGGGCAAACAGGATAATTGCCGGTTGCCCGCCCATCAAATGGTCCGCTGAATCCATACTTAAAAGTCCATTTTAACTTAAATGCTGAAGTTTTCGTAGAGGGAAAGTGATTGGACACGTTGTGTGACGCGGCAAAGGGCTGCGAGCCTCCTGGAGTTGGGACGCTTTCCAGCGGTCGGGCAGGGAAGATGCGCGCGGAGAACTCCACCCTGTTAACTGTTGTCCAGTGGGTTCGGTCCTTCACGGGAGTGGCCAGGCCGTGGCCACGGACTCTTTCCGGCGTCCGGTTTTGAAGGCTCACGGGCAGAAGCCTGTGCGGAGATCGTCCGATTAATGGCGTCAAGCCTTTGTTCGATGAACTTTCTGTAGAACCTGATTTTTGAGGCGAGGAGAATAAAACAGATGGCTGTTCCGGCGGCGAACCCCAGCGCGAAAGGCAGAACAAAACTGGTCCAATGGCTCATCTGGTTTGTAACCGCTCCGGTCAAGACGGTGCTTTGTAGCCAACGCGGCTCCTCTTCAACAACCGCGCAACTTGGAGCGCGGAGCCTAAGGGAATTCCAAGTTTGCAATCGGCTCAATAGTATATGAGTAATATCCAAAATTCAACCTGGGTTTTTCGGCAGTGCGGAAGCGAGCGGGCTGCGTCGGGCCGAAGGTAATGTCGGTGAAACGACAAGCGCGCTTTGGGGGTGTTTTTCGAGGGAAAAAGAGAAAGTTTAATGGGGTCGCGCGCTGAGGTTTCGGGCGTTTGCATGGCCGCCTTCCCGAACCCTGCAGATGGAAGCGGGTGCTTTTTGCGGCCGGCCTGAGAAATCAATTGACGCAAGGCGGCTTTCGATGAATTGCCGGTAGAAGGTGAGTCTGGACCTGAGCAACAGAAAAGCTGTGCAGGAGCCCGATGCAAAACCAATTCCGAAGATGAGCGGCATACGGAGCCATAAGTTCATGTTCATTCTCTCCAGCCCGGCGACTCCGAGCTCGAAGGTATGACCGGACTTCGCCATTAGAACATCCCCAGGGCAGCATTTCAGTGACTTTCGTCACAACGGCTCATAACGGACTGTTTACTTTTTATTTAATAACGAGAGGAGGTGACATTCCACAGGCTCTTTCCGCAAGGAACCGCGACAGTTCACAAATAATTGGCAGGAAAGGAGAAAACGCCAGCGCGGGACGGCGTGATCCACTCCTGTGATTTGCAGCACGAGCGCTTTAGATGAGTTCGATCCCAGGAAAGAAATATGAAATTTCAAATGCTGCCGTCTCTGGCGCGTCGGAGCCGTGCACGGCGTTGTGCTCGATGTCCGCCGCATAGAGCCTGCGGATAGTGCCTTCAGCGGCCTGGGCAGGATTCGTGGCACCCATCAACTGGCGCAGGCGGGAGATGGCGTTTTCGCCCTCCAGCACCATCACCAGCGCGGGGCCGGAACTCATGAAAGTGGTCAGACTCTCGAAGAAGCCTTTGCCGCGATGAACGGCATAAAATCCTTCCGCTTCTTTTTTGGAAAGACGGACCATGCGTGCGGCCACGATGTTCAGTTGGCTGGATTCAAAGATGCGGATGATATCGCCGATGTGACCCGCGGCGACGGCGTCAGGTTTAATGATGGTGAGTGTGCGTTCGATTGACATGAGCCTCTCTATTCGATCATTCAGTGAAACCAAATGGAAATTGACCAGAAAATGACTGGTTACGCATTACAGATTACTTTTTTTCATGCAGAAGGTCTCGCCTGTCGCGACGCATCAATGTCGTGCTAAGAACTCGCCGTCGCCTGCAGGGCACGCGCCATGGTTTCTCCGATCAGCGCCGGGCTTTCCGCGACGTGGATGCCTGCGGCCTTGAAGGCTGCAATCTTGTCCGCAGCGGTGCCTTTGCCACCGGAGATGATGGCTCCGGCATGACCCATGCGTCGGCCGGGCGGGGCAGTGCGTCCGGCAATAAAGCCCACCACGGGCTTTTTGATATTCGCCTTGATGTATTCGGCGGCCAGTTCTTCACCCGTGCCGCCGATCTCTCCGATGATAACAATGCCGTGCGTTTCCGGATCTTCATTCATCAGTTTGAGCGCGTCAACGAACGAAGTTCCGATGATGGGATCCCCTCCAATCCCGATGCACGTGGACTGCCCGATGCCGAGCGCGGTGAGTTGGCCGACGGCTTCGTAAGTGAGCGTGCCGCTGCGCGAAATCACGCCTACATTCCCGGGCCGGTGAATCGAGCCGGGCATAATGCCGATCTTGCACTTGCCGGGCGAAATGATGCCGGGGCAGTTGGGGCCGATCAGACGCGTCCGTGTTCCTCTAAGGTAGTGCATCACCATCACCATGTCGAGCGTTGGGATGCCTTCCGTGATGGCGACAACGAGCGGCAATCCGGCGTCGGCGGCCTCCATGATGGCGTCCGCGGCAAACGGCGGCGGGACAAAAATCACCGAAGCGTTCGCGCCGGCCTTTTCAACAGCCTCGCTCACGGTGTTGAAGACGGGAATACCGTCCACCTTCGCGCCGCCCTTGCCCGGCGTGACTCCGGCCACGACTTTTGTGCCGTACGCCACAGCCTGCTGCGTGTGAAACGTGCCCTCGCGGCCGGTTATACCTTGAACAAGGAGCTTTGTGTTTTCATCAACAAGTATGCTCATTTCATTTCTTTAGGATTCCAGTGTTCGCGCGCATCCATCCAGTTAATTAAACCTTCAATCCGCCGGGAATACGGCACAAAAAGCCAGAGACTTCTGAGGGCGCCCCAGCGCTCGATTTGAGCCCCGGTTGGGTGGCCAGCTTCATTTCGATAGTGGCGAATGAGATTAAACACGCCGTCTAACTGTACATTGAGGTCATCTCCAAGCTCCCCGGGAAGCTTCGGCTTCACGAGCGGATCGAAGTGGCGTCTGAAGATTTCGTACTTCCTGAAAACGGACGGTCCTTTCTCGATCTTCGTTTTCGCGCTGGCGGCCTCGGGCACACCAGCGGCCTCAAGTGCTTCGACAAAGCGGGTGAATAGCTCATTTACCATTGCCTCGGACGCCGCCCCCAGCATCACAACGGTCGCCAGATAGCATCCGCCTTGAAAGCAACGAAGCGATTCCTCCGCGTACATGCGACAGAGAGAATATAGGCCAGGCGCTTGCCTTTGTAACTCCTTGAGGTAGCCATCCGGGTCATAAGGGGACCAGCGTTGCTCCTTCACGGCCTCCCGACCGAAGTCGGTGAGACCAACGAACCCCCAATCGTACGGGCCTTTCGAACATACCGTCAGGACTCTCTGCACGATCAAGTCCCAGATCACTTCATGAATTACGGGCAAATCCGCGTCGGCGAGCGAACCTTGCTGCTTGACCCATGTTTCTATATCTTTGACCTGATCTGGGGTTCCTTGACCGAAATTAGGATTTGCGGCCAAGAACTGCAATACCAATCTCCGGGCAGTTTCTTTCTCGATCATTGCTCAACGCTTCGCTTGCGCAACAACTTTCTCCGCCGCGTCCTTCATACTGTGCGCCACGATGAATTGCAGTCCGGACTCCTGCAGAATTTTCTGGCCGAGTTCGACGTTGGTTCCTTCCAGGCGCACAACCACGGGAACTTTGATGGCGAGGCTTTTGGCCGCGGCCACTACACCGCTGGCGACGATGTCGCAGCGCATGATGCCGCCGAAGATATTAATGAGCACCGCGCGGACATTGGGGTCTCCAAGGATGATTTCAAACCCGCGCCGGACCTGTTCTTCATTGGCTCCGCCGCCCACATCGAGAAAGTTTGCCGGGCGCCCGCCTGCGTACTGGATAATGTCCATCGTGGCCATGGCAAGGCCCGCGCCGTTCACCATGCAGCCGACATTGCCGTCGAGGCGAATGTAATTCAGATTGTAATTCGAGGCTTTTACCTCCAGCGGGTCTTCCTCATCCAGGTCGCGAAGCTCACGGATGTCCTTGTGGCGGAACAGCGCGTTGTCGTCAAAGTTCATCTTGGCGTCGAGCGCCAGCAGCCGCCCGTCGCGCGTCAGAACAAACGGATTGATCTCCGCAAGCGAAGCGTCGCTCGACTGAAATGCACGGTAAAGCGCCGTGAAGAACCGCGCGGCTTCGTTGACGAGCAGCGGATCGAGTCCCAGCCCGAAGGCGACCTTGCGCGCCTGAAACGGCTGCAGGCCGACGGCGGGGTTGACGGCTTCCTTCAGGATTTTTTCCGGGTGCTCGGCGGCGACGACTTCGATTTCAACGCCGCCCTCGCTTGATGCCATGAAGACCGGTGCTGCAGCTATTCGATCAACCACAAGGCCCAGATAAAATTCCCGCGCGATGTCGAGGCCTTCTTCAATCAGCAGCCGGCGGACGATGCGGCCTTCGGGCCCCGTCTGTGCCGTCACAAGCTTCTTCCCGAGAATTTCGTCGGCGATTTTCTCTGCTTCGGCGGCTGACCGCGCCAGCTTGACTCCGCCGGCCTTGCCTCTGCCGCCCGCGTGGATCTGGGCCTTCACGACAACGGTTCCGCCCAGGCGCGCTGCGATATCGCGCGCTTCTTCGGGAGTGTAGGCGACCTCACCTTTAGGGACGGAAACTCCGAAGCGGGAAAGGATCTGTTTTGCCTGATATTCGTGAATCTTCATAGATGGCGAATGTCGCAGCCTGAATTCCGCTTTGCCGCGATGCTGGAAATTAAGAAAGCCTGAGGCCCTGTTACGTCAAACCGCTCCCGCGGAACGCCGTTCCATCGTACAATACATCCATGCGATGTCCGCAGAATCAGCCAGTATAGGCAATGTAAGTGCAAAATGCAAACGCTGTTCGAGGCGTGAGGGGAAAAGTACCGGCGGATTTATTTCATCACTCGGAAAGGGAAGTTATCCTTCCGGTTAATATGCAAATTTCTGAAGCCATCGAAAAACTGAAGCAGGGCCAAAGCCTGGAGCGGCAGGAAGCCCACGCAGTCATGGCGGAATTGCTTTCGGGTCGTACGCCGGACGAACAGATTGTTTCGCTGCTTGTGGCTCTGCGGGACAAAGGCGAGACGGCGGCGGAAATTGTGGGATTTGCGGAGGTCATGCGGGCGCAGGCCAGGGAAGTGCTTCGCGACGCCGGCGTGCGCGTTGAGGCATTTGTCGATTCGAAGGCGCTGCTCGACACATGCGGCACGGGCGGTGATCGGAGCGGCACGGCGAACGTTTCAACCGCGACGGCGCTGGTTGCGGCCGCGGCCGGTGTTCCTGTCGCCAAGCACGGCAACCGCTCGATCTCAAGCCGGTGCGGGAGCGCCGATGTGCTTGAAGCGCTTGGCGTGGCTATCGACTTGCCGCTTGAGCATATTCCCGCGTGCCTCGACCATGTGGGCATGGTGTTTCTTTTTGCCCCGCACCTTCATCGGGCCATGAAGCACGTGATGAATGCTCGCCGGAGCATTAAGAGCAAGACGATTTTCAACCTTCTGGGGCCGCTGACCAATCCTCTTGAAGCCTCCCATCAACTGACCGGAGTTTACGATCAGGCGAGGACGGAAATGCTGGCTGAAGCGCTGGGTGCAGTGGGGACCAAAAGGGCGTTTGTCGTCGCGGGCTCGGACGGCCTCGATGAGATCACGATCACCGGCCCGACAAAGATTTCAGAATACGATTCCGGCCGGATCGGGACCCGGCACGTTCAGCCGGAAGATTTCGGACTTGCGCGATCCAAAAGCGAATCGCTTGCGGGCGGCGATCCCGAACAGAACGCGCGGCTGCTGATCCAGGTGCTCGAAGGCGAGCGGAACGCGCTGCGGGATTGCATCCTGGCTAACGCCTCTGCGGCGCTGGTGGCCGCAGGGAAAGCAAGCGGCCTTCCAGAGGGTGTTACGGTTGCCGCAGAGGCCATCGATTCCGGCGAGGCGCGTCAGACGCTTCAAAAGCTGATTGAATTCACAGGCAGACGGCGCCGGTAATCGGGTCCCAATCCCCATGAAAAAGCTTCTCTCTACTCTTGGAGAAAAGCTCTGCATTCCCAATTCAGTGAAGCGTTCCTTCATCGCTGTTGTAAAGCGACAGGGATGCTCCGCTTGGGATGACATGCAGCCAGCAAAACTCACTCTCCCGTCGGGTGCAGGTTATCATCAAAGAACTTCAGCAGGCGGTTGACGAGATAAAGACGCGCTGAATACGCGCTGAAGCCGTGCTTTTCGCCCGGCTGAAGGTAAAGCTCGTATGATTTGCCGTCACGCACCAGGGCCTCGATGAAATTGATGGTGT
>Ga0209810_1001264_pt1 | contig 40069 bp, 38 predicted proteins | sample Coa_R1_7_FD_187159 | JGI IMG/M metagenome (GOLD analysis project Ga0209810, IMG submission 187159) | Surface soil microbial communities from Centralia Pennsylvania, which are recovering from an underground coalmine fire - Coalmine... | ecosystem: Environmental > Terrestrial > Soil > Unclassified... | reverse complement strand
CACCAAGTCCGCCTTCGCGGACTCCTTTCTCCCCTCTCCTTCCCAAGGAGAGGGGCCGGGGGGGAGGTCTGTAGTCGCCGCAGGGCGACTTTGTGCTTTTGTTGCCGCGAATTTATTCGCCCGCAACCTAAAACGGAAGGATATTGGCGCTGATTGAGGCAACAAGGATGTGAGGTGTCGCATGCGTATCTGTATGCTGAAAACCTGGCGTTGCATCGCCTGGGTGGGCCCCAAAGGCGAGACCGGACATGGCCTCTGGCTGCCGCAGGACCAGGTGGCGCAGAATGCCTCCTGGTGCGCCTGGATGGATTCGACCTATCCCGGCTGGAAACACTGCATCCTGGAGAGGAAAGGAGAGCCCAAAGAGAAATCGCCGGAAGGATGGGTACAGCATCCCTTCTATGGCGATATGCAGTATGGCCCGATGGACCTCTGAGCTAGGTCGTCCGGGCATCCAATTTCTCAAAAAGCGCAAATTTTCCTGTAGCGCCCCGATTTCTGTGGTATACTAAACTGTCTGTGCGACGACACGAAGTGCAATAGAACCGCTGTGGATGCAGCCCCGCCACTCTGGCCCCTCTGCTCTGTCTTCGGCTCTTTCTTGCTTTCCTGCCGTGCGTCTCAGATGGTGAAGATAACGACAGGCTTCACCTCTATCCTGTTCCCCGAAGGGGACGCATCTCTCTTTCCGTAAGGGAAAGCCAAGAAAGGAGCCATCTCGAATGGCAAAGCGCATCTATGTGGGCGGGCTGCCCTATTCCACCGTTGAGGAGGATCTGGAGAACCTGTTTGCTTCGCAGGGCACCGTGACTTCCGTGGCTATCGTCACCGATAAGTTTACCGGCCAATCCAAGGGCTTCGGCTTCGTGGAGATGTCCACGGACTCCGAGGCGGACTCCGCGATCCAGGCGCTCAACGGCACCATGCTGGGCGGCCGCACGCTGACGGTCAATGAGGCCCGGCCGCGCGAGGAGCGTTCCTCCTCCTACGGCGGTGGCAATCGGGGCGGCGGCTATGGCGGCGGCGCTCGCAACACCAACCGCAATCGCGGTAGTGGTGGGCGCTGGTAGTTTCTAGATACCACCCAACCTTTGAGACAAAGCGGCTGGAGGTCATAGACTTCCAGCCGTTTTATTATGCCGCCTCACCCCGACACCCGGGCTCCATTAAGCTGAATTCTGAGTTTTATGTCGAGATAGGTTCTATCGCCTCGAAGAGTATAAAATCTCGCTTAACTGAGCACGAGGCGGCAGTGAGATCAACAAGACATGCAACACCTTATCCTGGTCAAACATGCCATGCCGGTTGTGCGGCCAGAGCAAGCATCCAACCTGTGGCCTCTATCTGAGGAGGGCCGTCGCTCCTGTCACGCTCTGGCGCAGGAGCTTGCTGGATGGGACCTCGCCACCGTCGTGTCCAGCGTCGAGCCGAAGGCACGGGAAACGGCGCAGATAATTGCCAATCTCTTGGGCGTGTCGTGGGAAGTAGCGCAAAGACTGCATGAAAACGACCGTACCGGCTTTCCCTTCCTGGATAGCGTCACCTGGAAGGCCGCGTTCTCCCGTTTCTTCGCCAATCCACAGGCACTGGTCATCGGCAGAGAGACCGCCGATCAGGCGTATCGCCGCTTTGCCGGGGCGGTGGAGCATGTCATACAAGAACACGCTGACCAAAACCTCGCCATCGTGACGCACGGTACCGTCATGAGCCTGTTTGTGGCGCGAGCGAATGGGCTAGAGCCCTTTGTGCTCTGGGAGCGGTTGGCCTGCCCCTCTTATATCGTGCTCTCTTGGCTCGACTATCGCATCATCAGGATTGCCGATAAGGAGAGCGGCCGAGGGTGAGGGCGAGAACCATCGCAAGCTGGGTCCCCCTTCCCTTGATGATCTTTGCTATTCTAAATCGGTACTTGCCCGCGTAGGTGGGCAGCAGGCCGCAGGCCCCCCAGCGGCAGGGTTTAGCCCAATAGTGTTGATTGCTCATTCAGCCGCTAGGCGCGAATACGCTCGTGAGCGCCTACCGGGTCCACGCCTGCAAATCTTGGGCCAACCACAACTTGACCGAGCGCCCTCCCCGGTCTATCCCGGTGCGGCGCGGATACCAGAGCAGCAACAAGGCGGCGCTCAGGCTCCTGTAGAGGCTGATCCGAAGGCTCTTCGCGTTGCGGCTAAGCAAATGATCGCAACGCAGAGGCTGCTTGACAAACTTAAAAGAAGCTCGCCAGCGCCCAGCGGCTCTTGGAGAGGGCCGCCAACTCCCAGAAGCGGTAGGGCCCGGCTTGGGTTTGGTCCGGACTAAGCGGCAGGTTGGTCACAAGCGGCAATGGCTTCCCCTGCTTGCTTGGCCCATCAAAGCCCTCCCCATGCACCAGGATAAGCCGCATCGGGCTGAGGCGCTGGTCAAAGTCAGCCTCTGCGTGCTTGCCCGAGCGGCCACGGGGGCTGGGGGGCAGACGCACTTGCTCGACTCAAAGCAGCCCAAAGGTCGGATCGGTGGGGGCCGGCAGCCCCTGCGGCGCCTGCCAGAGCCGGGCCAGCCCCTGCCAGGTCTGCTGGGGGTGCAGCGGGGTCAGGAAGAACCCGCCCGCCTCATGCATGCCCAGCAGATGCGCCTGCCCAGGCACCCCGCCGTCGAAGAGCTACAGGTCGCCGGGACGGGTCTTTGTTGGCAGCAGGCTGCCGCTAGCCCGATTGTCGCTGTGCTCGGTCTGCTGGCTACAGCGGTGCAGCAGGCGGGGCAGGCGCTCCTCTGGGAGTTCGATGACGCTCTTGACGGAGCGCTGGGCCGTGCCATTGCGCATCCCATAGCCGATGCCAAAGGCCAGCCGCTTGGCCGAGAGGGTCCCCTGCGTCGCGTCGCTCCGGCGTATCCGCAGGGCGTTGGCTTCTCCGGGGCGCATCTTGGGGGCGATCCGGGGGTAGAGCGTGTCGAATACAGCCTCAAAGTAGGCCGGGTTCAGGCGAGCCAACGCCCGAGTGACGCTGCTGTGATCGGCGGTGGTGCCCGTCTGTTGGGTGTAGGTCTGCTCCAGCCGCCGCTGGGTGGCCAGCGGATGGTTGACCAAGGCATTCAGAAGACAGACGAACACGACGTGCCCCGGCAGGCCAACGTAGGCATCCGGTTCCAGACCGAAGCGCACCGCCAGGTGTTGGAGTTGGTGGGCGGGCAGAACCGCCAGGAGTTCTTCCAGGGCAATCATGCCCAGATGCTATCCCAACGGCCCACTCTCGGCAAGCAAGCCAACGGCCAAGCAACAACTATGGGGTTTAGCCTACCGGGAGAGGGTTAGGCAAAAAAGGGGAGGACCAAAAGGCCCTCCCCGTGACTTTAGATGCTTGCCAATATCGTAAGGAAGCGTAATCAGTCGTTCGGGACGATGTCCTTGTCCGTCAGGACCTTGCCGCCGTTGAGGACGTCCTCCGCCTTGACCCGGTAGGTCACCTTGATCAGGCGCGGGGGCTGTCCGCCCGGCTTCCACTCCTCCGTGCTGCCTTCCGGACGTCTGCCGCCCTGCCGCCACGTCTCATCCTTGCCGTCCCACTTCGGCCCATCCCCCTGCTGTCCCTCGATCAGCTTGGTGCCCAGCAGTTCCGGGCGCTTATCGTAGTAGACGTAATTGGGATTGCGGTCGGTGAGACCTTCGCCGCTCCAGCCGAAGCGGTCTTGCAAGTGCGGCGAGGTCGTGCGCGGATTGTAGGAGAGGATGACCTTGAGGTAGGGCTTGCTGAAGCTATACATCTTGGCATCCCGGCTCATATCCATCTCGCGCTCGAATCGGGTCTTGCGCACCGAGACCGTATCCACCAGGATCGTCTGATCCAGGGGGATATTGAAGGCGTCGCGCGCATTGGAGACATCAATCGGCTTGTAGTCCTCGTCCTCAATGCGCACATCTACGCGCGCACCGTCGGCTACCGCGAACCGTCCCGAGACCTTGAACACCTTCGGGCGGGTGATTTCGACGTGCGGCTCGAAGCTGCCGTCCCACGGCCCCAGCGTTTTGCTGCCCGCCGCAGGCATCAGCACCGCCGGATAGGGCGTCGGGTTGGTATGGTCGTGGCCGCTGGTCTGATAGCGGTCCTGGTAGCGCTGCAGGGTTAGCTCGTAGTTATGCTTTTCCGCCGCGAGGAGCTGCTTGGTGCTGTAGTCCTTGGGGTTGCGCCCCAGCATCTCGTGCGCCCGCTGCATCGCCTTCTGCCAGGTAGCCAGCGCTTCGGGGATGCGGCCCTGCTTCTCGTAGGCGTGGGCCAGCGTGTGCCAGATGCGCAGCGGCGCGCCATAGGGATAGTCGTCGCTGTTTTTCGAGGGCTTGGTGGCCAGCGCCAGCTTGAAGGCATCCTCCGCCCCGTTAAAGTCCTTGACCTTATCGTAAAGCTGCCAGCCCTTCTCAAACTTGATGTCGGGGATGTTCATATTGTTTTGAATCCCCTCATCCAGAAGGCGCATGGCCGGCGGAATATAGCGGCGGTCGGAACGCTCCGACGAGTCAGTGAAGTTATAGGACAGGTGCCAGGCGCCGGTGACGTAGACGTTATCGGCGTGCGGGTCCAGCCAGGTGATCAGGCGGACCAGCGGCAGAATGGCGTCGTAGTCGCCGCTGTGGAAGAACTCATCGCAGCGCACCCACAGCAGGCCCGCCGCCGCCTCGCGGAAGCCCAGCATCGGCAGCAGCAGGAACTCATTGTTAAGCCCCATGCCAGCGGTAACCAGGCTCTTCTCGCCCTTGTGGTACTCCTCCGCCGTCGGGTCAATCGTCTTCTGCAAGAAGGGCACCACTATCAGCAGCAAGACCAGCATCAGCGGCAGCAGCATCTTGCGCCGCCGGATACTGTCCTGGGTATAGATTTTAGTTGTTGCCGCCATATGTTAGACCTCCCGGCGGTCAAAGATCAGAATAGCCAGAATGAGCAGAACCGCAGAGTAGATGAGGGCATAAGCAATGCTCTGCATCATAAAGGCGTTGGCGTTGGCGATCTCAATCTGGGGATGGATGATCGAGTTCTGAATGTTGAAGTTGCCGAAGTTAGGCAGCAGGTAGTGCACCAGCGTGCCTACGCCGCGCGCAATCGCGTTGCGGCTGGTGGTCAGCGAGTCGGTGACGCTGCTCAGGTTGCCGACCAGGAAGATGCCAAACGAGAGGAAGAAGTTGACTACCGGCGTGGCGAACGTCGAGAAGAAGATCGTCAGCGCCGCCAGCAGCAGCATCTGGAAGAAGGTCAGCATAATGCCCTTGAACATATCCGGCGGGACATGATGGCCGGGCGTCTGGAGCCAGAGCATCGCCAGAAATACGACGCCCATGGCCGCAATGTTGACGAAGACCGTGGCGAACCCGCCCAGGAACTTGCCCAGGACGAACTCATAGCGCTGCACCGGCTTGGAAAGCACGGTGTAGATCGTGCGCCGCTCGATCTCGATGGGGATCAGGTAGATGCAGGTGACAATGGTAATGAATAAACCGGCCAGCAGAATAGCGGCCAGCCCCAGGCTCTTCAACACTACCTGGCTGTCGCGGGGATTGAGGAAGCCGAACACCGGGCCGAGCGCGATCAGGAAAACGCCGATGATCAGGAAGATCCACATGACGCGCCGTCGCAGGGCCTCGCGAACGGTTTGATTGGCAATAGCTAATGCAACCATGACTTAAACACCATCCTCCTTGCGGACGGTCTCCACGAACACATCCTCCAGGGTACGCTTGTGCGGCACAATCGAAACGATTCGGCCTTTGACGCCGCGAACCAGGTCAATCACCGCCGTCGTCTTCTCGAAGTCGTCGGAGCTAAGGCGCAGCATGTCCGTGGGCACGCCGCCCAGCGCATCGTCGGCCTCGGTATGGTCGTAGATCGGCTCGACGACGGGCACGAGATCCTTGAGCTTCTGGAGCATGCCGTTGCCCAGTTCCCGCCCCTGCACGATGATCTCGGTGCGCTCGCCGGCCAGCAGGTCTTTGATCTTGCCGGTGCGCAGCAGCTTGCCGTTGTGGATGATGGCCACGCGGGAGCAGATCAGCTCGACGTCGGCCAGTTGGTGCGAGGAGAGAAAGACGGTCTTGCCTTCCTCCTTAAGGCTGGCGACGATATCGCGCAGTTCGGCGTGGGCGATGGGGTCCAGGCCGGAGGTCGGCTCATCGAGGAAGAGCAGCTTGGGGTCATTGATGAGCGCCTGGGCGATGCCGATGCGTTGGCGCATACCCTTAGAGTAGCCGCGCACGCTGCGCTTCCACGCCTCCGGCTGCAGGCGCACCTTCTCCAGCGCCAGCTGGACGCGGCGGCTTCGCTCCGGCTCGGGAATGCGGAACAGGCGGGCATAGAAGTCCAGCAGGTCCCAACCGGTCATCGAGTCATAGAAATAGGTTTCTTCCGGCAGATAGGCCAGCTCGCGCTTGACGTTGTTGTCGCCCATCGGCCGACCCAGGATGGTGGCGTCACCGGCTGTCGGGAAGATCAGCCCGAGCAGCATCTTAATCGTGGTGGTTTTGCCGGCGCCGTTGCGTCCCAGGAAGCCGAAGATTTCGCCCTCTTCGACGTCCAGGTTGAGATTGTTGACGGCAACAACCTCCTGCTTCTGCCAGACATCCACGTACTTTTTGGTGAGGCCGTGGATAGAGATCGCAGCAGCCATTAAATAGAGTCCTCCCTCCGTCCTTGGGACGGAAATACAGTGAGAATAGATGCAAGAGAGCAAACTCGGTTTCGTCGCATGGCTATTCGCGAAACCGAAACCGCGATGAGGCCGCGCTTGCCAGCGGCGTTACGAAGCGGGGCGTCCAGGCCCGGAGTCGGCGTTACCGAGGCATTTGAGGAAGATCCACCCCCGTCACGAAGACAGGCGCGGCACAGCCGCGTGCCAGATAGAGTTTGCCACGCCATCGGGTATTATACCAACGTGAGGGGCGTTTGTCAACTTGCAAGCATTGCCGGCTTAGCAAATATTGGCAGGCGTTGCCGCATCTTTCGCCGTCCGCTCGCATTGGCGCGAATTGGAGCCGCTCGTTTCTTGTACGTTTTTTGCGGGGCCATTTGTCACAGCCTGCACCCTTTTTTGCAATTTTCTGCCGGTGATTCCGGTCCAATTGCCGCTTGCCGTCTGACGGGCCAGTGTGCTATAATGGCGGAGCATACTACCCACTGCCGCGCCGCTGCGCGGAGGAGCCCGACGTCGTGAAACGCGCCCGGACGTCTGCCTGCCATCATTTTCTGCCTGCTCGTTCGTATCTTATCCTTGGCCTTCTTGCCCTCCTGGCGCTCGCCTGCGCTCTCGCTTCTTCGCGGGCGCACGCCGCCCCCTCTGCCGGCTATATAGCCGACTCGCCACTGGTGCGCGTGGGCCTGATGCGCTTTGCCGGGGCGACCGCCCTGACCCTGACGGCGGAGCCGGGCGCGCGTCTGCTGGGGCCGGAGGGAAGAGAGCGTGCGGCGGGCATGGGCCCCTGGACGATCACCGTCACCCAGGCCGGCGCGCGCGCCTCTGACGCGCAAGGGCAGGAACTCGGAACCGCGCCCGCCGGGGCCGTCTGGCGACTGCAAAGCGACGCCGCCGACACGGTGTTGGGCTTGGCCGCGCCGGGCCGGCCCCCGCGCCATTACCGGGGCAGCCTGGAGGTCCGCGTAGCCGCAGGACGCCTGCGGGTCGTCAACGAGGTTCCCCTGGAGACCTACCTGCGCGGAGTCGTGGGCAGCGAGATGGGCGGCGGTGCGCCCCTCGAAGCGCTTAAAGCGCAGGCGGTCGCCTCCCGCACCTATGCGCTGCGCAGCCTGGGCCAGTGGGCCTCCGAAGGCTATGACCTGCGCGACAGCACCGATTCGCAGGTCTACGGCGGCGTCGAGGCCGAGCAGCCCGACTGCGACCGCGCCATCCGTGAGACCTCCGGCCTGATCCTGACGGTGGACAACCAGCCCATCGTTGCCGCCTTCTGCGCCGACTGCGGCGGCGTGACCGCGCCCGGCCCCACCCCCGAGGCGTGCCCGCGATCCGTCGTGGATGCCGACGCCCATGTCGGCTCGCGTTCGCGCTACCATACCTGGACTCTGCGCTATACGCCCCAGCGCCTCGCGGCCCTCCTGGGCCGCCAGCCCGCCCTGCGCGCGCCGGGCACGCTTTCGGCGGTGGAGGTCGCGGAAACCGACGTTTCCGGGCGTGTGCGCCGCCTGCGCCTTACCTGGCGGCAGCCGCCCAAGCCCCCCGCCGTACCGCTTCCCGACACGCCGGAAGACATCCCCGACCGCCCTCAGGATGGGGAAGCAGCTTCCCTAGAGGCCCCGCAGCGGACGCCTGCGCCGGATAAGAATGCCGGGGCCGATACGCCGCCGACGCCAGCCCCCTCCTCCAGCAAGAGCCAGAAACGCGCGCCCGCACCTCGGCAAGCGCCTCCCGCCCCGCCGCCCGTGGTGCGCGAGATCACCGGCAATCTTCTGCGGAAGCTGCTTGGCGTGGATACCCTGCGCAGCACGCTGTTCACCGTGCATCGGGCGCCCGGCGGCGCGTTCGTTTTTGAGGGGCACGGCTGGGGACACGGGCGCGGGATGTGCCAGGCGGGGGCGATGGCGATGGCGGCAGGCCCATCGGCCAGCGATTTCCAGGCCATCTTGCGGCGCTACTATGCTGGAGCCGATCTGACGCATCTGCGCTACCGGGAAGCCGAGGACGAGGAGAGCGTCGGAGAGGGGCACGGCGAGGAGGCTGCGCATGGCCGCTAATCCCGACTTTACGGAAGCCGTTCTTGAGGCGCTGCGGCGGCGCGGGCGCACCGTCGTGCGCGTGCAGGGCCGCAGCATGTACCCTACCCTCCGCAACGGCACGCGCGTGGAGGTCCAGCCGGTCGCCTACGACGAGCTGGCCGTCGGCGATCTGGTGGTCTTTTATGACGGGCGCGGCATCGTCTGCCATCGCCTGATCCGCAAGGCGCACCGCCTCTGCTACCTCAAGGGCGATACCAACCTCTGGGCCGACCCCCCGGTCGTCTGGTCCCAGGTCTTGGGCCGCGTCACCCGCCTCATAGACCCTCAGTTCCGCATCCGCTCCCTGGATACGCCCCGCCAGCGTTGCCTCGCCGCCTTGTTAGCCCGCTTCTCCTACCCCTACGCCCTCTATTTCCACCTGCTGCGTCTGCTGGGCCGCTGCCGCTGGTGGTCCCGGGGCATCGAGTGGCGGGAGTGGCCCCATTCATAGCCGCCCTGTGAACTATTGCACATCGGCGCGGCAGGAGTCCGGCCTTGCCACCATAGAAATAGAGCTCCATGAAACGCCCGCAAGGTCTGAAGCTATTTCTGGCCCATCCCTCTCTGCACCGACTCGTCACTGGCGCCCTGATCGGCCTGGCGATGGGGCTGCTCGCGGCCGCCCTCAGCCAGACCGCCTATTTTCAGCAGGTGGAGAAATACACGCTGGACTGGCGTTTCAAGCTGCGGGGCAGGCGGACGTCCCGGGCCCGCGTCGTCGTAGTCGCTATTGATGACGTCTCTTCCGATCTCCATTCCGATGTCGCCATGAAGGACTGGGGGCCTTATGTCGCCCGCGCCATAGACGCGCTGAGCCGCCTGCACGCGGCGGCCATCGGCATAGATATGCAGTTGGACGTGCCGAGTCAGGGCATTACGGAGTGGTCGCGCGCCATCCTTCAGGCACAGGGCCGCGTGGTGCTTCCGGAATACTTCTATAGCGACGACGAGGGCCATCTGCATCTCGTACGGGGGCTGGATGCCCTCAACACGGCGGCGGAAGCCGCCGCGCCCGGCGAGGGGGTGGGCGTGGCCAACTCCTATGCCGATGAAGACGGCATCTTGCGCGAATTCGCTCCGCTCCAGGGCGACCCCGGCCAGCCGCGCCCCGCCTTTTCGCTGCTGCTGGCCCGCCGCGTTCGGCCACAGGTGCCCACCCATCCATTCGTGATCAATTATCTGGGCTATCCGGACACCGTTCCCCATCTCTCCTTCCGGCGTATTGAGGCGCTCTGGCAGGCGCTACAGTCGGGTGCGCAGCCGGGAGAGGCCACCCGACGCCAACTGGCGGCGATCCGCCAACAGATCGCGGGCGCAATTGTCATCCTCGGCTATACGGACCGCAGGTTTGCCAAAGATTTCCACCAGACGCCCCTGGGCCGTATGGAGGGCGCCGAGGCGCAGGCCAACATCATCGCTACCCTGCTGGACGGGCGCCCCATCCAGAATCTGGCCGCAGATGGGCGCGTTGCCTGGGGCCTGCTGCTTCTCGGGACGGCGCTGGGCGTCCTGGTGACGACGGCGGGGCCCGTGCGGGCGGCGCTGTGCGGCCTGCTGCTGCTGGAAGCGTGGTTGGGCGGGACGTGGTGGGCCTTTCTGGCCCATGATCGCTGGATTCCGGTGATCCAGCCGACGCTGACGGTGCCGCTGGCCTTCGGCGCGGCGCTGCTCTGGCGGCAGATGGTCTCCGAGCGCGAGATGGGGCCACTGCGGCAGTACGTCGGCCCGATTGTGCTGAGCGAAATCCGCCGCAACCCGCGCGCCCTGGAAGCGGACGGCCGCAGCTACGATATCACGGTGCTATTTGCCGATATTCGCGCCTTCACGGCCTGGTCGCAGGAGAAATCCCCGGAGGAGGTCGTCGCCCTCCTCAACCGGGCCGATAACCTCCTGATGGAACAGGTCTTCCGGCATGGGGGCACCGTGGATAAGTTTCTGGGCGACGGCATGATGGCATTTTTCGGGGCGCCGCTGGAGATGGCGGATCACGCTCAGCGGGCGGTGCGGTGCGCCCTGGAGATGCAGGCGGCGGTCTCGCAGGATAGAGAGCTAAACGCGATGTTTCCCGGCTTGCAGCTAGGCATTGGCCTCCACTGCGGCCCGGCGGTCGTAGGCTTTCTCCAGGCACGTCAGAAACCGGAATATACGGCGATTGGCGATACGGTCAACGTGGCCGCACGCCTGGAGGACGCCACCAAGCATTTCGGCGCCGCCATCGTGATGAGCGCCGCCACATTTGAGCGTATGGGGGCCGGCACCGAATTCGCGCGCCTCGGCGCCGGCTTCTGCGTGGAGGGCCCCTGCATCTATACGCCCTCTAACCATGACGCGATTTTGGTCTACATCGTGCGCAGGCAAAACCAGAAGGAGAGGGAAACCGGACGATGACAGCCTTGCGGGTGGTAGGCATCCTGGGATGGTGGCTGCTGGCGTGGGCTAGCTCCGCTCCCGCCATCGCAGCGCAGAAGACGGGGCGGGCCAACGGCCCGGTGGCACTGGTGGTGGCGGTTCAGGGCAGCGCGCAGGTGCGCGCCCATCCGGGCGTCCGGTCGTCGTCGCCCCTGATGCTGGGCGAGGAGGTCGCCCCTGGTCAGGAGATCGCTGTGGCGGCGGGTCGTGGCGCGGCCCTCACCCTGGCCTGGTATAAATCCAGTGCGCGCTATCGGCTGACGGCGGGCGCCCGGGCGGTCGTCACGCCTGCGGGGCTGCGGCGCATCGCCGGGCCGGCGCCTCAACGGCTCCCCACGCCCGGCGCTCGCATCTCCTACAACCGCCAGGATGTGCGCCGGCCCCGCGAGGGGGGCCTGATGACCAATATCCGCAGCGCCGACCTCTCTCCCGTACTGACCCGGATGAACGCGCCGCTGGGCGCGATCCTGGAGACAAGGCCCCGCTTCTCCTGGAACACCGTGCCGGCCCCCGATAACGTGGTCATCGCGGTCTACCCGCTGCGCGACCCAACGCCGCTCTGGCAGCAGCAGTTTCCTGGAAATACGGCCACAGCTCAATACCCGGCGGATAAGCCGGCGCTCGCGCCCGGCCAACTCTACCGATGGGTCGTGACCGTTCCCTCCGACGGCATTCAGCCCGAAAGCAAGGCCCAAACCATCTTCTGGGTCGCGGCGCCGTCCGTCCGGCAGAACCTGGAGGCGCTGCGCGCCGAAGTCAGGGCCCACCCCGAGGACCCCGCGCTGCGCGTGCTGCTTCTGCGCGCGCTCTGGGATGCCGGCTTCTTTGCCGAGGCGGCGACCACCGCCGAGGCGTTCGCGCGGACTCAGCCCGGCGATACGGCCCTGGCCGGCCTGGCAGCGCGCCTCCATAAGCTTCTGGACTGCCTGGCCAGCGGCAGGCTGGACCCGATCCATACGCAATGGTCCACGCAATGCCGGGAATAGCCCTGGCTGCCGGCATTGCGCCGGACCGCTACGCCGCGCCCGGAGCGAATCCAGGGCCGCGCCTCTGCCTCTCCTTTATAGACCCCAAGCGGGATTGCTAAACTTTCTTCTGCCTGAATCGTTAGCTATCTCACCCAGAGTTCATGCCCGTCAGGTGGGACGCAAGAGAAAAATGCGTTTGTGCGGCTCGCCCTAAGAAGGCACCTACTCCTACGAGGCATCCCGCCCTGGCTGATAGCCCGTATTCTGCCCGTCGTCGGTCCGGTCGTGCGCCGGAACGCTGCAATGGATGGTCATCGGCCCCCTGTTATTGACGCCGGTATCCACGCTGTAGGTGCCTCCCTCCGGGCAGAGAGGCACCGCCGGCAGGTCTTTGCCAGGCCCTATCAGCGGTCCTCCCACGCTTAAATCGTTGGTATAGCCCCCCATCGCATTGCGTACCAGAAACGCCTGTTCGGCATGGGCAATCGTCTGCATATTGTCCCGGCAGGTACGCCGGCGCGATTCGGCGATGGAAGCCAGGTAGGCCGGAATCGCGATGGCCATCAGGATCGCCATGATCAGGACGACGACCAGCAGCTCGATCAAAGTAAACCCTTTGCGACTCCTGTCGGAAACTAGGTGATACATAACAGCCTTCCTTGTCTGCCTCGTTGGATAAAGGTCGTGCAAAAGAAGCCTATCCTCCCTGGATAGGTCTGTGGTCATCGCCCTTTCGGCGGCCCGGCCATCGAGGCGCGAGGCCCGGCACCACCGGCATGGCGCCCCTTGCCTTAGGCCCTTTGCTTCTCTTTCGAGATAGTTTTCTCGCCTCGGAAGGGCCTGATGCGAGAGCAAAGATCGTAAGACAGGTTAGCCCTTTTCAGGGGCGGAAGCCATGCTTCAACGAGGTTGTTCCACGCGGTTGAGGAAGGTCCGCCGCGCAAAGTGCGGGAATAGCGCCGGGGCAAATGCGAGTTTCGTGGGAGGCAAGTGAGACTTTAGGGGTTAAGCAGGCAAAAGTGAGCAGGAAACCTCTCCTGTATTAGGGAATGTAGGTAATCGCTCCCAACGGTGTTGACGTATCTCCTCAGCAGCAGGCTGCGTGAGATTGATCCACACGGCTGGGAGTGTCTACCGGAATGTAAAAAGCGTAGATTTACAGTTAGGCTCGTTTTATCAGCTTCGACTGCATGTGATGCGCACGGGAGGCTACTATGCTACAAGAGTTTAAAGCGTTCCTGACCAAATCCAACGCCCTGGCCCTGGCTATCGGCGTCATCATCGGCGCGGCTACCGGCAAGGTCGTCACCGGCATCGTGGAGGATCTGCTCATGCCGGTCATCGGGATCATAATGCCCGCCGGAGATTGGCGGGAAGCCAAAATGGTCTTAAAGACGACCACGGATGCCCAGGGGAAAGTGACCGAAAGCGCCATCCAGTACGGCCACTTCGTCGGGACGGTGATAGACTTCCTCATCATTGCCTTTGTGGTGTACCTGATTACAAAGGCATTGCTCAAGCCGGTGCCGGAACCGCCTGCCCCGCCGACCAAGGCCTGTCCCGAGTGCCTGGAGACCATTCCTGCGGCGGCTAGGAAGTGCAAGGCGTGCGGGTCGGTCGTCGCAGATATGGCAGCGGCAGACGAGCAAGCGGTCGTCAGTGCCACCCCTTAGCACCTGCGCTCGGTGACTATGGTGTAGCGGTCAAGGGCGTCCTTCGCAGATGCCTTCGCGAGATATAGCCTCGTCGGAAAGAATAGGCAGATCGTGGTTACTATCCGTCCATTCCCTGGTCTGTTGTACCCATTCCTCCGGCGTGAGCGTGTACCATAGCGAGTGGGATGCAGGCGGTCGTAGTGGCAGGCTGCTTTCGATTAGCCGTTGCGCATACTCGGCAGCGCTCAATCCACGTTTGGTCGCCTCCTGTTGCAAGTGCTCACTCTGTTCTGCTGTTAACTCAAGGGGGATTGTCATCACTGCTGCCTCACAATCTCAAATAGAGAGCGTGCCAGCCTTCTACAAGCAAATATACTTGTCTTTGCCTGTTAACGGTCCATATACCGGCCCTGTGCGGTCCCTTCTCTACCATAAGGGGACGGCACAGGGCTACTCGCCGATTTTGAGGACGCTGAGGAAGGCTTCCTGCGGTATCTCGATGCTGCCGACCTGCTTCATCCGCTTCTTGCCCTCTTTCTGCTTCTCCAGCAGCTTGCGCTTGCGGGTGATGTCGCCGCCGTAGCACTTGGCCGTTACGTTCTTTCTAAAGGGCTTGACCGACTCGGCGGCGATGATCTTGCCGCCGATGGCCGCCTGAATGCGGACCTCGTACTGCTGGCGCGGCACGACCTCTTTGAGTTTTTCGGTAAAGAGGCGGGCGCGCGAATAGGCTTTATCACGGTGCGTGATGAACGAGAGCGCATCCACCACGTCGCCGTTGATCAGAATATCAATCTTGACCAGATTCGCCTGCTGATACCCGGCCATCTCGTAATCGAAGGAGGCGTAGCCTTTCGTGCGCGATTTAAGCTGGTCGAAGAAATCCATCAGGATCTCGGAGAGCGGCAGCTTGTAGTGTAGGATGACTCGATCCGGGGCCGGATACTCCATCTTGATAAACTCGCCGCGCCTATCGCGGCAAAGCTCCATGACCGTCCCAACGTAGGTGCTCGGCAGCATGATGGTCGCATCCACAAACGGCTCGTCAATGTGGTCAATGGCGGTTGGCGGCGGCATGTGCGCCGGGTTATCCACATCTACGACCTTGCCGTCGGTCTTATAGACCTTATAGACAACCGAGGGTGAGGTAGCGATCAGGCCCAGGTCGAACTCGCGCTCCAGCCGCTCCTGCACGATCTCCATGTGCAGCAGGCCCAGGAAGCCGCAGCGGAACCCGAAGCCGAGTGCGGCGGAGGTCTCCGGCTCGAAGGAGAGCGCGGCGTCGTTAAGCTGCAATTTGAGCAGGGCCTCGCGCAGGTCCGGGTACTCCGCGCCGTCCACCGGGTAGAGTCCGCAGAACACCATCGGCTTGGCCGTGCGGTAGCCAGGCAAGGGCGTGTGCGAGGGATGGGCCGCGTCCGTGATGGTATCCCCGACGCGGGCATCCCCGATGGTCTTGATGCTGGCGGCGACATAGCCGACCTCGCCCGTGCCGATCTGCTGGCCGACGCGCCGCTGTGGGGCGAAGGTGCCGACCTCGGTGACCTCGAAATCCTTGCCGGTCGCCATAAAGCGAATACGCTGCCCCGGTCGGATGGCCCCATCCACCACGCGCACGTAGCACACGACGCCAAGATAGGGGTCGAATGTGCTGTCAAAGATCAGGGCGCGCAACGGGGCCTTCGGGTCGCCGGAGGGCGGCGGAATGCGCTCGACAATGGCCTCCAGGATCTCCTCAATGCCGATGCCCGCCTTGGCGCTGGCCAGAATGGCGTCGGAAGCGTCCAGAGTCAGGACGTTCTCGATCTCGTCCTTGACTCGCTCCGGGTCGGCGGCGGGAAGGTCAATCTTGTTGATCACCGGAATAAGGTGCAGATGGTTGGCGTAGGCCAGGTTGACGTTGGCGAGCGTCTGCGCCTCCACGCCCTGCGCCGCATCCACCACCAGCAGCGCGCCCTCGCAGGCGGCCAGCGACCGCGACACCTCGTAGGTGAAGTCCACGTGGCCCGGCGTGTCAATCAGGTTGAACTGGTACTCCTGCCCGTTTCTGGCCGTGTAGTGCAGGCGCACGGCGGTCATCTTGATCGTGATGCCGCGCTCGCGCTCCAGATCCATCGTATCGAGCAGTTGGTCCTGCATCTCCCGCTGGCTGATGGCGTGGGTCGCCTCCAGGATGCGGTCGGCCAGGGTGGACTTGCCGTGATCGACGTGGGCGATGATACAAAAATTACGAATATGATCTTGATTCATAGGTTGCTCGTTAGGTCTGCTTTTTCTCTCCTGTCCATTATAGCATATCGGCAGATCAGGCGAGGGAAGCGAGGAAGGCAGCCACGTCGGCGACGGCCAGGAGTTCCGGGTTGAGGATAGTCAGCCCTTCCGCTGCGGCAGCGCGGAGAAGGCGCTGGTCGGAGGCAACCAGGACACAGGCGGGGTCTGTAGGCGGCAGAGAACGCGCATAGCGCAGAAAGACAGCCAGAATAGCGGCATCCGAAGAGTTAATGTTATACGCATCAGAGAGCGCAATACCGGCCAGCACTGCCGTATCGTCTACTGACATCAGGCTAACATCGGCACTATGGAGCACCTCATTTGCAAGCGCGTTGCGGACGGCATTAAAGGCGACTAATGTGATATCGCCGCGATTGAACCTTCGGCGGAGGATAGAGGCGGTTTCTGCATAGCTGATATACGTTGAAGCCATCTGGAGGGCAGGCGTGAACGTAAACAGAGCATTCACGGTATCGCTGCCCGTTTCTGTATAAAACCGTTTTACTAAAGCACTGGCATCCCAAGGCAATTGCGGCACCGGCTACTCCTCTTCGTAATCGCCGCCGTAGCGCATCCTCAGGAGTTCGCGCGAGGCGCCGTTATTCTCCGGGCGAACGCCTTGTGCCCGCATTAGCTCCTGCTCCGCAGTGATTGTTGGGTCGAAAGGAATGCCAGCGCGTGCATTTACCTCCCGCGCGATTTTGCGCAGTTCCGCTCTCTTTTCCTCGCTGACGAAGAACCGGCTGACGTCCGGTCTATCCGGCTTGGGTGCGGCTGCCATTCTGTGCCTCCTCTTAATAGGCCATATATCTTCTGTCTATTATATCATAATGCCCGCCGCGCCGTCGGGGAAGTTTGGGGCCGGAGCGGGTAAACTATAGCTAGACACAACCCAATCCTGCTCTTGGAGGAGAAAGAAATTTGATCGCTCGCGCCCAACGCCTGGACAAAATACCGCCCTACCTGTTCGGGGAGATCGCCGCGCTCAAGCGCAAGGCTCTGGCCGAAGGCAAAGACCTGATTGACATGGGCATCGGCGATCCCGACCAGCCCACGCCCGAAAGCATTGTGGATGCGCTCTGCGAGGCCGCCCACGACCCGGAAACCCACCGTTACGACGAAACGAGCGCAGGCTGGGTGCCCTTCCTGGAGGCGGCGGCCGCCTTCTGCGGCAAGCGGTTTGGCATCACGATAGACCCGGCGACGGAGGCCCTGCTGCTCATCGGCAGCAAGGAGGGACTGGCGCACCTGGCCTGGGCCTATATGGACCCTGGAGACATCTCCCTGGTGCCCGACCCGGCCTATACCGTCTACAAGGTCAACACGCTCATGGCCGGCGGCGAGACGCACACGATGCCGCTCCGGGAGGAGAACGGCTTCCTTCCCGACCTGACCGCCATTCCCGCAGATGTCGCTAAAAAGGCGAAGCTACTCTGGTTGAACTATCCCAACAACCCGACCGGGGCCGTCGCCTCGCTCGACTTCTATGCCGATGCGGTCGCCTTCGCCCGCGACCACGACCTGCTCATCGTCAACGATGCGGCCTATTCCGAAGTCTACTATGACGACTATCGCCCGCCGTCGCTCCTACAGATCCCCGGCGCAAAGGACGTTACCATCGAATTGCATTCGCTCTCCAAGACCTTCAACATGACCGGCTGGCGGCTAGGCTTCGCCATTGGCAACCCGGAGGCCATCGCCACGCTGAACAAGCTGAAGTCCAACCTGGACAGCAAGCAGTTTCCCGCCGTCTCGGTGGCCGGCGCTTACGCCCTGTTGCACGGCGACAACCGCGCCACATTGGAACTTTACCGCCGCCGCCGGGATATTCTCTGCGACGGCCTGAACGCGCTGGGCTGGAAAGTGCCCAAACCGAAGGCGACCTTCTACGTCTGGGCGCGCGTCCCGGAGGGGCATACCTCGGCCTCCTTTGCCAGGCTGCTATTGGAGGAGGCGAGCGTCAACGTGATTCCCGGAAGCGGCTACGGGGAGTACGGGGAAGGCTACGTGCGGATGTCCCTGACAGTGCTGGGCGACAAGAACGGCGAGCGCATCCAGGAGGCCGTCCACCGTATCGGCCAGCACATCCACTTCTAAAGCTTCCAACAGGATGAACAGGATTTAGAGGATTAAGACAAAGACAGAAGCCTTTCAGTCAACTTGAAGTCCAGAGGCATAAGGACTCGGTTGGGTAGGTAGGTTTTAGAAATCCTGTTTAATCCTGCATAATCCTGTTCATCCTGTTGAGGCTCTGGCTTTTCTAGCGGGTGGTTAAGAATAGCTACCAGAGGGGGCAGCGCGGGCGCTTGCGGGCCAGGCGGGCATCCAGTCCGTAGGCGCGGCCGGCCCCGACCACCAGGAAGGCCAGCTCCATCGCCAGGAGAGCCTCGTTATATCCCTGGTAGGCCGGGCCAAGTGCCCAGGTCGCCAGCAGGTAGTTGGCGTTCATCACCAGGGCGAGAAGGGCCGCCGCGCGACTCAACAGGCCCAGCGTCAGCAACAGGCCCACCCCGACCTCCCCGAAGACCACGAGGTAGGTAAATAGGGAGGTATGCGGCAGAACGGTCTGGGTGAGAAAGCGGATGTGCCAGCCGAAAGGGGTCATGCGCTCGGCGCTAATCCAGCCGGTCAGGAGCCTGGCAAGCTGGGGCGTGCCGATCCAGTCCCATTTATGCGCGCCCGCCAGCACAAACTTGACGCCCACGAACACGCGCAGCAGCGCCAGCATCGCGGCCATGCGGCGGGCGTTGGGAGCGGCAGTGCCAGAAGCGCGCGCCGTCACCGCTTTGCCATCAGGCCGCGACATCGCGCGCCCGTCGCTGCGCCACCGCCACCATGATACAGGGCCCGCCGGAGACGATCTGCATGGAATAGCTGCGCGCCAGGTTAAAGGCGGGCATGGACTCGGAGCCGGGCTGCATCCACAAATAGGGCACTTTAAGGTGGCCCGCCGTGCGGATGATCTCCTCCGTGATCTCGGGCGGCGTAACGGTCACCAGGCAATCAATGGGGCCGGGAATGTTGTCGAGCGAGGGATAGCAGGGATCGCCATCAATCGTATCGGCGTTCGGGTTGACGGCATAGACGTTATAGCCTGCCTCTTTTAACGTCTTATAGACCTTGTAACCGTATTTGTCTGGATCGCGCGAGGCGCCGGCGACGGCAAAATTGCGTTGCTCCAGAATCTGTTCTATCAGCGCGCGCGTGGACACGGCAAACCTCCGGTGCGAAGAGAGAAACAATGGCGTGCTTAGTGTAGCGGCTTTTTCGCTCCGTTGTCAACCCGGTAAGTTCTATTCTCCAGCGCCGGCGCCTTTCCATCTCATTCGGATCGAAGGTGAGGTGAAATAGAATTTTTTCTTTCGGGCACGGCCCGGCGCTATTGCCTGTAGGCAGCGTGCGGCAGAACCAAGCGGCTTGTATCCCCAATGACCTGAAAGGCCGCCCAATAGAATGGCGCCGCGCGCCCTCTTTCCTTCTTGATCGCCAGCATCGCCTGCCGCACCGCCTCATCCTTGGGCTTGCCCGCTCGCAATTGCCGGTAAAAGACGACCATCAGCCTCTCCGTCGCCCCATCCTCCACACTCCATTGCGAGGCCACCACGGCGGGGCATCCCGCCGCCCGAAACGCCCACGCCAACCCCAGCAGGCCCTCACCTCCGCTCTGCTGTCCCTGGGCCGTCTCGCACGCCGACAGCACCGCCAGCTGCGCCGCCAGCCGCATCTCCATAATTTCGCGCGCCTCCAGAATGCCATCCTCCGCGCTGCCGGACGGCTCCGGGGCCAGCACCAGGCCCGACCGCAATCCGTTGACCGTATCCAGCACGCCGTGCGTGGCAAAGTGCAGCAGGGCATAGCGCCCCATCTGCCGCTTGATGACGGCCTCACGCGCTCTCGACCCCACCAGCCCGACCGCACCGGGAAACAGCCGCACCACCTGCTCCCCTTCCGCGCGCGCCCTGGGCAGGCGCCCAAGCCCGCCGCGCGTCCGGCTCTGCAAGACCACGCCGCGCGCATCGGTCGGATCGGCAGCGCACAGCAGCGTGCCGGTTGGGCGAGAGCGGTTCTGCGGCCAGGTGAGCATCCCTAACGAGATGGCCGAGGAGAGCGAAAAGCGCTCCACCAGCCGTTTGCCGCTGGCATCCCGCAGAGCGGCGAAGGGCACATCCTGTAATAGCCCGTCGGCCACAAGCACCAGCCGTCGGTAACGTCCAGGCCGCAAGAGGCCGGCTTGCTCCAGCGGATCAAAGAGGGCGGTATAGAGAGCGTTGGCGTACTCTGGCTCCTCTGGCTGCTGCGCGAGCAGCGCCTGCCGCCACCGCTGCACCTGCTTGCTCAGCCCTTCATCGCCGATATGGAGGGTGAAGGTGCGGAGGCCGTCTTGCTGCGAAAGGGCGCAGAGCAGGGTAGCGCTGGTATGCACAATGCCCCATTCCAGGTAAAGGGTGTCGGGGTGCTGGCGGGCCAACCGGCGCAGCTCGGCAAACGTCGGCGGCCTGGCTCCCTGCAAGCGGCCATAGGTCGGATGGTTGAGCAGCAGGGTATCCCGCAGCAGCGTCAGACGGCGCTCGGCCTCATCATAGGCGGCCCTGGCGGTCGAGACCTGCGCCAGGAAAGCCTGCCGAGAGGTCTGCTCCTGGGGAATGCTCTGTAGGGAGGCGGCACGCCAGCGGTTACTGGCGCGGTTCAATTCGGCAGTCGCCGCACGCAGCCGGGCCGCTTCCTCGCTGCTGAGAAGGGCCTCCAGCCCGGCATGGCCCTGATGCGCCAGCACGGCCAGACCACGCCCGCGCCCGCGCTCCAGCATGACCAGGGCATCCTCCGGGCGCTTGCGCCACATCAACAGATAGGCATAGCGCGCGTAGGCATGCTCGACGACATCCAGGAAAGCTCCTAGCTGGCTGGGATCGACCACCTGCGCGCTCATCGCTTCGTAGTCGCGGCAAGCCTCGTCGGCCACCTCCTCTGCCTTCTCGAACTTCAATTGCAGAAAGTAGATCTCGGCCAGGTGATTGAGGCAGGAAATGGCATATAACCGGCTCTTGAGCGCCCGGTAGATTTCCAGCGCGCGCCTGCGATACTCTATCGCCTTATCGAAAAGGCCCCGCTCCTGGTAGATACCCCCTATATTATCCAGACATAGGGCGAGATCAAACCGATTGGGCAGTTTCTCCAGAAGAGCCAGAGAGCGGTCATAGCAGGCGACGGCCTTGCTGAACTGGCTTGTATGATCATAGGCATCGCCCTGATTGATCAGGGTCTTGGCAATGAGACGTGGGTCGCCTACCTTTTCTGCGATCTGGAGGGCGGACGTGAGATAGTCTAGTGCCTTTTCGTGCCGATTCAGGCGACCGCAAATTGCGCCGAGATTGGAGAGACACACGACGACGCCCCGGTCGTCTCCGAGCGATTTCTCAATGGTCAACTCACGCCGGAAGTAATCTGCGGCCCTCTCATATTGGCCGAGGTTGCCGTATACTGCGCCCAGGCCGTTGAGGCAGCGGGCGGTGTCCTGGGGCTTATCTGATCTCTCCAGCAGCGTCACGGCGCGGGCAAAGCAATCTAATGCCCTGTCGTATTGATCAATATCAACGTACACACCGCCCAGGCGCATGAGGAAGCTGGCCGTCCGGCAGGTATCCCGATTGGCCTGCGACAGCTTCAATCCGGCCTGATAAGCTCTCTCCGCTGCGGGGTAATCGTAGTTGTCATCGGCCCGACTGCCCTCTTTTTCCAGCCGGTTGAATTCCTGCTCCAGCGCGGAGGGCCGGGCAGGCATCTCCTGCTTGCCCGGAGCGACAGATGCTGGGACTTGCGCCCGGGTTCGCAGCGGCGCCTGGAGCACGGCGACGCTTATGCCGAGGATAACCCAACGCAGAAACGAGGACAGAGCGCCTCTTGCCGCCATGAGACCCCTCCCTGCAAATCCAGACCGCGCGCTCCGTGAACTCGGACGAGTCGGGCGCGCTGGCTCGCTTTCCCGTTCTTAATTCGTGTTCCGGGGCCGCTGTCCCTGTCTAGTTTGGCACAGTTCGGCTGTGGAATATGTCACTGGCGGGTCGTTGACGATCCAGGGCTAATCCTTTAAAATAGAATCGTTTCTACTGGTATAATAGAATAGACGCTACCCGTTCCTATCTTTTCGGCAGAGGGATATTCCATTGGCTGCTTCCGCGATCCATACAGAACTTGAGACGCTGATTCGCGCTCGCTATCCTATCATCTATATCGTCTCCTGGGAGGAGAAGCGCGTCGAAGACGCCCTGCGCTCCATCGCCCAGGCGCGCGGCAAGAAAATCTATTTCTGGACGATCACCCAGGGCATGGTGCTCAACCCCAACAGCCAGGACAACGCCACGCGCGACCCCATTGCGGCCCTCAACGCCGTGATGGACTCGCGCGACCAGGCGCTGTTCGTGCTCAAGGACTATCACCCGTTCATCTCCGACGTGACGGTGACGCGCCGTCTGCGCGATCTGACCGTCGCCCTCAAAACAAGCTATAAGACGCTGATTATCCTCTCCCCCACCCTAAAGCTCCCTCTGGAACTGGAAAAGGAGGTCACCGTCGTGGACTACGGCCTGCCCGACCGCGACGACCTCGACCAGCTATTGGAGGGCATCATCCAATCCGTCAAGGACAACCCTCAGATCAATACCGAGCTAACGGAGTTGGAGCGCGATCAGATACTCAAGGCGGCGCAGGGCCTGACGGCCAATGAGGCCGAAAACGTCTTCGCCAAGTCGCTGGTTGAGAAGCACCGCTTTGACGTGGATGTGATCTTGAGCGAGAAAGAGCAGATCATCCGCAAGTCGGGCATCCTGGAGTACTACCCATTCAGCGAACAGATCTCGGACGTCGGTGGGCTGGACCTGCTCAAGGACTGGATGGAGAAGCGCACCGTCTCCTTTACGGAGAAAGCGCGGGACTTTGGCCTGCCGGCTCCGCGCGGCGTGCTGCTGTTGGGCGTGCAGGGGTGCGGCAAGAGCCTGTCCGCCAAGGCCATCGGCTCGCTGTGGCGGCTGCCGCTGCTGCGGCTGGATATGGGCCGCATCTTCGCCGGGATCGTCGGCTCCTCCGAGGAGAACATGCGCAAGGCCATCCGCGTCGCCGAGTCGGTTGCGCCCTGTGTGCTCTGGTTGGACGAGCTGGAAAAGGGACTATCCGGCACGCAGAGCTCGGGTATGTCGGACGGCGGTACGACCGCGCGCGTCTTCGGCACGTTCCTGACCTGGATGCAGGATAAGCGCGCTCCCGCCTTCGTCGTCGCCACCTCCAACGATGTCACCGCGCTGCCCCCGGAGCTACTGCGCAAGGGCCGCTTCGATGAGATTTTCTTCATTGACCTGCCCTCGCAGGAGGAGCGCAAGCAGATTTTCAAGATTCATCTGCAAAAGCGTAAGCGCAACCCGGACGATTTCGACGTGGATCGGCTGGCGGAGGCAACGCCGGGCTTCTCTGGCGCTGAGATCGAAGCCTGCGTCGTCGAAGCCCTCTACGACGCCTTCGACGAGAAACGCGAGCTGACCACCGAGTCGATCATCGCCGCCGCGCATCACACCGTGCCCCTCGCGATGACCATGCGCGAGCGCATCGAGGATCTGCGCGCATGGGCCGCCACGCGCGCTCGTGCCGCCTCCAGCGCCCACGCCGAGGACATGGATACTATCACAAGCGAACTGCTCCTCACCAAGGCGATTGACCCGGCCACGCAGCAGCTAGATACCCATGCGGTAGATTTGAAGAGCGTCATCCCGGCCCCGCCTCCCGCGCCCGTGCGCATCCCGGGCGAGGGCGGAAGCTAGAGGAAGTAGCGAGGGTTCATGAGGTATCCGGGTACGTTCTGTGCCCATCAGAAGCCCGGTTGCATAAGGGGAATTCCTTGTTGATCCGTTGACCCGGCAGCCCCGCAGGAGACGGCGATTCGGTGGCCGAACCCTCCGTCTCAAGCCACGTTGGAATGCGGGGCTGCCGCTGACTCATTGGCTAGCACTTTTATGAGTGATCGGTTTAATTATCTGGAGATCGGGGATGAGCTGCCCAGGCCCGCGCCTGCGCCCGCTGCAGAGGAGCGCGGGCCGGACAGCGCTCCAGGCTGGAAGCCGCTGCGCCTGCGCGCCGTCGAGGTGATCGGCGATCCGGGCACGGGAGTGGGACAATTCGCCGCGCCGACGGGGCTGGCCGTAGACCGGGATGGCACGCTCTACGTCGCCGACAGCAATAACCACCGCGTCCAGCGAATCGCCCTCAACGGCGATGTCAAGGTCTATGGACGGCCCGGCAGCGCCCCCGGGCAGATGTGGGGGCCGGTCGCCGTCGCCGTCGATCCGACGGGGCAGTTCGTTTACGTGGCCGATCAGGGCAATAATCGCGTGCAGTGCTTCCACTTCCTGGGGCAGTGCCGGGGCGCTATCGGCGGCTTTCGCAGTCCCTCCGGCGTCGCCTTTGACGCCGAAGGCATGCTCTGGATCGCCGACACCGGCCAATCGCGCCTGCTGCGCTTCAATCCGCGCAACAACCAGTTTATCGGCGGGATGGATCAGGCCGTCGGCATCGTGCGGCCTCTCTCCGTCGCCTGCGACCACGCCCATAATATCTACGTCACAGATGGCGCGACCAGCGACGTGACCCGCTACACCTATTTCGGTGTCCGCGCTCAGGCGCTCGGCGAGATACGGCGTCTGGCCGATCCGCGCGGCGTCGCCGTGGATAGTCAGGGCCGGATCTATCTGGCGGAGGCCGGCGCCAACCGCCTGCATGTCTTCGACGCGCAGGGCGGCTCTTTGCTCACCTACGACTCGCCCAACCCCCGACTTGGCCCCTTTCGCGCTCCCTCCAGCGTCGCCCTCGGCCCCAACGGCGAAATTTACGTCGCCGATACGCTCAATCAGCGCATCGTGCGCCTGGCCTGGGATTAACGGCCCTGCGATTTCCGTTTCCCGTTTAGTTTTCTATTCCAACTTCTCCATTCTTGCGAATTTGGGCTGTGGGAACTCGCACCGCTCTGGAAACTGTTCTATTTTAGCGGTGCAGCGAGATTTCCGGTAGACACTCCCAGCCGTGTGGATCAATCTCACGCAGCCTGCTGCTGAGGAGATACGTCAACACCGTTGGGAGCGATTACCAGATTTCCAGTTCTGCTTTGTTATTTTTTTCTCGTTTGGGAGGGTAAGCCATGACAATGAGGAGGTTCGATCATGCCTACTACTGCCAAACGAGCTTTTACGTTAATTGAACTGCTCGTCGTCATCGCCATTATCGCGATTCTAGCCGCTATTCTCTTCCCCGTTTTCGCCCAGGCGCGCGAACAAGCGCGGCAGACAGCCTGTCTCTCCTACACCCGGCAATTCGGCACGGCGTTTCCCATGTACATCCAGGATTATGACGAAACGTTTCCGATGGCGTTTGGGTGGCATCCCGCCGTCGGATGGCTGTCTCTGTACTACCATGATACGCCGGCGGACTGGCAGGGCACCGGCCCCAACTACGTCCGGGCGATGGCCGGTTCCTGGACCAACACGCTCTATCCTTACATCAAGAACTACGGCATCTATAGCTGCCCTTCCGCGCCGGAGAAGCGCCTGGAAGGCAATTCCTACGATAAGCCATTAAAGCCGTGGGCGGACGTCTCCTACACCTATAACGGCCTGCTGCATAGCTATCCGGAAGCGGCGGTCGCCTCGCCCGCCAAGCTTCCTCTGTTATGGGCAGGAATGGGAAAGGCGAGCCTGGCAGGACTGGCGACCTCTGCGCCGACCCTCTACTGTCCTGACGGCAGTCAGCCTTGCCGCTATGTCCCCTCTTCGGCCAATTGCAGCGCAGACCGCAATGGCGAGCTTAGTTTCTTCCCCTATGTGGATGAAAACAATCAGCAAGTCTTTTTCGGGACGGCCTGGATACACTCCCAGGGGATGAATTTTGTGCTTACAGACGGCCATGCCAAGTGGCGTCACATGGGCGGCCCGCCCTATCCCAACCTCATCTCCAACTACAACAACGATCCCTTCCCCTACTACGACAGCAACGGGTTTCCGTATGATGGCTTCCACTATTACTGGAATGACGGCTGCCATGCCATCACCTTTGCGCCCGATTACGATTTTAGCTTGTGATCCGAGGAGGCGAAGGGCATTCCCTCTCCGTAGGGTGGAGATAAGGATTCTTTTCGTCCGGCGGCCGGTTGGGCGTGCCTAAATGGTTGTTGGCCGCGCCCGGGTAATCCCTCCCAACGGTGTTGACATATCTCCTCAGCAGCAGGCTGCGTGAGATTGATCCACACGGCTGGGAGTGTCTACCCGCGCCCGTGGAGAGAAGCGCTTTTTTTCCGGCAGGCAAACTTAGGTAGTGTCCCTCTACAGAGTTGATAAGGTCATCGGCGACGAAGTATCAACTCTCTATGGGTACACTACCCAAACTTATAAGGAGACGCTATAAGCCTGCCGGTAGAGATACCCAGGAGACAGACACATGCGTAGAGACGTATCCACGCCTGTAGCCGTCGTGCTGGCCGTCGTGGTGATGGTGATCGTGATAGCTTTCGGCTGGTATCTGATTAACCGAGAGCCGGCCCCCGTCCCGATAAAACCAGGGGAGGCGCCGCCGAATGCTGCGACAGCCGCGGACGGCAGGGCCAGCACAAAAGCCAATCTGGAGCTTAAAGACCTACAGGGCCGGGGGATGAGCCGGGGGGCGCAGGGCGCCGGATTGAACCGAAACGAATAGGAGCGCCCCCGCGAGGGCATTGCAGGAAAATGGACGAGGCGCCGCGAACCGTTCGGTAAGGCGCCTCGGCCCCTGACATATGACCAGGCGCGACCGCTTTCAGGACGATCATCGTACCGATGTCTCACCTATTTACCGGAGCGAATGGCATCGCCCCGCCCGGCTGCGCGCTCTATCAGGGGGATAACCTGGCGGTGCTGCGCGCCCGCATCCCGGACGGCTGCGCCGATCTGATTTACCTCGACCCGCCCTTTGCCAGCCAGCGGGATTACACTCTGTTCTCCTCCAAGGGCCGTAATGATCCGGGCGAGATAGAGACGCTGGCCTTTTCGGATACCTGGGAATGGGACGAGGCCGCTTATCGTGCTCTGCTATTGGGCGGCCTCCCGAACGCTCTTGCCGGGCTGCTGCGGGCCTTCGTGGAGGCGCGGCAGCGCGACGGCCTGGCCGCCTACCTGGTGATGATGCTCCCCCGCCTTGTCGAGCTTCATCGCGTCCTGGCCCCGACGGGCAGCCTCTATCTGCATTGCGATCCTGCCGCCAGCCACTACCTCAAGCCCCTGCTGGATGCGCTATTCGGGCCGGAGAATTTCCGCCGGGAGATCGTCTGGCGCAGCGGCTGGGTTTCCGGCTTTAAGACGCGAGCCAAAAACTGGGTTCGCAACCACGATACCCTGCTCTACTACGTCAAAGACCGCCGTCACTTCGCCTTTGATGTCGCGGCCCGTTTCCGCCCACACCCGCCGGGCTATCGGCGGCGCGGCGGCGGTGGCAATCCGCTGGGCGTGGCGCTCGACGATGTATGGGACGAGCCGGCCCTCTACTCGCCCTGGATCAAGAGCTTCTCCGCCGAGAAGCGCGGCTATGCCACCCAGAAGCCGCTAGCTCTACTGGAGCGCATTGTGCGCGTCAGCAGCGCGCCAGGCGACCTCGTTCTGGACCCCTGCTGCGGCGGCGGCACCACCCTCTTAGCCGCTCAGGCGCTGGGCCGCCGCTGGGTCGGGATTGACCGCTCGGAATGTGCCATCGCCCTCACCCGCCGCAGGCTCCAGGAGGCGGGCCTGGCCCATCCCGGTACGGATTACGCCCTCTATCTCTGAACCGGCCCGAGGCCGGAGCGGGCACACTAGGCCCACGCCTCTTCCCCTCCTCACAGGGATAATGGCCCAAGAAACGTAGACACGAAAAAGAGCGGAAACACGTAAGATGACTAACAAGGAAGGGTAGATAATGCAACCTCTGGCAGCCAGTGACTTTCCTAAGGTCTTGCCCCTCGTCCATGCGAAAGAAAGCGGTGGTCATCTGGCGCTGATCTGTTCGGTTCTGGAAGGACGCCGGGACGGGACGGTATTTGTAGATGATCCGGAAACACCCCGGACGGCCCTGGTCATGGCCCACCTCAATACGCTCCTTGCCAATTACACGTACCTGCTCGGCGATCTGGCAAATGGGTCTTTCCAACGCTTCGTGCCCCAACTTCCCTCCGAATATTTGCCCTCTATCGGAGCGACGCTCTTCCCGCCTCTGTCGCTTGATTTTCTCATCAATGAATTTATTCAGGTAAACGAGTTGAGCCTAACGCGCAACCAGGCGGCACTAAGAATGCCTAGCTAAACCTCCTTTGTTCCTCTCAAAAGAAAGGGCGATACGAGGTTTTGTTAGGTACTCTAATACTACAGTTGCAGATGCATAGCTCTTTTGAGCCTTCTCCGATAATGACAGGCTCTGGCAATAGCTTGGTGAACGCGCCGCCAGAGCGACCAATGCAACCAATAGAGCGGTTCCGAAATGCTTCGGAATGCCACCATCGAAAGGAGCTTACGGATCTCAGCCACACTCAGGCGCACCATAGGCCGCGCGACTGCTTGAACGTCCTCAGCGAATTGCCGGGTGTCTTCGGCCCCTTTTGGAGGTCGCCCTCGGCTTGCTGGGCACGCAAGACCGTCAGCAACGCATGGGCCAGCATCGCCAAGGTGATAGGCCGATGCCATCCGTGCCAGCTTCGGACTTCATACTCATCTAGTCCGACTTCGCCCTTGGCTGCCTCGAAGCAGCACTCAATCGTCCAGCGGGTTCCGGCCACCTCCACCAGTTTCTCGAGGGGCGTTCCTGTTGGCGCAAAGGCGATGTAGCCGTTCACCTGCTCAGGATCGGAGAGGCTCTTTCGCACCAGCAGCCAGCGTTCCCATGCGGCCCCCGGGGCGGGGTTGAGCGGGCGCCTGGCCCAGGCGTAGAGACGCGGACCTTTACTGCCTTCTCCGGCAGAAAGCAGGTGCCAAGCCTGCTGGGGAACCTGGGGCAGCAGGTCTTTGACCCGATGCTGCTGCCAGCCGACCCAGACACTCTCCTGCCCGGAGACCGCCAGCACATGGGCTTGCCCACGCTGCTGGAGCCACAGTTGCAGGCTGCGGTCATTGCCGTAGATGGCATCGGCGGTTACCCATCCACAAGGAACGCCTGCCCCAAAAGCGCGTTCCAGCATCTGCCGGGCGATCTTAGGCTTGGTGGCAAAGGCCACCTCCTCCGGCACATCCGCCTCTCGGCAGCGGGCTGGGGCGTCGGTCCATTCCTTGGGCAGATAGAGTTGCCGATCCAAGAAGGTATGTCCCTTCGCACGGGCATAGCTGAGGAAGACGCCGATTTGGCAGTTTTCAATCCGACCTGCCGTGCCCCAGTATTGGCGGGCGACCCCGCAGGACTTGTCGCCCTTCTTGAGAAAGCCACTCTCGTCGAGGACCAGAATGCCTTCGGGGTGGCCTAAGTGCTCGATGACATAGCTAACAAGCTCATCCCGGACGGCATCGGCCTCCCAGACGGCGCGTCCGAGCAAGTGTTGCACTTTATAGGGCGTGGCATAACCCAGTTGCTGGGCCAGTTGCCAGCCGTTCTTTCTTTCTACGGGACTGAGCAGACCCTGCCAGTAGTCGCGCGCACTTTGACGTGCATCCGGGCGGGCAAAGTGCTTGGCGATCCGTTGTGCCAGCGTTTCGAGTGCCTGCTGCCAGGACGGAAGCGGATCGAGTTGTTGGTACAGATAAGGAAGAGCTTGAGTGTTCATGCTCTGCTTCTTCCACATCTACCAGCGATCCTGCCACTGTAGTACTAAGGCTCCCAACACGCCCATACATACCGCTAAAACGGGCTGAGGCGCCTCTTTAGATAGATTTATCAGAAACCGGGCAAAACCGGTAAGAAGCGCTCAAAAAGCAGTGTCTTGCGGTTGACTTTTGCCGTTTCATGTGCTACGATATATGCCCACTTCACAGCGTTGTGAGAGGAGTGTAGCCCCGGATACGAAGAGCCTTTGTCCTTCCTAACCTTTGCCCCGCTCACCGGTTGTGCGGGCCTCCCAGAGCGATTCGTTCCGTGTGGCTGCAAATGACCCTTTGCTTGCCGCGGAACGGCTCGCTTTTTCTGTTCCGCTTGACTTGAAATCTTGGGAGACGCGCAACCAGTGAAACCCGTGAACGCACCCTCCGGAAAACTGCCTTCGGCTGAGGGCCTGTATGACCCGCAATTTGAGCATGACGCCTGTGGCGTCGGCTTTGTCGCTCATATCAAGGGCGAGAAGTCTCATGCCATTGTCGAAAAGGCGCTCGGCGTGCTGGTCAATCTGGCCCATCGCGGCGCCTGCGGCTGCGACCCGGAGACCGGAGACGGCGCGGGCATCCTGCTCCAGATCCCCGATGCCTTCTTCCGCGCTGAATTGGAAGCGCAGGGCGTGACGCTGCCGCCCGCCGGGCGCTACGGCGTCGGGATGCTGTTCCTGCCGCGCGACGCGGCGGAGCGGCGTCTGTGCGAGGAGACGGTGGAGCGCCTGGCAGCCGCCGAAGGGCAAGCCATCCTCGCCTGGCGCGACGTTCCCGTAGATAACACCAAAATTGGCGAAGTGGCCCGCACGGTCGAGCCGGTCATCCGGCAGGTCTTTATCGCGCGCGGCCCCAACACCCCCGACGACAGCGCCTTCGAGCGCAAGCTCTACGTCCTCCGCAAGCAGATCGAGAACGCGGTCGCGGCGCTCAATCTCCAAGAGGATGGCTACTTCTACATCCCCAGCCTCTCGTGCCGCACGGTGGTCTACAAGGGCCTGCTGATGGCCCACCAGATCGCCGCGTTCTATCACGACCTACGCGACCCGCGCCTCGTTACCGCGATTGCGCTCGTTCATCAGCGGTTCTCCACCAACACCTTCCCGACCTGGCCGCTGGCGCACCCTTACCGCTACCTGGCCCACAACGGCGAGATCAACACGCTGCGCGGCAACCGCAACTGGATGCGCGCCCGCGAGGCGCAGCTCAAGTCCGACCTCTTCGGCGAGGATGTGCACAAGATCAAGCCGCTGGTCACCGAGACGGGCAGCGACTCGGCCACCATTGACAACGCCTTTGAGCTGCTGGTGCTGGGCGGGCGGAGCCTGGCGCACGCCATGATGATGCTCATCCCCGAAGCCTGGGGCAGCGACTCGCAGATGGACCCGGATAAGCGCGCCTTCTATGAGTACCATGCCTGCCTGATGGAGCCCTGGGACGGCCCGGCGGCCATCGCCTTCACCGATGGCCGCAGCATCGGCGCGGTGCTCGACCGCAACGGCCTGCGCCCGGCCCGCTATCTGGTCACCGAGGACGATCTGGTGGTTATGGCCTCGGAGACGGGCGTGGTGGACGTGGACCCGGCCCGAGTGCGGTATAAGGGCCGCTTGCAGCCCGGCAAGGTCTTCCTGGTGGATACCGAGCAGGGCCGCATCATCAGCGATGAGGAATTGAAGAGGACCATCTGCACGCAGCAGCCGTACCGGAAGTGGGTGGCGGAGAACCGCATCGAGCTGAAGTACCTGCCCGATCCGCCCCACGTCCATCTGCCGGATCATGAGACGATTCTGACGCGGCAGCGGGCGTTTGGCTACACGCTCGAAGACATCCGCTTCCTGATGCTGCCGATGGCGGTGGGCGGCGAGCAGCCGCTCGGCTCGATGGGCACCGACACGCCCCTGGCCGTCCTCTCCGACCGCCCGCAGCTGCTCTACAACTACTTCAAGCAGCTGTTCGCCCAGGTCACCAACCCGCCGATTGACCCGATCCGCGAGGAGCTGGTCATGTCGCTGGACGACTACATCGGGCGCGACGGCAACCTGCTCGACGAGACGCCCAAGCACTGCCATCAGTTGAAGCTGGAATCGCCCGTTCTGACCAACTTCGACCTGGAGAAGCTGCGGCACGTGCGCGCGGGCGATTTCCGCGCCAAGACGCTGCCGATGTGGTTCTTCCTGGACAACGGGGAGGACACCCTGGAGCGCGCCCTCAACGATCTGTGCCAGGCGGCGTCGCAGGCGGTGGCGGACGGCTACAGCTTTATCATCCTCTCCGACCGGGGCATTGACGAGAACACCGCGCCGATTCCGAGCCTGCTGGCGACCTCCGCCGTCCATCATCATCTGGTGCGGGAGGGCACGCGCACGCAGGTCGGCCTGATCGTCGAGTCGGGGGAGGCGCGCGAGGTGATGCACTTTGCGCTGCTCGTCGGCTACGGCGCGAGCGCGGTCAACCCCTACCTGGCGTTCGAGACGCTGGCGGACATGAAGCTGCAGGGCATTTTGCCGGAAGACCTGTCGCTGGAGAAGGCGGAGAAGAACTATATCAAGGCCATCAGCAAGGGCCTGCTCAAAACCTTCGCCAAAATGGGTATCTCGACGCTGCAAAGCTATCGCGGCGCGCAAATATTCGAGGCCGTCGGGCTGAGCAAGGCGCTGGTGGACAAGTACTTCACCGGCACGCCCTCGCAGATCGAGGGCGTCGGGCTGGATGTCCTCCAGAAAGAGGCGCTGGCCCGGCACGCGTTCGCGTTCCCCAAGCGGGAGGTCCCGGAGAACTTGGACCTCGATCCGGGCGGGCAGTACCAGTGGCGGCGCGGCGGCGAGTACCATCAGTACAACCCGGACACGGTCGCCAAGCTCCAGCACGCCGTCCGGCAGAACAGCTACAAGACGTTTAAGGAGTTCTCGCAGCTTGCCAATAACCATAGCGAGCACCTGGCGACGCTGCGCGGACTGCTCAAGTTCAAGCCGGGCAATCCGATCCCGATTGAGGAGGTGGAGCCGGCCAGAGAGATCGTCAAGCGGTTCGCGACCGGGGCCATGTCGCTCGGCTCCATCAGCCGGGAGGCGCACGAGACGCTCGCCATCGCCATGAACCGCCTGGGCGGCAAAAGCAACACCGGCGAGGGCGGGGAAGACCCGGTGCGCTACATCCCCGACCCGAACGGCGACAGCCGCCGCAGCGCGATCAAGCAGGTGGCCTCCGCGCGCTTCGGCGTGACGACGCACTACCTGGTCAACGCGGACGAGCTACAGATCAAGATGGCGCAGGGCGCGAAGCCCGGCGAGGGCGGCGAGCTGCCCGGCCATAAGGTAGATCGGTACATCGCGAAGGTGCGCCACACGACGCCGGGCGTCACGCTTATCTCGCCGCCGCCGCACCACGACATCTACTCTATCGAGGACCTGGCGCAGCTTATCTTCGACCTGAAGAACGTCAACCCGAACGCGCGCATCTCGGTCAAGCTGGTGGCCGAGATCGGCGTGGGCACGGTCGCGGCGGGCGTCTCGAAGGCGCACGCGGACCACGTGCTCATCAGCGGGCATGACGGCGGCACGGGCGCGTCGCCGCTCTCCAGCATCAAGTACGCGGGCACGCCCTGGGAGTTAGGATTGGCCGAGACGCAGCAGGTTCTCGTCAAGAACAACCTGCGCGGGCGCATCCGCGTCCAGACCGACGGGCAGCTTAAAACGGGGCGGGACGTGGCGATTGCGGCGCTTCTGGGCGCGGAGGAGTTCGGCTTCTCCAGCGCGCCGCTCGTTTCGATGGGCTGCATCATGATGCGCGTCTGCCATCTGAACACCTGCCCGGTCGGCATCGCCACGCAGGACCCTGTGCTGCGCGCGCGCTTCGCGGGCCAGCCGGAGAACGTGATCAACTACTTCTTCTTCGTGGCGCAGGAGCTGCGCGAGATCATGGCGGAGCTCGGCTTCCGCACGGTGGATGAGATGGTCGGGCGCGTGGATAGGCTGGACGTGGAGGACGCGATCAACCACTGGAAGGCGCGCGGCCTCGACCTGACGCCACTCTTGACTAAACCCGATGTGCCGGAGGACGTGCCGATCCGCTGCGTGACCAAACAGGATCATGGCCTGGAGAACGCGCTGGACTACCATCTGATCGAGGTGGCAAAGGACGCGCTGGAGCATGGCACGCCGGTGGCGGTGGAGCTGCCCATCTACAACCGCAACCGCACGGTCGGCACGATGCTCTCCGGGCGCATCGCCATGCAGTACGGCGCGCAGGGCCTGCCGGACGATACCATCCGTCTCAACTTCCGGGGATCGGCGGGCCAGAGCCTGGGCGCGTTCCTGGCGAAAGGCATCACGATTACGCTGGAAGGCGACGCCAACGACTATCTGGGCAAGGGCCTTTCCGGCGGGCGCATCATCGTCTACCCGCCGCGCGAGTCGCCGTTCGACCCGGCGGAGAACATCGTGGCGGGCAACACGCTCCTCTACGGCGCAACGAGCGGCGAGTGCTATCTGCGCGGCGTGGTGGGCGAGCGGTTTGCGGTGCGCAACTCCGGCGCGACGGCGGTGGTGGAGGGCACGGGCGATCACGGCTGCGAGTACATGACGGGCGGCGTGGTGGTCGTCCTCGGCAAAACCGGGCGCAACTTCGCGGCGGGCATGAGCGGCGGCGTGGCCTACGTCTGGGACCCCGACGGCGACTTCGAGCGGCGCTGTAACCGCAATCACGGCCTGACCCTTCTGGAATCGGTCTGCGAGCCGCGCGACGTGGAGCTGCTGCGCGGCCTGATCGAGAAGCATCTGGAATACACCAGCAGCGACCGGGCGGCGACCCTCCTGCAAAACTGGGACAGGACGCTGCCGCAGTTCGTCAAGGTGGTCTCGCTGGAGTATCGCCGCGCGCAGGCCGAGCTTGAAGCCGAGCAGCAAGCCAACGCCACGGTGGCCTAGCTTCCACTCTTCCGTAATGGTGAGGGATCGCAAAGGGTTCGTTCCCTCACCCCATGTTACATACTGTTGGAGAGGACAACGGAGATGGCAGGAGATGAATACGCTGCCAGCCGGACCTTTGTAAAGGAGATGCGCGCTTTGACTAGCAAGCGTGACCTGGATTCTCTGCAACAGGCGGTACAGCGAATGCGGGAATGGATGCGCGCGCATCCTCAAGATGTGTATGTCGGCACGGCTTTAGAAGAGCTTAACATTCTGGAAGAGGCCGCGCGGCTGGTAGAAGAGCAGAAAGCGCAGTCTATCACCAAAGCCTCCTGATATGTTAAGGAGGCATTCCTATGGCGCAATTGACATACTCAGCAGAAGAGATTACCCGGCGCGGCCAAGAGTGGTACGAGAAAGGCATCCGTGAAAAAGTCGAGACGGAAGAGAACCTCGGCAAAATCCTCGTCATTGATATTGAGACGGGCGAGTATGAGCTAGATGAGGCTCAGGTCGCCGCAACACGCCGCGCGAAAGCGAAGCATCCAGGACATCTGCTTTACGGACTATGGATCGGCTATCCCGCCGTCTATAAGGTCGGCGGCAGCTTAAGAGCCAGCAACAGATGATTCCCGGCGCGGTAAGCCGGTAGTCTTGATTCTAAGGAGTTCGATTATGCCACACGCGCGTTTAAGTCCGGAGGAAGTTGTCCGGCGCGGAAAAGAGCTATATGAAAGTAAGATACGCGCTCAGGTTGAGGCAGGCAACAAGGGCAAAGTCCTGGTGATTGATGTTGAAACCGGAGATTACGAGATCGGCGAGGATAGCCTGCCTCTGTCGGAACGCCTTCATGCTAAACATAAAGATGCGGCTCTCTATGCTATGCGCATTGGCTATCCAGCGTTCGGTCGTATTGGTGGGCCGTTTGCAATGGAGAGGCTATGATTGCCGGACAGGTTACAGCAAACCGTCAGGCTCTTATCCCTTTGGAAGTATACGGTCCGAGCGGACAAAAAGAAGATGTGAGCGCCATCGTGGATACAGGGTTTACAGAGGCACTTACGCTGTCTTCTACGACAATCGGCAATCTGGCGCTGACTTACCAATATGATACTGTTATGGTATTGGGAGACGGCAATTCGGTACAGATGAGCGCGTACAAAGGAACAGTTATTTGGGATGGGCAGCCGCAGACCGTGCTAGTATACGAGTCAGATGCAACGCTCGTTGGAATGTCTCTGCTTTATGGTTTCAAGTTGAAGCAATAGATGGCGGCAGTGTAACGATAGAAGCCTTGCCATGATAGGCGAGCGGGCAGAAGTGCTGAGGAGTAAAATCGAATCTCCTCGCAATAAAGTGAGGAGGTATAGCTGAAACTGCAATATTCACAGCGAAAGGCGACACCGATGCGTTACAGCTGTGAAATCTGCGGTTTAGGACTTTCGCCATGAACGAGGGGATTGAGCCCGAAAGGAAAGTACCAGGCCAAGTCGTCACTTACGAAACGAGATTAGAAAAATTCAATGAGTGGTGTCATAGGAGACCCCTTGTTTCGGTAGATGAAGACAGAAGACGCCGAGCGTACACCTGCGCAAGCAAAAGTGGCCTATCAAAAGTTGAAAAAGCTGCGTTCTATCTACACGAATTGACCGGCTGTGATGGCCTAGAGTTTGTCGCCTTCTCCAATGCCCGTCTCAATAAACCCGTGACACTTACGGGTGACGTCGTTCTTATGCCCTGTTTCTTGCCGGAGATTGAAGGATCAACCCTAGGCGACCCGCTTGTAGACGCTACCTCAAGGATGGCAACTGCGGCTAGATATATCTACGATGGATGGGTTCCTATTCTAAAATGGGACACTGAAACTGTTCGACAGACTGTTAGGAACGTAGGCGAGGCACTTTCCCTACTCGCCTTGTACGGACGTACCCATTTTGACTGGGAGCCGAAATATCCGTTTTTCAAAGAACCATCTTCGTCTTTCAAAGTTGCAGATGCTCATCTCAGCGACCTTGAAACGATTGCCAAGCTCCTTGAACCGCTCCATGAGAAAGACCGTGTGGCAATTTACCGAAGCTTGGCATGGCTTTCTCAGGGTATACGATTGAACGAGCCAGAACCTCATTTTCTCTGTTGTATACTTGCTATTGAGTCCCTTGCTACATATATTGAGAAGCAGGACGATGCTACATCGCCATTAGCGAATCTACGAACGGGCACTTTGTCTGAAATCGAGAAACGGGCGGAGTGCGAACGATGTATCCGAGATACACTGGCTAAATTCCTTGACAAAGATGCAGAAGAAGCAATCAAAAGAGCCTATTTTGATTGTGTTGTGTCTATTACACAGCGATTGAAACGCCACTTGGCAAGCGTTTTCGCTCCTGATAAGGAGCCTGTCGAAATATTTTATAAAAAGGTTAAACGGAAGCACTTATATGATCTTCGAAGCCATATCGGGCATGGAACCGCTGATCCCTTAGACAAACTCGCAAGAGAGCAGATTGCTAATCGAGTTTGGGATGCTGAGAAAATAGCCCGCCTGTATATTATCCGTGTACTTCAAAAAGCCTTAGGCGCACCAGCTCTTGGGCAGCTGATAACTGCTTCAGCATCCTTGCCGCTACAGAATGCCATTTTTAGTAGTGAAAATATGTATAAGGGACCTACCCATATGGCATTCATATACTGTTAGTGAAGGGGAGAGAATAATATTACATGGCCGATCCGAAAGGCTTTTTAAAATATAGTCGGGAGAACGCGCCGCGCCGTCCTATCCAGGAGCGGATCAAGGACTGGATCGAGGTCTACGAGGCGTTCCCGGAGGAGAAGCTGCGCAAGCAGGCGGCGCGCTGCATGGATTGCGGCATTCCGTTCTGCCACCAGGGCTGCCCACTGGGCAACATCATCCCGGACTGGAACGACCTGGTCTATCGGGGCCGCTGGAAGGACGCGCTGGCCGAGCTGCACGCCACGAACAACTTCCCGGAGTTTACCGGCAAGCTCTGCCCTGCGCCGTGCGAGGCGGCGTGCGTGCTGGGCATCAACCAGGACCCGGTGACTATCAAGCGCGTGGAGGAGACCATCATCCTGCGCGGCTGGGACGAGGGCTGGGTGAAGCCGGAGCCGCCGGAGCGCCGCACGGGCAAGAAGGTGGCGGTCGTGGGTTCCGGGCCGGCAGGGTTGGCTGCGGCGCAACAGTTGAACCGGGCGGGCCATACCGTCACCGTCTTTGAGCGCGACGACCGGATCGGCGGCCTGCTGCGCTACGGCATCCCCGACTTCAAGATGGAGAAGTGGGTGCTGGATCGCCGCCTGGCGCAGATGGAGGCGGAAGGCGTGATCTTCCGTCCCTGCGTCAACGTCGGCGTGGACATCCGGGCGGCGGAGCTGCGGGAGCAGTTTGATGCGGTGGTGCTGGCGGGCGGCTCGACGGTGGCGCGCGACCTGCCGGTTCCAGGACGGGAATTGGACGGTATCCACTTCGCGATGGAGTTCCTGCCGCAGCAGAACCGCAGGGTGGCCGGCCTCTGGCCGGAGGGCAAGCCCCAGATCACGGCGGAGGGCAAGCGCGTGGTCATCCTGGGCGGCGGTGACACGGGCGCGGACTGCCTGGGAACGGTGATCCGGCAGGGGGCGGCAGAGGTCTACCAGTTCGAGATCATGCCCAAGCCGCCGTCGGAGCGCGACGAGACAATGCCCTGGCCCCTGTACCCCATGATCCTGCGGACATCTTCGGCGCATGAGGAGGGCGGCATCCGCGACTGGAGCATCAGCACGAAAGCCTTCTCTGGCGAGAACGGCAAAGTCAAAAAGCTGCATGGCGTGCGTGTCGAGTTTACCCGACCGGACGAGAACGGTCGCCGCAAGATGGTCGAAGTGCCCGGCAGCGAGTTTGAAATGGAGGTGGACCTGGTGCTGCTGGCGCTGGGCTTCCTGCACCCGCAGCAGGAGGGACTGCTAAATGATCTGGGCGTGGAGTTCGATCCGCGCGGCAACGTCAAGACCGATAAGAACTATGCGACGAGCGTGCCCGGCGTATTTGCCTGCGGCGATATGCGGCGTGGGCAGTCGCTCATCGTGTGGGCTATCGCGGAGGGACGGGAAGCGGCGCGCGGTGTGGACACCTATCTGATGGGCGAGTCCGCGCTGCCGCTGGCGGGCGCAAAACGGCTGTAGAGGCCGGAGTCCTGCGGAATTTTGAGCTGGGCATTTTCCATGCCCGGCTCTTTTCATTATCGCTGCCCAATGGGTTTGGGCAGCGCACGGCTGCGCTCACGGTGCGCGGTAAGCAGCGAGGCGCCGATGGAGAGGGCGAGAATTCCGGCGATCACCGGCAGGGAGACCTCAATGGGGATGTGGAGGCCCCAGGCGGAGGCGAGCATCTTGACGCCGACGAAGACCAGGATGGCGGATAGCCCCACCGAAAGATAGCGAAACAGACCCATGATGCCGGCCAGCAAGAAGTAGAGCGAGCGCAGGCCGAGAATGGCGAAGATGTTGGATGTGAAGACGATGAACGGGTCGCGGGTGACGGCGAAGACGGCAGGAATGCTATCAAGCGCAAAGAGCAGGTCGGTCGACTCAACAAGCGTGAGCACGAGCAGCAGCGGCGTGGAGTAGCGCACGCCGTCAATCTGCGTGAAGAACTTCTGGCCGTCGTAGCGTTCGGTGAAGGGCAGCGCGCGCTGCAGCCAGCGGATGAGCGGGTTTTTGCTGATATCGGCCCTCTCGTTGCGTCGGAGAAATAGCTTAATTCCGGTGAGGATCAGGAAGGCGCCGAACACATAGATGATCCAGGCAAACTGTCGAAAGAGCGCCGCGCCCGCCGCAATCATGATACCGCGCATGACGACGGCGCTGAACACGCCCCAGGAGAGGACGCGGTGTTGGTACCTGGCGGGAACCTGGAAATAGGTGAAGATGACGGCAAAGAGAAAGACGTTATCTACCGAAAGGGAAAGCTCGATGACGTAGCCGGTGAGAAATTGCAGGCCCGCCGTGTGTCCCCGGAAGAGGAAGACTCCCCCGGCAAAGGCCATCGCTAGCCCCGCCCAGAGGGCGCTCCAGAGCCCCGCCTCGCGCAGGGTGACGGTATGCGCCTGGCGGTGGAGCACGCCCAGATCCAGAGCGAGGAAAAACAGAATGGTTACGGCAAAAGCTATCCAGAGAATCGTATGGGTCAATTACGCTCTCCCTTGTGTTGAACGACAAATATCCTTCCTGGTCGGCGACAATTAGATTTCCCGTTGCCTCTTTTTCAGGATGGTGCGATTTCTGCTGCTTGCTGCTGGCTTTGCGCCTGCTCCATACGGTAACTGGGCAGGT
>Ga0209810_1001263_pt1 | contig 40147 bp, 37 predicted proteins | sample Coa_R1_7_FD_187159 | JGI IMG/M metagenome (GOLD analysis project Ga0209810, IMG submission 187159) | Surface soil microbial communities from Centralia Pennsylvania, which are recovering from an underground coalmine fire - Coalmine... | ecosystem: Environmental > Terrestrial > Soil > Unclassified... | reverse complement strand
CTCCAAACGCTTCAAACGCTCGTCAATATCAAACAATCCCGGCTCACCCCGCATCGAATCACCCTCAAATCCTCCGCGGCCAGTGAATCACGTCCCCGCGCGGCACGCGAGGTTTTTAGAGGCGTCCAGGTGGTCGATAAGCTGGGCCGGCTGCTCGCCCTTCGCCTCGCGCACTGCTTCGAGAATACGGGCCTTGCTGACGCGGCCGAGATAGTTTTCAACCGTCGGCCGCCAGCCCGCTTCCACCATGTCGAGCCTAACCGCGTGCGCAAGCCGGTCGGCCTGGGCCAGGCGGCGCTGGACAGCATGAACCGAAATGCCCTGGCCATAGCGGTCGCCCTTCTCGTAGATCGCATTGATGCCGAAGGAGACGCAATGCGCAAGCAATGCGGCGCGGCTCGGATCGTCCAAAGCGGCGAGCCAGTCCCAGAGTCCGGCCTCGTCCTTTGGCAAATCGGCTTTCCAGGCCTCGTGCCGTTCGGTAACCGCCTTGGCCGGCGGGCTGTCATTCAGGTCAGCAGGCTGAATCGAGAAGAACACCTGCCTGATCGACGCTTCGAGGCAACTGCCGGACGCTGCGTGCTGGAAGGTGTCAAGGCAGAGTTTATGTAGCAGCGCCATCATCGCGACATGCGGGTTGTTCGCCACAGCATCCCGGAGCGCCAGCGTCCGGTAGGCCGTAAGCTCGCTTACCAGCCGGTCCGGGAGCGGCTTGATTGTATCGCCCTCGTCCTCCTCAGATTCGGCCTGGCCGCCGATCGTGATGACCGCGCGCTGAGTATCGGGTGCGGACGGATCGCTGCGGCCGGCCGCATCGCCGTCGCTGCCGGGCTTGATGTCCACAGTGGCTGGCGGCTCATCCTCCGGACGGACGTAGCCGCGATCGACGGAGAGGCTGCCCGCGCAATCGATGCTGACGAACACCCCGGCACGGGCGATTTCGGCAGGATCGTAGCTCACCGGCCGATCCTCGAAGGCAGCGAGGGCCGTCTCGATTTCGCCGAGACGCGCATCCATCTCGCCGGGTAGCTCGCTCGCGTTTTCGTATTCGGCCTCGAGCCCGGCGTATTCCGACTTGAGCGTTTCGAAGGTTGCCTGCTCGTCGGCGGTGAGTTCTATCGGGGTGCCTTCGAGCCTCCGTAGATGATGGGTGTGGCCGAACGGGAAATCGATGCTCACCTCGATCCACTTCCAGCCTTCAGCGGCGATCTTCTCCGCTTCGGCCTTCAGCTTCTCGGCGACCAGGCTGTCGAGCAGAGCTGCATTCTCGAGCCAGCCGCCATCGTCTTGCTGAAAGAGATCGCGCATGACGATGCCGCCCGCCTGTTCATAGGCCTCGAGGCCGACGAACAGAGCGCGCTTGTCCGATGCGCGCACGGTGCGCTCCGTCAACATGCGGCGGATCTGATACGGCTCCTGGCTGTAGGAGCGCTGAAGCGCCTCCCAGACCTGCTCCTGACGGGCGTGATCGTTCGTCACCGTGAACGCCATGAGCTGTTCGAGTGACATGCCGTCCTCGGCATACACGTCGAGCAGCTTCTGGGACACGGCGGCAAGGCGCAGGCGCTGCTTCACGACGTTGACGCCGACGAAGAAGGCGGCTGCGATGTCCTCCTCGGACTGGCCCTTCTCGCGCAAGGCCCGGAAGGCACGGAACTGGTCGAGCGGATGCAGCGGCACGCGCTGGATATTCTCGGCAAGCGAGTCGTCCTCGGCGAGGATGTCGGTCGACGGATCGCGGACCACGCAAGGCACGGGCGCGGTCTTGGCAAGCCGTTTCTGCTTGATTAGCAGCTGCAGGGCTTTGAAGCGCCGTCCGCCGGCCGGCACTTCGAACATACCGGCCTCGGCGCCGTCAGCATCGAGCAGCGGCCGGACGTTCAGGCTCTGAAGCAGGCAGCCGCGGCGGGCAATGTCTGAGGCGAGGTCCTCGATCGAGACGCCGGCCTTCACGCGCCGGACGTTCGCCTGCGAGAGAATGAGCTTGTTGAAGGGAATGTCGCGCGAGGACGAAAGTGTGATCTTCTCAACGGCAGTAGCCATCGGGATTATCTCCGCAACGGGCGCCGAAAGACCCTCTCTCGGCTTTCAACCCGTCACGAGACTGGCGCAGCCCTCTTCCTCGCTTCCGGACCGCAGAGCCGGAAAGCCGCAGAAACGAGACTGCGCTTGCACGGATTGGCGGAGAGCCCTCGTCGAAGCGGCTTGGCATTACGCCTCCATCGCTTCGTGAACATCGTCACTGGCGGCTGCGGGGACGGGACCGTCATCCTCCTGCACGAAGCCGAGCAGCCACTCGGCCGCCCTGCTGGCCTGCGATGCCGCGCGGACAATGGCGCGGTTGTCTTCGCGCAGCACCTCGGCCCAAGAGCCGATGTAGTCGGCGTGCCGGACGGTCGGCACGATGGAGAGCGCGGCGCAGCAGAAGGCCGCCGAAATCTCCGCCACCAGCTCCTCGAATGCGTATTTCTTGGAGCCAAAGGAGCCGGAGAGATCGCGGTTCAGACGATGCGGCGCCCCGCTCGCATGCGAGCATTCGTGAAGCGCGGTCCGATGCCAGTTGATTGGCTCGAAGAAAGCTTGGGGCGGCGGGACTTGCACATAGTCCTGCGCGGGCGTGTAGAAGGCGCGGCTGCCGCCGATGCGAAAGTCGATACCCGTCGCCTTTATCAGTGCGTCGACCTTGGGGTCGATCAGCCCGGGGTCCGCCGATGGTGCGGCGACCGTCAAGTCCTCAGGCAGGCCTTCGCATTGGGCGATGTTGAAGACGGTGAAGCGCTTCAGGAACGGGATCGCCTGCGCTTCCTCGCCGGTCTCGTCCGCCCGCTTCTTCTCGTCGTCGGGAATGAAGCGGTCGGCATAGACGACGGTGGTGCCATGCTCGCCCTTGCGGACGTTGCCGCCGAGCGACAGCGCCTGGCGAAAGGTGATCCAGCCGTGGACGGGGAAACCGTGTTCGATCACAGAGCCCCAGAGGATCAGCACATTGATGCCGGAATAGAGCCGGCCAGTTGCGGCGTTCTTTGGCATGGCGGGCGCCGCCTTCGCTGCCGCAGTCCCCCAGGGCTGGACCCAAGGCACGCGGCCGGCCTCCAGCTCGCCGATGATCTTGTTCGTGATTTCGTCGTAGAGGCTCGTCAGGCCGGAGCCGGAACGGACGCGAGCGGCGTGTCTGGACATCGCGGGTCTCCGCTACGGGCGCCGCGAGCCTCTCTCGCGACTTCCAACCCGTCACGGAAGACTCGTCCGCACTCTCACTCTCGGGGCGTTTCGGGGCGTCCCCGCAGAAAGGGGTTGGCCCGAGCCTTCTCAATGGCTTTTGACCACATGATCTTGATGCCTTAGAAATGGCCATTTCCGCGCTCGGCAGGGAAAACGAAATCGCTGCATCCTGCCTCTCGATGCTCTTCAGAAGCGCCACGGCCGCTGCGCCGAGAGGACGAATGGATTTTCCGGGTCTTGCTGTCTTCGAGTTCTCGGAAGCCTTCCTCAAGGCTCACCTCGGCCCAGGTCAGGCCGGCAATCTCGTCGCGCCGACAGCCGGTAAGGGCCCATAGGCGCGCAATGTTCAGCGCCTTTGGATTGACACCCTCTTGCTCGAGTTCATCCTGACATCCGCTCACCGACAGAAAGTAACAATTGGTGATCGGCCCTGGATCGATAACTTTCCAAACCATCGGGAATTTTTCTGTCAATCCTTTTTGCACGCTACGAACGCCGATTGCGCTATGCCGATCCGCTCAGCCTTTTCTTGTTTTGGTGGAGTCTCATGTTGCGAACATGCGCCGAGTCACCGAACGGGAAATCCCCAGATTATCCTTGCAGCGTAAGCCCGATCGGGCGATTCTACGCCTTGCACGCGCACTGGCGCGGCAAGCCGCAAGGGAAGATCATGAGTGCGAAAGAGCCCGAGCGCCCTGTGCAGAGGAAGCGCGCCGCGATTTACGCCAGGTTCTCGACGGATCTTCAAAATGAACGCTCGATTGAAGATCAGTTTACATTGTGTCGAGGCTACGCTGCGCGTGAGGAGTTGGAGGTCGTCGAAACGTACCACGACCGAGCCCGCTCCGGCGGGTCGATCATGGGACGAGACGGGCTGCTGCGCCTGCTCGATCGGGCGCGCGAAGCAAAATTTGAAGTCGTTATCGTCGAAGCGCTCGACCGCTTGTCGCGCGACATGGAAGACCTCGCGGGCATCCACAAGCGTCTCTCGTTTCTCGGCATCGAAATCCGCGCCGTCCACGAGGGAGTAGTCAATACCGTCCTTGTCGGTTTGCGCGGACTCGTGGGACAGCTTTATCGTGAAGACAATGCGCAAAAAGTGCGCCGCGGGCAGGCGGGGCGCGTCGGACAAGGGCTGAACGCCGGCGGCCGGACATATGGCTATGTGCCTCTCGCAGGCGAGGCAGGCAAGCGCGTCGTCGTGGAGGACGAAGCCAATATCGTACGTCGCATTTTCGAAGAATATGTCGCGGGCCGGACCCCGCGTGACATTGCTCGAGATCTGAATCGCGAACGCGTGCCGCCTCCTCGCGGAAGGGCCTGGAACGCCTCGAGCATCAACGGCAACGCGCAACGCGGCACGGGCATCTTGCAAAATGAGCTTTATGCCGGACGGCTCGTTTGGAACAAGGTTCGCATGGTCAAAGACCCCGATACGGGGAGACGTGTCTCTCGTCCAAACGACCGGAGTGCATGGCAAGTCAGCGATGTTTCGGAACTCGCCATAATTTCGCGCGAAGTTTTCGACGCCGCGCAAGCACGAAAAAAAGCACGCTCCGTCACTCATCCCAGTCAGCAACGGCGACCTCGACACATGCTATCGGGTCTGCTGCGTTGCGGCGCTTGCGGCGCGGGGATGTCCACCAACGGCAAGGATAGATCCGGGCGCATCCGCATCCGCTGCTCCGCGGCCACAGAAAGCGGCACATGTGTCGACGCAAAGACCTTCTACCTCGAGACCGTGGAGAGCGCGGTCTTGTCCGGCTTGAGGTCGGAGATGCGCCACCCCGATGTCATCGCCGAGTACGTGAAAACTTACCATGAGGAACGCAAACGTTTAGCCATGGACGCGGCAAAGCAAAGGTCCCGCCGGGAGCGCCGCATTACCGAAATAAGCCGCGAGATCGATCGGCTTGTCGATGGAATCGCAAAGGGCCTTGGCGATCCATACATCCTTGGCGACCGAATGAAGGTTTTGGTTCGCGAGCGTTCAGAGTTGACAGCCGAAATCGAGGTCGCACCCGCCGCAGAAAACGTCGTCGCGCTTCACCCCACCGCTCTCGCTCGCTACGAACAGCAGCTCGCCCGTCTTCAGGACGCCTTGGGGAAGGGCGTCCGGGAAGGCGACTCCGAAGCCGCCGGCGCCATACGCGACCTTGTCGAAACGGTTACGGTTTATCGCGATCCCTCGCGGCCTGGCGGCGTAGAGGTCGAGGTCGAGGGGCGCCTGACTGCGCTCTTCGGCGAGGCGGCCTTTCCAAACGGCGTCAAAGGAGTGTGGGGAAAGATGGTAGCGGAGGAGGGACTCGAACCCCCGACACAAGGATTATGATTCCTCTGCTCTGACCAGCTGAGCTACTCCGCCGCTGAGCAGGCGATATGGCAGGGGGTCAATTTGCTGTCAAGCAGGCCCCGGCGGCGGAGGCGCAGGGTCTCCGGGGCGGGCGGCGGGCTTTGCCTGTTTCTGCTCGGCAAAGGCGCGGGCCGCTTCGACAAACTCGCTCGGCATCATGATGACCGTCATCGTGTTTTGCTCAGCGCCGACCTCGGTGATCATCTGCATCCGGCGCAACTCGAGCCCGGCTGGGCTTTGCATGATCGCCTCGGCCGCTTCGCGCAAGAGCGCTGCCGCCTCGAGCTCCGCTTGGGCCTTGATTTGCCGCGCACGCTTCTCCCGCATGGCTTCCGCCTCTTGAGCAATCGCGCGCTGCATCGATTCGGGAATTTCTACATTTTTCATTTGCACGCGCTCGACTTTCACCCCCCAAGGCCAGGTGACTTGGTCGATGGAAGCCTGCAGCGCTTGGGAAATGACCTCCTGCTCTTTGAGAACATCATCGAGGGTATGCTGGCCGATCACGTTACGAAGTGCCGTCACGGCAACCTGAACAACCGAATCGCCGACATCGACCACCTCGATGACTGAGCGCTTGGGATCGACGATCCGGCGCCAGATCACCGTATTGATTTTGATCGGGACGTTATCGCGCGTGATGGCCTCTTGCTGCTCGACCGCCGTGGTCATCGTCCGGACGTCAATGAGCGACTGCCATTCAATCAAAGGAATAATAAGATAAAGGCCGGGTCCGGACGTGCGGGCATATTTTCCGAGCCGGAAGATCACCGCCCGTTCATACTGATTGGCAATCCGCAGCCCGGCTAGGATAATCGCTGCGGCCAAAGCGATGATGATGAAAGCGGCACTCATGGAGGCTCATTAAGGCTTAAGGGCGAAGGCCTGCAAGGGTGAGCCTCGAAGATGGCGGGCCATTGCGCCTTATGGCTCCTTGCGCCACCAAGTATCGAGGGTGGCGCCGCCAGAGGCGGGCCCATAGGCCGGCAAGCGTTGGGGATGGGCGAGCTTCGAAGACGAAGCGATCCATTGCTCGGACGAGTGAAAGAGCGGGACCACATAGAAGCCTGAAAGCAGCACCCGGTCCAAGGCCCGCACGGCCGCGACGAAATCCTCGCGCGTCTTCGCGGCAAGCAGGGCCTCGATCATGGCATCGACGGCGGGCGACTTTACCCCGGCAAGATTGAAGGAGGCCTCTTGGTCCGCGGCCGCCGAGCCCCAGCGCGAGCGCTGCTCGTTGCCGGGCGAGGCGGAGGCTATCCAGCTGCCAATCATCATGTCGAAATCGAACTTTTGCCGCCGCCTCTGATATTGGACCTCGTCCACCAACCGCACCCTGGCCGAAACACCGATCCGGGCGAGCGAATCGGCGTAATTGAGCGCAAGCCGCTCTTGGGCGCGATCTTTGACCATGATCTCGAAGGCAAGCGGCTCGCCATCCTTTTCCAGTTGGCTGCCGTCGAGCGCGTAGCCCGCCTCATGCAGGAGCGCGAGAGCGTGCTTGGGCTGCACCCGGTCGGACCCGAGCCCGCCGGTCTCGGGCGGCGCCCAGCGGCCTTCGAGAATGTCCTCGCGAACGGCGCCCGGAAACGGCGCAAGGAGCGCACGCTCGGCAGGGCTTGCCGGGCGGCCTGTCGAAGCAAGCTCGGAATCATCGAAAAAGCTTCTGGTCCGCTTATAAAGGCCCTCGAAGAGATTGGCGTTGACCCAATCGAAATCGAACAAAAGCCCGAGCGCCTCGCGGACGCGGATATCGGTAAAAAGAGGCCTGCGCAGATTGAAGACGAAGCCCTCAAGTCCCTTCGGGCCGCCTGAGGGCAGGGCGTTGCGGACGATGCGATGATCATGCACGGCCGGGAAATCATACCCATGCGCCCAGCGGGCGGGATTTGTCTCTTCGCGAAAGTCGAGGAGCCCCGCGCGGAAAGCCTCGAAGAGACTGTTGGCATCGCGAAAATACTCGATGTCGATGTCGTCAAAATTGAAAAGGCCCCGCCGCACCGGGAGGCCCTTGGCCCAATAGTTTTGGTCGCGGTGCAGGAGAATGCGCTCGCCGGGCTTCACCTGCACGATTTTATAAGGTCCGGACCCGGTGGGGATCTCGAGACTCGCCTCGTCGAACCTCGCGGGATCGGTCTTATGCCGGGGTAAGACCGGCATAAGCGCAAGCGTGAGCGGCAGTTCGCGATCGTGAGCTCCCGTCAAATCGAACCGGATCGTATGTTCATCCGGGGTCTCCAGGGATTTGACCAGGGAATAGGCCGCCCGCTGCTGCGGGCGGCCCTTGGCCTTGAGCAAATCAAAGGTGAAGCGGACATCGGCCGCAGTGACCGGCACCCCATCCGAGAAGTGCGCGCGGGGATCGAGCCGGAAGACGACATAGCTGCGGTCCGCATCCGTCTCGACCGTCTGGGCGATCAAACCGTAAAGCGTGAAGGGCTCGTCGAGCGAGCGCGCCATCAGAGTTTCGAAGACATTCGTATTGAGCCCTTGCGCGGTCGACCCGGCCTTGAGGTTGAACGGATTGAGGCTATCGAAGGTGCCGAGAAATCCAATCGTAAGACGGCCGCCCTTCAGTGCTGCCGGATCGGCGTAGGGGAGGTGGTCAAGGGGGCTCCTCAGTGCGGGCTCGCCGTGCATGGCGATGGCGGGCATCGGGCCCGCCATCGGCCGGGGCTCGGGCATGCCCGCAACTGGGCCGAAAAGCAGAATCAGCGCGCTCATGCCCGCGGCAATGGCCAGCGCGGGAATGGGCGGTACCCACGGTCTCATGCGAAGCTCTTAGACGATTCGCCGCAGTTCTATTCCCCTTGGAACGCGGCGCAAACGTGATTTTGAAGCGGCTTCCCTTGGCTTGCAAAATGATTTATGAGTATTGGCGCGTCGTTTTGGCCGGCAAGCCAGGGACGCGCCGTGCTGGGGGGAGTGGCAGCCCAGGCGGACGGCCAGGGTGAAGTGGGCACCGTTATCCGGCCCTATCTTGACTTTTCTGGCAAAAAGCTCGACGTAAGACAGCGACCGCGAATGCGCGGCGCCAATATTGGGAACACACCGGGAGAGGAGCATGACCGATCACGCAATTGCTATCGCAAATAGCATTCTTCTTGGGACCTTAGTTATTTTGGTCTTGCTGGTGAAGGCTTGGACCTGAGGCGTCCGGGATTCAGAGTGGCGCGGCTATAGAAGCCGCGCCACCTTCCGCGCGGGGGATGCGACTGGAAGCCTTTAGCCGCGGCCGCTAGCGCTCCCCAGGTAAATTCTCTGCCGTTCTGCGCTCCGCTAGAGCTGGCTCGTTTTGTCCCCCAGTACTCTCCTGGGAAGGGCTAAGCGCGTCTGCGTAGGCGGTTTTGCTGTTCCATACCCAAGAGCCCAAACCGGCACGATAAATCTCCTGCCCTGCTTCGAAGATGAATCTACACTCATAGATGAATCTGCACTGATATAATGCGTACCGCGCGAGCAGGGCGCGTGACAGGTGCGGCGAGCGGCTGGGATTCATCTTCAGCTATTCGAAGCCCGCAGCGGAGTCCGAAGATACGGAAAGGATTGCCGGTATGCATGCAATAGTCTTGCTGCTGCGCCCCTAGCGCCGGCCGCGTTTGCTCCTTTCCGTTTACTTCCTGCCTGCAATTCCTGCTCAAACCGGCTTGAAGACAACTCCTGAAGACACCCTTAAGTGAGGAATTTATGCCCTTCTCGTTGCGATTTCTCGGTACGGCGGCTTCTCTTAGCGTGCTCCTTTTTGCCAGTCCGGCCGCCTTTGGCCAGGCAAAAAAGCCCGCTCAGCCGGCCCCGGCGCCAGCCCAGCAGCCTGCACCCGCCCAGCCTGCTCAGCAGCCCTCTGGGGCTCCAGCCGCGCCGCCGCAACAAGCTCAGGGTCCGGTCAAGCTTGATCTCGTCCCGACCCAAAACGACTGGACGAAGGTCTGCGGTCACGATCAGGCCGCGAACAAAGATATCTGCTACACCACCCGCGACTTCAGCGCCGAGGCCGGAAAGCCGCCGGTTTTGGCGCTCGCAGTCTACGATATCAAAGGCGACGATACTCGCATTTTGCGCCTGCTCGTGCCAGTTGGCTTGATGCTCCGGCCGGGATTCCGGTTCTCAATCGATAAAGGCCAGGCTCACGATGGCGCCTTCGAGATTTGTTTCCCCAATGGGTGCTTCGCCGAGGCGAAGATTAATGGCGCGGCCGTCGATCAGATGAAGAAAGCGTCGACATTGAGTGTCGCCGTTAAGAACCAGGTCAACAACGAGGTGACTTTCGTCGTGCCTCTCGCTGGTTTTGGCAAGTCTTTCGACGGGCCGCCGATCGATCCAAAAGTCCTCGAAGAACAACAGAAGAAGCTGCAGGAGGAGCTGCAAAAGCGCGCCGAGGAGGAGAGAAAGCGCCTCGAGGCAGGCAAGGGCGAGCAGGCGAAGCCTGCCGAAGGGACATCGGGGACCTCTGCACCCGCCCCGGCGCCAAAATAGGCAAAAGAGGAAAGCGGGCAGGATCTGCCGGCCTGATGCGCTCGCTGCTCATACAGTGCCGCCATTGTTACAGTGCCGCCATTGTCCAAAGGCTATGGGCATCTGGGAATTGCACAAGCGAGGCGAGCTCCCTCAGCCGGTATTGCTTCTGGGCAGGAAAAGCGCCCCCAGGGCCTTGCGGCGCCGGACAGAGCGGATCAAGGCCCGCGTTGCGTACACGCGTTTCGCTGAAATGATCTGGTTTTCGATGCATTCCCTGCGCCTCCTCCGCCCTCGAGTGGAAAAATGAGTTCCCCATTGTTGCCGACCTATGCCCGGAGCGATCTCGCATTCGAGCGTGGCGAAGGCGCCTGGCTCATATCAACCAAGGGCGAGCGTTTCCTTGATTTTGGAGCCGGGATCGCCGTCACTTCGCTTGGCCACAGGCATCCTCACTTGTTCAAGGCCTTAAGCGACCAAGCAGCAAAGATTTGGCACACCTCTAATCTGTTCGAGATCCCGCAGGCGAGGCGGCTTGCGCAAAGGCTGGTCGATGCGAGCTTTGCCGATTATGTTTTTTTCACAAATTCCGGCGCCGAAGCCGTTGAGGGCGCGATTAAGACCGCGCGCAAGTACCACGCGCACCGCGGCGAGCCTCAAAAATACCGCACCATCACTTTTTCCGGGGCTTTTCACGGCCGGACCTTGGCGATGATCGCCGCCGGCGGAAACCCAAAATACCTTGAAGGATTCGGCCCGAAGGTGGACGGCTTTGATACGGTCCCGTTTGGCGATCCGGAAGCCGCGAGAGCAGCAATCGGACCGCAGACGGCGGCCATTTTGGTCGAGCCGATCCAAGGCGAGGGAGGCATCAGGGTGCCGCCGCCCGGTTTCCTGCGCGCTTTACGCGAGCTTTGCGACACGCACGGCCTCCTCTTGATTTTCGATGAAGTCCAAACCGGAATTGGGCGGACCGGCAAGCTTTTTGCCTATGAGTTCTTCGGCGTTGCACCGGACCTCATGGCACTTGCGAAGGGGCTCGGCGGGGGGTTTCCCATTGGCGCTTTTCTTGCCACCCGGGAAGCGGCGCGCGGCATGACCCTCGGCACGCACGGGACGACGTTCGGAGGCAATCCTCTTGCCGCGAGCATCGGCAACGCCGTACTCGACGTCGTGCTGGCGCCGGGCTTTTTGGAGCGCGTTAGGATTATCGGCCAAAAGCTCAAGCAAGCTCTCGTGATGCTGAAGGAGCGGCATGGGGCCATTGTTGCAGATGTTCGCGGCGAGGGGCTGATGCAAGGCATTGCCTTGTGCATGCCGGTTGATGATTTCGCGGCCGCTGCAAGGCGCGAAGGGATTATTGTCATACCCGCGGCCGAAAATGTCGCCCGCCTTCTGCCGCCTTTGATCATTGGCGAAGAAGAGGTCGCCGAGGCGGCCGCGCGCCTGAGCTCTGCTTGCCAGGCGGCAGAAGCGCGCCTCAATCTTATTGCTTAATTTGGGCGGAATGGCCTCATGACGACAGCCAAACGGCAAGGCGAGCCGGCACCGCGGCATTTTCTCGATCTTTCGGACGTTGCGGCTGCGGAGTTGCGGCGCATTCTCGATGCTTCTGGCCGCATGAAAAAGAGCCGCAAGAAAGGGCAGAGGGCACAAGAGCAGCCGCTTTCAGGCAAGGTCCTCGCGATGGTTTTCGACAAACCGTCGACGCGCACACGCGTTTCGTTCGACCTTGCAATGCGCGAGCTCGGCGGCGAGACCATTATGCTGACCGGCCAAGAGATGCAGCTTGGCCGCGGCGAAACCATCGCGGATACCGCGCGTGTCTTATCGCGCTATGTTGATGCGATCGTTATTCGCATTCTCGATCACGCTGCGATGCTTGAGCTTGCCGCCCACGCCAGCGTGCCAGTAATAAACGGCTTGACCAAGCTCTCGCATCCTTGCCAAGCAATGGCCGACATTCTCACATTCGAGGAGCGAAAAGGACCGGTTAAAGGAAGAACCATTGCTTGGAGCGGCGATGCCAACAATGTGCTCGCAAGCTGGATTCATGCCGCGCAGCGGTTCGATTTTGATCTTCGCATCGCAAGCCCTCCCGGGCTTGAGCCGCGGCCAGCGCTGCTCGATTGGGCGAAAAGCTCGGGTGCGCGCGTGAAGCTCACACAGAACCCGTTTGAGGCAGCAAGGGGCGCGGATGCCGTCGTCTCGGACTGCTGGGTTTCCATGGGCGATGCCGACGAGGCGCTGCGCCGCAAGCTGCTTACACCTTACCAGGTCAATGCGAAGTTGATGGCGGCTGCCGCGAGCGGGGCAATCTTTATGCATTGCCTGCCGGCCCACCGCGGGGAGGAAGTCACAGACGAGGTCATCGATGGCCCGCAGTCGGCCGTTTTCGACGAAGCCGAGAACCGTCTTCACGTTCAAAAAGGGATTTTGGCATGGTGCCTCGGGGCCCTGACGCCGTGATTGCCGCAGATCCGTTCGCCGGGCCTGTGCGGGACGTGTCGGATGAGGTGACCGACGACGTGGTTATTCCTTTTGCCGTCGAGCCGCTCGATGTGCGGGGCCGGGTAGCGCGGCTTGGAAAATCGATCAGCCATATTCTCGCCAGCCACAATTATCCCTCAAAGGTCTCCCGGCTTGTGGCCGAATCGGCGGCCTTGGCTGTGCTGCTTGCATCCTCGCTGAAGATCGATGGCCGCTTTCAGCTGCTGGCCCGGGGCGACGGGCCGGTGGGGATGCTGATCGTTGATTTCGATGCCCCGGACCGGCTGCGCGCGCTGGCGCGCTTCGATGCCCAGCGGCTGCACTCAATGGGGCCCTCAGCGGACCTCATCGGCGCCGGGCATCTGGCTGTCACCATCGAGCAGGGGGATGACCTCGCCCGCTATCAGGGCATCGTTGCCATAGAAGGGGAGGGGTTAGAGCAGGCGGCGCAAAAATATTTCGATCAGTCGCTGCAAATTCCCACCCGCCTTAAGCTTGCGGCCGCAAAGCGGGCGAGCGAAACCGGCATAAGCTGGTGCGCAGGAGGCATTATGAGCCAGTATCTGCCGCACGCGAAGACCGGCGGCGTGAGCGCTCGCCCGCCTGCGACCCGGACGCGCGATGATGCATGGAGAGAAGCCGAGGCGCATATGGCAACCGTCGAGCCCGAGGATCTCGTCGATCCCTCTCTCTCGAGCGAACGCCTCCTCTACCACCTATTCCATGAGCCCGGCGTCAGAGTCTTTAAAGAGCAGCCTGTCCGCGCCGCCTGCCGCTGCTCCACGGGCCGGATCCGGGATATCTTGCGGCGATTTTCGGCCGATGAGCGCAAGGACATGACCGGCGATGACGGCATGATTGGCGTGACTTGCGAATTTTGCTCGGTGCACCGCGTCTTCGACCCAAAGGAGCTCGAGGGCTGAAGCTCCCGGCTTTACGCGCCAGCGCCGCGCCGGTTATGAGCAGCTATGTCGCACAACACCTTCGGCCATCTCCTTCGTGTAACGACCTTTGGCGAGAGCCACGGGCCTGCGATCGGCTGCGTGGTCGATGGCTGCCCGCCTCTCATCCCGCTCGAAGACTCTGAGATTCAGCATTATCTCGACAAGCGCCGCCCCGGCCAGAGCCGGTTTACCACCCAGCGCCAGGAGGCCGATCAAGTCAAAATCCTTTCCGGTGTTTTTTTCGACGAAGAGACCAAACGCCAGGTCACGACGGGAACTCCGGTTGCGCTTCTGATCGAGAATACCGGCCAGCGCTCAAAAGACTACGGCGCGATCAAGGATCTTTACCGGCCCGGCCATGCGGATTTCACCTATGATGCGAAGTACGGCATCCGGGATTACCGCGGCGGCGGGCGCTCATCGGCTCGCGAGACCGCGATGCGCGTTGCTGCAGGCGCGATTGCGCGCAAGATCATTCCTTGTGTGCAAATCCGTGGTGCGCTCATTCAGATGGGGCCGCATAAGATCGACCGCGCCAGCTGGGATTGGGACGAGGTCTCAAACAATCCATTCTTCTGCCCCGACGCAAAGGCTGCCGCCTTCTTCGAATCCTATCTCGAAAAGGTGCGCAAGTCCGGCTCTTCGATAGGCGCCGTCATCGAGATCGTTGCCGAGGGTGTCCCGCCGGGGTGGGGCGCACCCGTTTATGGCAAGCTCGATGCGGAGCTTGCGTCGGCGCTCATGTCGATCAATGCCGTCAAGGCTGTCGAGATCGGCGATGGTTTTGCCGCCGCCGCGCTCTCGGGCGAGGAAAACGCGGACGAGATTCGCCGCGGCGCGGATGGCAAGCCTGTCTTCCTTTCAAACCGCGCCGGGGGAATTCTGGGCGGCATCTCGACGGGCCAGCCGGTTGTCGCGCGTTTTGCCGTCAAACCAACGTCGTCGATCCTGCAGCCGCGCCGCACAATAGACCGCTCCGGCGCCGAAACCGAGATTGTCACCAAGGGCCGCCACGACCCCTGTGTCGGGATCCGCGCCGTCCCCGTCGGCGAGGCGATGGTCGCCTGCGTTCTTGCCGATCATTTCTTGCGGCATAGGGGGCAGGTTGGAGCGAGCGCGGTATGATCTCTTGTGCGTCGTGGCAATTCGAGGCTGCGGTCAAAGATTTGGAGCAATGAGCATGCGATCGATAGTGGCTCTCGGACTCGCCTGCTGCCTGACGGGCTTGGCCAAAACTGCGGTCTTCGCGGGACCCTCCCCGGAAGCTGCCATGCTTAGCCAGGAGATCGCCGCCAAGGTGCCGCCGGACTGGCAAATACACGTGACCTGGCGCGAGGTCCAATTGGTCGCCTTCGTCACTCCGCCATACCAGGAGGCGTTTGACCTCTGGTATGAACCCGCGAAGCTGCACGCCGCGATGCTGCGCTTGTGCCCGGAGCGAAATGATGTTCTTTGGGCACGGCTCGGACCGGATAAGCAGATTGCCATCCAGCCGACGGTTGGCGGGAAGTCCGGGGACACGATGCGCCTGGTGTGCGCCTGGCGTTAAAGGGCCAACATGCTAGCCGGGCGGGATTCCGCTCTCGAAACGCAACGGCAAGAGAAGGCGCTATGGACGCCGGGAGATCCACCTCGTCCGCCCGCGCCCGGGCGGAGCAGTTCTGCGAGACCTACGGCCTCGAGATCCCCGTCCTGCTTGCGCCGATGGCCGGGGCTTGCCCCGTGGAGCTGAGCGCGGCCGTCGCCAACGCCGGCGGCATGGGCGCGATGGGAGCCGTGCTCAGCCCGCCCGGCGAAATTGCCGAGTGGTGCGCTGCGTTCCGGCGCTTGAGCCAAGGGAGCTTCCAGCTCAACCTCTGGGTGCCGGACCCGCCGGCCGCGCGCGATGCCGAGGCGGAGGAAAATGTCCGCCGCTTTCTTACCAATTGGGGCCCTGAAGTTGGGCCTGATGCGGGCGAATTTCGCCCGCCCGGCTTTTCGGCCCAATGCGGCGCGTTGCTTGCGGCAAGGCCGCGCGCCGTCTCCTCGATCATGGGGCTCTATCCCCGAGAGTTCGTCCAAAGACTCAAAGAGCAGGGCATCGCCTGGTTTGCTACCGCCACGGCTTTGTCCGAGGCGCTGCGCGCGCAAGAGGCAGGGGCCGATGCCATTATTGCGCAGGGCTTCGAGGCGGGCGGCCACCGCGGTGCTTTCGACCAGGCCGCAGCCGAGCGGCAGTGCGCGGGGCTCTTTGCGCTCATTCCGCGCTTGGCCGATAACCTCTCTATCCCGGTGATCGCGGCTGGCGGCATCGGCGACGGGCGTGGCGTTGCCGCGGCGCTGACGCTCGGCGCCTCGGCCGCCGCGATTGGCACGGCCTTCCTGTGTTGTCCCGAGGCGCAGCTCAATCCGGCCTGGGCCAAGGCCCTCGGCGGGCTCGAGCCGGAGGATACAGTCTTGACCCGCGCCTTTACGGGCAGGCTTGGCCGGGCGGTAATCGGCGAGTATGTCCGGGCGGCTGCCGCGCCCGGCGCGCCGCCGCCTGCGCCTTATCCCGTTCAGCGCGGACTCACGCGGGCCATGCGGGAGGAGGCTGCACAGGCACAGGATATCGGCCGCATGCAGGCGTGGGCAGGGCAATCCGCGGCCATGGCCCGAAATGACCCTGCGGGGGTTTTGTTGCAGCGCATCTGGCGAGCGGCGGACGCTCTTCTCCCTTAAGAAAGCCGCAATGGGGAATTGCGGGGCACAGTGCCGGGCCATACCTAAGATTTCAGGAGTTGGCGAGGAGGAGTGCCCAGTGGCCCATTCTGTCAGGGAGGCGGCCGATGCCATTGCGCGCGGCGAAGTCGTCATCGTCACCGACGATGACGACCGCGAGAACGAAGGCGATCTTATTTGCGCCGCGTCCTTATGCTCGACAGAAAAGATGGCCTTCATTATCCGCAACTCTTGCGGCATTGTTTGCGCGCCCATTACGGCCGCCGACGCGCGCAGGCTCAATCTCCAGCCGATGGTCGCCGCGAACGAGGCCCCGCTCGGCACCGCCTTCACCGTATCCGTGGATGTCAAATACGGCCTGACCACGGGCATATCTGCCGAGCAGCGCGCAAACACGGTACGCGCCTTGGCGGACCGCGCCATGGGCTCGTCGGATTTTGTTCGCCCCGGCCACGTCTTTCCGCTCATTGCGCGCGAGGGCGGCGTGCTCATGCGCTCTGGCCACACCGAGGCTGCCGTCGATCTTTGCCTGCTCGCGGGCCTGCCGCCCGTTGGCGTCATCTGTGAGCTCACCAATGACGACGGCACGGTCATGGCCGGTGCGCAAATCGAGGCTTTCGCAAAGAAGCATGGATTGAAGCGAACCTCGGTTGCCGACCTTATCGCCTTTCGCCAGGCGCGAGAAAAGATCGTTGAACGGATGAGGACATTCGAGGTCATAGGCACGAGCGGTCCGCTGACCGCGCACGCCTATGTCACGCCTTTCGATTCCGTCCAGCATTATGCCTTCGTCTATGGCGATGTCGGCGATGGCCGGGATGTGCCTGCGAGGCTCCATCGCGTCGATGTGGTTGCCGATGTGATCGCGGGCGGCGAAAGCATTCACAAAACTTTGGCCGGCTTTAAGAAGGAAGGCCGTGGCGTGCTCATCTTCCTGCGCGAGGGGACGGCTGGCGTCCCCGCCGAAGCGCCCGGTGCCGAGCGGGAATCCGAGTCAAGACGCAGCCGGGAATGGCGCGAAATTGGACTCGGCGCCCAGATCCTGCGCGACCTCGGGATTAGCTCGATCCGCCTGCGGACAGGAAGGCCGATGACCTATGTCGGCCTCTCCGGCTTCGGGATAGAAATTGCTTCTATGGAGGGATTGGAATAACAGGCAGCCAAAATAGTTAACGGGCTTGTTCAGCAAGGGTTCATTCTGGGCTGTTAAACCCGAAACTGGGAAAAAGAACCTGCCAAGCAGGGAAGCCAAGAGAGCTACGAAAAATATCCGGCAGTGAGACCTGCTCCGCAACCAGCAGGCCCGCCGGAAAGAGCGGGGCTCGTCATAAAAGGGTCACTTTCAGGTACCGGATGAAAAGCTTTCCGTTCTTTAACTTGGCTGACCGCCTTGGAGGGATTTGCACTGAGCGCGTCAACCTGGGTTTAGGCCGCCTCCCGGGTTAGGAGGGGAGCGGCCGGCGGTGTCTCCCGGATCGGGCACCTCACCGCTGAAACGCAAACCGCGAGCACCCTGCGGCAGCCGATGACTTAAAGCAAATGCCCGAAGCCGCGCAGAAATAGCCGCAAGCCGGATGCCGATGCCGCTCTTAAATCATCGTTTCTCTTGGGAACTAGCCGCCTCGGCTCTTGCACAATCCGGGTCCGCGGAGGCGGGGGCCGGGCAGGGCATAGGTTCTGGTGCCTGGGCCCGAAAGAGCCTGAAGCTCGCCGTGCTGAGCCTTGTTGTTTTCTACGCGCTCGCACTCGCTTCATGGCTTGCCACGGGAACCGTCGTGCCATGGGACTCCAAGAACCATTTTTATGCAATGTTCCGCTTTCTCGGCGATAGCCTGCAGAACGGCGAGATCCCGCTTTGGAATCCCTATCATTTCGGCGGCCATCCGGCGGCAGCCGACCCGCAATCGCTGCTCTTTACGCCGACAATGATGGTCTTTGCGCTCATTGCGCCAAGAGCCTCGATGCAGGTCTTCGACGCAGTCATTCTTGCCCATCTTCTTGCCGGGGGCTTTTGCATTCTGGGCCTTTTCCGCCGCTGGCGCTGGCATCCCTCCGGAGCCGTCCTTGCCGCCATACTTTTCATGCTCGGCGGCGCGGCCTCTTCGCGGCTCCAGCACACGGGCATCATCATCTCCTATTCTTTTTTTCCCGCCGCGCTCTGGTCTCTCGATGTTATGCTCGAGCGGCGTTCGGCCTGCTCAGCGCTCGTGTTTGGCCTCTGCGCCTCTTTAATGGTGCTTGGGCGCGACCAGGTTGCCTTTCTTCTGTCTCTGACGCTCATCGCTTACCTGGTATTTGCCGCCGCTCAGTCCGGGAGCGCGCTTGCTTTTTTACGCCAGCGCGCAGGCGTGGTGGCGCGGGCCGCTCTGATAATTATTGCGGTGATGGGCGTCCCTATTCTCCTGACCATGCAGTTTATCGCGGAGTCAAACCGGCCCGGCTTTCCGTTTGGAGTTGCTGCCGCGGGCTCCCTTGCCCCGGTCAATCTCATCACTTTGTTCGTGCCGAATTTCTTCGGTTCTCTCGACCGGCTCTACGATTATTGGGGGCCGGACAACCAGACGATGCCTCTCGCGGACTACACGGACCGCGCCATCGATTACCTCTTCATCGGCACGATGCCCTCTTTGCTCGTCGCATGGCATGGTCTCGCTGCCGGGCGTCTCTTCGCAGGGCGCGCGCGGTTTTTCGTGGGGCTCTTCTTATTGGCCTTGCTTTACGCGCTCGGACGCTACACGCCATTCTTCGCTTTTGTGTTTGACTGGATTCCCGGCGTATCTCTCTACCGCAGACCGGCCGATGCGACCTTTGCCGTTAATGCCGCTCTTGCCTTTGGCTGCGGATATTTGCTGCATTCTTATGTGAACGAAGGGCTCCACCGCTCACTGGGCAGCCGGCCGCGTCCGCTCGCCTTGTTCCGCGCCGCGGCCGTCTGCGCGGCGCTCGCAGCCGTTGCCGCGGCCGCTCTTGCCTTTTCCTTCAGAGAAGGAAGGCTGTTCAGCTCGGCGGCTGGGCTTGGTGCGTGTGCTCTGCTTGCCGGCGCCGGCGCGGGACTCTTCACGATCTTCCGAGGCGGGCAAAGGCGGGCTCTCGCCGCAAGCTTGTTCGTTTTGGTGAGCGGCGCTGAGCTCCTTTGGCGCAATGCCGCATCTCCGCTCAACGCCGAGCCAGCGAGCCGCTACAGCGTTTACGCGGGCTTGCCACAGCCCGAAGCCGCAGGCATTGCGCTCCTGCGCAAGGAGATCGCGGCCGGGACGAATGACAATGTGCGGCCGCGGGTCGAGATCTTGGGCCTCAAGGGACCTTGGCAGAATGCCTCGATGGTTCTCAAGCTCGAAAACACGCTCGGCTACAATCCGCTTCGCATCGAGGATTATGAGCGCGCGGTTGGCACCGGGCAGGACGCAGAGGAGCTCGCCTACCGGCGCTACCCCGGCACGTTCCGTGGCTATAATAGCCGCCTCGCATCCCTCCTCGGGCTCGAATATTTGATTCTCGACCGGCCTCTCGACGCACTTCCGGCCGGCGTTCCGCGGCCGAAGGCGGAACTCATCTACACCGCCGGGTCCATGCACATTTATAGACTCGGCAAGATAGCGCCGCGAGCCTATCTTGCCTCAATCCTGAGGCCGGTCGACGGCGAGGATGTTCTCGATGAGCAGGCTATCCCGGGCTTTGATCCCTCACGCGAAGTGCTGATCGACGAAGCGAGCATGCCAAATGTCCGCCATGGCCCCTATGCTGCCCCAGCAAATCTAGCGGCCATTCAAACTGCTAGCCTTGGCCGCGTCGAAGGGCTCTTGGCGCGCGGCGCCGAACCGCGGGATGCACCCCGGCTCCAGCCGCACGTTGCGATCGTGCGATACACAAACAACTCGGTCGAGTTGGAAGTCGATGCTCCAAAACCTGCAATCGCTGTCCTGCATGATCTTTTTTATCCTGGCTGGGTAGCCTTTGTGGACGGGAGGGCCGAGCCCGTCCTTCGCGCTAATATTCTATTTCGTGGAGTGGAAGTCCCGGCGGGGCATCACCTTGTATCGTTCTGCTACCGCCCATTCTCGCTCAGCAATCTAGTAGCGGCGGCGCAGAGTGCGTTGCACCGGAGCAAGGAGTAGGATTTGGCTGCCGGCAGTAAGCCCGCGAAAGGCCAAAGCCCAGGCTTCGCAGCCGCCCTGTCTATGGTCCAGGCGGCGATTTTAGCGCTTGTTCTGATAGCCATCCCTTGGGCTGCGCAAGCGGCCGAAACCGGAACCCCGGCTGCGCCCGCGCTCCGGATGCCTCTCTCGCCTGGAGCGCCTCCGGCGGGCAAGACGCAAGGAGGGGTTCACCTCACCGCGCTTCTTTCAGCATCCAATGCCGAGCCCGTCCGCCAAGGGCTAGAGTGGCGGGTCTTCGAAGAGGCCCTCGGGCCGGACGGAAATCACAAACTCGTCGCTCAGTCTGCGAACGCTTCGCCGACCATTCCTTTGCCCGACGGGAATTTCGTCGTGCATGCAGCATTAGGCCTTGCGGGCGCGACGAAGCGCATCAGGATCAACGGCACGCTGCTGAGCGAAACCCTTATTCTCAACGCGGGAGCCCTGCGCATCAGCGCGAAACTCGGCGATGCTCCGGTCAGCCCGGGGAAGCTAGCAATCTCAATTTACGTGCCGCAAGGGATGAATCCCGAGGCAAAGCTGGTCCTTGCCAATGCCAAAGCCGGCGAGACGATCGGGCTTCCCGAGGGGACCTATCACATTGTGTCGACGCTGCTCGATTCCGCAAGCAACGGCACTGCCAGCCCGACGAATTCCGTCATCAGCACCGATTTGAGGGTTCTTGCCGGCAAGCTCACGGATGCGGCGCTGCGTCATCGCGCGTCAACAATGACTCTAAAGCTTGTGAATAGTCCGGGCGCAGAAGCCCTTACCAACACCTCCTTTACCATCCTCACGCCCGGCGGCGACGTCATCCGCGAGATGATCGGGGCCTTTCCGTCCGCCACGCTCGCCGAGGGCGAGTATATTGCGATCGCACGCCACCAAGGCAAAACTTATCAGACCTCATTCAAAGTCGTTTCGGGTCTCGACAGGGATGTCGAAGTGCTGGCCGAGGAGCAGCCAGCACCGGATATGCCGCAGGCGGACTAAGGGGAGCTTCCTAGCGCTGCCTGCGGTTTCGCATTTGCTCGTCGATCAGCATGTTCGCAATCGACATGCGCCGTTCTGCAAGAGGCCGGCGTGCGGCCTCGAATCGGTCGGGATGATTCTTTTTGGCGAAGTCGCGGCGGATTCGCTTAAGATCCACGATTGCTAGCCCCGGCTCCAATCCAAGCTCGTCGGCAATGGCCTCGTTTTCCGATTTGACCGGCAAGAGCGCGGGTTTGACCTCCGCCTCTGCAGAAGCTTGCGAAGTCCTCTGCGCTTCGGCAGCCTCTTCGGCGTAGGCTGCGGCGCGGCCCCAAGCCAAGCCGCCGATGAGACCGGCACCTGCGCCCGGCCAAGGAAAGGAAAGGGATCCCAATAGCCGCCGCACGGGATTCTTGCGCCGCCGCGGTGGCGCACCGGTTTCCTCAGCAGGCTCGGCGTTCTGGCTCTTAGGCCGTTCTTCGCCGTCCGGCCGCTTGCCGAAAGCGGCGAGAATTTCTTCGAAATCGTCAGCCTTTCGCCGCTTCATGTCCGGTACCGCAAGAAGCACCCGCTCAGCCCTTGATCCGGTCCCAGCATAGGCAGTGCGCATTGAATCGTTGTTAAAGCGATGAGGCCAATTGCATTCGATCCGTCCGCAATGGCTAAGCGCAGGACTTCACCGTTGATGACGAAAGCTTCATTTGAAGCCTTTCGCCGCTGTCGCTAATTTTCCCGCCACTCATGGTCATGCCCAAGGGGAGAATCCTCATGATGAGGCGTTTAACCGTCCCTGCCTGTGCTCTCGCCGCTGGCCTGGGCGCCAGTGCCGTTCTTGCAAGCTCCAGCGCCTATTCCCAGGCCCCGGAGCCCTCAGCGCCTTCCGCCGGAAAGCATGCTTTTTCTGCAGCCGACCGGGCCGCTTTTCTAGACGCGCGGATTGCCGCTCTCCACGCCGGGCTGAAGCTTTCTCCCGAGCAGGAAAAACTGTGGCCTTCCGTTGAGGCGGCAATCCGCAAGGCCGGACAAGATTCGATCGAGAGATTCCAAAAAATGAAAGAGGCGAAGGAAGCCGGAAGCCTAATCGACCGGCTGCGCAGGCGCGGTGAAAATCTCGCCGCGCGGGGCCAAGACTTGCAAACGATTGCGAACGCGGCCGCCCCGCTTTATGCCTCTTTGACGGAGGAGCAAAAGCACCGGCTCCCTGTCCTCATGCACGCCCTCAGGCCTGGCTTTCATCACCATTTTGCAATGATGGAAGGGCAACCCGAGCATTGGGGCCCGCAGCGCTCCGAGCCGGATGAAGAGGAAGGATCGCGGCCGCTAGAGAGCGATCACGCCGGGCAGCATGAGCATTGAGCCTCGCCGATTCGCAATCCATTTCCGGTAAATGGGATCTGCCGGAGCTTGCCCTCAAACGGCTTCCCGTTCAGGACCCGGACCTCTCGCTCTGGCTCGCGGGGCCAGCACCCGCAGCGCTTACCGGCAATCTTTGGGCGATCCTCGCGGCGAGCGAAAAGGAGCGGGCGAGCCGTTTTCATCGCCCGCAGGACCAGGCGCTGTTCGGCATGACCCGCGCGGCCTTGCGAATTCTGCTGAGCGCCTCGGCTGGCGTAGCTCCTGGCGAGCTCGCCTTCTCCGAAGGAGCATCCGGCAAACCGCGGCTCGCCGGCGGCGGGCCGCAATTCAATGTTTCCCATTCGGGATCTTTCGCGCTGATCGGAATTTCGCCAAGCCGGCCGGTCGGGGTCGATATCGAAGCGATCCGCCCGCGCGGCGATGAGCTTGATATCGCCCGGGCCTTCTTTTCGGTTGCCGAATGCCGCGCTCTTGAAGCCAGAAGCGCGGGCGGCCGGCTTTTGGCCTTTTATCAAATTTGGACCTGCAAGGAAGCGGTTCTCAAAGCCTGCGGGCGCGGCATCGGCGAGCATCTCAGCCAGTTTTCTGTCGAGGTTTCCTCAGGCAGGCTCGCCATCCGCCCGGAGCCCTGTTGCTCTCTTGCGATCGCCTCCTTTGCCATAGGACCAGCCGCAGTGCCCGAAGGGTATGCCGGGTGTTATGCGCTCGCATAAAGCGCGGCGCACACGATTTGTCGGCTTTCACTGGTTCGCCGCCGCACCTTGGATGAGCCGATAGGGCTGCGCTTCGCATTGCCCTCAGACCCATGAGCGGCTAAAACCCGCAGCCAGCTAAGCCGGATGGCAGGATGAGCAAAAAGCCGAGCCTCGCCCCTCATCAAGAAGCCCAGGCCCAGGCGCAACAGCAAGCGGCGATCTTGATGCAGGCCTTGCCGCATATGCTGCGCTACGACGATGCGATCGTCGTCGTCAAATATGGCGGCCATGCGATGGGGGACGACAAGGTCGCGCGCGATTTCGCCCGCGACATGGTCTTGCTCGAACAAGCAGGCGTCAACCCCGTCGTCGTGCACGGCGGCGGCCCGCAGATCGGAGCGATGCTTGAGAAGCTCGGCATTAAATCGGCCTTCTCTGGCGGGCTCAGGGTCACCGACCGGGCAACGATGGAGATTGTCGAGATGGTGCTCGCGGGCTCGATCAACAAGCAGATCGTTGGTTTTATCAACGCCGAGGGAGGGCGCGCGATCGGCCTTTGCGGCAAGGATGGCAATATGGTCCTGGCGAGCAAGTCGCCGCAGAGAAGCGAAGAGGTCGATCTAGGCTTTGTCGGGGAGCCCGCCAAGGTCGACAAGACCGTGCTCGAGCAAGTGCTTCATCGCGAGCTTATCCCCGTGCTTGCGCCAATTGCGCAAGGAGAGGACGGCGCAACTTATAACGTCAATGCCGATACATTTGCTGGCGCGGTCGCCGGGGCCTTGAAAGCAAAGCGGCTTTTGCTGCTCACCGACGTGCCCGGCGTGCTCGATCGCGATAAGAACTTAATTAAAGAATTGCGTGCAAAGGATATTCACGCCCTGATCGCCGATGGCACGATTACCGGCGGCATGATCCCAAAGGTCGAGACCTGCATTTATGCGCTTGAGGCGGGCGTCGAAGGCGCCGTCATTCTCGATGGGAAGATGCCGCATGCGGTGCTTATCGAGCTCTTGACGGATCACGGAGCTGGCACTTTGATCACGCGGTGAGGAGAATCGATTCTTTGCTGCATGACCCTTTTTCCGGCCAAGGGACGCTGACCGGCGAGGCTTGGGCGGAGCGCCGGGAGCATAATGGCTTGCCCGGCCAAGCGCTGCCCGCCAGAAAAGCTCTTGCACACATCGATACGTGGGTGTTCGATCTCGACAACACGCTCTATCCGGCCGATTGCGATCTTTGGCCGAAGATCGATCAGAGGATCACGCTTTACATCGGCCAAGTCTTTGGTCTCGACGGCATGTCCTCGCGCGCCTTGCAAAAGTATTATTACGAGCGCTATGGGACGACCTTGCGCGGCCTCATGGACGAGTATGCCTTGGGCCCGCACGATTTCATGCATTTCACGCACGACATCGACCGCTCATGCCTCATGCCTGACCCTGCTCTCGCGGGCGCGGTCACGGCCCTCCCTGGACGCAAGCTCATCCTGACCAACGGCTCGCGCGACCACGCCCTGCAGACCGCGAGTGCTCTTGGGCTTGACGCTTTGTTCGATGCCATTTTCGATATTGCCGATGCCGATTTCGTACCAAAGCCCGCGGCGCAGACCTATGAGCGCTTTCTTGACCGGCACGGCGTCGATCCAGCGCGGGCCGTCATGTTCGATGACCTTGCGCGCAATCTCATCGTCCCTCATGAAAAAGGGATGACGACCGTGCTCGTGAGTGCGAAAGTTGGTCCGAAGGCCGCTCGCGAGTCCTTCGAGCATCCCCCTGCCGAGGCCCCTTACATCGATTTCACGACGGACAATCTGGCTGAGTTTCTCGCAGGCTTCGCTCCAGCCGGGCCCATTGCGCGGGCGCCCTAGGCCTCATTGACTTTGGCGTGACTGGCTCGAATTTGCGTTGTTGCTCGTCAATATCCTCTGCTATGCCCGGAGCCCGGATGGAAAACCTTGAACGGATCATTAACGCGGCTTTCGAAGACCGCGCCAAAATCAACAGCGGCACCAAGGGCGGCGTGCGCGATGCGGTCGAGCAAGCCCTCGAGCTCCTCGATTCCGGCAGACTTCGCGTCGCCGAGAAGATCGAGGGCGCGCCGGGCCCTGGCTCTTGGCGAGTCAATGAATGGCTAAAGAAGGCCGTTCTGTTGTCGTTTCGCCTCAACGACATGATGCTGATCGATGGCGGGCCGGGCGGAGCCAGCTGGTGGGACAAAGTGCCATCGAAATTTGCCGGCTGGGGTGCAGAAGAGCACCGGGCGGCAGCCTTCCGCTCCGTCCCCAATTGCGTGGTGCGCCGCTCCGCCTATGTCGCGCCGGGCGTCGTCTTGATGCCCTCATTCGTTAATCTGGGCGCCTATGTCGATGGCGGCACGATGGTCGACACTTGGGTGACGGTCGGATCCTGCGCGCAGATTGGCAAGAACGTGCATCTTTCGGGCGGGGTTGGCATCGGCGGCGTGCTTGAGCCCCTGCAGGCAAGGCCGACTATCATCGAAGACGGCTGCTTCATCGGCGCTCGCTCGGAAATCGTCGAAGGCGTCATCGTCGGCGAAGGCTCCGTGGTATCGATGGGAACTTTCATCTCCGCCTCAACCAAAATCATCGACCGGGCGACAGGTGCGGTTCACACAGGTTATGTGCCGCCCTATTCGGTCGTCGTTTCGGGCAATTTGCCGGGCAAGCCGTTGCCGAACGGGGAGCCCGGGCCTTCACTTTACTGCGCGGTGATTGTGAAAACAGTCGATGCCAGAACGCGCGCCAAGACCTCGATCAACGAACTTTTGAGGGACTAATGCCGGGCGCTCTCCTGAAGCGCGCGGCGCGCTTCGGGTTTCGAACCGATCAAGGGCTCATCGATGCGAAGACATGGCGGCAAGGATCGGTGCTCCTTGCCGTGCCGCTCGCGGTGCTTACCTTCATTTGGCTGCTTTGGGCGCCCTTTGTCCGGCCGCTCGCCGAAGCAGGCCCCCCCTCTTATCCGGAGGCGCTTGCAGCTTACGGCTTCCTTTTGATCTACGGCTTTGCCGTTCTCTTTGGCGCCATCGCCCATTACAATCTCAGCGTAAAGCGCTGGCGTGATCGCGGCTGGACTTTTCCAGAGGCAACGGCGGCTCTCCTGCCTTTGTCCGCGCTCTTCAGCGGTGCTGCGCATTTGGTGCAGCCGCGCGTCGCTGATGTCATGCCCTACTGGCACGTTCTCCTTATGGATTTAGCACTCGCTGCCGTCATCGCTTGGAATGCGGTTGAACTTGGCTGGCTCGGCGGGCGTTCGAAATAGGCTATCACCGGATCGCCCCTGGCTTGTGGCAAAGCTGGTTGGCATGCAGGCTAGCAGGCCGAGGCAATGGAGGCAGTGCAGACGGGGCTCGCGCCATGACGACGAATCACATTGCTGCTCTAGACCATACAATTCAAACGACAAATCTTTGGCTTAAGAAGCTCGAGGAAGAGCACCATTTGGGCACGCGCCATCATGCCTATAGCGCCTTGCGCGCCGTCCTCCATACGTTGCGCGACCGGTTGACGCCCGAGCAGGCGGTGCACCTTGGCGCCCAGCTTCCGATCCTGGTGCGCGGAATCTACTACGAGGGCTGGCATATGGGGGCAAAAGCGGGCAGCCTGCGGCACGTCGACGAATTCTTGGCGCGGGTCGCACACGAGCTTCCGCCGCAATTTCCGCGCGACGCGCTCGGCGTTGCGAAGGCCGTTTTTGATCTCTTATGGAAAGAGCTTGATCCTGGAGAGATAGCCAAAATCACCGCCTCGCTTCCGCAACCGCTGCGTGCGTTATGGCCCCAGGCTGCGCAGTGATAAACCCTCTGCTCTGAGGCCCTCCCCATTTCTGCGGACGGACGGGCGGCTCAGCGGCCGTGGAGAATTACGATGCACTCAGGTCGCTAAAGGACTCCGCGCCGCGCTCGAACAGATGGCCGCACAGCCCTGCTAAGGTCTGCGGACGAGAAAACCGGGGCGTAATCAGCAGACTGGATGCGCCCCGGTCTCGTCATTTCTCTCGCGGGGTTTGGTAACCGCGGTCTTAACCCCCTTTGACTTCAATCTTCTTCTCGGCCTTTTGCGCCTGTTCCGACTTCGGCAGCTTGATCGTCAACAAGCCCTTGGAAAAAGAGGCTTCGATCTTGTCGGCATCGACCCCTTCCGGCACTTGGAAGGAGCGCATGAACGAACCATAACGGCGCTCGGAAAAATAATAGTTCTTCTCGCGCTCCTCCTTCTCCTCCTTCTTCTCGCCCTTTATGGTGAGCGTCCTGTTCGCGAGCTTCACCTCGATGTCTTTCTCGTCGAGTCCCGGAAGTTCCGCGGTGATCTCGTATTCCTTGCCCTTCTCGGCGAAATCGACGGCGGGCGCGTGGCCAAATCCTGCCTCTCGCAGCGCCGGCCAATCGCGCTCAAAAGCGCGGCGGAAAGGCACATCCCATGTCCCTTGCCGGAAGCTGTCAAAGATGCGATCGATTTCGCGGCGAAGGGACTCAAAAGGCACCCATGGGGAAGGCGCTCTTGTTTCGTGTTTAACTGGCACTCTGCTTTCCTCGGCCATGGCGATCTCCTCTGAACATTGGAACTGGCGGCCACGCCGGAGTCTCATGCGCTCCGGCATGCCTCATCAGTGAGAAACTGCTGTGGCAATGCCCCGTTCCGGGAGAGCGAATTGCTGTTTTGCGGAAAAACCGGAGCCCCCGCGTGGCCCGTACTTCGATCCGCTCAGCCCAAACCGGAGCGCTAAAACATATATGCGGAGAACAGGATTTTTGAAGGGGCAATACTGCCATTGCGCTCCTTCGCGCCTGAGCCCGCGCCAGACTCGCCCCGGCACCGGCAAAGCCTCGTTCCCCTGCGGCCTAAAATGCTCTAAGAGAGGCGGGTTATTGCTCACAGCGTCACAACAATGAACGATCCGCCCCCCGACGCTCTTCCGGATCTCAGAGCCGAGATCGACCGTATAGACGCCGTTATGCACCGGCTCTTGATCGAGCGCGGGGAGATAATTCACCGCTTGATCGAGGCGAAGGCGCGTCAGGGCGGCGGTTCGGCTTTCCGGCCCGGCCGGGAGGCTGATATGATGCGCGGCCTCGTCTCCCGCCATCATGGGCTCCTGCCTCTTGACACGGTCGAGAGCGTTTGGCGCATCATCATCTCGACGTTCACCTTCATTCAGTCGAACTACAGCGTTCATGCGGATATCTCCGGCGGTGATGCGGCAATGCGCGATTCCTGCCGGTTTCACTTTGGCTTCACTGTTCCCTATGTTCCGCACAAAAGCGCTCCGGAGGTCGTCGGCGCCGTGGCGAACTCGGGAGGCGATCTCGGGATTGTGCGCGCCGGCAGGCACGCGAGCGCCTGGTGGCGTCCCTTGTCGCTGCCTGAGGCGCCGAAAATCATCGCGAGGCTGCCATTTGTCGAGCGCCCGGACCATCCGGCGGGAATGCCGGTTTTCGTGGTCTCGAAACCGCTCGCCGAGGCGGCGGCGCGGGACGTGATCCTCTATAGCGTATCAGTGCAGGCTTCTTCGCTAGAGCGTCGATCTTTGCTCAGCGCATCTGGCCTTGAGATTGTTGCCATGTGCGAGGAGGGAGCAAATTTGTTTCTGCTGATTGCGGCCGGGCATGAAACTGCCGACTTAGCCAATATCCTCAAGCGCGCGGGTGCGCTAAATCTGCGCATCGCCGAGATCGGCAGCCACGCCGCCCGTTTCGACGTGAGTCACACCCAAACCTTAGCCGCTCAGTGATTTTTGCGTGGAGCCGCCAGTATGACGAAACCGGCACCGGCGAGCACGAGGCCGCATCCGCGGGCCTCGATCTTCGAGATCGAGCCCTACGTCCCAGGTCAAAGCGAAGCCCCCGGCCAGGTCAAAGTTTTCAAACTCTCCGCCAATGAAACGCCGCTTGGGCCTTCGCCGCGGGCAAAACGAGCCGTGCAGAACTTCGCCCGTCATCTTCAGGATTACCCCGATGGCTCAGCAACAGCTCTGCGCGAGGCGATCGGTGCAAGACACAATCTTGATCCCGCGCGGATCGTCTGCGGCACGGGATCGGATGAGATTCTCCATCTTTTGGCTTCGGCCTATCTCGAGCCTGGCGAGGAGGGGATTTTTACCGAGCACGGATTTCTGGTTTACAGAATTGGCATCCTCGCCGCGGGCGGGATTCCGGTCGTTGCGGAAGAAACCAATCTCACCGCCAATATCGATCGCATTCTCGAGAAGGTAAGCCCGAAGACCAAGATTGTATTCCTCGCCAATCCGAACAATCCAACCGGCACCTATTTGCCCTCAAGTGATGTCAAATGGCTCGCCGCGAGCCTGCCTCGCCACGTCCTGCTCGTGCTCGATTCAGCCTATGCCGAATATGTCGTCCACGCCGACTATTCCGCCGGGGCTGAACTTGTCGACAATAGCGAAAACGTCGTTATGACGCGGACGTTTTCGAAGATTTACGGGCTCGCTGGGCTGAGACTCGGGTGGTGCTACGCGCCGGCTGGCATCGCCGATGTGCTTAATCGCGTCCGCGGCCCATTCAATACAAACGGCGCCGCCATGGCCGCGGGCATTGCGGCTCTCGAAGACACCGGACACCTTGCGAAGGCAATTGCCCATAATGCCACCTGGCTCCCTTGGCTTGCTCAGGAGATCGCGAGCCTCGGCATCGGGGTGACACCAAGCGCCGCCAATTTTTTGCTCCTGCACTTTAGCAGCGAGGCCGAGGCGGCCGATGCGGACCGTTATCTCTTGAGCCGCGGCTTGATCCTTCGCCCTGTGGGCGCCTATGGCCTGCCGCACTGCCTGAGGCTGACGGTCGGCACCGAGGAAGCCAACCATCACGTCGCCGCAGCGCTCAAGAGCTTCGTCGCTGCCGAGAGGTCCCCGCGTGCCTGACCGCCTCGGTCCTTCGCTGGAATCTCCTTTGTTCGAGCGCCTGTCACTCATCGGCATGGGCCTCATTGGCTCTTCGATTGCGCGTGCCGCGCGGCGCAAGAGGCTTGCCCGCGAGATCATCGCTGCGGACTCCTCGCCTGCCGTTTGCGAACGAGTTGCCGAACTTGGCCTTGCGGACCGGGTGCACGGCAGTGCGGCCGAGGGGGCGGCAGGCGCCGATTTCGTCATCCTTTGCACGCCGGTTGGTGCCATGGAGGGCGTTGCGCGGCAGATCGCTTCGCGCCTGGAGCCGGGCGCGATCATCTCTGACACCGGCTCGGTGAAGAGCGCGATCGTTAAGGCCGTCGCACTCCATCTTCCCCCAACGGCTCAATTTGTTCCTGCCCATCCGGTCGCCGGAACGGAGCAATCAGGGCCAGACGCAGGATTTTCGACACTCTTTCTCAACCGGTGGTGCATTTTGACCCCGAACGCGCGAACAGATCCAAAAGCTGTTGCGAAAGTTACCCAGTTCTGGGCAGGCGCGGGGGCGAATGTCGAATACATGGACCCCGCCCATCACGATCTTGTGCTCGCGATTACGAGCCATGTGCCGCATCTCATCGCTTACAACATCGTGGGAACGGCCGCCCATCTCGAGGAAGTGACTCAGTCCGAGGTCATCAAATTTTCGGCGGGAGGGTTCCGCGATTTCACCCGGATTGCAGCCTCTGATCCCACCATGTGGCGGGATATTTTCCTCAACAACAAAGAAGCCGTGCTCGAAATGCTCGGCCGGTTCAGTGAGGATTTGAGCGCGTTGCAGCGGATGATCCGCTATGGCGATGGCGAGGGGCTGCTCAATCTCTTCACGAAGACGCGGGCCATCCGGCGCGGCATCATCGAGCAAGGGCAGGAGACCGCCGCTCCGGATTTCGGCCGCGAGCGGCCGGGCGAGAATTAAGCGCACCCCGGCCGCGGTGCAATCCACGCTTAACGTTAATAAAGCGGCGGAATCTGGAGGTTCGTGCGAAATCCGCCGATGGCGACATTCCCGTCGGCGAAGGTCACGGGCAGCGAAACCCGGTCTGTCCCATGGCTCAGCACCCCAGCCATCACTTGGCCTGCCTTCAGCAAGCCTGGATCGAGTCCCATGTGGCTAAAGGCCTTCTCGAGCCCGCCAAAGCTCGCGTCGAGCTTGCCGTCGATCCGGCGGGCGCTATCGAGGCCGAGATTACCCTTTGCGTCGAAAATCATCGAGCCGCTCGTGAGCCATGCGGTGCCGATTTCGACCCGGCCATTGTCTGTCCGCCATTTCTCGATCGCTTCTTGCAGGGTTGCCGCTCCGCCCGGATTGACTTGCGAAACCGTGCCTTCGACGTGCATCCCGACCGGAAGATGCGTGTCTAAAAAGCGGTTAAGGGGAGGGACCGAGCCTTGGTTGAATGAAACCATAAAGTCATAAGCGCGGTCATGCCGGTCCGGTGAGAGGACGCAATAGCTATTGAAGTCGTCGAAGGATGCAGCCGACGTCTCTGGCGGCCCTCCCTTGGACGTAAGCCGCAGCTGAGCGCTGCTGATCGAGACCCGGTTGAACGCTTTTTCCAGGAGTTCGAACTCAACGATAAGCTGGCCCCATTGCGCGGTGAGATCGATCGTCCCATCGCTCGACTTCGCCGCCAACGGCGGATCAAGCTGGACAATCACATCGCCCGTGCTCAAGAGTGGCGAGGTGGCGTGGAGAGCGCGCACGCTCCCCGTCAGTTTCTTACCAAAGAGCTCGCCTTGAAAGAGCGGATTGGCGCAAGAAATTTCCATCGAGAACGGAAATCCGCCGATCTTCTCGCCGGGGCACGACCAGAGACGGCCAAGCTCGGACTCGCGCTGCATCCATCCTGCGAGCGCGCTTGCCGCCTGACGGGTCTTGAAGAACCAGAAACCAGACCAGCCGATGAGAAGCGCGGCCAGTACCGCAAGCGACGGATAAACCCACGAATAGGTCTGCTGCGGCTGTTTCGCCGCGGGGATTGTTGATTGCATTTCCCTCCTCCCAGAATACGGACCAGCCCTCTTGGTTCTTATTTTCCCAGCGGGATTGCACATAGCGGCTTGCGGCCATGGCCAGGATGAAGAAAGCTTCGTACCTTCATGCCTCAATGTTGACCCTTGCCGGCGGCGCGTGGTTTGCAGGATGAAACCCATTCCGTTCGCCAAAGCAACTGCCCATGCCCAGGATCCGCCGTTTACTCGCCGCCAACCGCTCCGAAATTACGATCCGCGTGTTCCGTGCCGCTGCCGAGCTAGGCATTGGCACAATCGCGATCTATGCGGAAGAGGATAAGCTTTCGCTCCACCGGTTCAAGGCGGATGAGGCCTATCAAGTCGGCCGGGGCCGGGGGCCCCTTGGGGCCTATCTTTCAATCGATGAGATAATCCAGGTCGCCCGCGACGCTAAGGCCGATGCCATCCATCCTGGCTATGGGTTTCTCGCCGAGAACCCGGAATTTGCCGAAGCGTGCGCAGAGGCGGGCATCATCTTCATTGGCCCCAGGCCGGACACGATGCGCGAGCTTGGCAATAAGATATCCGCTCGCAATCTTGCCGCCTCTTGCGGGGTGCCGGTCATGCCCGCAACTGCGCCCCTCCCCGATGATCCCGCGGAAATCAGACGCCTCGCCCATGAGATTGGCTATCCCGTGATGCTGAAAGCCTCGTGGGGCGGAGGCGGGCGCGGCATGCGGCCGGTGGAAAGCGAGGATATGCTCATCGATTCTGTCCGCACGGCCAAGCGCGAGGCAAGGAGCGCCTTCGGAAAAGACGAGGTCTATCTCGAAAAGCTCGTTCCCCGCGCACGTCATGTGGAAGTGCAAATCCTTGGAGACGCTTACGGCAATCTCGTTCACCTCTTCGAGCGCGATTGCTCGATCCAGCGCCGCAACCAAAAGGTGATTGAGCGCGCGCCCGCTCCTTATCTTGACGAAGCGGCGCGCCGCCAGCTTTGCGAAGCCGCGCTGATGATCGGCCGTGCGGCGCGCTACGAGAACGCGGGCACGGTGGAATTCCTGATGGATGCGGACAGCGGCAATTTCTATTTCATAGAAGTCAATCCGCGCATCCAGGTCGAGCACACAGTGAGCGAGGAGGTGACCGGCCTCGACATCGTCAAAGCCCAGATCAGAATTGCGGAAGGCAAGCGGATTGGCGATGCGCCCGGAACCGGAATCCCGCCGCAGGAAGAGATTGCACTTTCGGGCCATGCCTTGCAGTGCCGGATCACCACCGAGAACCCGGAAAATAATTTTATTCCGGATTATGGCCGTATCACCGCTTATCGCGGCGCAATGGGCTTCGGCATTAGGATCGATGGCGGCACGGCCTATTCGGGCGCGGTCGTCACGCGATACTATGATCCTTTGCTTGAAAAGATTACCGCCTGGGCTCCAACCCCGGACGAAACGATCAAGAGAATGAGCCGCGCTCTCCTCGAATACCGCATCCGCGGCGTCGCGACCAATCTCGCCTTTTTGCATAACATCATCAATCATCCGCGCTTTGTTTCTGCCGATTATACGACGCGCTTTATCGACGAGACTCCTTCGCTCTTCGACTTCAAGAAGCGCAAGGACCGTGCGACGAAGCTCCTCACGTGGATCGCCGACGTGACCGTAAACGGCCACCCAGAAGCGCGCGGCCGCGCGCGGCCCGATGCTTCGGCGCGCCAGCCGGCCGTGCCGCAATTCGCGGGCGTGCAGCCGCCGCCTGGCACCCGGCAGCTGCTGCAAAAGCTAGGAGCCCGCCGCTTTGCCGAATGGATGCGCGCCGAGCGGCGGCTTCTCATCACCGACACCACAATGCGGGATGCGCATCAGTCCCTGCTTGCGACACGCGTGCGCACGAAAGACATTGCCGCGGCGGCGGAGGCTTATGCCAAGGGGCTGCCGCAACTCTTATCGCTCGAATGCTGGGGCGGCGCCACCTTCGACGTTGCCATGCGCTTTCTTTCAGAGGACCCGTGGGAGCGGCTTTCTCTCGTGCGAGAGCGCGCACAAAATATTCTCACCCAAATGCTGCTGCGCGGCGCGAATGGCGTCGGCTATACCAACTACCCTGACAATGTCGTTAAATTTTTTGTACGAAGGGCGGCCATCGGTGTCGATCTCTTTCGCATTTTCGACTGCCTCAATTGGGTCGAGAACATGCGGGTCGCCATCGATGCCGTTTGCGAGTCAGGCAAGCTTGCGGAAGGAGCGATTTGCTACACAGGCGATATTCTCGATCCAGACCGGGCCAAATATTCTCTGAACTATTATGTTGGCGTCGCCAAAGAGCTCGAGCGCGCAGGCTGCCATATTCTCGGCATTAAGGATATGGCAGGCCTCTTGCGTCCCGCAGGCGCGCGGGTGCTGGTCAAAGCCATGCGCGAGGAATGCGGACTGCCGCTGCACTTGCACACCCACGACACCTCCGGCATCTCTGCGGCGGCCGTGCTTGCGGCGGCGGAAGCTGGCGTCGATGCCGCCGATGCAGCAATCGATTCCATGTCTTGCACGACATCGCAGCCTTGCCTCGGCTCGATCGCCGAAGCCTTGCGCCACAGCGAGCGCGATACCGGGCTCGACGCCTCGGCAATCCGCCAGCTGAGCTTTTACTGGGAAGCCGTGCGTGCGCAATATACCGCCTTTGAAAGCGATCTCAGAACCGGCACGAGCGAGGTTTATCTTCACGAAATGCCGGGCGGCCAGTTCACCAATTTGCGCGAGCAAGCACGCGCGCTCGGTCTCGAGAGACGCTGGCATGATGTTGCGCTGGCCTACCGCGCGGCGAATGACCTCTTTGGCGACATCATTAAGGTGACGCCATCGTCCAAAGTCGTTGGGGACATGGCGCTCATGATGGTGGCTCAGGATCTGACGCCCCAAGATGTCCTTGATCCCAAGCGCGAGATAGCGTTTCCGGCATCCGTCGTCGAGATGATGCGGGGCGACCTTGGCCAGCCGCCGGGAGGCTGGCCCGAGACCTTGCAGGCAAAGGTTCTGAAAGGAGAGGAGCCGATTACGGCACGTCCGGGCTCTCTCCTTGCTCCGGCGGATCTTGGCGCTGCGCGCGCCAGCGCAGAGAGAGCCTGCGGCAGGCAGATCGGCGACGACGAGCTCGCCTCTTATCTTATGTACCCCAAAGTGTTTACTGAGTTCGCTGCGACGGTGCGCCGCTATGGCCCGGTATCGGTGCTGCCCACGCCCGTTTTCTTCTATGGCATGCAGCCGGGAAGCGAGATCGCGGTTGAGATCGAGCCTGGCAAGACACTGATCATTGTTCTGATGACGATCGGCGAGACGGATGAGGAAGGACAGGTCAAGGTCTTTTTTGAATTGAATGGCCAGCCGAGGATCATCTGGGTCCGCGACCGCACCGCGGCTGTGAAGACGGCGCCGCGGCGCAAGGCGCAGGAGGGAGATCCGGCCCATATTGCAGCGCCGATGCCGGGGTCTGTCTCGACAATTGCCGTCAGAGTCGGTCAAGACGTCAAAGCGGGCGACGTCATTGCGACGCTCGAGGCCATGAAGATGGAAACCGCGCTCCATGCGCCCCGCGACGGAAAGGTCGCCGATATTCTCGTGGCGCCCGGCCACCACGTTGACGCGAGGGACTTGCTGATGCGGATCGAGTAGGGTGCGGGGAATTCGCTGCGAGGAGCAAAACGGCGACATAATCCACAATACGCTTGAAGTACTGGATTGTTTCGCTCGCAAAGACGGCCAGTCCAGATGTCCTATCTTGCGGCGCTGGTATGACTCGCCCTGGTTTATGCGCCTTCTTGATGCTACTGCGCAGCAGCAGCAGAATCCTCCACAACAAATCGCAAGGAGTTTAAAACGACACGCAGGACGCCTCATCGATTCGCAGAACCGATTCCTGGCGGAATGAATTTTTGTAGTTCGTGCGGATTGCTTCGATTGCCCGGTTGCTCTTTTGGCTAAACCTGTAAAGCAGGATCAAAATCTTGGAGGGCTCCCTGACAATGATCCCCGAGCTGCCCCTGAAGCGGCCTTCACCGTTCAGCACAGTGAACCCTTTTGGAAATCTTGGCGCGATCTCGTTATTTATGAAGCGCTGGAACTCTTGTTCTGTGATTTCGGGCCCGCCGGGGCGTGCCAGGCCAAAGAGCAGATCGGTCCTCGAAAAGTTTTGGCCGTGCAGCCGGTAACGGCAATTTTGGGCCTCGCTTAAGTATGATTTCGGCTGCGGGCGGATCGCCTCATGAGCGAAAGCGCAGCCAGGCACAAGGCCAGCGACGGCGGCAATCATCAAAATCCAATGTACATCGTTGCGCTGGAAGTTCACATGCAGTTCCCTTCAAAAAGCCGCGCCCTACGCTACTGGCGCAGTTGGCTTAGCGCACTGCGCCAGGCAAAGCGGGTGGACGCCGGCATTGCCAAAGAGTAAAAAAATAGAGTTAAACTGTTCGAGTGCAAGCTATTGGCGCGCCTGTCCAGCTGATGAGGATAAGCATCCTCTTTCCTTCAACACGACCAGAGTGCTGTGATGACGATCAAGGTAGGTGATCAAATCCCAAACGCCTCATTCACGGTTATGGCCGCGGATGGCCCGAAGACGAGGTCCACGGATGAGATTTTCGGCGGTAAAAAAGTAGTGCTTGTCGGCGTCGCAGGCGCGTTCACGCCCGTGTGCGGCAGGCAGCATATTCCCGGTTTCATCGACAAGGCGGATACTTTCAGGGCAAAAGGAATTGACACGATCGCCGTCACCTCCGTCAATGATGCATTCGTCATGGATGCTTGGGCGAAAAGCATGGGGGCCGGTAACAAGATTACATGCCTTGCCGATGGCAATGGCGATTTTGCGAAAGCGCTTGGACTTTCTGTCGACCTCAGCGGGCTTGGTCTCGGCACGCGCTCGCAGCGCTACGCGATGCTCGTCGAGAACGGCGTGGTCCGGAAGATCAATCTCGAAAAATCGCCGGGAGAGCTGAGCGTCTCGAGCGCCGAGGCTTTCTTGAATGAGCTCTAGCATGGTGCTCGGCTAAGGCGGAGTATGGCGCTCCGGAACACCCCGTGCGTATCCGCGCCGCAGCCAGGTCATCGACGTGAACGCGCCGAGCCAAGAGCCCGCTGCCGCGAAGAGCACGTAAACGGCGCTTTCTGTATAGCTGATGACCGCGAAAGCCGATAGCAAATACCAAATGGCGCTCCAATTTGCGGCCCAGATCCGGCGCCTGCCTGCCACAGCGGAATTAAAGAAAACATAGGCTGCGTCGGTCGCGGCCGTGGATGCAAGCACACCCAGTGCGATGAGAGGATTGATGGTGGGCATCATGGGAAGAATCCTTGGCCGCCGCTTTAAAACTGTGCATCCCGGCGGGCTGCATTTTTGCGCTATTTGAACGCCTCCATGCCCTTACGGGCAAGCGCATCGGCGCGTTCATTCATGACATTATCGGCATGGCCCTTCACCCAGTGCCATTCGACATTGTGCCGGGAGGCCGCCTCGTCGAGCCTTTGCCAAAGCCCGGCGTTCTTCACCGGCTTTCTGCCTGAGGTTCGCCAGCCGTTTCGCTTCCAGACCGCAATCCACGCGGTAATGCCCCCTTTGAGGTAATTCGAATCCGTGTGCAGGCGCACCTTGCAAGGCTTTTTCAGCGCCTCGAGAGCTTTGATCGCGGCGATCAGCTCCATGCGATTGTTGGTCGTCAATGGCTCACCGCCAAACAGCTCCTTCTCGCGCTCTCCGGATTTCAAGATTGCGCCCCATCCGCCAGGCCCGGGATTGCCGGAGCATGCGCCATCCGTCCAGATCGAGACTTCGCTGCTCATCGCAGCAGGCCGAGCTCCCGCGGGCTTTCCGCACGCTGGTGAAAACGTAATTTTCCCGCATATTCAAGCGGGTCTTTTGGGTGGACTAATGCATTTGCCGGGATGTTTAACCAATCTACGAGGCGTGTCAAAGCGAAGCGAAGCGCGGCGCCCCGGGCCAGGATTATGAAAGCCCCGGCTTCTTCGTCGCTCAATTTCCGCACGGCCTCATAGCCGGAAAAGAAAGCGAGCCCCTTGGTGATATTGAAGGATCCGTCTGGCTCGAAACACCAAGCGTTGACGCAGATCGCGACGTCATAAGCGAGCTGGTCGGTGCAGGCGAAATAGAAATCGATGAGGCCTGAAACCTCCTCGCCAACGAATAAAACATTGTCTGGGAACAAATCGGCATGGATAACGCCGCGCGGCAGATCCCGCGGCCAATGGTCCTTTAGATAGGCAAGCTCCTGCGCGAGCTCCGCGGCAAGGCCGGGGCGCACTTCATCGGCGCGCGCTTTCGACTCGCTAAAAAGGACCGGCCAGGCTTCAAGGCCCATTGTATTGGGCCTGGTGCCAGGAAACGTTGCGCCTGCGCGATGCAATTTGCCGAGAGCTTCGCCCGCCTCCGCGCAACAGCGCGCGCTCGGGCGCTTGTGCCAAACTCCATCGAGAAAGGTCACGATCGCCGCGGGCCGCCCGGCAAGCTTTCCAAGCGCATCGCCGCGCCGGTTGCGCACAGGTTGCGGGCAGTTCAGACCCTGTGCCGCAAGATGCTCCATCAGCGACAAAAAAAATGGGAGATCGCGCTCGTCGACTCGCTTTTCGTAAAGGGTGAGGATGAAGTAGCCTGCGTCCGTGTGAAGAAAATAATTCGAGTTCTCGACGCCTTCGGCAATACCCTTAAGGGTCAATAACCGGCCTAGATCGTATCCGGCTAGAAAGCCTGAGAGCTCTGCTTCGGTGACATCCGTGTAAACAGCCATAGCGCATTTGCTCGCCGGAACGTGCGCGGCCGCTGAGACCGCTGCGCGGCTAGGTGTTAACCGCCCGGCAGAAAGACGTCAAACTTTTCGCCATTTGGCTTGGGCCCGGCAAGCCCCGTCCTCCGTTTTTGGAGCTCAGGCCCGTGTCAAATTTTGCTTTTTCTGGCGGCACTCTGCCGATTTCTGCGTGACATTGCCGCGGACGTGAGCTAATTTGCAGCCGTAAGCCGTTCAAGGCCGAAGCCGTTGTAAAATTCGGCACAGCAGTCCAAGTCTTGGGAGGACGCTTGCTCCGTTGCTTTGGCGCCGCAGCGCACTTTGCCCTCTAACGAAGGGGAGCTCACGGGCAGGTTATGGACGCGACTCCAAGAGGCGGAGATAAATATCTCCGCCTCTTTTTTGTTCCGGCCGCAAGCACATTGCGCGAAGCCATCAAGGTTTGGAGCCGGCCGGCGGCGGCAATTCGACCTGCGGGGCGGTTTCGCCCGGTTGCGCGCCGGTTTGCGGAACCGATCTGGTGTCAGGAGTTGGCGCGGTCTCATCCTTGCCCGCGGCACCAGGCGTGAGGAGAGCGCGGGCATCTTGGCTCATTTCAAGGCATGTCAAGAGTTCGACGTAGCTGGGCAATGGAGCTGCGCCCTGCGCGACGCAGTCGTTGCGATCCTCGCGTTTGAACTGCGCCCATTTGCGTGCCAGTTGATCGCGCGCTTCCTTCTCATCGTTTACGCACCCGCGATAAGCGAGATCCCTGTCGCCGGCGGCGCGGGTTTTTGCTTCGCGGCAAACACGCGCAATATCGAATTGAGGGATCCCTTCCTGTTTGGCCGATGCTATGCCCGGCAGAAGAAGCAAGCCAGCAGCAACCACTGCCTCGCTCGCGCGCTGCGGACGCCATAGGCCTTTCGTTTGCGCCGCCTGAGCGCAGCTCAGGCTGATCAAAAGCCGGAAGAACATCTGCCTGCCAAGCTTGGTTATGATTGGCTCATTGCGGGGCTGCTCCCCCTATTCCTCGTAATGATCCGCCACAAGCCGGTCGAGCAGCCGGACGCCAAAACCGGACGCCCAGCTTTGATTGATCTCGTTTGCCGGCGAGCCCATTCCCGTTCCCGCGATGTCGATATGTGCCCAAGGCGTTGCATTTACGAATCGCTGCAGGAA
>Ga0209810_1001261_pt1 | contig 40197 bp, 39 predicted proteins | sample Coa_R1_7_FD_187159 | JGI IMG/M metagenome (GOLD analysis project Ga0209810, IMG submission 187159) | Surface soil microbial communities from Centralia Pennsylvania, which are recovering from an underground coalmine fire - Coalmine... | ecosystem: Environmental > Terrestrial > Soil > Unclassified... | reverse complement strand
TCATGGATTTCTGCGGCCGAATGTTCTCGAAAACACAAGACGGACCCTTCGGAAGCTCGGAGTCGATTTCCATCACTTCACCCCGAACTGGAAGGTGGTGCAGAAGTTGATGCTTCAGACCTTTTTGGAAAAGGGGGACTTTTGCTGGCATTGCCACACCGGAATCTTCGCCTATCCGATGTGGGTCGCCCTCCGGTATCAGGTTCCGCTGGTGATGTGGGGAGAGCCCTCCTCGGAATATACCGCCTATTACAGCTACGATCAGCCGGAGGAGGTCGACGAAAAGCGATTCAACCGCTACGTGAATCTCGGAGTCACCGCCCAAGATATGCTCATTCGGCTGGAAGGGGCGATTGATGAGCGGGATCTCAAACCGTTTACTTATCCTCCGCTGAAGGAGCTTCGGAAAATAAAATATCGCTCGGTCTGTCTTGGCTCTTACATTCCTTGGGACGTCAAGCGACAGGTGAAGATTATTCAGGAAGAGCTGGGGTGGAGTGAAGATCAGGTGGAGAATGTTCCCCCTGGTTATGGCTATGAAAAGATCGAATGCTATATGCAGGGGGTCCGCGATTACATCAAGTTCATCAAGCGGGGCTATACCCGTCCTTCACATCTCGCCTCGCTTGATATCCGGAATCACCGGATGAGTCGTGAAGAGGCCATCTCCTTAATTCAAAAATATGAAGGAAAGCGGCCACCGAGTCTCGATCTGTTCCTGGAATATGTCGGTCTGACGGAGGAGGAGTTCCTTCAGATCGCGCTCAGTCATGTCGTCTCTCCTTATGAGCATGATCCTTTGAAGATTCTTCCGGGAGAAAAGGTGCACGATTTTGAGCTCTGGTCGAGGCAGGGAGCGATGCCGAGGAAAGAGGCGGAAGTGCAGTTGGAGCGGTGGCGGCAAAGAACTAAAACCCGTGAGGCGTGAGGCGTGAGGAGTCAGGAGTCAGGAGAAAAAGTCTTTAACTCCGTTACCCCTTCACTCCTTACTCTTCACTTCTGACTTTACTTGAAGATTTTAAAGTGATCGGTCTCATTGACTACGGAATGGGGAATCTTCTCTCGGTTCGGCATGCGCTTGAGATGGTCGGGGCGGAGGTGGTGATCTGCCGTGAGGGGGAAGAGCTTACGGAGGTCGAGCGGATCGTCTTACCGGGGGTGGGGGCGTTTCGAGACTGTATGATGAATCTAAAAAAGAGAGGACTCATCGAAGCTCTGGAAGAGGCGGTGCTCCGTTTGGGAAAGCCGATTCTCGGGATCTGTCTCGGAATGCAGGCGATGGCGCGGCGGAGCTTCGAGGGGGGGGAGTATCGCGGGCTCGGTTGGCTGGAAGCCGATGTCGTCCGTCTCAATCCGCATCAGCCGGGCCTTCGGGTTCCGCAGATCGGCTGGAATGAGGTCCACTACCGGACGGAGAGTCCCTTTTTCAAAGCGCTCCCTCCGACGCCCGACTTCTACTTCGTTCATTCCTATTTTGTAAAGTGCGACGAGGATGCAATCGTGGAGGCGATCTGCGATTACGGCGGTCCGGTGACCGCCGCTGTTCGAAAAGGGAACATCTTCGCGACGCAGTTTCATCCGGAGAAGAGCCAGGATTACGGATTGAAAGTGCTCGAACATTTTCTGAGTTGGAAACCGTGAGAAGAGGATGTTGAAGCGCCGACTGATTCCGAAGCTTCAGATGAAGACGAGCCGCCGCGGTGGATCGGATCGAAAAGTTCTCGTCACCACGATTCAGTTTGAAAAGGTGTTGGAGATCGGCGATCCGGTTTCTCAGGCGAAGATCTATGAAGCGCAGGCGGCCGACGAGCTGATCTTTCTCGATCTGGATGCTTCGGCCGATCATCGAAAGCCGATGCTGGAGGTCGTCCGTCGGGCGGCCGAGGAGATCTTCATGCCGTTTACGGTGGGAGGCGGGGTGACATCGATCAATGATTTTAGAGATCTCCTTTCCAGCGGAGCGGATAAGGTCAGCATCAACACCGCCGCCGTGCAAACTCCCGATCTGATCAGCGAAGCCGCAAATATTTTCGGATCACAGTGTGTGGTGTTGAGCATCGATTATCGAACCGACTCGGAGAGAGAATCCCGTGTTTGGATCAAGGGGGGAAGAGTGAAAACAGATCTTGATCCGGTCGCGTGGGCGGTCGAAGGGGAGAAGCGGGGAGCGGGCGAGATTTTGCTGACTGCGATCGATCGGGACGGGATGCGCTGCGGACTCGATCTCGATCTGACCCGACAGGTAGCGGAGGCAGTTTCGATTCCGGTGATTGCGTCGGGCGGATGCGGCGCGGCGTCCCATTTTGTAGAGGGATTCCAAATGGGAAAGGCCGATGCGGTCGCGGCCGGCACCTATTTCTGTTTTAAAGATGAAAACCCGATGCAGACCCGCTCGCAGATCCGAAACGCCGGGATACCGATCCGGATGCATCGGTGAGGAGAGAGATGTTTTCGAATCCGAGAGGGTTAATAAACATGGCGGCGGTGTTTTACAGTCAGGACAAAAAGCGACTTCGATTGGGCTTGAAATTCGTAGACGATGCGATAATCGCCGACGCGCAGGGAGTACTCCCCATTATGATTGCCGACCAGAGGTTTTCCGGAAAGTGGATGATGGGCAAGCTGTTCTATTTTATGAAGGACGCGATGATAGAGCCGGAGGTCTGCCTGCAACAGAGCCAGCAAATCCTTTTCCGCCTCCCGCGAAAGTCGAACGGCACGGATCACCGGGAGGGAGCCTTTTTCTTCAGAATCGCGTCTGCTTTCTTTTTAAAAGCCTCTAAGGAAAGGGTCCGCTTCCGGCGGACCTGCCGTTTGGCCCGAGCGATCTCCTCGCGTTCCTCTTTGTTGGAGAGAATATCGAGCGTCTCGATCAATCCCTCATACTCTTCCACGCTTAGGAGGACCGCCTTTTCTACTCCGTTTTTGGTAATGGTGAAACGATCATATCCCTCTTCCGCCTCTTTCACGAGGTGCGAGAGGTGTTTCTTGGCTTCGGCCAGTGGATAGGTTTTGCGCATGGATACCTCCGTCAAGTTGGTCAGAATTATAGTCTAGAGGAGAGATTGTTGTCAAACCGTTTTGGGAAAAAAGCGCGGAGATCCGTGATGGGAAGCGGAGATCCGTGATGGGAAAAGGAGGCCATCAGATCGAAGCGACCCGTTTCCTGGAAGGAGAGCGAATCTATCTCCGTGAGGTGCGGCCCTCTGATGTGAACGAACATTACTATCGCTGGATGAATGATCCGGAGGTGACCCGGTTTCTGGAGAGCCGGTTTGCTCCGAACTCGGTCGAGAAGCTTCGAGAATATGTCGTCGGAAAGTTGGGCGACCGCGACAATATTTTTCTGGCGATCATTTTGAAAGAAAAGGATCGCCACATCGGAAATATCAAATTGGGTCCAATCCAGTGGATTCATCGTCAGGCCGATATCGGTCTCTTGATCGGTGAGAAAGAATGTTGGGGGAAAGGGTACGCGAGCGAGGCGATCCGGCTGATCTCCGACTATGCCTTTTACGTTTTAAATCTTCATAAGGTGACGGCCGGTTGTTACGGTTCCAACGAAGGCTCCGCGCGCGCGTTTCAGAAGGCCGGTTTCGCGGTGGAAGGAATTCGAAAAGAGCAATTTTACTCCAATGGATCGTATGTCGATGAAATTCTCTTGAGATTGATTCGACCCGACCGAAAGCGATCAATACCATGATTAAAATCTTGATCTTGACCGAAGGGCGCCGGGATACCGGCTTCGGACATATCACCCGGTGCACCTCGTTGTATCAGGCGTTCGAGGAGAAGGGGATCCCGGGCGAGCTTATTGTGGAGGCGGACGAGAGTGTGGTCAGCCTTCTTCGCGGAAAAGAATATCGAATTCTCAATTGGCGGAGTGATCGATCGGCACTCTCTTCCCTTCTGGAAGATTCCAAAATCGTGGTGGTCGATTCCTATCTTGCCGAGAAGGGTATCTATGACATGGTCGCGAAGAAGGCGAAATACCCCGTCTACATTGACGATACCCAACGCCTCGACTATCCGGAGGGGGTTGTGGTCAATGGAAGCCTCTATGCGGAGGAGATGGACTACCCGCGGGGAGAAGGAAGAAACTATCTGTTGGGAAGCAAATACATTCTCCTTCGCCGGGAATTTTGGGACGTTCCGCATAAACCAACCCGAGAGGCGATCGGGCGCATCCTGATTACCTTCGGCGGAGATGATGCGCGGGAAATCACGCCGAAGGTGCTGAGCATGCTCATCGATGCTTTTCCGGATTGCAGAAAGCAGGTCATTATCGGAAAAGGATTTCGGGGAGTCGAAAAGATCGAACGAATGAAAGACAGCCGGACGGAGTTGGTTTATTTCCCAAATGCGGAGGGGATGAAGAAAGCGATGCTCGAATCCGACGTGGCCGTCTCTGCCGGCGGGCAAACGCTTTATGAGATGGCTCGGGTCGGGTTGCCGGGGGTATCGATTGCGGTGGCGGAAAATCAGATAAATAATGTAATGGGGTGGGAGCGGGCCGGCTTTATCGATTATGCCGGTTGGTGGGAGACGAGCACCTTTCTTGAAAGGGCTCTCGCCTCCATGATCCAACTTCGGGATAAAAGCGAAAGAGAGCGAAGAAGCCATATCGGGAGAAGGCTGGTCGACGGCGGTGGGAGTGGACGGGTTCGCGATTTTGTATTGGGGCTTTAGAGGCGCATGAAGAATTTGACAATCAAAATCGGCCCGATCGATCGGCTGGTCCTCTTCGGCGGAGGGCCGCTGATGGTCGCGTTTGCGAAGGAGGCGATCCGACGAGAGATCAAGACGACCCTCTTTGCTGTGACGCGGCATCTTGAAGAGCCGCTGGAAGGAGGAAGCGGTCCTACCTTGCGGCAGGTTTTAGAGCGAGAGAAGATTTCTTTCTTCCACTCGAACGATGTCAATCGTGCGCCGGAGCTTCGGTCGGCCGTTTCGAATGCGACGATCGGGATCGGGCTCGGCGAGGCATATACCTTTTCGAAGGAGACGATCGCCCTCTTCCATGGGAGGCTCTTCGATTTCATGACGATCCGGCTTCCGCAATACCGGGGCGGGGCGCATTTTACCTGGCAGATCCTGCGGAAGAATCGGATCGGCTGCTGGAACATTCAGGTGATTAATGAAGAGATGATCCCCGGCGTCTACGACTCCGGCGAGATCTTAAAGTCGAGAGAGTATCTCCTCCCGCCCTCGGCCAAGATTCCGAACGATTACTATGAGGCCGCGCATGCGGAAGGGCTCAAACTTTTCTGCGAGTTCTTGGACGAAATCGAGGCCGGGAAAGAATTTGGATTGGCAAAGCTCCAGGAAAACTTTAGTTCCTATTTTCCTAGGCTGCACACCCTGCGGCATGGATGGATCAACTGGTCGTGGAGGCGTGATGAGATCGAGACGATGATTGCCGCCTTCGACGACCCTTATCCGGGGGCGTCGACAGTTTTAAACGGCCGACGCGTCTTTTTGAAACAAGCCCAGTCCGATGATAGCGAAGGGGCGTTCCATCCCTTTATGTCGGGGCTGATTTATCGAATCGCCGACCGTTCGATCTTCGTCGCGACCTGCGACGGGACATTGGTGGTACGCAAGGTCTCGGACGAAAACGGAGCTGATCTCATTCCCAAACTGAAAGTCGGCCAACGGTTTTTTACCCCGATCAAGATATTGGAGGAGGCGATGCAATACAGCGCGGAGTATGACGCAACCGGTCTGGTCGAAGAGCAGGGTAGGCACACTTCATCTGACGGAGGAAGAAAATGAGCGCGATGTTTGATCTTCTCAAAAAAATCTATCCGCTTCGATTGGCCCCCGTTTCGGAAGATACCGACCGGGCCGCCGAGATCCTCCGCGGCGTCCTGCCGTTTCAGATCCACGAATACGCGTCGGGCCTGGAGCACAACGGCTGGACCGTTCCGCAAAAATGGAAAGCGGTCCGGGCCGAGATCAAGAAGAACGGAAAAATGATCTACGACGGGATGAAGCATCCGCTCGGAGTGATCGGTTACTCCACCTCTTTTACCGGAAAGATCTCGGTGGAAGAGCTCAAGAAGCATCTCTTCTATCATCCGGTCTTTCCGGAGGCGCTGGTCTATCACTGCGATTATTTCTACAAGCCGTGGCGGCGCGACTGGGGGATGTCGGTCCCGCATCAACTTTATAAAGAGCTTGATCGGGGTGAGTACGAGGTGATTTTGGAGACGGTCGCCGAACCGGGAACGATGAAGGTGCTCGATTATTTTTTGGAGGGAGAGACAAAGGAGACGATTCTCTTCAACGCGCATGATTGCCACGCGGGGCAGGCGAATGATGATGTCTCCGGGATCGTCGTGACCGTCGAAATTATGAAACGGCTGGACCAACGAAAGAAACGAAAGTATAGCTATCGGGCGATCATCGCGCCGGAGCATTTGGGAACCGTCTTTTATCTGGCGAATCTGCCGGAAGAGGTGGTGAAGAGCTTTCGAGGGGGGATGTTCCTCGAAATGCTCGGCCATCAAAACCGATTCGCCTTGCAGAAGTCATTCACCGGAGAGAGCCTCATCGACAAGGCGGCACAGGTTTATCTCCGGCGCAATTTCCCCGATACTCATGAGGCCGACTTCAGGAAAGTGGTCGGCAACGATGAGACGGTATGGGAAGCCCCCGGTTTCGAGATCCCCTTTCTCTCATTCTCACGTGCACATCCGATGTATCCGGAGTATCACTCGAGCCTCGACGACGAACGGATCATCTTCGACGAGAAGCTGGAGGAAGCGGTCGAAGCGGTCTTGGGGATGCTCGATATTCTAGAGACGAACACGACATTGAAGCGGCACTTCAAAGGGCTCGTCGCGTTGAGCAATCCGAAATATGATCTCTACATCTCGACCGCTGATCCGAGCATTCGTCCGACAGTGGCGGAGGATCAGAAAAAATGGAACTACCTGATGGATTGCCTCTGCCGCTATTTCGACGAAAAGACAACCCTGCTCGATATTGCAATCAAGCACGACATCGATTACGCCAAGCTTTATCAGTATGTCAAGAAGTATGAGGAGAAGGGGCTGGTTTCGTTTGTCGGTTAGCAGCGTGTTGAAAAGCTTTTGATCTGTCATCCCCGAATGTTTCATCGGGAATCCAATGAATTTAAGTCAAAGACCTCTGGATTCCCGCTTTCGCGGGAATGACGATCTCAATACAAGAGGAACAGTACGTGACTGATCAAGAAATTATTCGAAGGTTGCTCGACGGCGCTTCGTTGCGAACCTTCATGATTCCTGATGACGCGATGCCGTCCAACCGTCCCGAACATATTGAGACGTATGATCTGCCGCACATCCTCATCAACGGAGACGCTTTCTGGGGCAAGTCGGAGACCACCCATCTGTTTCACGCGCCGGGATCGGAGGGGACGGGGGAGGTCTCCTTCGGTTATACCAATATTGGCCCGGTTTTTTGCAGCTACAACCCCGTCACGCGGGGAGCAAGATTGATGAGCAAGAAACGGTATAAAAAGCATGAATGGGTCGTCAAAGATCAGTACACGCTCGTTTGGGATTCGGAGAAAGGGGATGCGACGGAAAAAATAAAGAGGGAAATAGAGTCGGCCTCCAAATTCAAAATCGCCATGCTCGATTCCGAAGAGATCTGGAATATCCATCCGGTCGATCTGCCGATGTATTACTCGAAGGAGGGGGTCTTCGAGCTCAAAACGGCCGCAGATCGGTATCCGACCTTCTTCCGATATCCAAGCCAGACCGGGGAGCTCCTTCAAAGATATCCTGATTTCTTCGATCATCGGCCCGAGGATAATGAAGCCGGATTCATTCGGTTAAGCGAGTGCCCACAGTTCTTTTCTTTTTACTCCGTCCGGTCCGATGGGCGCTATTATAATTTTTTCGATATTCCGAGGAAGACGACTCAGAGATATAAAAGGTTAAAAGTGTTCGCCGATGTCTCGAATCGATAAAGGTCCAAAGGAGATTCGTCTGAGACGAAACTTTGAATTGGACGGTTTTAGATTAACCAATTTTATTCATTTGGGCGATGAGAGCGAGCGGGTCCGAGGGTGGCGAAATCATGAGACGGTCAGAAAGTGGATGTATTCCGATCACCTGATCTCCAAAAAGGAGCACCTGCAATTTATAGAAGGGCTGAAAGAGGATCGCAAAAACTTTTTCTGGATGGTTGCGGATAAAGAGGGCGAGCTCGGAGTGATCTCACTGAATCGGGTCGACGTTAAAAATAAAAATGCCTATCTCGGAATTTACGTGAATCCAGATGACCGAAGATCCGGTGCGGGGGAGAGATTGATCCATTTATTGAAGCGATTGTGTTTTGAGATCGCAAAACTCCACTCCCTCCGATTGGAAGTGATCGACGGGAACGAACGTGCCCTCCGATTTTATCGAAAGATGGGATTCCGGATAGAAGGGCGATTGAAGGAATTTGTTTTTAAAGAAGGGCGCTGGAGGGATGTCATCTTGATGGCATTAATTGATCGAGAGGCAAGGACAAGATGACCTCTTGGAAGATTGGACCCAGACAGGTCGGAGAAGAGGCCCCCGTCTTTATCATCGCGGAGCTCTCCGCCAATCATCTACAGAAGTTTGATCTGGCGGTGGAAACGATCAAGGCGATCAAAGAAGCCGGCGCCGACGCCGTCAAACTGCAGACCTACACCCCAGACACCCTCACCCTCGATTCGGACAACGATTGCTTTCGGGTCAAACAGGGAACGCAATGGGACGGCAAGACCCTTTATCGACTGTATCAGGAGGCGTATACCCCCTGGGAGTGGCAGCCGAAGCTGATGAAGGTGGCCGAGGAGCTTGGGTTGATCTGCTTTTCTTCCCCTTTCGATAAAACGGCGGTCGACTTCCTGGAGGAGATGAAGGTCCCGGCCTATAAAATCGCCTCCTTTGAGATCACCGACCTTCCATTGATTGCGTATGTCGCCGCAAAAGGAAAGCCGGTCATTCTCTCCACCGGCATCGCGACCCTGTCCGAAATTGAAGAGGCGATGGACACCTGCCGGAGGGTGGGGAATGACCGGATCGCATTGTTAAAATGTACATCCGCTTATCCGGCGCCGATCGAAGAATCGAATCTCAAAACTATTCCCGATTTGCAGCAGCGATTTAAGACTCTTGTCGGGCTTTCCGATCACACGAAGGGGATTTTGGTCCCGATCGCCGCAGTGGCGCTGGGGGCAAAGATCATCGAGAAGCATTTTATTTTGGATCGAGCGCTCGGTGGGCCGGACGCATCGTTTTCTCTGGAACCGGACGAGTTCAAGGCGATGGTCCAGGGGGTGAGGGAGGCCGAAGCGGCGCTCGGTTCGGTCCGATATGAGCTTTCGGAGAAAACGAAGAAAAGCCGAGAATTTGCCCGATCGCTCTTTGTCGTAAAAGAGATTCGGGCGGGGGAGCTGTTTACCGAGGAGAATGTCCGGTCGATTCGACCGGGCTTCGGCCTTGCCCCGAAATATCTCGGAGAGGTACTTGGCAAAAAATCAAAGGTTCACATTCAAAGAGGAACGCCGCTGACCTGGGCGCTCGTCGAAGGAAAATCAGATGACCACTGAATCGTATACGGCGAATTATCGATCGGCCCTTTCCTATCTCAAACTGAATTTAAAGGATCCGGCCCGAGAGACGTTAAAGCGGGCCCTTGCGCAGGTGACTCAGGAAGAGATCCGGGAAGACAATCCGGTCTATTTGGGGATCATATCAACCCTTGCCTTTTTGTCGCTGGAACAGGCCGACTTCCAAGGAGCCTGTCGATATGTCGATCAAGGGCTTTCGGTCAAAAAAGATCATCTCGATCTTCTCTTTCTTAAGGCCCTTCTGCTGATGGACCAAAAACGCTATGACGAGATGCTGGAGGCGATTATTCATTATTTGTTGGCGAAGGGGAACGAGGATGAGGCCGTTTATGATTATCGATATGCGCATGAGGGGGCATTGAAAGAAATTTATGAAAATCTACTCCCCACCTCCTATCGGCTTGCGTTTCAGCAAAGCGAGATTAAGGAATTGGTCCGGAAATTATCACAGGCTGCAAAAAATGAGGGGCTGAAGAAGGCTTATGAAATTATGCTGAAGATGGATGATCGACGGAACCTGCAGGAGCATTGATGAAGAAGGTGGTGTTTCCCATCAGTGAAAGAGACTACGAAACAGTTCAAGGAAGGGTCACCCATTTAATTCAGTCTTTGTTGAAAACATTCCGCGTGGAGGTGATCACCAATTCGAAAACGGTTTACGACGATTTTGAAAAGAAGATCGTTTCGAATCCAAACATCACCCTCAAATATGTCGAGCCGAAGTTCCTTCCCCTTAATTTCGCTTATCGCGATAATCTTGCCAAGATTTTCATTCAATATACCGATAGTTTATTTCTTCCGAACACCGATTTTAAAATATGGAAGGGAGCCGCGTTTGATGATTTTTGGGGACATCTTTCCACGTGCGCGTTTCCGGAAATCCAGGTGATCGATGCCGATGTGCTGATGATCCCTTTGATGTCCCATGATGATGCTCCCTGGGAGGAGACCGATATCTTCTACACGACCCTTCTTTTTATGGCGAAGGAGGCCGGGGTAAAGGTGGTCGGCTATCAAATCTATCCCGTTTTTAGCGGTGTGAAGTTGATGCCGAAATTGATGGATGCGATCCTCGTCCGGAGGGAGTTTGAAAGGGATTTCCATGTCAAGATGGGGATCGCTCCTGACAAAATTCATCTGCTGACCGATCAGAAAGATGTCTACTCTCTCTCTACCATTGAAGATGTTTACAAGAACCATCTCTACAATGCCGAGATTGAACTCGGTCGAGAAGAGTTGGGGGTCGTCGTCTGCAATCACGGGAAGCTTCGGCCGCAAATTATTGAAATTTTCAAGGCGATCGAGGAATCGAAGGTGCCGACGGTCCTCTTTTTAATCAAGCGGGACTTCGTCATTCGCGAATTGCAGGAGGATGAGATCATCAAGGATCTCTTCTTCGATCCGATTCGAAAAATCGGGTGCCGATTTTATCTGGTGAACCAAGCGAGTCTGGTTCCGATCGTGATGCGGGCCGACGTGGTGATCGCTCCCTCCTATGTCGTGCCGCTGGAGTTTGCGGCGCACCATGACATCGGCGCCTGGGTCTATAATCCCTGTTATGACTCCCTTCCAGATGTAAACGGTGTAAAATTTATGAATCGATTCGAAGATCTGAAGGCGGCCTTGAAGAAGGCATATGAAGCAAAGCGGAACAAGGTGAGCGTCGCCGACGTCATCAATCGCCTCACGAGGAAACTGTATGAAGTTGAAAAATAAAAAAATCGCCTGTTTTCTCGCGCTCCCGCATCATACCCGGTTCTTTATTCCGCTCCGAGAGGAGATCAAACGAGAGGGGGGAGAAATCTCATTTATCGTCCCCTTATCGGACTATCCTTTTGAGCGGGATCTGATCAAGCGAAATCTTTCCTTCAAATATTTCACCGATTTTATGACGGAAGATGTGCGGAGGACGGTGCGAGAGACCCACATCGCACTCTCGGATCTCTGGAAAGACACCGTTTATCAGTGGGACGGCTTCCGCCGCTGGTCCTTGTTTAAGCAGGCTTGGTTCTTCGACTCTCTCGTGGAAGAGTACTTCTGCATGGAGAAATATATCGAGGTTGAAAAACCGGACATGTTCATCGCCCATCATGAATGCAACCGATGGGGACAGATCATCGGACACCTGGCGCGGAAGAAGGGGGTCCCATTCGTGACGTTTCAGGAAGGGGATTACTATAACGACTACATCGGATTTGTCGTCCATACCGAATACTCGAATGTCGATTTGCTTTGGGGAAAGAAGACGAAGGAGGTATTGAAAAAATATCATTGTTCGGACGATAAGATGTTTTTGATCGGGAATACTCATATCGACAGCGCCATTAAAACATATGGATCGCCGGCGACGGTCGATCGGATCAAGAGGGAGCTTTCGATTCCGCGTGATAAAAAGGTCATTCTTTTTCTGGTCGATATTAAATATGGGGGGATCGCCGATCGGGAGGTCTGGCTGCAGTTTCTCAAAGGGTTGGACCAACTCGCATCGGAAGCGGTTCTTCTCTTCAAATGGCATCCGAGTGTTTTTCAAGGCGCGTATGAACAAATCGAGAAGATCTTCAAGGAAATCTATCCGTCGGCCGTTCTTTATTACATGTATGATCCTTATAAGTTGATCGCTGCCTCGGATTACTGTGTGACGCTGGGAAAGACGACCTTGGCGATCGAGGCGCTCGCCTTCGGAAAGCCGCTCTTCGCTCTTCCAACGTCGGATACCCTGGATGACTATTACGTCAAGATGGGGATTGCTCAAACCGCCTTTCCCCCGGGGAATTGGTCGAATCTGCTGAACACGGTGAAGAACGGCGTTCCTTCGGAGGTGACAGCGAACGTCGAGCGATATCTGAAAGAATATTTCTATCAACTCGACGGCAAATCGGTCGAGCGGGCAATTGCGGTGATGGGAGTCATTTTTGAAACGAGAAGGGACTTCTCAAAGTCGAAACGCCTGAAGCTTCAAGAGGCGGTTGCGGGGCGCGTCAGCTTTATCGTCCCTTCCGGCTCCGATCCAGAAGCGCTCCTTGCCACGATGACTTCGCTTGCCGAAAAGGTGAAGTGGCCCGATTGGGAGGTGGTGATTGTCGTGAACGATCCGGAGATGAAACAATTTCTCCCGGCGCTCTCCGGAGATGTGCGGATTGTGGATGCAAAGAAAGACCGACTCCCCTTTCTTTACAACCGGGGGGCGGAGCGTTCCACGGGGGAGCGCTTGATTTTTATGAAGCCGGGTATGCTTTATGTCAAAGGGGATGGGTTGGCCGAAGCGGTTCAAGACGGCATCGCAGGGATTCCAATCCGGAATGTCGACATGACGCCGTATTGCCTCGGGTTCGCATTTGATTTCAATGCATCCCCTTATCGGATCTCGATCGAAGCGGCAACGTCCAACAGCCAATATGAGAAGCCGGACTTTGTGGGAGGGGGAATCATCGGCATCTCGCGGGACCTTTTTGAATCGGTCGGAGGATTCGATGAAGGAATTACGAATCACCTGGCCGAGGTCGATTTCTGCCTTTCCGCAAAAGAGAAGGGTCATTCTCCGAAATATCTTTCGGAGTGTCTCGGTATTTTGTTTAAGGAGACATTTACTCAGGATTGTGGAGACGAAGTTTCCGGTTCGGATGGGGCGTGGAGGGGAGGGGTCCGGTTTTTCGCCAAGTGGGTCGGACGGCTTCCAAAGGACGAGAATTTCATTCATTTCGCAAAAGAGCTGTTGAAAGTGTGATGGCACGGGGTACGCGTAAATACCTTTGCAAACGACGAAGCCGAATAGGAGCGTGGGATCGATGATCATCGAAGTCAACAGCGCCAAACTGGGTCCCCTGAAGGTAGAATCAGATCGACTGATCACCTTTCCGGAGGGGATTCCGGGATTTCCGAAAGCGAAACGATATTTTGTCGTCGAAAATGATAAAGGGCATCCCTTCTGTTGGCTTCAAGCGGTGGAAGATCCCGATCTGGCGTTTGTTGTGACCGATCCGTTTATTTTTGACCCCAAATATCAACCCCCCATCCCATCCGAGGAGTTCAAGCGTCTTGAGATCAACGGGGGAGAGTCGCTTGCTTTACTGGTTATCGTGAATGTTCCCCAAGAAGACCCGCTTAAAATGACCGCCAATTTTATGGCGCCGCTGGTGATCAACGCTAAAATTCGCGTGGGAAAACAGATCATTCTGCATGATTCGCCCTACAGTTACCAGGAGCCTCTCTTGACGGTGGCGGCCTCCAGCCGGCCCTAAAGTTTTCCTTCTCCGAGCCGATAAGTAAAGATGAGCGGGAAGAATCTTTCAAAAGACGTTCCCGTCATGGAGAAGGAATAAGGGACTTCATCATTCGGGCAAGGAGGCCCGCGGCTTATAGGGCGTTTTATAATGCGCCCCGGCCGACAAAATTCAAGGAGGAGCTTTATGGCTTTAACAGTCCGTACAAACATGTTTTCGGTGATTGCGCAGAACAATCTTTCCAAATCGCAAGATCCGTTGATGACAGCGATGCAGCGCCTTTCGTCCGGTCTTCGAATCAACTCTTCGAAAGACGACGCAGCCGGTTTGGCGATTGCCACCCGGATGACGCGGTCGATCAATGGTCTCACCGTCGCCGCCAGAAATGCGAATGATGGGCTTTCTTTCGCTCAGACGGCGGAAGGCGCCATGGGAACAATGCTCGATAACCTTCAGAGAATCTACGAACTGGCGAACCAGTCGGCCAGCTACAATACTTCAGTCGACCGATCTTCAATGAACCAGGAGGTCACCCAGTTGACTTCTGAGTTGAGCAGGGTGGTCAGCCAGACCCGGTTTAACGGCGCGACCTTCCTGAACCAGGCCTTCAGCGGTGCCTTTCAGGTCGGGACCGAGGTCAACGAGACGATCTCGATCGCGACCACCAACGTGTCGCCGGACGCAATCGGCGTGCAGGCAACAAAAACCAACTTCGACGACACCAGCGCCAACCGGACGGGGATTGCAAGTTCGATTGCCGGGGCGTCGTTGCGGTCGGGGGGCCTGTCGGCAGCCTCCACTTTGGCTGGCGTCAGTCTCGGAAACGCGATCGCATACAGCGACATGAAGAATAACAGTCTGGCGATCGTCAACCGGGTCAATCAATATACCGGAACGACCAACATCACCGCTTTCTCCTTCGGGAATGCGTATGTTGGAACGGCGGCCACCGGAAACGCAAGCGCCGGGGATGTGAACGCCGGTTATCTGACGATCAACGGAATCGCGATCGGCTCCACCTCTTTGGGGGCCCTTTCCAGCGGTTCGGTTGTTGCGGCGGCTCTCGCCTCGGCGATCAACGCCAAATCCTCTTCGACGGGAGTCTACGCCATTGTGCTCGGCAGCGCCGATATCGGCTCGGCCAATACCGCCAGCATCGCCCTGGTCAATACAACCGGGGCTGCGATCACGGTGTCGGTTGCGACAGCGAACGCCGGAGCGGGAAGCGCGGTGGCGGCTTATTTCGGCGCGACCGGAGGGAGCGTCTCCGCGGGTCAAAACGGACAGATCGTCCTCAGCAGCCCGTTTGGAACGACCAGCGCCTCGACCAGCGGCGCGACCGACGCTCTTATGCTCGGATTTGGCTCTTCTGCTGCGTCCATTTCGATCAGCGGGAGTCAGTCGGTTAATGCTGTGACGGTCAATACGGTCGGTAACGCCAACCTGGCGATTTTGGCGGTGAAGCAAGGGTTGGACACCCTGAATAGTCAGAGAGCTATCCTCGGCGCCGTTCAGAATCGGTTGCAATCGACCATCGTCAATATCAGCAATACGAACCAAAATACCACTGCAGCGAGATCCCGAATCATGGATGCGGATTTCGCAGCAGAAACCGCGAACTTAACGAAGGCAATGATCACCCAGGAGGCCGGTATTTCAATCCTCGCGCAAGCGAATACCCTGCCTCAACAGGTGTTGGCGCTGTTGCAAGGACATTAATACAAAATCAGGAGGAAGGGGGTGGGGAACCTTCCCCGCCCCCTTTTGAGATGACATGGAGATAAAAAGCATCGATATGAGCATTCCCTCCGTCGTTCCTGAGATGAATCCTACCGAAAAAGGGGGGAAGGAGGTCCAAACAGCACAGGTTGCTGCGCAGAACAGCCCTCCCCTGACAGACCTTGAAATGACCTCTTTCAAAGCGTTTTTTGCGGTCGACGAAAATAAGAACGTAGTGATTCGAATTGCAGATTCGAAGGGGAATGTAATCAAGCAGATCCCGCCGCCGGAATATCTTGAAATGGCGAAGACCCTTTCGGAAGTCGATAAAAACCTCTTTCATCTTGAGGCGTAAATGGCGACGAATCCGATGTCGGGATTGTTATCCAATATTACGGGAATCGATACAACCAGTATTATCAGTCAGCTGATGGCGGTCGAAAGTCAGCCGTTGAAAACGTTGGCCAGCAAAAAATCAGCTTTTGACTCGCAGATCACCGCCTATGGAAATCTCTCAAGCGCTCTTAACAAGTTGAAGACATCGCTCTCTTCTCTCGAATCATCATCCATATCGGGGATGGCCGCCACCTCATCGGATTCCACTGTATTTACCGCCACTGCATCTACCACCGCTTCTGAAGGAACGTACAATATCAAGGTCAACAACCTCGCCACCAGACAAAGCATTTATTCTGCCGGATTTGATTCGGATGGGTCGGCCGTGGCCGACCTTTCTTCCGTCGCGACTCAGAAATTAAAAGTACAGGTCGGCTCTGCCCCAGCGGTTCAGATTACCATCGATTCAACGAATAATACCCTCAATGGTATCCGCGATGCGATTAATGCGGCAAATGCCGGGGTGACCGCATCGGTTGTGAATGATGGAAGCAAATACAGATTGGTCCTCTCGTCGAACACCACCGGCGCGTCCAACCGAATCACGGTCAAGGTGGATGAAAATAATGATGGTGTCTATTCAGAGACAGGCACAGAGTCCGATACGTCGGGGCTCTCCAAGCTGGCGTTCAATGCGACCTATGATGCGAACGGCAATGTGACCGGCGGGATCACCAATATGACGCAATCCCAGGCTGCGGTCGATGCATCGTTGGTGGTGAATGGGTTGTCCATCACACGGGGCGCCAATACGATCACCGATATCTTCAACGGGGTGACCCTCAATTTATTGAATGACTCGGCCGGGAAGACCTTGACCCTCACCGTTTCGAAGGATACACAAAAAGTGAAGGATAACCTTAACGCGTTCATGAATGCCTACAATACCGCGATGGGGCTTGCCAGAAGTCTCACGACACCACCGCAGAGCGGCTCTACCTCCACGCAGAGCAATCCACCTGTTCTGGTCGGCGACAGCACCGCCGTTGGCATTATCAATCAATTGAATTCTGCCATTACTTCGTTCTATTCCGGATCAAGTCCGGTAAGCCTTGGCTTAAGCCATGATAAGCAGGGAAATCTTACCCTCAATACGACAATATTAGACAGCGCTCTTAAAACAAACCTGCAAGGGGTAACCAACACACTGGATGGGATGGCGAAGTCTCTCGAAAACATGGTGAGAAATTTCATTGATGTACAGATTCCGACGCGCAATGATGGGTTGAGCACTTCAAGTAAAGCAGTCCAAAACAATATCGACAGTCTGGCACTCCGGCTTCAATCAATACAGGATAATTATACAAAGCAATTCGCCGCGTTGCAGCAGACGCTTGCCCAGTTACAATCAACCAGCAGCTTTTTATCCCAAAAACTTGCGGCGGTCGCGAGTATTGGTAGTAGTTCATCCAGCAGCGGATAACGACGTCCACTGGCCTTTTAAGAAAGCAACGCACAACACGGAGCCGACACGATGAGTTTCAGTTCGAATTATCCGATGAATGCATATCTACAGACCAGCCTCCAAACGGCGGCGTCCTCGGCCGATCCTCATAAGCTCATTCTCATGTTGTTCGATGGGGCAATGGAGGCGGTTCATATTGCAAATGAGCATATGATGAAGCGGGATTTTGCCGAGAAGGGGAGGGCTATTTCCAAGGCGATCGCTATTATCGGGGAGTTGGCCGGAAGCCTGAATTATGAATCGGGTGGAGAAATCGCGGTGAACCTCGGCGTTTTATATGCGCATATGACGGTCGAATTGCTGAACGCCAGCGCCGAAAATAACCCGGAAGGGTTGAGCCACGTGCGACAATTATTGTCCGAGTTAAGGAGCGGGTGGGCGGCCATCGGTTCTCAGCAACCGGCGGTTGCGGCCACTGCACCAGAACCTCCTTCAACACCTCATGTCACGATGAGTTATGGAAAGATCTAGCGCCAAATAAACAATCGATCCAATTTCATAGTGAGAGGCGGGCCGGATGCGGGCTAAAGAAGTATTAAAAGTATATGAAGAATTCAGAGTGTTAACCCAGGAAATGTTGAAAGGGGTCGAAAATGATGCGTGGGATCGGATCCCCCAGATCAGCGAGCGGCGTGAAAAGCTGCTTCATCATTTGATGACGCTGGATGATACCCTCATTACCGATCACAGCGAGCGGAAGCAGTGGTCTGATCTGATCCACCAATGCCTCGAAATGAATCAAAAAATGCAAGGGCTGATCGAAAATCAGATGAAAGATCTGAAGCAGATTTTTAATAATCAAAAGAGGCTCTTTCAGGCATACCACCTCCATTCAGGAGGATAGTTCCGATCCATTCATTTTGCACCGCAGAGATTAATGATCGAGCAGCTCTCTCCGGCACTTTTATAGAATGACCATTCATCAAATTCATAATCTCCTAAGGACGTATGTCCATCTTTTAAATCCGAAGGAGTCCAAATCGGCCGAGAAAGGTCGGGAGACCGCATCCCCTCAGGACCGAGTAACCCTTTCTTCAGAAGCAAGAAAGAGATTCGAAACCAATTCCTCGTTCGAATAAGGATCAACAATTTTTCGGCGGCCTTTTTTAAAAATGGATGAAACGTTCAGGAGCGGGAAAGAGATGCCGACGGAAGAATCGATTCGAATCCTTGTCGTCGATGATGAGGATGGACCGCAGGAGGTCCTCAGGATTGCTTTGGCCAGTCGGGGTTTTCAGGTCAAAATCGCCAAAAATGGCGATCAGGCCTGTCAAATGTTTGACGAGGAACACTTTGATCTCGTCCTCACCGATCTCAAGATGCCTGGGATGAGTGGAATCGATTTGTTGAGACAAATCAGAGAGAGGGCTCCGGAAACCATTGTCATTTTTATGACAGGATACGCTTCACTTGATTCGGCGATTGAAGCGGTTCGAGAGGGCGCCTATGACTATCTTGCAAAGCCGTTTCGGATCGAAGAGCTGTATATCGCTGTTAAGAACGCGACCGAGCGGATTAGGCTGATCAAAGAGAACAAAAAGCTTTTTGATGAGCTGAAAGCAGCTTATCAAAGAATACAAGGAGATCCCACGCAGGGAAACGCGGGCGAAGCATCCAAGAATCTCGAACTCCTTCAAGCCCTTCAACTCCAACTCGTACAAATTTATACGCGCACCGGTCCCGTCGAACAGAGGAAATAGATCACCCTCGAATTCATTCCTGAAAGTAGAACCCCCTTCATGTCTTCCATTATAGATTGGGCATACTCATTGCATATCCTTCGAGGGGATCTCCATTGCAGAGAGAGATATTCCTATGAAGGAATCGGCTCACGTTCTGTTTGTTCATCAGGGTCTGAAAGAAATGGATAAGGCGATCTCTTTTTTGAAGCGCCGCGGCTTTGCCGTCTCCTCTCTTGCGGCTCCTCCCAAAATAGAGACCGCTTTCAAAGCAATCGATATGAATCAGGTCGACCTGATTATTCTGGACGGCCGGATTTCGTCTTCGCGTATTTTCGGTTTCCTTAAAAACCTCCGTTCCATCCATTCCACCGCTTGTGTGCTCCTGGCCGGCGTGGTATCCAACGTCAACAAAGCATCGGCGCTCCTTCGAGCGGGGATTTTTGATATATTCAAAACACGTTGCTCGATGAGCCGGTTGGAAAGAACGATTCAACAAGGATTAAAAAATAGACGGCGGTTAACCCGTATTCTCCAACTTTCGGACCGGTTGGACGCTGCATATAAACTTCTAGAAGAGGATCGGGATGATCTCCAAAGATGGAGCCGGGACCTTCAACGCCTCTATACGCTCAATCAAACATTGTGTGAGTCTCTCAATATTGAGGAAGTGACCCAGTCTTTGGCGGCTAATTTAAAGAAGATCGTTCAATATGACGTTGCCTGTCTTTTTTTGAAGAATGAGGAGAAGGTACGGGTCTACACCGATCGTCAGAAGCCGTCTGCAATTTTTGATTGTGTCTCCTCTGAAACTTTAGAACGCGGCCGGGAACTTCTTGGGAAAGGGGATTCTCCCTCCGGTCCGATCGTCTTAAAGGAGGGGGCCGAAATCTGGGTGCCTCTGCGGGTTGCAACGGAGAAAATTGGAATATTACGGCTGATTCGTTTTTCAAAAGTGGTCTTCGATGATTATCAATCGAGGGTCCTGGCGATGATTGCGACGTCTCTCTCGCTGGCCATTCGGAATGCGGAGATCCATCAAGAGGTGCAGGAACTGGCGAGCAAGGATGAATTAACCTCGCTATTAAATCGACGCGCTTTTTTAAACGTGGTCGATCGGGAGTTTAGAAGAGCGGCCCGATACGAGACGTCGCTCGCGCTGATCCTCATCGATATCGACCATTTCAAGAAGATCAATGACGGTTACGGTCACTTGGTCGGAGATCAAGTGATCCGAGAGATCGCCCGGACGGTACAGCAGAGCGTTCGAGATGTCGATACCGTCGCCCGATACGGGGGGGATGAACTCGTTGTGATTTTGCCAAAAACGAAAATGCAAGAAGCCCTGATCGCAGCCCAACGGATCCGGAAAAAAATACGCGGCTCATTCTTCAAGGAGGGCGATCGCGCCATTCAGGTGACGATCAGCATGGGAATTGCGCAATGTCCCGCCTCCCTGATTAAAACGCCGGACGATCTCTTCCGATTGGCCGATCAAGCGTTATATGCGGCAAAACGGAAGGGGAGAAATCGAATCGAAATTCCGCAATTGTCGACCGTCATGACAGGAGAAGGTGTTTTGAAATGACGGAGCCCCAAGAGAGTGGACAGGATCCGGCTTCGCCGATCGGGATCAATCGAAGAGAGTATATCCGTGTTCCTTCGGAATGTCCGGTCATTTTTCGAATTGTTGATCCGCAGGCTCCCAAGCGAAATCCGAAAAACACGGTTCATCATATTCCGTCTCTTCCCCCCTTTGATTTGACCCAAAAGTATGGAGCCGAGGAGGGAGTCAATGGACAGATCATTGAAGCCATTCTTTGGCTTGATTGGAAAATGAATTATCTCTTTAAAACGCTGACTCGGGCGGAAGATTCCGAGGTTTTTCCGTATCAAGCGGTATTGATGGATCTGAGTGCGTCGGGAATGAGATTTTCCACGTCCAAAGAAATCAATCCGAATACACTCCTTGAATTTGAATTTATCCTTCCAATCCTCCCTTTTCAGGAAATTGTCTTGACCGGTGAAGTAATCCGGTGTGTCCGCTCCGATAACGAAGCGGCTCCGGAGGAATATGAAATTGCCGTCGAGTTCAGGCGAATCAAAGAATCCGATCGAGAACACATTATCCGCTACGTCGTAAAGAGGCAGATGCAGCTCCAGCGTGAGAGACCGCTTTAAGATCCGATTTTAAATCGCGTCGCTTGCCTGAATGGATCGGACCTGTCTCGCTTCCATGACCTGTTCCGATCGGGAGTGCCTCCATTTACCGATAGATCGATATTGCTTCAAAGCGGTCTCTTCGTTTAAAGTATCGGTGTTTTGGAATGCTCCCCCTCGCGGGTCGGAGGGGGTCTCCAAGCTTGGAATCATTGATAAATCAGTATAAAATAATTTGACTTTTTTTCGATAGAGGCTTATTCTCAAAAACTTGTATTCCTTCAAAAGAAGGGGACGGAGTTAAGGAAAAGTGAAATTGATGAAGATACCGCGCATTCTTTTTTCATTATTACTTCTTTCTTTCCTTTCACTCAATTTTTCCACGAACGGATTCGCTACGATTGATTCCGGGATCGTCCAGGGAAATGTGGATGATATCGCGAAGACGGTCTTGACCTATTTCCCGAAGGTCAGCGGGACGGTGGTTTCAATCGACGGTGAAAAAGTCATCGTCGATCTTGGAAAAGAAAAGGGAGTTTCAAAGGGGGTCCTTCTGACGGTCTATCGTGAAAAGGATCCTTTTTACCATCCCGTCACAGGGGTCCAATTAGGCCGGTATGAAGAAGTGATCGGCACTGTCGAGGTCGAACGGATTGAGAGTGATCACCTGGAAGCGCGGAAAATCACTCCGGATGATGAGATTCGTCCCGGAGACGGCGTTCGCATTTCCGCGGCCCGAATTCCTGTCGGAATTACCTCCCTCTCTCCGGAAGGTCCGAACTTCCTCACGGCCGAATTGATATCGGCCCTTTCCGAGACAGGGCGGTTCCGTATCGACTCCCTTCCCCCGCAATCGGATCTCCATCAAGCGCTCAGTAGAAAGGATCTCTATCTGATTCGTCTGACGACCTCGAAAGATCAGGAACACTTTCTCGTGAAACTGGATATTCAGAATACCCAAACCGGCCAGTCGCTTTCGGAAATGGCGGTCCGGATTGTTCAATCGGCGGAGAGTGATCTGATCCTGGAGCATCTTCAGTATCAACTTTTCGAGCGCCAGCAAAATCAGACGAAGTAATCGCTCACCTTTCTGTAGGAAAGCGGAATCGATGGTCTCTCGCACAACGGATTTGGAAAACTTGGATGAGGAAGCGGTCCGCGCAATGCTCGACCCGCAAAATCTCCCAAGGCATGTCGCGATTATCATGGATGGGAACGGCCGATGGGCCGCTCGGAAGAACCTCCCCCGCATCGCCGGACATCGCAGTGGGATTCAATCGGTGCGCGAGATCGTGACCTTCTCGCGGGAGTTGGGAATCGAGACGCTCACCCTCTTTGCTTTTTCCAATGAAAATTGGCATCGTCCATCAACGGAAATATCTCAGTTAATGATGCTTTTAGAGAGATACTTAAAGCAAGAGTTGAAGACGATGATGAAAAACGAGATCCGCTTTCGGACGATCGGGCAGATCGAGCGCCTTCCCTCCTCCGTGGTCCGGATGATCCGATCGGTTGAAGAGAAAACCCGACAGAATCAAAGAATGACACTGATCCTCGCTTTAAGCTACGGCGGGCGGGCGGAGGTGGTGGATGCGGTCCGGCGGATCATGGAGGAATTTCAGCAAGAGAAGATCTCCATCAAAGATCTTGATGAAGAGCTGTTCTCCCATTATCTTTACACACAGGAAATTCCCGATCCGGATCTGATGATCCGGACCAGCGGAGAAGTCCGGATCAGCAACTTTCTTCTCTGGCAGTTGGCCTATACCGAGCTTTACTTCACCAAGACATTTTGGCCCGATTTTAGGCGAAAAGACTTCCTCCTCGCCCTGCTCGATTACCAAGGAAGAGAGCGACGGTTCGGCCTGGTCAGAGAGCAGGTTTCAAATTCGGACCGACGAAAAATGAATTCCCCGAGTTCTGCCGATCCGCGCTGTTCGGAAGATCTCAAGGGGGGAGAAGAGCGTGAATTTTAAACAGAGCCGCCTGGCGACGGCTGTCGTCCTTCTCCCAATTCTTTATTTCCTCATTTGGGTCTTACCTCCTCTATTCTTTTTCTTCTTTGCGGCGATCGTGATTCTCCGGGTTCAGTATGAATTTTATCTTCTCTTCTTTCGTCACCGAGAAACGGTTCCAATCGCGATCGGATTGGGACTCGGTTTCCTTCTGGCGTTCAGTTTTTATCGGGCCGATCTTTTTTGGGGAGGACGATCCGGTCCGGCGGCGCTGATCTTTTTGTTACTGCTGCTGTTGCTGCTGATCCTCTTTGTGTTTCGGGATATCAAAACAACGCTGGTCGATTCCGCCGTTCTCTTTTTAGGGGTTGTTTATATCTCCGGCTTTCTCAGTCATCTGATTCTTCTTCGGCAGATGCCTCGGGGGAGCGCCCTCATCCTATTTCTCCTCCTATTGATCTGGTCGGGGGATGCGGCTGCTTATTATGTCGGGAAATCGATGGGGAGACATCATCTCTATCCCCAAGTTAGCCCCAACAAAACGATTGAAGGAGCGGTCGGGGGATTGGTCGGAAGTTTTTTGGCGACGCTCTTGGCGCAGCAGACTTTTCTTCCGATTTTCACCGGCGCCGATTTGATTTTGGTTCCGCTTCTGGTCGGCGCGATGGGGCAATTGGGGGATTTAACGGAATCGATGATGAAACGAAGCGCCGGGGTCAAGGATTCAAGCGCGCTGATCCCGGCGCACGGCGGCCTCTTCGATAAGCTCGATAGTGTTGCCTTTGCCGCTCCGGTGTTTTATTATTACCTCCTCTGGTTTAAAGGGGAGGGAATTCCGATCGTGGGTTTTTAGCGTCCGTCTCATATCTACACCATCGGGGAGAGATCTCCACAGAAGGAGATGGGATGAAGAAAATCGTAGTTCTGGGTTCGACCGGTTCGATTGGGACCAATACGCTCGACGTGATCAGTCGCTTTCCGGATCGTTTTCAAGTCGTCGGTTTGACGGCCCGATCCAACAATGTTAAGCTAGAAGAGCAAATCAGGCGATTCAAGCCGCTGGTTGTTTCCCTCGCCGATGAGAAAGCGGCCCTTGCCCTCGGAAGAAAGTTCCGGCGGTCGGGATTGGAAGTCCTCTCCGGCGAGACCGGAACGGTGGAGGTCGCTCGGATGTCGGAGGGGGACCTGGTTGTTTCCGGAATGGTCGGAGGGGCGGGGCTGCTTCCGACATTCTCCGCAATCCAGAGCGGTAAGAGCGTGGCCTTGGCCAACAAGGAAACGCTGGTCATGGCGGGTGAGATTATCCAGCACGAGGCCCGGCAGAAGAAGGTCCAAATCCTGCCGATCGACAGTGAACACTCCGCTATTTTTCAGGTGATGGTTTCGGAGCGCCCTCAAGATGTCCGAAGAATTATCCTCACGGCATCGGGTGGGCCATTTCTTCGATTCTCCAACGCGGCGAAGCGGACCGTCTCTCCAAAGGAGGCGCTGGCCCATCCGACCTGGAAGATGGGGCCGAAGATCTCAATCGATTCCGCGACCCTGATGAACAAAGGATTTGAAATCATGGAGGCGCGGTGGCTCTTTGATGCGCCTCCCGAAAAAATTGATGTCGTGATTCATCACCAAAGCATTATCCATTCGATGGTTGAATTTGTGGATCGATCGGTGGTCGCGCAGATGGGACTTCCCGATATGCGGGTTCCGATTTCTTATGCGCTTCATTACCCGGAACGGGCGCCGCTTTCCCTCCCTTCCCTCAGCTTGGAAGAGATCGGCCAACTTACCTTCGAGAAGCCGAATCTGAAATCGTTTCCGCTTCTCACCTGCGCCTACGAAGCGCTCAAAACGGGGGGATCGGTTCCGGCCGTTCTGAATGCCGCCAACGAAGAGGCGGTGCAGGCGTTTCTGGCGGAAAAAATCGGCTTTCTTGATATTCACAAGGTGATCCGTCGGACCATCGATGCTCATCTGCCGTATCCGATTCGTACGCTGGAAGAGGTCCTTTCAGCGGATCATTGGGCCCGGCTCGAAGGGCGACGTCAAATTCAGAAAATGGAGGGATAAACGTTAATCGTTAAATGTTATTCGTTAATCGTAAGATAAGCAAACAAAGCAGTTATCTTTTTCTTCGGTTTTCACGTTTAACGTTTAGCGAATAACGATTAACGATTTCCTCCCTTGGGAGAAAAAGTATGTTTAGTCTATCCGCCATCGTGACGTTCCTGATCGTTTTGGGGGTCTTGGTTTTTGTCCATGAATTTGGACATTATTTTGTGGCCCGCCTTTGCGGAGTGCAGGTTCAAACTTTCTCGCTCGGTTTTGGACCGAAGATTTTTTCCCGTCGCTGGGGACCGACCGAATATTGCCTCTCCATTATCCCTTTGGGAGGATATGTGCGGCTGCTCGGAGATGATCCGAAAGAGGAAATCAACCCCGAGGAGCGCGATCGCTCCTTTTTGGCGCAGAATGTCAAAAAGAAAATCGCGATCGTCATCGCGGGACCGATCTTTAACCTTCTTTTGGCCTTGGTGATCTTTGTCGGCGTCTTCATGACCGGCGTCCCCTCATTAACCTCCGACGTCGGAGAGGTTCAGCCCGGCTCCGCCGCCGCCGAGGCGGGAATGAAACCGGGAGACCAGATCGTTCAGATTGAAGGAAAGCCGATCCATCAGTGGGAGGAGATTCGCGAGACGCTGCAGGTCAGCGGAGGGAAGCCGCTTCAGTTCGTCGTCGAGCGCGATGGGCAGAAAGTGAATTTGACCGTCACCCCGACGATGAAAGAGACCCAGGATGTCCTTGGCGATGCGCACAAGCTCTGGCTGATCGGCATCTTGCCGAAGGGGACCCATACGATTAAACAATATGATCCGATGACCGCGGCGATCATGGGGGCGAAACGGACCTGGGAGATGATCAGCCTGAACGTCCTCGGAATCTTTCGATTGATTCAGGGGAAGATCTCCTCCGATACGATCGGCGGGCCGATTCTCATCGCCCAGATGGCGGGCCAACAGGCGAATGAGGGAATTTTGAACGTCGTTCTCTTCATCGCCATTCTCAGCATCAACTTGGGGATTATCAATCTCTTTCCGATTCCCATTCTCGACGGCGGCCATCTCCTCTTCTTTATCATTGAAGGGATTCTCGGTCATCCGTTGAGCCTGAAAAAGCGGGAGATCGCGCAGCAGGTCGGACTCTTCATCATCATCTCGCTCATGGTCTTTGCGTTCTACAACGATATCATGCGGCTGTTCATCAAGCAGGGGTGACTTAGAAGAAGGGATTAGCGATGCGGGTTGTTCGCAGAAAAACCAGACAGATCTCGGTCGGATCGGTCAAGATCGGAGGAGACGCGCCGGTTGTGGTGCAGTCGATGACCACCTCCGATACACGCGATGTCGCGGCCACCGTCGCCGAGATTCAGCGGCTTGAGGCGGTCGGATGCGAGATCGTCCGTGTGGCCGTTCCGGAGAAAGAATCGGCCGAAGCCCTTCCGAAAATTCGGAGTCAGATTCGGATCCCGCTGATTGCCGATGTTCATTTTGACTATCATCTGGCGATTGCGGCGCTGGAGGCGGGGGTGGACGGGCTTCGATTGAATCCCGGCAACATCGGCTCCCGCGAACGGATCGAGAAGGTCGTCAAGATGGCGCGGGACCGGGGGGTGCCGATCCGGATCGGCGTGAACGCCGGCTCATTGGAGCGGGATCTTCTGGAGAAGTATGGTTATCCCACCGCCGAAGCGATGGTCGAATCGGCGATGCGCCACATTGAAATTTTGGAATCGCTCGGTTTTTACGAAACGAAGGTCTCGCTGAAGGCTTCGCATGTCGGCTTGGCGGTCGAAGCGTATCGGCTTTTTTCAAAGCAATCCGATTATCCACTCCATCTCGGTATTACCGAGGCGGGAACCGCGTCGACCGGCGCCGTGAAGTCGGCCGTCGGATTGGGCATTCTCCTTTCGGAAGGGATCGGCGACACGATCCGAATTTCTTTGGCGGCCGATTCGACCGAAGAGGTCCGGGTCGCCTATGAGATCCTGAAGTCGCTCAATCTCCGAAAGCGAGGGGTGAATGTGATCGCCTGCCCGACCTGCGGGCGCCTCGAAATCGATGTCATCAAGCTGGCGGCGACGCTCGAATCGAAGCTCGCTCATATCACCGAGCCGATCGACATTTCGGTCCTCGGCTGCGTGGTGAACGGCATCGGCGAGGGGAAAGAGGCCGACATCGGCATCGCCGGCGGACGCGGCGTCGGTCTCCTCTTCCGAAACGGCGAAATTATCCGAAAGGTTCCTTCTGAACAGTTGGAATCGGTCCTCTTGTTCGAAGTGGAACAACTGGTGAAAGAGAGGAAGAAAACACGTGAGGCGTGAGGCGTTAGGGGTAAAGGCAAAGGACTTAAAATCTCTTGACCCTACCCCTCACGCCTAACGCCTCACGTTACTTCGGTCTAAAAGATGCGCTATTCAAAACTTCTCATACCGACGATGCGTGAAGATCCGACCGAGGCGGAGGTGGTCAGCCATCGGCTGATGCTTCGCGCCGGGATGATCCGGAAGGTCTCCGCTGGGATCTATAATTTTCTCCCGATCGGTCTTCGTGTTCTCTCCAAGATCGAAAAGATCGTTCGCGAAGAGATGGAGTCTGCCGGCGCGCAGGAGATCTTGATGCCGGCGCTTCAGGCGGCGGAGCTCTGGCAGGAGACCGGCCGCTGGAAGCAGTATGGCAAAGAGTTGATGAGGCTGAAGGATCGGCATGACCGCGAATTCTGCCTCGGTCCGACGCACGAAGAGGTCGTGACCGATCTGGTTCGGCGCGAGGTCAAATCGTATCGTCAGCTTCCGATCAATCTCTATCAGATTCAAACCAAATTCCGCGATGAGATCCGCCCGCGTTTCGGCCTGATGCGCGGGCGCGAGTTCGTCATGAAGGATGCGTATAGTTTCGACATCGATCTGGAGGGGGCGAAGGAAAGCTATAAGAAAATGTATGACGCCTACCATCGGATCTTCAGCCGCCTCGGTCTTCGGTTCCGCGCGGTGGAAGCAGATACCGGTCTGATCGGCGGCAGCTCTTCCCACGAATTTATGGTGCTGGCGCAAACCGGAGAAGAAGGAATCGCCTCCTGTACAAAGTGCGACTATGCCGCCAATGTCGAGCGGGCGGAGCTGAAGGCGGAGGCCGGGGGGCGGGGGCCGGGGACCGGTGAGATCAAACCGTTAGAAAAAGTGCAGACGCCGGGAAAGAAAACGGTCGAGGAGGTGAGCGCTTTTCTGAAGGTGACGCCGCAGCAACTGGTGAAGACCCTCCTTTTTATCGCCGACGGGCGGCCCGTGGCGGTGTTGGTCCGGGGAGATCACCAAGTCAACGAGATCAAAGTCAGACGGCTGCTCGGCGTATCCGACCTGGCGCTGGCCGACGCTGGAAAGGTCGAGGCCTGGACCGGCGGGCCCTCCGGTTTTTCGGGACCGGTCGGATTAAAGAATGTCGAGATCATCGGCGATCTTTCCGTCGAGACGATGCCGGAAGCGATCGTCGGCGCGAATGAAAAAGATGCCCACTATCTTCATGCCGTGCCGGGACGGGATTTCAAGGTCGATCGCTTCGCCGATGTTCGGAACGCCATTGCGGGCGATCTCTGTCCCCGTTGCGGCGCGCCGATGACGATCGATCGCGGCATCGAGGTGGGGCATGTCTTCATGCTCGGAACGAAATACAGCGAAGCGATGAAAGCGACTTTCCTTGATGCCAAAGGCGAGGAGCGCTTCTTTGTGATGGGATGCTACGGCATCGGTGTCTCCCGAATCATCGCGGCGTCGATCGAGCAGAACCATGACGAGCGGGGGATCATCTGGCCGATGCCGATTGCGCCGTTCGCCATTCATATTATTCCGGTCCAGGATCAGTCGGAGCGGGTGATGATCACGGCGGAACTGATTTACGGCTCGATGATCCGGGCCGGGATCGAAACGCTCCTGGAAGATCGTTCGGAGCGGGCCGGCGTCAAATTCAACGACGCCGATCTTCTCGGAATCCCCTACCAGGTCATTCTCGGCGAGAAGAATCTCCACGAAGGTTTTGCGGAGATAAAAAATCGTCGCACCGGCGAAAAGCAAAAGATCGAGGTCGAACGGGCGATCGATCACCTCATCGAATTAGTTCAAGGTCCTCGGAAGCAACCTGCCTCATAACGTTGTTCTTACATCCTGAATTTTAATTTTCCTCTCTTCCGGTTTCTAAGCTCCCGTTGTGCGGAGGAACGGCCGGAAAGCATTGTCGATCCCTCAAGCTCTGCTTCACCTTACCCGCCCCATTTCTTTACGGACCCTCCTTCCTTATAATAGATAATGAAGGACTTGTTCTTTGTGGAATCAGACTTATTTATAGATTTAGGAAAGGAAGAGGATGGGTGCAAAGCGGGAACCGAGGCATAAAACATCCCGGCGTTACGGAGTGGACCTCTTCGGCACGGGAGGGGAATCTCTCCAGCGCCGATTGAATGTCCCTCCGGGGGGAAACCGCCCCGGCGTGCGCCGGCCGACGGAATATGCGCGCCAGCTTCGGGAGAAACAAAAAGTAAAAGAGATCTACGGTGTGAGGGAAGCGCAGTTCCGCCGATATGTCGCTGAAGCGCAGAGATCGGAAGAACCGTTGGGGCGGGTTCTGCTGGAGATGCTGGAGCGCCGCCTCGACAATGTCGTCTACCGTTTCGGGCTGGCGCGAACCCGGCTGATGGCGCGCCAGATGATCAGCCATAGGCATGTTCATGTGAATGGCGAGACGGTGACGATCCCCTCTTATCTTGTCTCACCCGGTGAGAGAATCACTTTGAGTGAGGAAGCGTTGACCATGCCGGAGGTAGAGGAGGAGATGGAGGCGCGCACGCCGACCGTTTCGTGGCTTCGCCGGACCGGGCAAGGTGGAGAGATAATCGATCGACCCCGTCGGGAAGAGATTGATCTCGATATTAATGAAGCTTTGATTGTCGCGTTCTATACCCGATAAAGGAGTCTCCCCCGTTCACGTCGCTCCCCTCATGAGGGGGATTGATTTCGATCAAATCCGACTTATATATCCACAACAGGAGGGGATATGCGCTATCGCTGGATACGTTATCGCTACTCGGAAGTGGTGCAGGATGTGGAGCCGCAGCCGTTGGAGGAGATCTGGGCCTCTCGTCACCGGGTGATGCTGGCGCGTCCTCAATGGCGCCCGCCGGTCGATCTCTATGAAACGGAGAATGATTTGATCATCAAAATGGAGATCGCCGGATTGCGGGAAGAGGATTTCGAGATCACCCTCTATGATGACGCTTTGGTCATTGAAGGAGTTCGCTCCTGGCGACTTTCGGATGCGGCGCGGTTTCACGCAGTGGAGGTTCGCTATGGTCCCTTCCGTGTCGAAGTCCCTATTTTATTGAATGTCGATCGTGAACGCGTGAGCGCGCGGTACGAGCTCGGCTTTCTTTGTGTGATGCTACCCAAGATGGAGGTGAATCGATGACGGCCGATACAAGAGAAGATGTCAAAGGGACATCCCTCCCGGATGCCCTCTCGATCCTGCCACTCCGTGATACCGTCGCTTTCCCGCTGGCGGTGATCCCCCTCATCGTCGGTCAGGAGCGGTCGGTTAAGCTGGTGGAGGATGCGATGCGGGTCAAACGGCTCATCGGCCTCGTCACCCAGAGGAATGCCGAGGCGCGTCCCGCGGGACCGGAGGATCTCTATCGTGTGGGAACGGCGGCGGTGATCCAACAGTTGCTCCGCGCTCCGGATGGAACGCTTCGATTGCTGGTCCAAGGATTGGAGCGAATTCGAATCACCGATTTCTTGCAGACCGAGCCGTACCTTGTGGCGCGGATTGAACCGTCTCCCGAGAGCAAAGAGGAAGGGGTTGAGGTCGAAGCCCTCCTCCGAGCGCTTCGAGATTTGGTTCAGCAGTTGGCGCCGCTGATCCCGGAGCTGCCGGATGAACTGAGCAACGCGATTCAAGTGCTCACCGATGCGCGACAGGTGGCGAACCTGGTGGCGACCAGTGTTCCGATTTCGGTTTCCGCCCGTCAAGAGGTTTTAGAGATCGATTCGGTTGCAAACAAGCTTCGGCGACTCATTGAATTACTGCAGCATGAATTGGCGGTGCGGGAGCTTGGAAAGAAAATCACGCGGGAAACCGAAGAGGAGATGTCCAAGGCGCAGCGGGACTATTTCCTCCGCGAGCAGCTCAAGACGATCCAGCGCCAACTGGGAGAGGAGAATCCGGAGCAGGCGGAGATCGAGGCGTTTCGCCGGCGTCTCCAGGAAGCCCCGCTTCCGGAAGAGGCGAAAAGAGAGGCCGAGCGGGAGTTGTCGCGATTGGAGCGTCTGCCGCCGGCCGCCGCGGAGCATGGACTCATCCGGACCTACCTCGATTGGCTTTTAAGTCTTCCGTGGGGAAAGATGACGGGGGAGAAAATCGACGTCTCCTACGCCCGCAAGGTCCTGGATGAAGATCATTACGATCTCGAAAAAATCAAGGAACGGATTCTTGAATACTTGGCGGTGCGGAAGTTGCGGGAAGAGCGCCGCGCAAAGGTTGCTCTGACCGGCGCCGGTGAGGCCGGGCATGCGGCGGATGGGGGACCTCTTCCCCAGACGCCCGAGGATGAAAGCCTTCGAGAACCGATTCTCTGCTTCGTCGGACCGCCGGGGGTTGGAAAGACCTCGCTCGGCCAGTCGATCGCCCGCGCGATGGGGCGGAAGTTTGTCCGGATCAGTCTCGGCGGAGTGCATGATGAGGCGGAGATCCGCGGTCACCGGCGGACCTACATCGGCGCGATGCCGGGGCGGATTATCCAGGCGCTCCGACGGGCCGAGACGTTCGATCCGGTTTTCATGCTGGATGAGGTCGACAAACTCGGCGTCGGTTTTCAAGGCGACCCGGCGGCGGCGTTGTTGGAGGTGCTCGACCCGGCGCAGAATCACGCGTTCGTCGATACGTATCTCGGCGTTCCGGTCGATCTGACCAAGGTCCTCTTCATCTGCACGGCGAATACTACCGATACAATTCCTTCGGCCCTTCAGGATCGGATGGAGATTGTTTCTCTCTCCGGCTATACCGAGGAGGAGAAGGTCCAGATCGCGCGTCGGCATCTGCTGCCGCGGCTTCTTCGCGCGCACGGTCTGCTGGAACAGGAGGTGCAGATCGATGAGGAGGCGATCCGCCGGGTCGCTCGTGATTATACCCGTGAGGCGGGGGTGCGCAATTTAGAGCGAGCGCTGGCGGGGATCTTGCGAAAGGTCGCCCGTCGGATCAGCGAGGGGACGGCGACGCCGATTCTGGTGACGGCCGACAACGTTCCCGAATATTTGGGACGTCCCCGCTTCCTCAACGAGGTGGCCGAGCGGATCGACCGTCCCGGTGTAGCGACCGGGTTGGCCTGGACGCCGACCGGAGGGGATGTTCTCTTCGTCGAGGCGACGATGATGCCGAGTCATGAGGATCGATTGATCTTAACCGGAATGCTCGGCGATGTGATGCGGGAGTCGGCGCAGGCGGCGCTTTCCTACGTGCGATCGAATGCGGAACGGTTGGGGATTGATCCCAAGATCTTCGACGGCAAGCTCGTTCACATTCATGTCCCGGCCGGGGCGATTCCGAAAGACGGCCCGTCAGCCGGGGTCACGATGGTTTCGGCGATCGCGTCGCTTGCCTCCGGGCGACCGGTGCGAAATGATTTGGCGATGACCGGGGAGATTACATTGCGCGGCAAGGTCTTGCCGGTCGGAGGGATTAAAGAGAAGGTTTTGGCTGCCTATCGGGTGGGGGTCAAAACGATTCTCCTCCCCCACCGGAATGAAAACGACCTGGAGGATGTGCCGGAGGAGGTGAAGCGATCACTCACCTTCATTCCGCTCGATTCGGCGGAGGATGTGTTGAAGAACGCATTGGTTCCGGTTCCGACGGAAAGCGGATTGTTGGTCTAACTGCAATTCTTCCTTATCTATTATTTTAAGCAAAAAGGCCGGGAGATTCTCCCGGCCTTTCATTTTCACTACAGCGGCATCGTGTTAGGGCAGGTAAACCACATTTTGTCATGAAAAGACATCCGGCGAGTTCGGATCGATGGTCAGCTTGAGCCATTCACTCGGATGGTTGGTGGAACCTTGAATGGTAATGCGCGTCAGCTTCGGCACAGCTTGGGTATGATGGATGACTCCGGTCGCGCTGGTCGGATCGGCCAGGGGATGATCCACTTCAAACAGGTGTGAGTCTCCATTGAGCAACAGGACCGGACGGCCAAAGGCGACTGCATGATTCGCGAGTGCCGTGCTGTTCATAAACGACATGCTGACAGCTTGCAGCTTGATTTCATTTTTTCTTGATCACGCCACACGCCGCCCGGGGCCCCGCGTTGCCGATCGGGTCGGTCTTTTCGTCGTCTTGAGCGACGTGAATGACCAGAGCGGTCCCGTCCGGTTGGAAGAGGGAGTTTTTCCCTTCATTGAAGGTGACCCGTTTGGTCGTTATTTCGGTCTTCGCGGTTCCGTCTGCGCCGACGGTCAGGTTCGGGAGATCACCTGCGTGAGGTCCTTCGGGGCTTTGCAAACCATGTTTTTTCCCATCGGGGTTCAGATGTCCTCCCGCCGATTTAAAATCAGGACCCTCGCATTTTCCGACGGCATGGATGTGCAGGCCGTGCTGACCGGGAGAGAGCTTCGATACCGTCAGCGTAATCTTTACCCCATCGGCCCCTTCCGTAAAAGTGGCCGTGCCGATTTTTTCGCCTTGTCCATTCTGAATGTCGGCTTCGGCTTTTGGTGTCGTATCGGCCAAAGCAACGGAGCTGAACAGAACCAATCCCAATACAGCCACAAGCGCATCCCTCATCTCGGTTCCTCCTTTGTCAAAGATTGTTCGTGATCTTGAGAAGTGATCGGTGTCGCTTGATGAACGGGACACCGAAGGGGAATGATTGAGAGAGAGTATAGGATGGTTCGGTGCTGGGAGTCAAGAATCTTTCAGCACGGGACCGAGGCCTGCTTCTCCTGTAGGATGGCATTGATTGCAGGTGTGCATGAAGAGCTCTTCTTCGAGGACCTCTGGGCGAGAGGAGAGGGAGATCGGCGGGGCGATCTGTTTCCCCCGCCGGGACGATCCGCACCCTTTAAATTAAAGAGGAAGCATCTGCGAAAGGGTCTGCAGAACATTCGCGGTGGTTTGCAATGGCCGAATGAAACTCATGGTTGGACCTGCTCTTCTTCAAGACTTATCCCGTTCGACTCCATTTTTAAAAACATCGACTATACTGTAATGGGCATTTCGTTAATTCGCATTGAACAAAAGGTCCACTTTCGGATGGAGGGTTGCATTATCAAACTACAGCCGGTTTCGATCAATGAGGTAATCGTCTTCCTTCTTCGGAGAGGCGGCTTGAAACTGACGGCCATGATGCTTCTCCTTTTTTTATTCTCTTCGTATACCCATGCCATCGATATTCAAAACGCGTTGAATGTAGAATTCGCTTGGGTCGATCTAGGAAAGGAGGAGAGCCGTCTTCGAGAGAATCACTGGGGAGATCGGTTTTTTAACGGCGGCAATCTTCAGACCTCGCTTTATTCCAGTTTTTCCTTTGGAAATTCTCTTTCCGCGGTCTTGATGCCGACCGAGGTGACGACGCGAGAGGGGACCGATCTGTTTTTTCGTAAGGCTTACCTTCGCCTTGTGTTGTGGAATGTCGCTTTCAAAGTCGGAAGAGATTCCCTTTGGTGGGGGCCGGGGCGTCACGGGACGCTGCTTGTTTCCAACAATGCGTTTCCATTTGATCTGATCGAAATTGGATCCGCTTCGCCATTTTATTTGCCAGGTTTTCTCTCGCGCTTGGGACAGTTTGAAATGGATGGTTTTTTAACACGACTCGAAGAGGATCGGGACTTTGCTCATACCCGATTGCTGGGTGTTCGTATTATCTATCGTCCAATGGAAGAACTCATGATCGGTTTTACCCGGATGACGATGTTCGGCGGAGAGGGGAGGCCGGGCCTGACGGTGCTCGACTTTGTGGGGAGGTATTTCAGCCGGGCCAATGAGTCCGGGAAGTTTAATACTAACGAATTGGCCGGCGTGGATGGACGGCTACTTTTGCCGGTCGGGAAGGTTCTGCCGGGGCATACGATGGAACTCTATGGCGAATATGGTGGGGAAGATGAAGCTGGTTTTTGGCCTACGAAGCCGGCTTTTCTTGGAGGGGTAGAGTGGTCCTACAAAAGGAGAAGAGTCATTATTGAATACGCAAATAATCATGTCAGCGGCTTCCCGGACGTCTGGTATACTCATACCATTTATACGTCGGGCTATACATACCGAGGGAATATCATCGGACATCATATGGGAAGCGATGCAAAAGATCTTTTTATCCGGACGGAGTTGCCTCTGCAGGAGCAATGGGCCGGCGGCATTGACGTTGAACTCGAGAGGCATCATCTGTCCGCCCCTTCTCAAGAGGTGGTTCGCCGTTTGGGAGGGGATTTAACCTATTCCGTGCGAACGGGAAGTTCTTATTCAGCGCGTTTGATGTATGAGCAGATTGAGAATTTAAATCTTCTCTCTGAAAATGAGAGGAATCTATATGGAATCCTCTCGGCAACTTGGCAATTTTAGCCGAATCAATCAAAGAAGGCTAGGAGAAGCCCCGCCTCGAAAGTCGTCCGATGTATTTATTCGCCCATATCCGTTTACCAATTTCTCAGCTTGGAGTCGTTTGCTACCTCCTGCAATCCCGTACTTGACGTTGTGGTCTTAAAACATTCGGTGAAACGAACGGATAAGTATACTAAATATACTTAATAATATGGATACAAAATAATGACTTGCCTAAACTTGACAAAACACAAACATGGGCTATACTTTTTTTCACTTCATCAAATTGGTATATCCCAAAGTAAATTGCAAAAGTAAAATTTAATTTCAAAGATCGATGTGTTTAGGGGGGGAATACATCAAGCCGAAAGACCGGCTTTACTTTTGCCCCTTTGTCCACCACGCCAGGATTAATAAAGTTCTCTTCACCCCAATTGATCTAAGATTTTTATAGGATACGAATGAATTTGTTTCTTCTGTATAGACCTATATTTAAGGATGCGATATATAAGAAACGGCTCGTTTTAGCTGTCATTACACAGATTATTCTTTTAGGCTCTATTGCATTCGCTCAGGATCTTTCTTCGTTTTCTCAAAGCCAGAATATTCCCTCTCAAAATAGTCCCTCAATGATACCTGAATCGTTCGGTTTTGATCAGATGAAAAGGGGAAGGGATGTTTTACAGCAGGTCGGACAGCAGCCGGCTGCTGAAAATACTCGGGAGCGTTTTCCTGAGAAGCCATTTAAATCAGAAGTCTCCCAAACAGCCGATAAAAAACTTTCCCCGTTTGAAGAATACATCCTGAGAAGGAATTCTGAATTTGATGACCACGCCCTGGAGAAAGACTCCGAGTTTCAGGAACCAGATCAGACTAAAAAAAAGGATAAAGCCCCGCCTGCAATCATGCAGTTTGGTTATGATCTCTTCCAACAATCACCGAATACTTTTGCTCCTGTCGATGTGATCCCAGTGGGGCCCAATTATCTTTTAGGGCCCGGAGACGAGCTTCGAATTACATTGTGGGGAAAGGTGAACGCCGAGTTTCCCGCCATAATTGATCGAGACGGCAAGATCAGTCTACCTCAAATTGGTATCCTCCACCTGGCCGGACTTACTTTTTCGGAGGCCAAGAGCTTTTTGGAAACGGAACTCGGCCGCTATTATAAGCCCTCCGAAGTGAAAATGAATATCAGCATGGGAAGGCTGCGATCGATGCGGGTTTTTATTATCGGAAAAGCCCAACATCCTGGCAGCTATACCCTTTCCTCATTTTCGACGCTCATTAATGCCCTTTTTGCTGCGGGGGGCGTCAGTAAAATGGGGACGATGCGCGATATTCAGGTAAAGAGAAACGGGGAGACCTTAGTCCACTTTGATATGTATGACTTTCTTCTAAAAGGGGATAAGACCAAAGATATCCGATTGATGCCGGAGGATGTGATCTTTATCCCGACGATCGGTCCGCTCGCTGCTATTGCCGGCGATGTCCGTTCTCCCGCCATTTATGAGTTGAAAGAAGAGATGGGCCTGCAGAGTTTTATCGAAATGGCGGGAGGGCTGAACGAGATTGCTTTTAAAGGCAGAATCCAGATAAGCCGGATTGTAGATAATCGTCAACAGATCACCTTGGAATCAAATTTAGAAGAAATAAAATTAAAAGAAATCAAAGTCCGGCCGGGAGATTTCATCAAAGTATTTTCGGTCGTTCAAGACAAAAAAACGGTACGACTGTCGGGCGCGGTACAAAGAGAAGGGGAGTACGCTGCAAGCCCTGGGATGACAATTAAAGATTTGATCGCCATGGCGGGAGGGTTGAAGAATTATGCTTATTCAAATGATGCCGAACTGACACGGATTACTCCCACCCTTGAAGGACCGAAAATCGAAAAGATGACGATTGCACTGGAAAAAGCGCTGACGGGCGCGCCGGGAGAGAATATCCTCCTTAAAGAAAATGACTATCTCTTTGTGAGGGCTGTCCCAGAATGGGGAATGTACAAGACAGTCGAAATTATCGGCGAGGTGAGATTTCCTGGGAGCTACACCATCAAAAAAGGAGAGAGGCTTTCAAGTTTGATCGAGAGAGCGGGCGGGTTCACGGATAAGGCCTATCTAAAAGGGGCCATATTTACAAGAGTATCAGTGCGGAAGCTTCAACAGGCGCAACTTGATGAGGCAATCGATCGTCTTCAACGGCAAGTTCTCTCTCGATCCGCAACCGCGACACAAGCAGCATTGACTCCAGAAGACGCTGCACAGCAGAAGGTTGCCTTAGAACAGAAAAATGCTCTCATTGAAAAAATGAAGGCGGCTAAAGCGAAGGGAAGGGTCACGATCAATTTAACCGAGCTGGGGGAATTGAAAGGTTCTCCCTCCAATCTTCTTCTGGAAGAGGGGGATTCATTGATGATTCCGGAAAGATCTCAACATGTTCAGGTGATCGGCTCTGTCTACAATGAGACCACTTTTGTTTATGATCCGAAAGCGACTGTTTCAGTTTATTTGAGCGAAGCGGGTGGGCTGACGGACAACGCAGAGGAGAGCGAACTTTATATTCTGAAGGTGGATGGCTCTGCCGTTTCTAACAGAGCCGAGAGGGGATTCTTCAGGAGGGGGATTTTAGCTTCAAGCCTTAGTCCTGGAGATACCATTGTCGTTCCGGAGAAGATGGAACGCGTGTCCTGGTTAAAAGAGGTGAAAGATATTACTCAGATCCTCTTCCAGATCGCAGCAACGGCAGGAATCGTTATAAAAGTGTTTTAAGCGAAATTTAGGCTGAGCTTTATTTTCTGGATTCTGATTTTATGAAGGAAGCAATTAATAACGCAATAAATCTCCTGGACTGTTGGAGGATCTTGGTTAAACGGAGAAAACTGATCGGGTTAATTGTCGGGGGGACCTTTATTCTATCCGTGATCATCAGTCTATTCCTTCCGAAAATCTATGCTTCCACGACCAGCATCCTCCCTCCGCAACAGGAGGGCTCCGTCGGAATGGCGGGGATGGCCGCTTCCCAACTTGCAGGAGGACTCGGCGGTTTGGCAGGAGGGTTTTTGGGACTTAAGTCGCCGGCAGATTTATGGGTCGGAATCCTAAAAAGCCAAACTGTACGGGATGCGATTATAAAGCGGTTTGGTTTAATGAAAGTTCTTAAAGCAAAAACAATAGAGGATGCACGAAGCAATCTAAATGAAGTAGTCAACATAACTAAATCAAAAGAAGATATTATTTCGATAACGGTCGAAGATAAAGATCCTCAGATGGCTGCTCTCATCGCCAATGCTTTTGTCGAGGAGTTGGATAGAGTGAATAAAAGTGCGGTGATGAGCGCCGGTGGAAGAATGAGGGCTTTTGTAGAAAAGAGACTTGCCGAAGGGAAAGTGGAGCTTGAGAAGCTCGAGGATGCAGTCAAAGCGTTTCAAGAGAAGAACGGTGCGGTAAAGCTCGATGATCAGTCTAAAGCCATTATCGATGCCATCGGTAGAGTGAAGGGGCAGTTGATGGCTAAAGAGGTGGAGCTCCAAACTTTTCTTTCATATGCCACCCCAAACAACCCCCAGGCCGAGATATTGAAAGCTCAAGTGGAAGAGCTCAGGGGAAGTTTGCGGGAATTGGAGGAGGGGAAGAGGGGTAACGGTCCAGAGACCAAGGGAATCTTTATCCCTACCTCAAAGATGCCGGATCTCGCACTCCAATTTGCTCGACTCTTGAGGGATGCGAAAGTCCAAGAGACACTGTACAGCTTACTCACTCAACAATATGAAATAGCGCGGATCCAAGAAGCCAAGGACAGCCCGACGGTGCAGGTGCTAGACATGGCGAAGGTGCCGGAGAAGAAGGTAAAGCCAAAACGTCTCCTGATCATCACACTTTCTACTTTCACCGCAACTTTATTCGCCATATTCCTCGCATTCTTAGCAGAATCATTAAAAAAAGTGCAATATGTGCAAGATCTACATCCCGGTCGGACTGAAGATTTTGTTGCTATTCGAAAGGTGAAAGATATTTGAAAGATGTGCTGGTGTTTATGATTTGTATAGAGTCTTTGTGGAGATAAAATGAAAAAGGTTTTAAACATAGCCGGAGCCCGGCCTAACTTTGTAAAAATCGCTCCACTGATGAACGCAATGCACGAATTTAATTATGAGCAAGGCCGACCCGTTTTTCACCCGATATTGGTCCATACTGGTCAACATTATGATTTCAATATGTCAGATGCTTTTTTAGAGATTTGGATATTCCAAAGCCGGATATTTACTGCGATAAAACTTGAAAGCCCCGCCCTTTGGGCGGGGATGAAAAGTTTTGCCCCACGAAGGGGGGCCGCTGTGTGTTAAGATTCCGGGCATGACGATCAAACGAACCAGTCATGCTGTTTAT
>Ga0209810_1001259_pt1 | contig 40272 bp, 44 predicted proteins | sample Coa_R1_7_FD_187159 | JGI IMG/M metagenome (GOLD analysis project Ga0209810, IMG submission 187159) | Surface soil microbial communities from Centralia Pennsylvania, which are recovering from an underground coalmine fire - Coalmine... | ecosystem: Environmental > Terrestrial > Soil > Unclassified... | reverse complement strand
CCCTCCAGCAGCCGACGAGCCCGCGCCCTCCCCAGCTACATCCGCTGGTACAACAACCGACGACCGCACAGCTCGCTCGGAGCACGGCCACCCATCAGCCGCGTCTCACACCTCCGTGGTCACGACAGCTAGCCGAAGGCGATCTCGGCCGATTCGGCGACGCGCCGGTACCCGATTCGCTCGTAGATCGCGTTCGAGGTCGGGTTCGCGAGGTCGGTGTAGAGGAAGCAGAAGCGGCGCCCGCCGGCGAAGAGATCGCCCTCGAGGAGGCGCTGCGAGAGCTCCGCCGTGAGCGCGGTGGCGTAGCCGCGGCCGCGCAGCGCAGGCGGCGTGTACACCGGGCCGACGCGGATGCCGTTCGGTGTCGGGCCTCCCCAGCCGGCGAGCGAGACCGGCTCGCCGTCGTCCTCCCAGAGCAGGAACCCCGACGTGTCGACGGAGTAGCGGCGGTCGACCGCCTGCGCGGCGTCGGCGTGGCCCGGGGCCGCCTCGTTGACGACCTCGTCGGCGAACGCCTCGAACCAGCGGACGACGAGATCGCGGTCGGCCTCGCCGGCGACGCGCGACGCACCGGAGGGCCGAGGCGGCGCCTGGACCTCCTCCAGCTCGTAGACCCCCTGGCCCATCGTGCGCCGCCAGCGGCCCGGGGCGTGGAGCTCGGCGAAGCGCTCGGCCTCGGGCACTGCCCCGACCACGCCGGGAACGCGCTCCTCCGCGACGGCGCCGGCGAGCACGGCGAGCGCCTCGTCCGAGTCGGGACGCGCGAGGATGAGGTTGTACGGCGGCGTCTGCAGCGCCGCCGCGGCGGGCCGCCCGGCGTCCCGGACGAGCCACAGCCGGTGCTCCTCGTAGAAGCCGTCGCGGATCGTCCCCGCGATGCCGAGGATCAGGTTGTGGCGCGCCTCGTCGGCGAGCAGGAGCGGCTTCGCCTCCTCGAGGAAGGTCGCCGCGTCGTCGAGGCGCTCGGCCTCCACTACTCGTCCAGCTCCACGAGCACGGCGCCGCCGCCGACCCGGTCGCCCTCCACGACGTGGACCGCGCGGACGGTCGCCTCGTACGGGGAGACGAGGGGCGTCTCCATCTTCATCGCCTCGAGCACGACGAGCGGCTGCCGCGCGGCGACCGCCGCTCCGGGCTCGACGAGGACGCGAATCACGGTGCCGGGCATCGGCGCCACGACCTCGGACTGCTCGCCGCCGGAGCCGCCGTACGCTCCGGCGGCGGCGTCGAGGTCGGGCGCGGGCCGCGGCGGCGGTGCGGGCAGGTTGAGGCGCCACGGCTCGCTCCAGACCTCGGCGGGCGCCCCGGCCGGCCACTCCGAGAGCGGGCGGTTCTCGGTCAGGAACGCCGTCGTGACGCGGCCGGCTCGGACGAGCGGGTGCCCGGCGAGCCAGCGCAGGAACGGGAGATTCGTCGTCACGCCGCCGATCTCCGTCTCGCGCAACGCCTGCGAGAGCCGGTCGAACGCCTGCTCGCGCGTGTCGCCCGCGGCGATGAGCTTCGCGATCATCGGGTCGTACGCGGTGCCGATCTCGTCGCCCTCGCGGACGCCCGAGTCGACGCGAACACCTTCCGGCAGCCGCAGCCGCTCGAGCCTGCCCGCCTGCGGCAGGAACGAGCGCGGATCCTCCGCGTACAGCCGCACCTCGACCGCGTGCCCTCGCAAGTAACAGTCTGTTACTTGCGAAGACAGGGCCTCTCCGGACGCGATCCGGAGCTGCTCGCGCACGATGTCGACGCCGGTCACGAGCTCCGTCACCGGATGCTCGACCTGGATCCGCGCGTTCAGCTCCAGGAACCAGAACCCGCGCCCGTCGAGCACGAACTCGGCGGTGCCGGCGCTCTCGTAGCCGATCGCGCGCGCGAACGCGACCGCCGCGTCGCTCATCCGCCCACGCAGCTCCGCGTCGAGTGCAGGCGACGGCGCCTCCTCGAGCACCTTCTGGTGGCGTCGCTGGATCGAGCAGTCCCGCTCGCCCAGCGCCGCCACGTGGCCGTGCTTGTCGGCGAGGAGCTGGATCTCGACGTGCCGCGGCCGCTCGAGGTAGCGCTCGCAGAAGACGGAGTCGTCGCCGAACGCGGCGGCGGCCTCCCGCCGCGCGGCGGCAAGCGCCTCGTCGAGCTCCTCCGGGGCGCGCACGACCCGCATGCCGCGTCCACCCCCTCCGGCCGCCGCCTTGACGAGGAGCGGGAAGCCGATCTCCTCCGGGGTCCCGCTCGGCAGCACAGGGACCCCCGCCGCTCGCGCGGTCTCCTTCGCCGCGAGCTTGTCGCCGCCCGCCCGCAGCGCCGACGGCGGGGGCCCGACCCAGGTCAGGCCCGCCTCGAGCACCGCCTCGGCGAGCTCCGCGCTCTCGGACAGGAACCCGTATCCCGGATGGACGGCGTCGGCGCCGGCCTGTCGGGCGGCGCGAACGTGCTCGGCGGGATCGAGGTAGGAGGCGATCTCGACGAGCGCGTCGGCCGACTCGGCATGGAGGGCACCGCGGTCGTCGGGCGCGGCGACCGCGACGGTCTCGATCCCCTCGGCACGGCAGGCCCGGAAGACCCGCAGCGCGATCTCCCCCCGGTTGGCCACGAGCAGTCGGCGCATGGCGCGAGTCTAGGCTCGCCCCCGCCGAACGATGCGGGCGAATCCGCGCGGACGGCTCTAATCTTCCTCGTTTGACCGGTCATGGAGGTGGAACGAGCATCGCCGTGCGGCTGAGGTTGGGGGCGGCCCTGGTCGTGGCTGCGGTCGCCTGCGCGACCGCGGGCTCGGCGCGGGCCGGCACCGCCCTCCTCGTCACGGGGCACGGCTGGGGCCACGGCGTCGGCATGAGCCAGTGGGGCGCGTACGGCTACGCGCTGCACGGCTGGAAGTACCGCCGGATCCTCGCGCACTACTACCCCGGCACGAAGCTGAGCCGGGTCGGCGAGGTCCGCGTGCGCGTCCTGCTCGCGCGCGGGGCGAGCAGCCTCACCGTCGGTTGCGCGACGCCCATGCGGGTCACCGACGGGAGACGCCTCACGCGGAGGCTGCCGGCCGGGGTGTACGGCGTCGGGCCGAGGCTCGTCTTCCCCGTGCGGAAGCACGGCGCGGGCTTCTCCTTCGGACATTTCGCCCTGCTCGAGTGCGACCGCGCGCCGCTCGAGTTCGACGGTCGCGAGTACCACGGCACGCTCGCGCTCCGGAGCAGCGGCGGAGGCGTCTCGGTGATCAACGGTCTCGACCTCGACACGTACCTGCGCGGCGTCGTCCCCTCGGAGTCGCCCTCCCACTGGCCGCTGGCGGCGCTCGAGGCGCAGGCGGTGGCGGCACGCTCCTACGCCGTCTCCGAGCTGCGGCCGAGCTCGTGGTACGACCTCCTGCCGACCACGAGCGACCAGGTCTACGGCGGCGTCCGGGCCGAGACGCCGCGCACCGACCATGCGGTGTACGCGACGCTCGGCCAGGTGCTGACGTGGGGGGGGCAGGTGGCGCGGACGTACTACTCCTCGAGCTCCGGCGGCCGCACGGAGGCGGTGCAGGACGCCTGGCCGGGCGCGTCGCCGATCCCGTACCTCCGCTCCGTGCCGGATCCCTACGACGTCTACTCCCCGCACCACGACTGGGGGCCGTACGGCTTCTCCGGCCCGCGGCTCGCCGCGCGGCTCGGCCTCGGCAGCGCGGTCGAGTCGGTGCAGGTCCACCGGGACGCGAGCTGGAGGGCCGAGACGGTGAGCTTCCACCTCGCGTCGGGCGCCGTCGTCACCCGCAGCGCCGAGAGCGTGGTCAAGGCGCTGCACCTCCTCTCGACCTGGTTCTCGATGGGCGAGCTGCGGCTCGACGCGAGCAGCAGCCACGTCCTCTACGGCAGCGGCGTGACCGTCGCGGCGCGGGCGGCGGACGTGAAGGGGGCGCTGCTCCAGGAGCGGAGCGCGGACGGGGCGTGGCGGACCCTCCGGGAGGTGCGCCAGCCGACGCTGCTCCGTCTGAAGCCGCGGGCGAGCACCTCCTTCCGGCTGCTCGCACCTGGGACGAGCGGGACGTCGGTCTCGGTGGCCGTCGCGCCGCGGCTGCGCGTGCAGGCGCTGAGCCCGCGGCTGATCGCGGGCGAGGTGTCGCCGCGGTCGGACGCGCCCGTCGCGGTTTGGCGGGTCGTGCGGGGCAGATGGCGGGTCGTCGCGCACCCGATCCTCGATTCGCAGGGCAGGTTCCGGACGCCGCTGCCGCTGCGGCCCGTCGACTACCGGATCACGGTCGCGGCCGGCCGGCTCGCCGCGGCCCGGGCCTCGCTGCACGTGACGCGGCGGATGCTCCAGAGCCTGCAGCAGTGAGGTTGTCGCGATGAGCTCGACCTTCCTTCTCGGCGGGGAGCTCGAGGTGCGCCGGCTCGGCTTCGGCGCCATGCGGATCGTCCGGGAACCTGACGAAGCTCCGCGCGTGTTGCGCCGCGCGCTCGAGCTCGGCGTCGATCTCATCGACACGGCGGACATCTACGGAACCGGCCGCAGCGAGGAGCTCATCGCCGAGGCGCTCCATCCGTACCCCGACGGGCTCGTGATCGCCACCAAGGGCGGGCTCGGCTACGGCTTTCAGGAGCGCGGCCGGGACGCGCGGCCGGAGCGCCTGCGGCAGGCCTGCGAGGAGAGCCTGCGCCGCCTCCGTCTCCAGCGGATCGACCTCTACCAGCTGCACCGCCACGATCCGGAGGTGCCGATCGAGGAGTCGGTCGGCGCGCTCGAGGAGCTGCGCGCCGAGGGGAAGATCCGGCTGATCGGGCTCTCGAACGTCTCGGTCCGCCAGCTGCGCGCCGCGCAGTCGGTCGCGCGCATCGTCTCGGTCCAGAACGAGTACAACCGAGGGCTCCTCACCTCGGAGGACGTGCTCGAGGCCTGCGAGGCCGAGGGCATCGGCTTCATGCCGTGGCGGCCGCTCGGCGAGGGGCTCGGCGAGCCCGCCGCGGAGCTGCGGTGGCTCCTCGACCGCTCCCCGGTCATGCTCCCGATTCCGGGAACGTCGAAGGTCGAGCACCTCGAGGCGAACATGGCCGCGGCACGGTGACGTGAGGGGCGGACCGGTCTGGGGCGCCGCGAGCGCCGACCTCAACGCGACCGTGCTCGAGTGGCCCGCGGGAGGCGGCCCGGGGGAGCACGTGAACGAGGACCGCGACGTCCTCTATGCCGTGCTCGCCGGGTCGGTGACGCTCACCGAGGACGGCGAGTCGCGCGAGCTCGAGGCCGGCGCGGCGACGATCGTCGACAAGGGCGTCCGGCGCGCGCTCGTCGCCGGCCCCGACGGCGCCCGCTACCTGACCGCCCACATCCGGCGCGGCGGGCTCGAGATCGAGCGGCCCCGACGACCGTTACGAGCCGCCCAGCTTCGCCAGCCAGACCACGAGGCCGATGAGCGCGAAGCCGGCCACCGTCAGCGCCACGCGCAGCCGTGAGGGATGCTCATGGGCTTCGGGCAGGAGGTCGGAGGCCCCGAGGAAGAGGAAGAAGCCGACGTAGACCGCCAGGAGCGCTCCCAGCCCCTGGGCCGAGACCGCGAGCGATGCGCCGACCGCCGCTCCGGCGATCGGGGCGGCCGCGTCCACCGCCAGCCACCGCAGAGCCCGTCGCCGGCCCCCGCCCTGGCGGAGGATGAAGGAGACGGTGTTCAGCCCGTCCGCGAAGTCGTGGCTGGCCACGGCGGCAAAGACGAGAAGCCCGGTGCCGAGGGAGAGGTGGAGGCCCAGGCCGATGCCCAGCCCGTCGACGGCCGAATGGGCCGAGAGAGCCAGGGCCCCCATGGCACCGATCCGGCTGTGGGCGCGGGCCTGGTCGGAGTCGTCTCGGTGATGGAGGACGAGGAGGCGGTTGGCGACGAAGAAGAGGACGAAGCCCAAGGCCACGAGGAGCGAGGCTCGCCCCGGCCGTCCCAGCGCGCGCTCGGCCTCGGGCAGGACGTCCAGGAGAGCGATGGCCACCACGACTCCGCCGGACAGGGCGATGAGGTCGCCCAGCCGTCCCGCGAGCCGCACCGCGGCCAGCCCTCCCAGCGTGGTCGAGAGGGCCGTGGCCAGGGCGAGCGGTAGAGCGAGCCAGGGGAGGCTCACTACGCTCCGATAACGATAACGGTTCTCATTACCAAGCTCGGCTAGGATAATGGCAGTGAGCGCCGGCGGGCAACACCTCTCGGAGCTGCTCGAACGGAGCGGCGTCCGTGCGACGCCTCGCCGGCTCGAGGTGCTCGGCGAGCTGGCGCGGGAACGGGACGACGTCACGGCGCAGCAGCTCTGGAGCCGCCTGCGCGACCGGGACTCCCGCACCGGTCTCGCGACCGTCTACCGGACGCTCGCGCTGCTGAGCGAGAAGGGCGTCGTCGACGTGCTCTCCCACCACGGGGGAGAGCAGTGCTACCGGCTCTGCGGCGACGAGCACCACCACCATCTCCTCTGCGAGCGGTGCCATCGCGTCGTCGAGGTGCAGGAGTGCGGCCTCGACGACTGGGTCGCCGCCGCGGCGAAGCGTCACGGCTTCGTGGCGACCGACCACCGCGTCGAGATCGTCGGTCTCTGCGCCGGTTGCCGCTAGGAGCTACGCGGCGGCGTAGCGGGCACGCGCCGCCTGCAGGACGCGCTGGGCGGCCCTCGGCTGGTGCCGGCTGAGCCACATGAGCACTGCCTGGGCCCGCGGGAGAGCGGTGAGCGGGATCTCCTCGGCGACGCGGAGATAGATCCGGGCGGCGGCGTCGGAGCCGAGCACGTCGGTGAGGGTCTCGTGGACGGCCGCCCCGAGCCGGGACGGCTCGGCGACCGGTCGCGTATGGGTATGCGCTCGGACGATCTCCGGCAGCACGGAGGTCTGCGCGTCGAGGTCGAAGACGTCGAGCTGGTAGCCGCACAGCAGCGCGAGCCTCCGCGAGCGGAGGAGCTCGTTCCAGAGATCCTCCAGCGCCGCGGCGGCCGCCGCCTGCCCACGCTGGACCAGGACGTCGACCATCTCGCCGAACGCGCGCACGGTCTTGCCCGGGAAGCACCGAGCGACGTCGTCGATGGTGCCCCCGATGATCTCTTCGAAGCGGAGCGGCGACGGGACCTCTCCATCCATCAGGGCCGCGAGTGTCTCCTCGGCGTCGCGGCAGCTCAAAAGTCCCTGCTCCTGCAGCGTTTCGACGTCGTGGCCGCGCTGCTCGAGCTCGGCGCGGAAGGCCTGCCGGTGGTCCGCGAGGGCAATGACGACCGCCGGCTCACCGGCCCGAAAGCCGCCGTCGAGGAACGTTCCCACCGAGCCGGCCAGCTCGGGAAGCTCGTCGTAGACCTGGACCGCGTGCTCGGCGGGCGCGGCTCGTTCGAGAAAGTTCGACCAGCTCATCTCCGGCCCCACCTACCCCGATCGGCGCGGCTCTATTCTTCGTTGCGGATCAGGAACGCCAGCTCGCTGGGCGCTTCTCGAGGAAGGCGCGCAGGCCCTCCTGGCCCTCCTTGCTCGTTCGCCGCTCGGCGATCCAGCGGGCCGTCTCAGGCCCGTCGGGCCGCTCGCGCACGAGCCGCTTCGCCCAGCGTGCGGCCTGCGGGCCCGCCGAGAGGAGCTCGCCGACGACGCCCTCGACCGCGGCGTCGAGATCCTCCGCGATCTCGTGCACGAGCCCGATGCGCAGCGCCGTCCCCGCGTCGAACCGCTCGCCGGTCACGAAGTAGCGGCGGGCGGCTGCGGCCCCGATCCGCGCGAGCGCGAACGGGGAGATGACGGCGGGGATGATCCCGAGCTTGACCTCCGAGAACGCGAACACGGCGTCGGAAGCGGCGATCGCGATGTCGGAGGCGGCGACGAGCCCGGCGCCGCCGCCGAGGGCGTGTCCCTGCACCCGCGCGACCACGGGCGCCGGGCAGCCGTCGATCGCCTCGAGCATCGCGCGCAGCGCGTTCGCGTCGGCCACGTTCTCCTCGTACGACAGATCGGCCGAGGAGCGCATCCACTCCACGTCGGCCCCGGCGGAGAAGCTCGGCCCCTCGCCGCCGAGCACGACGGCCCGGGCGCGACCGACGCCGACGAACGCCTCCGCGAGCTCGGCGATCAGCGCCGCGTCGAACGCGTTCCGGCGGTCGGGCCGCGTGAGGGTGATCCGCAGCACGTCGCCGTCCCGCTCGGTACGCAGGTTCGAGGGCACGGCCGGAGAGCTTAGATTGCGGACGTGGCCTCGGCGGCGCGCGATCGGTGGGCGGAGTGGCTCGCGGAGCGGCGGTTCGGCGGCGACCCGGAGGTCCGTGCCGAGATGCTCGCCAGGCTCGCCGAGACCCGCGACCGGGTCCTCGACCGCGCCCGGCTCCGGACGGGCGAGACGCTGCTCGACGTCGGCTGCGGCGAGGGGCTGATCGGTTTCGGAGCGCTCGAGCGCGGCGCGGGCACCGTGATCTTCGGCGACGTGTCCACCGATCTTCTCGAGTTCTGCCGCGAGGCCGCGACCGAGCTCGGCGTGCTCGACCGCTGCCGCTTCGTCGAGGCGCCGGCGGACGATCTGGCCCAGGTCGACGACGAGTCGGTCGACGTCGTCGCGACTCGCTCGGTTCTCGTCTACGTCGAGGCGAAGGATGTCGCCTTCGGGGAGCTCGCGCGTGTCCTCCGCCCCGGCGGCCGGATCTCCGTCTGGGAGCCGATCAACCGGTTCGGAGCCGAGGAACGGCGGCGGGGCTTTCTGGGCTACCGCGCCGAGGGGATCGACGAGCTCGCGGCGAAGCTGTGGGTGGTCTACGAGGAGATCCAGCCGCCCGACGGCGACCCGATGCTCGACTTCGACGAGCGGGACCTGCTGCGCCTTGCTGAGGCGGCCGGGTTCTTCCCGCTCCGCCTGACGCTCGACGCCCGCATCGAGGAGACGGCGCCCCGCAGCTGGGAAGGCATGCTCGACACCGCCTCGAACCCGAACGTGCCGACGCTACGAGAGGCAATGGAGGACGTTCTGACGCCGGAGGAACGAGAGCTCCTGACCGAGCGCCTGCGCCCGCTCGTCGAGGCCGGAGGCGGAGAGTGGAGGATGGCGTTCGCGCACCTCAGCGGGACGCGGCGGTGAAGCTGCAAGGAGCGCTTGCCGCGGCGGTGACGCCGCTGCGGGCCGGCGTAATCGACGTCGACGCGGTCGGGCCGTACCTCGAGTTCCTCGCCGGCCACGGGGTCGACGGCGTCCTCGCGCTCGGCACGACCGGCGAGGGCGTCCTCTTCTCCCCCGACGAGCGGCGCGACATCGCGGCCGCGTACGTCGAGGCGGGGCGCGGGAAGCTGCAGGTGGCCGTCCATTGCGGCGCCCAGACGACGCGGGACACGGCACAGCTCGCCGAGCACGCGGGGGCGCTCGGGGCCGACGCGGTCGCGGTGATCGCGCCGCCGTACTTCCCGCTCGACGAGAACGAGCTGCTGGCGCACTTCGAGACGGCCGCCCGTGCCTGCGCGCCGACGCCCTTCTACCTCTACGAGTTCGAGGCGCGGAGCGGCTACGCGATCCCGCTGCCGGTGATCGAGCGGCTCCGCGATCGCGCCCCGAGCCTCGCGGGGATGAAGGTCTCGGACAGCCCGTGGGAGCGGCTCGAGCCCTACCTCGTCGAGGGTCTCGACGTCTTCGTCGGGGCCGAGGCGCTGCTCGAGCAAGGGCTGGCGGCGGGCGCCGTCGGCGCGGTGTCGGGGCTGGCCGCAAGCTTTCCCGACGCCGTCGTGCCCCTCGTACGCGAGCCGACGCCGGAGGCGGGGGAGAGAGCCGCCACGCTCCGCGCCCGGCTGCAGCGATTCCCCTTCCACGCGGCCTCGAAGGCGGCGCTCGGCTTCCGCGGCGTTCCGGTCGGGCCGGAGGTCCGCGCGCCGCTGCGTGGGCTGACAGACGACGAGCGCGCCGGGGTCGAGCGGCTCGTGGCGGCCTGGGCGCCGTGAGCGCTCTCCGGAGCCTCATCCTCGCCGCGGCGGACAGTCCGCGACTGCAGCGGCTCGTGCAGCGCTACGGCTTCCGGCTCGGCGCGGCGCGGTTCGTCGCCGGCGAGACGCTCGACGACGCCGTGCCGGTTCTGCGCCGGCTGAACGAGAGCGGGCTCCTCACGAACACGACCCTGCTCGGGGAGGGCGTGCGCGACGAGGCCGAGACGCGCGCCGTCGTCGCCGCCTACCGCGAGGTGCTCGACCGCATCCACGCCGAGGGCCTGCGCACGAACGTGGCCCTCAAGCTCACCCACCTCGGGCTCTCGATCGACGAGGAGCTCGCGCGGCGCAACGTCGCGGAGCTCGTCGAGCACGCCGCTGCGCGGGGCAACTTCGTCCGCATCGACATGGAGGAATCGCGCCACGTCGACGCGACGCTCCGCATCTACCGGGCGCTCCGCGACAGCGGGCACGAGAACGTCGGCACCGTCCTGCAGGCCTACCTCTACCGCACGGAGGACGACCTGGCGGCGCTGCTCCCGCTCGCCCCGAACCTCCGCCTCGTCAAGGGCGCGTACCTCGAGCCGCCCGAGATCGCCTATCCGCGCAAGAGCGACGTCGACGCGGCCTATGCCCGGCTGCTCGAGGCCTCGCTCGCGGGGAAGGGCTTCACGGCCGTCGCGACGCACGACGAGTCGCTGATCGAGCACGCGATCTCGTTCGCCGACGAGCGCGGCATCCCGAGGGAGCGCTTCCAGTTCCAGATGCTCTACGGCGTCCGTCCCCGCCTGCAGCTCGAGCTCGTGCGGCGCGGCTTCGACGTCCTCGTCGCCACGCCGTACGGGCCCGAGTGGTACCGCTATCTCATGCGGCGGCTCGCCGAGCGGCCGGCCAACCTGCTCTTCCTGCTGCGGAATCTCGTGCGAGGCTAGAGCTTCTACCGGGATGACCACGCGCTGACCGGGCGTGCTGGGCGGCGATGCAAGGACCCAGGGAGCGTGAACGGCAGCGCTATTCGCGCGACCGAGGACGCCGCAGCGCGCCGCAGAGCGCGTCCAGGCAGTCCGTGCTTCGTTTCGGCAGGAGCTCCGAGCTCCAGCAGGAGCACGCCGGCGAGCGCGACGAGCGCGACGTCTCGGGCGAGCAGGTACCACGACCAGGGCGCCGCGTGGTCGAGCGCGAGCGACCAGTAGTGCCACGGGAACCACGTCTGCGTCAGGCCGAGCGCGAGCACCAGCAGGCTGCCGGCCAGGAAGCCGCGCGCGCCGCGCACGAGCGGGACGAAGGGGGCGAGCCAGATCAGGTACTGCGGCGAGAGGACGCGGTCGAAGGCGACGAGGGCGGCGACGGCCGCCGCCGCCGCGAGCAGCACCGCCTCGCCCCCCGCGTGGCGGCGCCGCGCGAAGAGGATCCAGACCGCGAGCACGGTCGTGACCTCGAGCACCGTCGAAAGGGTCGCCGCGAGCCCGGCGCCGCGCCCGCTCAGCGCCTGGGCCCCGTGGGAGGACACCGTGGCGAGCGGCGCCATCCCGAAGCGCTGCGCCGCCATGAGGACGGCCGCGCCGAGGCTCTCCACCTGGAGGGGCCGGCCGAGCTGGTCGGCGAACATCGCGCGCAGGCCGGCCGGGCCGAGGATCGCGAAGGGCACGAAACATGCCGCTGCGACGGCCACGAACGCGCCCGCCACGGCGATCGCGCCGGCGCGGCCTCTGCGCCGCCAGAGATGGGCGACCGCGATGGGGAGCAGAACGGCCGGCCAGATCTTGGCGGCGAACCCGAGGCCGAGCAGCGCGCCGGCGGCGACCGGTCGCTCCCGGACGACGGCGGCGAGCGCGGCGACCGCGAGCAGCGTCGGCCACAGGTCGAAGCGCGTGTCGAAGAGCGAGCCGAGGACGAGCGGCGAGACCCCGATCGTGAGCAGCGCGGCCCACGTTCGCCACGCCTCGGCGCCCACGGCCCGGAGCGCCGACGTCGCAGCCGCGATGCAGCCGGCGCCGCAGACGCCCATCAGCACGGCGAACGAGGTGACGTAGCTCCAGCCCATCCAGGCGGGCAGGAGCATGGGCGGGAGGGCCGCCGGCGGATACTCGAGCGCGAAGTCGCGGTAGGGGACGCCGCCGCCGCGCACCAGGCCGGAGTAGTGCACGTAGAGCCCGACGTCCGAGAGCTGGCCTCGCTCGAGCCAGGCCACGAGCGCGTAGAACGAGAACCCGAACAGGACGGCGGCCACGGCGGCCGCGGTCCATTCCCCCCGGCCGCGGGTCACTCGACGTCGAACTCTTCGGCGACCGCCGGCTCGTCCCCGATCAGCTCCGGCACGTCTCCGAGATCCGGCAGCCGGTCGCCGAAGGAGATGAGGCCGAAGCGGTCCTGCGCCTCGTTCGTGATCCACACGTCGCCTTCCGGCAGCCGGGGCAGATGCTCCCGCAGCTCCTCGAGCGTCGTCTTCGAGTCGAAGAGGCTCCAGATGAGGATGCGGGCGATCACGGAGGGCTACATGCGGAAGACGCCGAAGGTCGTGTCCGGGATCGGCGCGTTCCGCGCGGCTGCGAGCCCGAGCGCGAGCACCCGTCGCGTGTCGAGCGGGTCGATGATCCCGTCGTCCCAGAGCCGCGCCGTCGAGTAGTAGGGGTTGCCCTCGTCCTCGTACTTCGCGCGGATCTCGTCCTGATCCACGTCGCCGACCATGGAGAGGACGGTGGCCGCCTGCTCGCCGCCCATGACCGAGATGCGGGCGTTCGGCCACATCCACAGCTGCCGCGGCCCGTACGCGCGGCCGCACATCGCGTAGTTGCCGGCGCCGAACGACCCGCCGGTGACGACCGTGAACTTCGGCACCTGCGCGTTCGCCACGGCCATGACGAGCTTCGCGCCGTCGCGCGCGATGCCGCCGGCCTCGTACTCCGTCCCGACCATGAAGCCGGTGATGTTCTGCAGGAACACGAGCGGGATCCTGCGCTTGCAGCAGAGCTCGACGAAGTGCGCCCCCTTCTGCGCCGACTCGGCGAAGAGGACGCCGTTGTTGGCGAGGATCCCGACGTGGAACCCCTCGATTCGGGCGAAGCCGGTGACGAGGGTCTCGCCGTAGACCTGCTTGAACTCCTGGAAGCGCGAGCCGTCGACGATCCGTGCGATCAGCTCGCGGGGGTCGACCTGGTGGCGGAAGTCCTGGGGGACGAGACCGTAGAGGTCGGACGGGTCGAGCGCCGGAGGCTCGGGCTCGGCGACGTCCCAGCCCGGATCGGGACCGCGCGACCCGAGGTGGCGCACGATGCCGCGTGCGATCGCGAGCGCATGCTCGTCGGAGGTCGCGTAGTGGTCGGCTACGCCCGAGCGGCGGGTGTGCACGTCGGCGCCGCCGAGCTCCTCGGCGGTCACGTCCTGCCCGGTCGCGGCCTTCACGAGCGGCGGCCCGCCGATGAAGATCGTGCCGGTGCCGCGCACGATCACGGTCTCGTCCGACATCGCCGGCACGTACGCGCCGCCGGCGGTGCACGAGCCCATCACGACCGCGATCTGGGGGATGCCCTGCGCGGACATCTGCGCCTGGTTGTAGAAGATGCGGCCGAAGTGCTCGCGGTCGGGGAAGACCTCGGCCTGGAGCGGGAGGAAGGCGCCGCCCGAGTCGACGAGGTAGATGCACGGGAGCCGGTTCTGCTCCGCCACCTCCTGCGCGCGCAGGTGCTTCTTGACGGTGAGCGGGAAGTACGAGCCGCCCTTGACCGTCGCGTCGTTGGCGACGATCACGCACTCGCGGCCCTCGACGACGCCGATGCCCGTCACGATGCCCGCGCCCGGCGCGTCTCCTCCGTACAGCTCCCAGGCGGCGAGGGCGTTCAGCTCGAGGAAGGCCGTGCCCGGGTCGAGGAGGAGGTCGACGCGCTCCCGCGCAGGCAGCTTGCCGCGGGAGCGGTGCCGCTCGGTCGCCTTCTCGCCGCCGCCGCGCGCGACCTGCGCCGTCCGCTCCCGCAGCTCGGCGACGAGCCCCTCCATCCGCCCCCGCCGCCGCGCGAACTCCTCGGCGTCACGGTCGAGCTGCGAAGTGAGGACGGCCACGGCCGGAGCCTAACGGCGCCGCAGGAGCCGGCAGGCATTGACACAGACGGAGCGAATCGTAGAGTCGCCCAAACGGAATCCACGGCCTAGGAGGATTTGATGGACGGCGACGCGGTGCGTGCGGTGCAGGTCGGTGGAAGCGAGGAAGCGCGGCTCCGGAGCCTCGGCTACACGCCACAGCTCAACCGCGTGCTCGGCTTGTTCTCGAACTTCGCGGTCGCGTTCACCTACCTGTCGCCGATGGTCGGCATCTACTCGCTGTTCGTCCTCGGCTTCGGCATGGCCGGGCCCGCCTACATCTGGCTGACCTTCGTCCCGCTCGTCGGGATGCTGTTCGTGGCGCTCGTCTTCGGCGAGCTCGCGAGCCACTATCCCGTCGCGGGGGCCCTGTTCCAGTACAGCAAGTTCTCGGTCGGCCCCCGTTACGGCTGGTTCGTGGGCTGGTTCTACGGCTTCGCGCTGCTCATCACCGTCGCGGCCGTCGACACGGGGGTCGTCGGCTACGTGACCGCCCTGACGCACAACTGGTTCGGCTGGAACCTCAATCCGGCAGGGCACGGGACGATCCTCGTCATCACGCTCGTCCTGCTCGCGATCCAGTCTACGGTGAACATCACCGGCGCCCGGATCATGGCCGACGTCGCGAAGCTCGGCGTCTACGTCGAGATCGTCGGAACGCTCGGGATGCGCTCATCCTCGCGATCCACGGCTTCCACCACGGCCTCGGCTTCCTCTTCTCGACCCAGGGAGCGCAGCACCGCGCGACCAACGCCTACGGCTTCGACTTCCACGGGAGCTGGCTCGCGGCGGGACTCGTCGCCGTGCTCGCCCCGGTCTACATCTTCTACGGCTTCGAGTCGGCCGGGGACATCGCGGAGGAGACGAAGGACGCCGGCCGGCAGATTCCGAAGGCGATGCGCCACGCGTTGATCTGGGGCGGCATCGGCTCGCTCATCCTCACGGCCGGGCTGCTGCTCGCGACGGCCAAGCACAACCCCGTCGGCGCCGCGGTGGCCGGGGGCGTCCCGTCCATCCTCGCCCAGCTGCCGAGCTGGTTGCAGGACTGCCTCCTGCTCCTGATCATCTTCGCCTTCTTCTCGTGCGGCTCGTCGATCCAGGGAGCGGGCAGCCGGCTCGCGTTCTCGTACGCGCGCGACGGCGCACTGCCCGGGTCGGGCTGGATCTCACGCGTCAACGAGCGCTTCAAGACGCCCGTCAACGCGCTCCTGATGGGCGCAGTGATCACCGTCCTCTTCGTCGTGCTCGTCTACATCAACCCGGGCACGAACTACCACATCTGGTTCGTGACGTATCCGGCGCATGTGAACGCTCTCGTCGCCCTCGTCTCGTTCGGCGTCAGCGGCATCTACCTCTCGTTCCTGCTGACGGTGATCGGGGCGATCGTCGCGCGGGCCCGCGGCTGGCGGCCCGAGGGCGCCTTCCAGCTCGGGAAGTGGAGCTGGCCCGTCCTGATCGTGGCGGCGGGATACCTCGGCGCGATGTTCCTGAACGTCGTCTATCCGTCGGGGCTCTCGAGCGCCCGCGGCCTGTTCAACCTCGACTGGATCACGCTGTTCATCATCTTCATCATCGCCGTCGTGGGCGCGGCGTACCTGCTGATCGGACGGCCCGACCGGAACGTCGAGCGGCGGTTGCGCGGCACGCGCGAGGCGCCCGAGGCGCCGCCCGTCACGACGGTTTGACCTGAGCGAGCGGGGCGTCGCCGTCGGCGGCGCCCCCTACGCTTGCCCCGTGATCGTCGCGCATCTCGACCTCGACGCGTTCTACGCCGCCGTCGAGGAGCTCGAGAACCCCGAGCTCCGCACCCAGCCGCTCGTCGTGGGCGGCGATCCGCGGGGGCGGGGGGTCGTCGCCACCGCGAACTACGTCGCGCGCCGCTTCGGGATCCACTCCGCCATGAGCTGCGCCGAGGCGCTCCGCCGCTGCCCGCAGGCCGTCTTCGTCCGCCCGCGGCACGCGCTCTACCGAGAGCACTCGCGCGGAGTGTGGGAAACGGTGCGCGGCATCGTCCCCACCGTCGAGCAGACCGGACTCGACGAGGGCTACCTCGGCATCGGGGACGTCGCTCGTGACTTCCTCGCGGCGCGCGTGGTCGCGGAGGCGGTGCAGACCGCCGTGCGGGCGGCGACGAGCCTCACGTGCTCGCTCGGTGTGGCCTCCTGCAAGGTCGTCGCCAAGGTCGCGAGCGACTCGCGCAAGCCGGGAGGGCTCGTCGTCGTCCCGCCGGGCGGCGAGGCGGACTTTCTCGCCCCGCTCGCCGTGCGGCGCCTCCCCGGCGTCGGGCCGAAGGCCGAGGAGCGGCTCCGAGCCGCGGGTGTCGAGACCGTCGGGGCCCTCGCCGCGCTCGCGGACGAGGAGCTGGGCCGCGTGCTGCCCGGCAGCGTGGGGAGGATGCTGCGTGACCGAGCCCGCGGCATCGATCCGCGCGAGCTCGAGCTCGCCACCGAGCGGGTCTCGATCAGCGTGGAGAACACGTTCGAGCGGGACATCTCCGACCGGGAGCGCCTCCACGACGAGCTGCGGGGAATGGCCGCAGAGGTGGCCGCGGCCCTCCAACGGCGCGGCCAGGTCGCGCGGACGGTGACGACGAAGCTCCGCTACGCCGATTTCTCGATCCGGAGCCGGTCGACCTCGCTCGAGACCGGGATCGACGCCGCGGACACGATCGGCGAGCTCGCCTGCAGCCAGCTCGACCGAGGCCTCCGCGACCGCCCGGGCGCGCTCCGCCTCGTCGGCGTCGGGGTCTCGGGCCTCGCCGACTTCCGCCAGCTCGCCCTGGACGACCGGACGGCGAACCGGTAGGGCGAGTGCGTCCACCGGTCGGCCGATTCGAAGAGGCGCTGGCCGACCCTCGTCGTGCCCCTGATCGTCGGCTTGTGCCTCGGCGCGGGAGGATGGGCCGCCACGGGCCCGAGGGCATTGGAGACGGCTACCCCGGAGCCGGCGGAGTTGGTCGCCCTCACCCGGGCCGCGAGGACATGGCCGACGTCGGCGGCGAGGACGGTGTAGGTCGCGGCCGTCGCGCCCGGGATGTCGGTGCAGCTCTCGAAGTACGCGTCGCAGCGCAGTCACTGGTACGTGAAGGCGGCGTTCGTGCTCCAGCTCCCGCTGTCGGTCCTGAGCTGCTTCCCGATGCCGGGCGCGCCACCGGCGATGGGCGGGACCGTCGGGACCGGAGGGCCGGTGTCTCCGCTCGCCGCCGCCGCTTCGAGCGCGAGCACGGCGAGGACGCAGACGAGAGCCGTGTACGCGAATGGCAGGCAGCTCCGCCCAGCCACGTTCCTGCATCTCCCCGGAACGAGAATTCCGGAACGCCGCTGGGGTTCCCAGCAGGGGCGGAGGGACTCGAACCCCCGACCTACGGTTTTGGAGACCGCCGCTCTACCAACTGAGCTACGCCCCTGTGCCGGTGGGCCAGTGTACCGGTGCGTTTCTCCACCCTCGGGCCGGGCAAGCCGGGGGCATGACTGAGCTCATGGACGAGCCGGACCGCTTCGAGGACGAGTCGGACGAAGAGGAGCTCAGGGCTCCGCAGGAGGAGAAGGGGTACGGCGAGGACGAGGGCGAGCGCGAGGAGTCGCTGCCGCCCGAATAGTGGCAGTACGCTCGACCCGTGCAAGCGCACGCGCTGGGGACGTTGTTCGCGGTCCTCGCGACCGCGCTGGCGGCGGTCGCCGTCTACGCACTCGCAGGTGGGGACAGCGGCCGCCGTCTGCTCGTCGGTGTCGCCGCCGCCGCCGTGGCGGCCTGGCTCGCGACCCTCTCGGCGAGCGCGTTCCGGCGCCGCCGGCGCTGAGCGACTGAGGAGTTCGCCGGAAAACGCCGTATTCTCTCGTGCGTGACGACGCGGGCCGACGAGACCCAGCAGCTCTGGCTGGACTTCCGGCGCACGGGCGACCAGAAGATCCGCGATCGCCTCATCCTCACGTACGCGCCGCTCGTGAAGTACGTCGCGGGCCGCCTCGGCTCGGGCCTCCCCGCCCACGTCGACGAGGGCGACCTCGTCTCGTACGGCCTGCTCGGGCTGATCGGGGCGATCGAGCGCTACGACCCGGCGCGCGACGTGAAGTTCGAGACGTATGCCATGGCTCGCATCAAGGGCCAGATCATCGACGAGCTGCGCTCCATGGACTGGGTCCCGCGCTCCGTTCGCGCCCGCGCGCGCCACATCGAGCGCGCGATCGGCGAGCTCGAGGCCCGGCTCGGCCGAGCGCCGACCGACGAGGAGATCGCCAAGAAGCTCGGGATCAGCGAGGAGGAGCTCGAGGAGAGCCTCGGCGAGATCGCCCGCTCCTCGATCGCGGCGCTCGACGAGCTGTGGACCGTCTCGGGCTCGGGTGGCGGCGACCAGGTGGCGCTCATCGACACGATCGAGGACGAGAGCGCCCCGGACCCGCAGGGCACGCTCTCGGTGACCGAGCAGAAGGAGGCGCTCGCCGACGCGATCGCGCGGCTCCCGGAGCGCGAGAAGCTCGTCGTCACGCTCTACTACTACGAGGAGCTGACGCTCCGGGAGATCGGCGAGGTGCTCGGGGTCACCGAATCTCGGGTCTCCCAGCTCCACACGAAGGCGATTCTCCGGCTCAAGGCCCACATCGCGTCGGTGGGCGCGACCGCCACCCTCTAAGCGTCGTTCCGCCGCGAAAGGCGGCGATACGATGCGGCTCGAAGCGACCGAGGAGGACACGTCCCCGATGCCTGCCACCGAGCCCACGAAGATCCGCAACGTCGCCGTCGCCGGCCACCGCGGCGTCGGGAAGACCTCCCTCGTCGAGGCGCTGTTGTTCGAGTCCGGGCAGACGAACCGGCTCGGCACCGTGGAGCAGGGGACGACGGTCTCGGACTGGGACGAGCACGAGCAGAAGCGGGGGATGTCGCTCTCGGGCTCGCTCTGCCATCTCGGGTGGAAGGACCGGAAGATCAACGTCGTCGACACGCCGGGGGACGCGGGCTTCCAGGCCGACACCTACGCGGCGCTGCGTGTCGTCGAGGGCGTCGTCGTCGTCCTCAGCGCCGTCATGGGGGTGGAGGTCAACACCTCCCGCGTCTGGAGGCGCGCCGAGGAGCAGGAGCTCTCGCGCGTCCTCTTCGTCAACATGCTCGACCGCGAGCGGGCCGACTTCTTCCGCGTGCTCGAGGCGGCGAGGCAGCAGCTCTCCGACCGCTGCGTCGCGGTCCAGCTCCCGATGGGCAGCGAGCACGAGCTGACCGGGGTGGTCGACCTCCTCCACATGTGCGCGTACTTGGACTCCTCCGGCGGCCGCGAGGGCGGCCCGCAGCCGATTCCCGACTCCATGGCCGACCTCGTCCAGGAGCACCGCGAGAAGCTGCTCGACGCCGTCGTCGAGACCGACGAGGCGCTGATGGAGCGCTACCTCGAGGGGGAGGAGCTCGACGCGCACGCCGTCGCCGACGCGCTGAAGCAGGCGGTGACGCGCGACGAGCTCTACCCGGTCGCATGCGGCGTCGCGACGAAGAACCTCGGCACGACGGCGCTCCTCGACCTCCTCGTGGAGGGCGTCCCGTCGCCCGCGAAGAAGGGGACGACGATCGAGTTCGGCGACGCGAAGCAGGCGGTCTTCGTCTTCAAGACGATCGCCGACCCGTTCACGGGGCGGATCAGCTGCTTCCGCGTCCTCGCCGGGCCGGTCTCGGGGGACACGACCCTCGTCGACCCGCGCACGCACGCGAAGGAGCGGCTCGGGCAGGTCCTCCTGCTGCAGGGGAAGGACTCCGAGGCCGTCGACGCGCTCGGCATCGGCGATCTCGGCGCGGTGGCGAAGCTGAAGGACGTCGTCACGGGCGACGTGCTCGTCGACCACGAGGTCGCCGTCGAGCCGCCGCACATCGACTTCCCGGAGCCCGTCATGAGCTTCGCCGTCACGCCGAAGGCGAAGGGCGACGAGGAGAAGATGGCGACCGGCCTGCGGCGGCTCAGCGAGGAGGATCCGACCCTCGTCCTCCGGCGCGACCCGCAGACGGGCGAGCAGCTCCTCTCGGGCCTCTCCCAGATGCAGGTCGAGGTCGCGGTCGACCGTCTCAAGACGCGCTTCCACGTCGACGTCGAGCTCCATCCGCCGCGTGTCCCGTACAAGGAGACGATTCGCAAGGAGGCCCGCGCCCGGCACCGCTACAAGAAGCAGACCGGCGGCCGCGGCCAGTTCGGCGACTGCGAGCTCGTGCTCGAGCCGCTGCCCGCGGAGAACGGCGAGATGGGCTACGAGTTCGTCGACAAGATCGTCGGCGGCGTGATCTCGCAGGGGTACCGGCCGGCCGTCGACAAGGGCGTACGCGAGGCGATGGAGCACGGGGAGCTCGCCGGCGCGCCCGTGCAGGGCGTGCGCGTGGTGCTCGTCGACGGGATGGAGCACAACGTCGACTCCTCGGAGATGGCGTTCAAGATCGCCGGCTCGATGGCCTTCAAGGAGGCCTACCAGAAGGCCGATCCCGTCCTGCTCGAGCCGATCATGCAGCTCGAGGTGACGGTGCCGGACGAGACCGTCGGCGCGGTCAACGGCGACCTCAACTCGCGGCGGGGGCGGCTGCAGGGGATGGAGCCCTCCGGCGGCATGACGACGATCCAGGCCGAGGTGCCGATGGCCGAGATCCTCACCTACTCGCAGGCGCTGACCTCGATGACCGGCGGCCGCGGCGACTACTCGATGCACTTTCTCCGCTATGAGGAGGTGCCGGCGCACGTCGCGCAGAAGATCATCGAGCAGACGAGGCAGGAGCGGGAAGCGGCGCACGCCTGAGCGCACGCCGCTCCGGCCGGCTCATCCCTGTTGCGAGGGCTGGCCCTCGTCCCTGTCGCGCAAGTGACTCAGCACGTCGGCGACGTCGGCAAGCTGCTGCTCGAGGTCCCGCTGGAACGACTCCAGCCGCTCGATCAGCTCGTGGCGGCTCGGGAACGGGCCGCGAAAGAACATGCGGGGGCCTCGTCCCCAGCCATGGGAATGACGGTGGTGCATCTTCACCTCCTCTCCTCGAAACGTGCGAGAAAGCGGGCGGTTCGCTCCTGCGAGCGGCGCAGCGCCTCGACCCACTGGTCGAGCAGCCGCTCCCCCGCGGGCGTGATCGCATAGCGGCGCTTGGCGGGGCCGGGGGAGGAGTCTTCCCACTCCGACGAGACGAGCCCCTCCTCCTCGAGCCCGCGCAGGAGGCGGTAGAGGTTCCCCATCTCGACGCGTGCCTCGCCCGTCAGCTCGGGCAGCCGCTCGAGCAGGTCGTACCCGTGGGCCGGCCGCTCGCGCAGGAGCAGGAGCAGGGCGGGCTCGGCGAAGCGCTCGACGCGGGCGAGGACGCGCCAGCGGCCGTGATGGTGCCGGCGGGCGCGCGGGCCCCTCATCCCTCTACCTGTAAAATACACATGTAAGAGACATTAGCGGCGGCGGGGGATCCTGCGCAAGCCTGGCTAAACTCGAAGGCCGTATGAGGGTGACGAAAGTCGCAACGACGCGCCAGTGCGCCGTCTGCGAGCGGACGCTGCTCATGGGGGAGCGGGCCGCGAGCTTCTCTCCCTCCGAGGGCGCCGAGCTGGTGGACGTCTGCCCGCTGTGCCAGGAGCTCGCGATCGAGGCGGGCTGGATCAAGGAGGGCGCCCCGACGACCCCGACGCTCGAGGGCGGCCGCCGCCGTCGTCGCAGGCGTGGGCTCGCCGAGCTCCTCGGCCTCTCGCGCGCGTCCGACGAGAGCGCGCTCGCGCAGCAGGAGCCGATCCTGCGGCGGCTCTCCGAGAGCGAGATCGCGCTGCTCGAGGCCGCCGACCTCTTCAACGGCAGCGCCTACCGCCGTACGGTAGGCGGGATCGCGAAGAGCCTCGGCGAGCCGAACGCGAGCATCGTCCCGCTCTCCGGCACCTCCGGCGAGCTCGCGGTGACGGTCGCGTGGGAGCTGTCCTGGTACCAGTACCGCGTGAGCCCCGACTCCGCGCAGCCGGTGCGGCTCGAGCGGCGCGGCCACGAGCTCGACGAGCTCGAGGACGGCTTCAAGGCCTGGAACGCGCAGGTCGAGGACGAGGGCCGCCTCGTCCCCGAGATCGCGCGCATCTAGCCCCCGGGGAACTCCCCGAGCTTCAGGTGGAGCGTCTTGTGCGCTCCGTGCTGCGTGACGACGGCGATCGAGACGGTCGTGCCCGGCTTGAGCTCCGACACGACGCTCGTCAGGTCGTTGACGGTGGGCGTCCCGTGGCCGTTGACGGCGGTGATCACGTCACCCCGTACGAGCCCCGCCTTCGCCGCCGGCCCACCGGAGGTCACGCTCTGGACGAGCACGCCCGCGCCGCCCGTGTCGGCGATCTCGACGCCGAGGTAGGCGCGATGCGAGTTGACGACGTGGTGGAAGCGGATGATCTGCGTCGCGATGTCCCGGACGAGGTTGCTCGGGATGGCGAAGCCGATCCCGGGCGCCGCGCTCCCGCCGAGCTCGGGGTCGGTCGCGGCGAGCGTCGGGATCCCGATCACGCGTCCCTCGATGTCGGCGAGCGCTCCGCCGGAGTTGCCCGGGTTGATCGCCGCGCTCGTCTGGATCATCAGCGGCAGCGCGACGCCGTTCCCCTCCGAGACTCCCTGCCGGAAGGCGCTGACGATCCCGTCGGTGACGCTCGAGCGCAGGCCGAGCGGGTTGCCGATCGCGATCGCGATGTCCCCGACGCTGAGGCGGCTCGAGTTCGCGAGCACGGCAGGCCTGAGCCCGGCTCCCGAGACGCGGACGACGGCGAGGTCGTCGGGGGCGAACCGGCCGACGAGGGTCGCGCTGTAGGAGTGCGCTCCGGCGGTCACCGAGAACGGGCCGCCGCTCGCTCCGACGACGTGGTTGTTCGTGACGATGTCGCCGTTCGAGTCGAAGACGACGCCGGAGCCGAGCCCGGACGGAGTCTGGATCTGGACGACGGACGGCGAGAGCCGCTGCACGACGGCCCGGATCGCGCTCTGGAAGGCGAGTGCCGCGGCGCCCGGATGGAGTCGAGCCTGGGGCGTCCTCGGCGTGGCCTGCGAGGACGAGCCGCCGCCGAGCGAGACGGCCGCGACGATCCCTCCCGCGACGGCTGCTCCGGCGAGCGGCGCGAGCCACCAGATGTGCCGGCGCAGCATGCGTCCCTTATACCCCGGCCGGGGTGGCGCGCGCCGGGTTCCGACCTACAATCAGCCGGCCATGATCTACTGCGTCATCCCTCGCGAGCTCGCCGACGAGCTGTACGACAAGATGGTCGACTACTACAAGGACAATCCGAACGTGACCGTCATCGTCGACCGCCGCAAGGGACGCGATCGCCGCAAGCAGTCCGAGCCGCGGCTCGAGGACAAGGAGCAGCGGACGGTGCGCGACCGCCGCCGCGCGCATCCCGGCACGTTCCCCGACGTCGACTCGCCCCCCGAGTAGCCTAGAAGGCCGTCCGTTTGGGGCGCGGCCGAAAGCCGTGTCCGCTGTGGACATGCCTCCGTGCCCGGCGCCGGGACGTGGCCGTCCCGGCTAGGCTCGTCCCATGGCGACGACGGCGACGGAGACGTTCAGGAACTTCATCGGCGGCGAGTGGGTGGACGCCGCTTCCGGCGAGACCTTCGAGAGCACGAGCCCCGCGACGGGCGAGACGATCGGCATCTTCCCGCGCTCCGGCTCCGAGGACGTCGACCGCGCGGTCGCGGTCGCGAAGGAGGCGTTCGCCGACTGGCGTCTCGTGCCTGCGCCGAAGCGCGGCGAGATCCTGTTCCGACTCGCGCGCCTGCTCGAGCAGGAGAAGGCGGCGCTCACCGACCTGATGACGCGCGAGATGGGGAAGGTGAAGGCCGAGGCGGGCGGCGACGTCCAGGAGGCGATCGACATCACGTACTACATGGCCGGCGAGGGCAGGCGCCTCTTCGGCCACACGACTCCCTCGGAGCTGCGCGAGAAGTGGAACATGAGCGTGCGCCAGCCGATCGGCGTCGTCGGCGCGATCACGCCCTGGAACTTCCCCGTCGCGATCCCGTCGTGGAAGCTCATCCCGGCGCTCGTCTGCGGCAACACGGTCGTGCTCAAGCCCGCCACCGACACGCCGGCCCTCGCCGAGCGCTTCGTCGAGCTCCTTGCCGAGGCGGGCATCCCGAACGGCGTCGTCAACCTCGTCCACGGCGGGGGCGGCACGGTCGGCGACCGGCTCGTGCGCCATCCCGACGTCCGCGTCATCACGCTGACCGGCTCCCGCGAGACCGGCGTCGAGGTGCTGAAGGCGACGGCCGAGACGCTCACGCACGTCCATCTCGAGCTCGGCGGCAAGAACGCGATCATCGTCCTCGACGACGCCGACCTCGAGCTCGCGGTCGACGGGATCCTCTGGTCGGCGTTCGGGACCTCCGGCCAGCGCTGCACCGCCGCCTCCCGGGTGATCGTGCAGCGGGGCGCATACGACGCGCTGCAGTCGAGGCTCGTCGACCGGGTCGAGCAGCTGCGGCTCGGGCCCGGCTGGGAGGAAGACACCGACATCGGGCCGGTCGTCAACCGCACCGCGCTCGACAAGATCCACTCCTACACAAGGATCGGCAAGGACGAGGGCGCGAAGCTCCTCACCGGCGGCGAGATCGCGGCGGACGGCGACCTCGGCAAGGGCTTCTTCTACCGGCCGACCGTCTTCGCCGACGTGGACCCGCAGATGCGGATCGCGCAGGAGGAGATCTTCGGCCCGACGACCGCGCTCATCCCGGTGGCCGACCTCGACGAGGCGATTCGCGTCTCGAACGGGATCAAGTACGGGCTCTCGTCCTCGATCTTCACGCGGGACGTCAACGCGGCCTTCCGCGCGATGCGCGACCTCGAGGCGGGGATCACGTACGTCAACGCCGGCACCATCGGCGCCGAGGTGCACCTTCCCTTCGGCGGCACGAAGGACACGGGCAACGGCCACCGCGAAGCGGGCCAGGCGGCGCTCGACGTGTTCACGGAGTGGAAGTCGATCTACGTCGACTACTCGGGCCGCCTGCAACGGGCCCAGATCGACACCGAAGAGCACCCCGCGCCTTGAGGTACCGGCAGCTCGGCGACAGCGGTCTCCACGTCTCGGAGATCTGTCTCGGCACGTGGACGACCTTCGGGGGAAGCCTCGACGAGGACGGCGCCCTCGCGCTCGTGGACACGGCGTTCGAGTTGGGGATCGACTTCTTCGACACGGCGAACGTCTACGGCGGCGGCCGCTCCGAGGAGGTGCTCGGGCGAGCGCTCGCCGGCCGGCCGCGCGACTCGTTCGTGGTCGCCACCAAGGTCTACGGCGAGATGCCGAACGGCGATCGCGGGCTCTCGCGCGAGCAGGTGCTGAAGCAGATCGACGGCTCCCTCGACCGGCTGCAGCTCGACTTCGTCGACCTCTACCAGTGCCACTCCTACGACGACGACGTCCCGGTCGAGGAGACGCTCGGCGCGCTGACCGAGGTCGTCGAGGCGGGCAAGGCGCGCTACATCGGCGTCTCGAACTGGAGCGGCGAGCAGATCCGCCACGCGGTCGAGCTCGCGCACGAGCGCGGCTTCGCGAAGATCGTCTCGTCGCAGCCGGAGTATTCGCTGCTCTACCGCGAGCCGGAGGGTGACATGATCCCGGCCTCGCGCGAGAACGGCGTCTCACAGATCGTCTACTCGCCGCTCGCGCAGGGCGTGCTGACGGGGAAGTACCGGCCCGGAGAGCCGGTCGCCGGCGACACGCGTGCAGCCTCCCACCGGGACGGGTCGATCTGGGCATACATGGAGGACGACGCCCTCGAGCGGGTGCAGCGGTTGCGGCCGATCGCCGACCGGCTCGGCCTCACGATGGCGCAGCTCGCGCTGGCCTGGGTCCTCCGCGAGCCGAACGTCGCCAGCGCGATCGTCGGTGCGTCGCGGCCGGAGCAGCTGCGGGACAACGCGGACGCCTCGGGCGTCGACCTCGACGACGAGACGCGCCGTGCGATCGACGCGGCTATGTAAAGGTGAGGATGTGGAAGAGCTCGACGTGGAGGCCGTTCGCGTCGAGACGGGCGAGCTTGGCGATCCCGTCCTGCTCCTCGAAACGGAGCACGAGCTCGTCGCCCACGTCGTCGGCGGCGTCGAGCTGGTCGAGCCGGAACGCGAGGGTCGAGGTCTGCTCCCCGTTCACGTAGAGGAACCTTGCCTCGACGTTGTTGGCGCGGCCGGAGTCGTGCCCCTCGCGGAGCTGGAGCTCCCACTGCTGACGCGGCGCCGCCCAGTCCTCCAGCGTCGCGGCGAGGACGGTCAGCGCCTCGTCGACCTCGACGTCGATCCGGTCGTCCGCCCGCTCGGCGGGCGTGGGGCGGGGATCCACACGGAGCGTTGCCACGCGGATCGGGTGCCCGGGTGAAACGGAAGCTAATCGTGTTCGTCCCGCGCGAGGCGCTCGACACGGTGCGCGCCGCCCTCTTCGAGGCCGGCGCGGGTCGGATCGGCGACTACGAGCGCTGCTCGTGGTACACGGAAGGGACCGGCACGTTCCTCGGGGGCGAGGGGACGTCGCCGAACGTGGGGCAGGCGGGCCGCGAGGAGCGGGTCGCCGAGCTCCGGCTCGAGACCGTCTTCCCGGCCGAGCGGCAGGACGAGGTCGTCGCCGCGCTGCGCCGCGCGCATCCGTACGAGGAGCCCGCGTTCGACATCTACGAGCTCGTGTCGTGAAGGCCCGCCTCTTCACGGACGGCGGAGCCCGTGGCAATCCCGGCCCCGCCGCGTTCGGCTACGTCCTCGAGGCCGAGGACGGGACGGTGCTCGCCGCGCACGGCGAGGCGATCGGCGTCGCGACGAACAACGTGGCGGAGTACCGCGCGCTCGTCGCGGGCCTCGCCCGGGCGGCCGAGCTGCAGGTCGGCGAGGTCGAGGTCGTCTCCGACTCCGAGCTGCTCGTGAAGCAGATGAACGGCGAGTACCGCGTCAAGAACGAGGGGCTGCGCACGCTCTCGCTCGAGGCCGCGCGCCTGGCGCGGCAGGTGGGGAAGGTGCGCTACACGGCGGTGCGGCGGGAGCACAACGAGCTCGCCGACCGGCTGGTGAACGAGGCTCTCGACGCCGCAGACCTCGGCTAGAATGCGCCTCCCACGCGGATGTAGCTCAGTTGGCTAGAGCGTCTGCTTGCCATGCAGAAGGTCGTGGGTTCGAGTCCCATCATCCGCTCTGACGAAAGCCCTGCATAGCAGGGCTTTTTAGTTGCCGATCCTGTTACCAGAGCTGCATATCACCGTACGTGCTCCGTACATCGGAATCTCGGCGGCTCTTGAAAACGTGCGATTCGAGCGCGATTGCCGCCTGCCGGCGCGCGCCCTTATAGAGGTGCCCGTAACGGCGTAGCACGAGGGCGCCGCCGTCAGAGTGCCCCATCTGCTCGGCGATCACCTTGACGTGGCAGCCGGCCGCGATCATCAGCGAGGCGCCCGTGTGCCGCAGGTCGTGGAACGTCAGGTCGGGCATCCCCGCGTGGACCGCGGCGGGCTTGAAAACGCGGGCGAAGAAGTTGTCGCCGTCGAACGGCGCGCCGGACGGGGAGGGGAAGAGGTAGCCGTCGGACGTGGCGGGGCGCGCGAGCTGCTGCTCACGGAGGAGCTTGAGCACCTGCGGGCCGACGTCGATTGTGCGGCGTCCGGCGCGCGTCTTCGTCTTGACCCGCTCGCCGTCCTGCCGCTGCGCGAAGACGGCGATCGACCCGGTCGCGAAGTCGACGTCGCGATCGCGGACACCGAGGATCTCGCCGCGCCGCAGCATGGTGAGAATCCCGACCGGGACGATCCGGCGGACGTACTCCGGCATCCACGACTGGAGCTCGTCGGCCTCCTCCCAGGTGAGGTAGCGCGGCTCGCGCTCGTCGGCCGTTGCGATGCGGATGCCGTAGATCGCGCGGTCGACCTGCTGGCCGCGGTCCTCGGACCACTTGAGCACGCGCTTCAGGAGCGAGAACGACATCTCGGCGCGTCGCGGAGCGTGGGTGGCGATGTCGGCGAGCAGGTCCTCGACGATCGGCCGCCGAATGCACTCGATGGCGAGGTCGTTGAGCGGCGCGAGGTAGCGGAGGGAGTCCTCGGCGGTGCGGATCGTCTTCGGGCGGGGGCGGACGCGTCCCGCGGCACCGACCACGAACCGCTCGCGCCATGCCCGGGAGATGTCCCCGAAGCGCTCAGCTGGCGCTTGGTAGAGGATGCCGGCCTGGCGCTTGCGCTCGACGTCGAGCTTGAACGCCTGCGCGTCCTTGTGGAGGGAGAAGGCCCGCGACCGGTGTTTGCCGGCCGTGTCCCAGTAGCGGACCTCGTAGCGCTTCTCGCCCTTGGCCGTCCGGTACGCGCTGATCGACGCCATCCTTTACCTCTCTGCTTCGTTTCCGTCGAGGGTAGAACCCCTGTGGCGAGAGCGGAGCCATTCGCGGACCTCACCCTCGTTGAAGAGGCGGCGGCCCTTGACTGTGTGAGGGGCGCGGCGGCCACCTACAGCGAGCCGGCGCTCGACCTCGAGCTTGAACACGTATGCGTCCTTCTGGGTTGCGAAAGCCCGCGACCGCTGCCTGCCGTCGCCATCGCGGTAGCGGACGCTGTAGCGGCGCTTGCCCTTAACTGATCCGGTAGGAGTGGATCGACGCCATTGCTCACCTCCTTGGTTGGTCTTGATCGAGGATGGAGCCTTCGTGGCAGGAGAGAAGCCAGTGGCGGACCTCGCCTCGGTCGAAGAGGCGGCGTCCTTCGACTTTGTAGGAGGGAAGCTGGCCGCGGGCAGCGAGCCGGTAGACCTTTTCGGGCTGGCAGCGTAGGACGGAGGCGAGCTCGTCAACGGTGAGGAAGGTGGGGAGTGCGCTCACGGCATATCGAGTATACGAAACAGAAGTGCTGCTAGCTAGTAATTCTAGACAAGCTGTCGGATAGACTCGCAGCATGACCAGCGGCCAACTGATCCGCCAGGCGCGCCTCAGGGCCAGCCTGACCCAGGCCGAGCTCGCCGAGCGGGTGCGCAAGCCGCGCCAGCAGATCGTCCGCTGGGAGAGCGACACCGTCGAGCCGGGCCTCTCGACGCTGCGCCGTCTGTTGCGCGCGTGTGGCTTCGACGTCTCCGTCTCGCTGATCCCCTATGCGCCCGACCCCGAACGCGAGGCGCGCTTGGAGGCGATCCGCCGTGAGACGCCGAAGGAACGGCTCGCCCGTCTTCTGAACGAGCTCGAGAGCTGATGGCGGCCAGCCGCTTCGACCCCTACGCGATCTTTCACGCCCTCGACCGGGAGCGCGTCTTCTACGTCCTGATCGGCGGCCTCGCTCGCGTGCTCGAAGGCTCCGACGAGGTGACCCGCGGCGTCGATCTCGTTCCCTCGATGCGCCCCGAGAACCTCCGCCGCCTCGAGGCCGCGCTCCACAGCCTTGACGCCCGGCCCGCCGACGGCGACGCACTCGTCCTCGAGCGGCTCGACCAGACGCGCGTCCTCACGCTCGAGAGCAGCTACGGGCAGATCAAGCTCGTCCCGGAGCCCGAAGGCACCCGCGGCTACGAAGACCTCCACCGGCACGCCCGCCACGAACCCCTCGGCGATGGCCTCCGCATCGCCGTCGCCTCCCCAGGCGATCTCGTCCGCATGCTCTCGGCGCTGGGCAGAGAGACAGACGAGCTCACGATCGAAACGATGCAACGCGTCGTCGAACTCGAACACGAGCTGACCCGCGGGATCGAGCTGTAAGGAAGACGGTGCAATTACCTCGCGCCTCTCCGCCCACACATCCTCATCGGCGCATCCCTGTGGGGTTACGGCTCCATCCTGTCTAGCGGGGGTTTGCCAGCTTGACTTGCATCGGACGGCGAGCTACAGTCGCGACGTCCGATCTGGGAGCGGGATGTGGTCGCAAGCTATATCCGCTGCGGCTCGAGGACGACGGTTACGCCGTGATAGCTCTCTTCGTCCTGTGCCGCCTCCTTCTCGCTGCAACGTTCCTTGTTTCGGCCTCGGGTAAGTTCATAGGCGGCGGTGACCAGTTGGGTAGCGCGCTCCGCTTGAGCGTGCCTCGGCCCGTCGCGCGTCTCGGCGCATCGGCTGTCACACCGCTCGAGTTTGTGGTCGCCGCGCTGCTTTTGTTTGGCAACGAAGGAACGTTTGAGATTGGTTTAGTCGCTGCCGCCGGTCTTCTGCTCGTCTTCACCGGGTGGATGATCAGCGTCTTGCTTCGCGGCCTCGAGGTCGAGTGCAGCTGCTTTGGACCGACGGGCGTTGCAGTGGGCTGGCGCTCGGTCGCACGAAATGCCTTGCTCGTTAGCCTAGCCCTCGCTGACTTGATGGTAATGCCTTCGGGCGGCGGCGCAATTGGCACCTCATTATGGAGCGCCCTCGCTCTGGCCGCATGTGCCGTTTTAGTCATTCTTGCCGTGGCCATGCGGCGCGCGATTCCTGCTCTAGCACTGTCGCTGGAGCAGGTGCGTCAGGAAGGCCACAAACAAGGAGAGGATGCTTATGCTGGCTGAGTCTTCCGCTTTTTACGCATCCTACGTCGCCCTGTGGGTTCTGGTCTTCGGGCTTGCTCTTCTTGTCTTACTCGTTTACCGGCACTTCGGCCTGTCCGCTCTCGGGACGCTCGAGGGCGTACAGCGGGACGGCCTGGCGGTTGGGGAAGAGGCACGTGAGATAACTGGGGTCGATGCGGATGGAAAGTCCTTCGTCTGGGTGCCCGGCGTGCCGACGTTTCTGCTGTTTGCTGCTCCAGAATGCCAACCCTGCGCGGAGGTTCTGCCGTCGGTGAATCGCCTCGCTGAAGTCGGACCGAGACTCGATTTGGCTGTTCTTGCCGTGGTCGCTGGCGCAGGTGAGAGCGCAACGAGAATGCGGGAGAAATACCGGCTCCGGTTTCCGGTCACGGCTGAGGACGGTGGTGAGATCTTCGGCGATTATCGAGTGCGAGTGACGCCATTTGCGTTCGTGATCGGCGAGGATGGACGAGTGCGCGCTAAGGGCCTCTGCAACAGCGTCTCTCGTATCCACGATCTCCTGGAGGCTGGCGGCATGGAGGCTCTTGCACAAGAGGTTGCGCGTGAGTTTGCTCCGAATGATGCTGCACTTGCTGCTGTGGAGGGGGCTGCCTGATGACGGTTGTAGAACGCGCTGGAGAAGTCCTAGTTCGGCGACTCGATCGGAGTGCCTTCCTGCGCAAGTCGGCTGCAACAATCTTCGGCTTCACCGCTGCGGCTGCCGTGCAAGGGATCTTCGCGCCACGAGCGCTCGCAAACGCCTGTCAAACGACTCTGACCGCCTCTGGATGTAAGGCGCCCGGTACGAACGGCTATTGGTGCGCGAACATCGACGGATCGTGCATCGGCGGAAATTGCGACACCCGAGTATGTACCTATGACACCACGTACGAGTGGCATACGACGGCATGCTGGTGCACTGACACAAGGTGCTACGACTGCAGCACGGGGGGCTACTGCGGTTACTGGCACTGTTGCGACTGCAAGTGCGGTGGAACCCTGTGTGGGTGTAGGGGGTTCGTCTATACCTGCCAGTGTGCTGGAGCTGCAACCCCCGACTGCGCATGTTGTTGATCGCTCTCGCAATCGGCGGGGGATGCGCGTCAGGTCTGATTGCTGCGCATTCGCCCTGAACAATGAATATGGCCTCAGGCCTGTGTCTCCTCGGTCGAGGGGATAGGCGACACGCTGTATACGCAACAACACACATCCTCTTCGCGGCATTGGGTGGTGCGACCGCAGGTTTGGCTTTCGGTGCGATCGGGTTCTCGTTACCTACAGATCTGCGCACCGCGTGTGCAGCCGCAGGGGTGGCTTTGGCCGCTTCCCTCGCAATCCGACCACCAGCGAATCGAGGTGCCGGATTGCGACGTCAGGTGGCCAGACGTCTCAGGGGTCAGCCTCGCCCGACGCTGACGTATGCCTTGTGGGGGGCGGAGCTTGGAAGTGGCCTAAGCACACTCATCCCCTACTCAGCGTTCGTGCTGGTGCTGGCTGTCGAGCTGCTTTCGGGTCCCCTACTCGGCGCAGCCGCTGGCCTAAGCTTTGGCGTGGCACGCCAGGGAATTGCCGTCATCGCCGCGACGCGGATTACGTCGCCGGCGCAAATCGCCGCATTGCTTCCACGGTTTGCTGCGCAGGCTCGACTTGCTAATCTCGTCGTCTGTCTCGCGGGTACGACGGCTGTCGTGACGGAGCTCGCCCGGTGATGAGACTGATATATGCCGCTGCAATCGCTGGCATTTGTGCGCTTGTGGCTGTTGGCTGTGGCGCATCAGCGAGGGCGCCGCTTACCACTGTGCGAGTCCGCGCGGACACTTCGCCCGAGCTGGCTGCATTGCTGCGACGTCCCTTGCGTGTACCGAGACGTTGCAAGCTGACAGCGCCAGTCTATCTCAAGAAGTATGGATGGACCGTCGGCCGTGTGCCGCTGCGTGCGATCATCGGCGATGCCAGCCGTGACACTGCGCGCGAGTCATTCACGCCCGCCCGAGGACGATTGCACGGCTGGTGGTACGCCAAGGTGATCTGGCTCGAGCCGTCGTTCAAATACCACGGCTGGCTCCTCATTCGAGGGATCGGTCTCGACGGAAGCCGCGCAGGATTTCTATCTCCAAACGACCGTGCGCAAACTGCTCTCGAATTTCACGCCCGGCGCACGTCTGCCTACCCACCTCCGGGGCAGTCGGACCTGGCATGGAGTTCGGCGGCGCTCCTTCCCCATCTTGGCTGCTACGCATATCAAGTAGACGGCGACTCGTTCTCTTATTCGATCATTGTCCGGGCGTACCGGGGACGCACGGCTTAGATTTGCCGTTCGGGGCCAGGATCGTTCTCAAGGTCTACGAGAGCGGGTGCGCGGCCGCCGCCGAGGTCGCCGGCGGCGGCGTCGTCACTCGAGTGGCGCCCCGAGCTCGTCCAGCTCGCGCGAGAACTGGTCGGCGCGCTCGTTCGCTTGCTGGCGCCGCTGCTCGAAGGCGATCAGCGAGCGTGCCGGCACCTTCCAATGCGAGGAGCGGGGGAGGCGGACAGCTTCGAGCTCGCCGGCGTCGATCAGGCGCCGGGCGTGCTGGCGTGAGAAGCCGAGCAGCTCGGCCGCTTTCTGCGGGGAGAGCGGTTCGTCGCGGTCGAGCACGATCACGCTGACGTCTTTGCCGGCGTCGATCAGCTCGTCTACGGCTTCGGCGATCTCCGCGACCGCCTGCTCGGCGCCCTTCTCGTCTGCCTGGATCAGTGTCCGCACCGTCACACCTGAGCCTAGCCAAAAACTGTCCTGACTGCACATGGTCGGCGGTGTGCGTTCATAGCTCGAGGCCGAGGCTGGGCGGCTCGCGCTCGATCGTCCGCCGAGGAGGCGCGGGTCGAAGCGAGGGCGCTCGCGTCAGCGGATCGTGATCGTGCTCGGGCGATTTCGGCGGAGTGGGCGGCGGCGGTACGAGCGCGAGTTGCGCGCGCCTCTCGTCAGCGAGCCGGAGCGAGGACTGGTACAGACCGATCTCGGCTTCGAGTGCGAGGCGGCGGTCGCCGCGCTTCCACCAGCCGAGTTGCTTCAGCTCGCGTTGAGCAGTCGCGAGCTGTTCGGCTATCTCGTCGCGCTGCAGTTCGAGTTCCTCCTGGCGTCGAGCGTGTAGGCGCGCGTTGACGTCGTTGCGTCGTGCAGTCGCATCGAGTGCAAGCGGCTCCGCTGCCGGGGACTCGAGGGCGCGGGCGGCACCCTCCGTCGAGGCCGCCGGGTCCGGATCGCGCCGGAGGGTCTCACGCTCTAGCGTGTCGTCGTCGGCGAGGTAAAGGCGGGTCTGGTTGCAGGCGCGGCTGCAGGCGACGTAACCCCACTCACGCAACGCGCCACGATCGCGGAGGAGGACGTATGCGCGGTCGAAGGTTGCGCCCTGGGCGGCGTGGCCGGTGAGCGCGTAGCCGTAGTCGAGGTGGTCGGCCGCGTAGTCGGCGGGGAGGTGCCGGCGTTGGCCGGTGTCGTCGCGGATCGTCAGCGTCTCCTGGTCGAGGTCGATGATCGTGCCGGCTTCGTGCACGAGCATCCGCTGCTCGCCGCTCAGCTCGTTGCCCGCTTGGATCAGCGACCGCGCAAGCGAAGTCCGGTCGACCGAGGGGCGCCGGCGTCGCGGCCGGCGCGAGCGAGTTCCAGCGCCTCACGCTCGACGGCGAGCAACTCGCCGGTGGTGAAGCGGGCTGGCCGGCCCGGCAGCTCGCCCGGTTCGACCAGCTCGACGCCCGGGAAGCGTGACAGCCCCTCGGCCAGCTCAAGCACCTCCTCTACGCTCGCGCCCTCCGGCAGCGAGCCGGCGACGGCCTGGACGAGCTCCGGCATCGCGAAGGTCGTCCGCTTCGCCGTCAGCCCGTCGTCGCCGAAGAGGCGGGCGGCGAGCAGCTCGGCTCCTACGCGATCGTGCGTGAGTGACCGGTCGCGGACGAGCCTCTCGAGCTCGGGCCGACCGAGGCCGTGCCCCGCGGCACGCGCCTGCCAGTCCTCGCGTAGCCGCGGCAGGTCGACCTGCTCCTTCGCCTCTCGCGTCGCCAGCGCCGCCACCCGCGCCGCGGCGAAGCCCTCCGTCCCGAGCGCCTCCATGTGCTGCACCAGCGACTGCCGCCGCGTCGAGAACGCGCGGACCACCTCCTCCGGCACGCCGACGAGTTCGCCCATGCCTTTCACCGGCTCCCTCCACTCCAGGCCGAGCCGCCGGGTCAGCTCGTTCCGGAGCTGCGCCTCGTACAGGTAGCCGGCCGCGAGCCGGTATGTCCCGCCGATCGCCTCGCCGTCCAGCGCCAGCCACTCACCATCGGCGGCGCGGGTCATGTTGGCGACGATCACGTGCGTATGCAGGTGCGGGCCCTGCGCCCGAGACGTGCGGTGGCGGAAGGCGGCCGCCACGAACCCCGAGCCGTGCTCACGGACGTGGCCGCCCTTGCCGCGCCGGACGACGCACGCCTCCCGCTTGAGGTAGGCGAGCGCGGCCTGCCACGCCTGCTCGTGCGCCTCGCTAATCTCCTGTCGCAGGCGCTCGTCGTCGGTCAGCGCGTGCAGCAGGCTGACGCTCTTCGGACACGAGAAGACGAGGTCGAAGCCAGAGACCGGCTTGAGCTGCTTCCGCTTGTCGCGCCACTCGCCCGACTCGAGGTCGAGCGTGCGGACAGTGATCGTCCGCTCCCGGACCGGCGACCGCAGCCGCTCGTCGGTCGCCGGGTTGACGCCGCGAAGCAGCGTGCCGAGATCGCCGTCGCCGACCACGCCGACCAGCCCGAGCCCGGCCGATCCGCTACCGGCCCACAACCCCGGCGACTCACCGCGACCGGCGTAGTAGTCGTCCAGGCCACGGGCGACCTGCTGCTCGTAGTAGGCCTCCTGACCCAGCGTCAGCTTCGCCACGCTCAACATCAAGACGCCTCTTCAGACGAACAGGAAGCCGAGACGCATATGCACCCGAGGTGCGCGTCGCGTTGCCAGTTCGCAGAACGAGCAACAAAACCGCCGTACGTCCACCGTACAGCAGATGCGCAGAGCGCCGATTCGAGCCGCAGACGGCGACAGTTCCGAGAAGCTATAAACGCCTGCTCAGACGGATAATTCGCACAAGAGGCGTTGTCCGCGCAGACGCCCTGAACAGCCTTGCCATGCAGAAGGTCGTGGGTTCGAGTCCCATCATCCGCTCTCTCTCCCTCCGAGGCTGGCTCCGGTGGGGCCGCGCGAAGCGCTGGGAAGCTCGAACGCCGAAGAGGCGCCCGTCGTCTGGACACCGCACGGACCCCGATGTAGAAGGGATCGGGCGGCGGGTTGCGTCATCGACAGCGGGATCCCCTTCCGATCCACGCGTCAGGGCGTCTCGTTCGACATTCGGCGCATCCCGCCCCGCCGCGTGCTCCGGGAGCGGACGCGCCTGAGCGGCGTCGGCTCTACGAGGCGAACGGTGCGATGACCGTCGCCATGAACGGCATGCCGGCGGTCTTCGTCGTGAACGTCGCGTAGAAGACCTCCACCGTTCCGCGGCCGTCGAACCGTCGCACGACGGCCTTTCCCGTGGAGAAGCCGCTCGCGAGCGCGTCGTCCACGTTCTCGCCGCCCTCGACCGTGTGCGCCCCGACCTCCTGGCCGAGCAGCTCCTCGAGCGTCGTGCCGAGGATCTCGCACGCGGCCGCGTTGGCTGCGATGTAGCGCCGTGTCTCGTCCCATACGAGGAACCCGACGCTCGCCGAGGTGAGAGCCTCGGAGATGAGCTCGGCCTGGATCTCGGGCGTCCCGAGCGGGGGCGAGGCAGTCATGGCTCCATTGTCGACCCTGCAAACGCGGGGCGCAATCCCGCCCGTCGGGTGAGCCGCATCAGGCGCCGTGCTCGTGGAAGTACGCCTCGTAGATCTTCTTGGCCGCCGGCGCCGCCGCCTGGGCGCCGAAGCCGCCGTGCTCCACCATCACGACCACGACGAGTCTCGGGTGGTCGTAGGGAGCCCAGGAGGCGTACCAGGAATGGTCGTACGGATTCGTGGACGTGGCTGCCTCCGCGGTTCCCGTCTTGCCGGCGACCTTGATCGGGAAGCCGCCGAAGACCGGGAACGAGGTTCCGCTCGGGTTGTTCGCGGCCTCGTACAGGCCCTGCTTGATCGCCCAGGTGTACGGGGAGAGCTTCAGCGTGCGCACCGGCTTGAAGTGGAGCGGGTGCCGGACGCCGTTGCGGATCACGGCCTCGCCGACGTGGGGGCGAACGACCTTGCCGCCGTTGACCAGCGCGGAGTAGGCGACGGCGAGTTGCAGCGGGCTCACCTGCAGGGCGCCCTGGCCGATCGCGAGGTTGACCGCCTGGCCCTCGGTGTAGGGCGTGCCGGCGATCCGCTCGAAGTAGCGGCCCGGCATCGGGAGGTAGCCGGCGAAGGCCCCCGTCAGGTCGATCGGCGGCCGGGTGCCGAGACCGAGCTTCCGTGCCCAGGCCTGGATGAGCGTCGCCTTCCGGGCGGGATCGGCCTCCCAGATCCTCGCGCCCAGCCGGTAGAACCACGTGTCGCACGACTGCTCGAGGGCGGTCGGCAGGTCCATGTACTCGTCGGCGCCGCGCTCGACGTTGAAGAACGTGTGGTTGCCGAGCGTGAACGAGCCGGTGCAGGCCTGCGACGTGTAGGGCGTGATGATCCCGCCGCTGAGCGCCGCCTCGGAGATGATCGGCTTGAACGTCGAGCCTGTCGGATAGACGCCGGCGATCGCGCGATTCAGGCCCGGCGTCGAGTACCTGTCGTGGAGCACGCCGTTGTAGTAGCTCGGGTTCTCCGCGGCGCGCTTCTCGTCGAAGGTGGGGTAGCTCGCGAGCGCCTTGATCGCGCCGGTCCAGGGGTCGATCGCGACGGCCGACGCGCCGGTCGGCCGATGGCCGGTCAGTCGCCCCTGCTCGATCCCGTAGCGGAGCGCCCGCTCCGCCGCCTTCTGGAGGGGCACGTCGATCGAGAGCTGCAGCGTCGGCGGCTGCTTCTGGCGCGGGACGCGGAGCGCGCCGGCGATCCGGCCGAGCGAGTCCACCGGGATCTTCCCCTGCACGAATCCCTTGTTGAGGAGGTGGTCGTACGTCGCCTCGACGCCGCTCTGGCCGACCACCTCGCCCGCCTGGGCGTTCGCGTACGAGCCGGACTTGAGCTCCTGCGGGGTCACCTGGCCGAGCAGGCCGAGGAACTCGCTGCCGAACGCCCCCTGCGGATAGCTCCGCATCGCCTCCGCCTCGACCTTGAAGCCCGGGAACATGTCGGGCCGCTCCTGGAGGTACGCCGTGAGCGCCGCGGTGGGGTTCGCGATCACGACCGCGGGAGCGAACGGAGCGTGGTAGACGTCGGAGTTGATGCGGGCGATCAGGACGCTCCGTCTCCTGCCGGTGAGCTCGGAGAGGCGGTGGAGCGCGGCCAGGCCGGCAGCGCTCGGATGCCAATGGCCGTGCGCGTCGCGGCTGCCGAGGGAGGCGGCGTCGGCGTCGATCACGACGTGCCCGGTCGTGCCCGCGAGCAGCCGGCCGCGGTCGTCGACGATCGCGCCCCGCGCCCCGACGACGTTGACCGTCCGGAATGCCTGCCGGTGCGCCGCCTGCGCGTACTGCTTGCCGTGCAGCACCTGGATCGACCACGCGCGCAGGAGGAGCAGCGACACCCCCGCCGCCACGACGACTGCGAGCCCGCCGACCCGGACGTAGAAGCCCGGACTGCGGAAGTACGGGGCATCGGCGCGCGAGTACGGCTGGAGTCGACGCCCGCCCGGGAGGTTGCGCGGGAGCTTCAACCGCCGGCGAGGTTCCGGTCTCGAGATCGCCACGGCTGCCGTCCAGAGTAGTCGCTTTCGCGGCGTGTCACCCGTTGTCGAGCTGCCGCTCGACCCACTCCGCCAACGCGTGCGTGTACGCACGCGAGATCGCGCCGCGCTCGTGCCGGCCGCCGCGCGTCGGCGCATGGTCGGCTCCCGCGAGGCGCACCACGCCGAGCTCCTCGGTCCCGGCGGCGGCCCACCCCGCGAGACTCGGCTCGATCGGCGTCCACTCGTCCTGCTCGCCGTAGAAGAGGAGAACCGGACAGCGCACCGAGGCGAGGATCGGGGCCGGGTCGAAGTCCATGTCGTGCCAGCCCGCGGCGGGGTCGAGCGTCCGCGGCACGTGCGCGTGCAGAAACCAGGGCCGATCGGCGTAGCGGTCGATCAGGGACTGCGACGCCTCGAGCCGGCTCGGGTCGCGCAAGGCGTCCTCCAACGCTGCGCGGAGCTCGGCGAGCTCCCGCAGCGCGTCCTCGTCGTCGTGGCCGTGGCGGCGCAGCTGCTCGGCGGTCCCGTAGCGCATCTGCTCGGCCGGGCTGACTCCGCAGGCGGCGAGCAGGATCAGGAACGCGACGTCGGGCGAGCGCGCAGCCGCGAGCGCGGCGGGCCACGCGCCCTGGCTCCACGCCCAGAGGCCGAGCGGAACCGAGCCGACCTCCGGCTGCGCGCGAAGCGCTTCGAGCGCAGCGAGCGCATCGGCCGCCTGGGTCGCGAACGGGACGTCTCCGCCGGCGGACGGCCGACGGTCGAAGCGCAGCACTGCGACTCCCAGCGGCACGACCGTGTCCGCCAGGTGCTCGAACAGGAACTGGCGGCGCGAGCCGTCGGAGGCGGGGTGGAGCGGGACGAGGCCGCCGCGGGCGCGACCGTCGGGGATCGCGAGTGTCGCAGGAAGACCCGCGACGGCCAGCTCGCGCTCGACCACCTACTCGTCCGCGAGCTCGTCGGCGAGGAGCGAGAGCGCCAGCGAGCGCCAGGCGAGCTCGGGGTCGGCGCGGAGCGACTCCGCCGCGGCGCTCACCGTGGGCAGGTCGTCGGTCGGCAGCTCGTCCAGAGCGGCCGCGAGTCGCGCGCGGCGCTCCGGCGTGTCGAGCTCGCCGGCGAGGCGCTCCGCCGCGATCGAGTCGAGCCCGAGGTCGCGGTGCGGGTCGCCCCCGGCGGCGAGGACGAACATCGCGCGGCGACGGGCTCCGTTGAGCTCCGCCTCGTCGAGGGCGACGCTGTCCCTGACGAGCCAGCAGAGAACGACGAGCAGCTCGGTCGAGCGTGGATCGAGCCCCGATCGCTCGAGGTCGACGAGCCTAGCCCGGATCGCGGCAGTCACCCGTCTCGCCCTCGCAGCAGCCGATCTTCAGGCGGCACCTCGGGCACTGAAACGTGCCGTGCCGCCACTCCATCTCGGCGCTGCAGCGCGGGCAGGTCTCCTTCACGGCTCGGAGAGTACGTCCTCGAGCCGACGGAACTCGAGCACCTTCTCGAAGCCGAGCCTGCGGAGGACAGGACCCGACTTGGCGTTCGCGCCGACCGTCAGCGCCGGGGTGCCGCGCCGGACGGCCTCGTCCCAGCGGGCGCGCACGAGCGCCCGGTAGCAACCGCGTCCTCGCGCGTCGGCGCGCACCGAGCCTCCCCAGAGGAGCAGGCCGCGGCTGCTCGGGCTCGCGGCCCCGGCGCCCACGAGCTCGCCCTCCAGCCACGCGCCGAAAAGCGCGGTCTCGGTCCGGCCGAACTCGGCGAGGAGCTGCTCGCGCGTGGCACGTCGCTCGGGCGGGTTGTCGAAGATGCCGTCCTGGAGCTCGCGGATCGCGGCCCACTTCGCGGCGGTCGTCGCCGCGCGGGTCTCGACCTCGGGCGGGCCCGCCGGCGGGGGCTTCGTCGCGAGCAACCCGTCGAGCCGGTAGTCGCCGGCGACGACCTTCAGCCCCGCGGCGAGCAGCTGCGCCTCGACGTCCTCCGGCGTCGACCGGTCGCACAGCCACTAGAGGCTTGATGTGATTTAGCGGCCGTCGTAGGCGGCGAGTGCGCGTGCTGGGCGGCCGCTGAGTTTGTTGAGGAGCATGCCGAGCGTGAGCGCGAGGATTCGTTGGGCGATCCGTACGGCGAGCCGTGCGGGTGTGCGGGCGAGGTGGCGCTCGAGCCGCATC
>Ga0209810_1001258_pt1 | contig 40303 bp, 39 predicted proteins | sample Coa_R1_7_FD_187159 | JGI IMG/M metagenome (GOLD analysis project Ga0209810, IMG submission 187159) | Surface soil microbial communities from Centralia Pennsylvania, which are recovering from an underground coalmine fire - Coalmine... | ecosystem: Environmental > Terrestrial > Soil > Unclassified... | reverse complement strand
ATGCTGATCCTCCTGAGTGAGCTGATGAAGACAATACAATCAACACCCTCAGGATGCATCAGCCTCTTCTTGCTTGGCAAGCTCATCCGAATCCCTTTCTTGGCGCTATTTTGGACGAAAATCAGGTACTGAGACACTATCAGGAGGGGAGAACCGGAAAGACGGGCGGGAACAGAGCAGGTATATGCAGCAACCAGACAGACAGGGAGACGGGACAGAACGTACTACGGGTGTGGCCCCGTCACCGGCCTCCTCGCGGGGAAAACAGTCACAGCATCATCTTAGAATTACGCCGCGCTGGGCCTCGACAATCGGGGCACTGGTGTTTGGCTTTCTGTATTTGTTTTTGCCGGAAAAGGTCACCATCGGGCCAGACTGGCTGCCGTTACTGCTTGAGGCTATTCTGCTCTTTCCTCTGGTTTCCTCCTGGCTCACTCGCCGCCATCTGTCACATCGCGTGGTGCGCCTGCTCGCCCTGGGGGTGTTGGCGATTGTGACGGCTGCTCTGGGCAGTAGTATCCTGCTGATGAGCGTCAGAATGGCCAGTTTGCAATATGCCGCGAACCTGCTCTCGATTACGGGTGTCCTCTGGCTGGCAAATATTCTGGTCTTCGCGCTCTGGTACTGGGAGATTGACGGCGGCGGCCCGGCCAGACGACAGCAGGAGGGCTATCAGGCAGCAGATTTTCTTTTCCCGGAGCAGGCAAACAATACTGGAGGAACATGGATACCCGCATTTCTGGATTATCTTTTCCTCGCCTTTACCACTGCCACCGGCCTCAGTCCTGCCAATACCATCCCCATCACCCATCAGGCAAAAGTGCTGATGATGACCGAAGCGATGATTTCTCTCCTCATCATCGTTCTGCTTGCTGCCCGTGCAGTCAATATTATTTGATCCGCTCATCCAGGCCCGCAGGGGCGGTTCACCGCTATGGAGCCACCTGAAGAGGGCAGGGTCGACCCTGGTGGTCGCCCTGCAAGTGGTCGCCTTGCAGCTCAATCCTTACCAACCTCGCTTTATGTCCCGAGAAACGCGCTTTCCTGTGACTTGCTGTGCTGTAGAACCTGACAATTTTTTAATGAAAAACCGGTTTGTATAGAAAAATTGACAGGCAATCTGGTATAGTTACGTATGAAAGCAACCGCAAGGCATGAGCGCACATGTGGTTTTCACCTACAACGGGTATGGAGTTGAGACGCGGAGGCCCACGCTGCCCACTCAGGGAAGAGATGGCAGGGGATATCCACGTCAAGAGTCAGGTGGGAAGTGTTTATGGTGATGGGAGTGGAGCAATCGTATTTGCACGCGGGATTTCGCCCGTCAGTCGTTACTGCGATCCTGGGGGAATGCAGCGCGATCACCGATTATCGCACGCTGCGCGATACGCTACCGCGACGGTTGGTGGGCATACTCAGATGCCGTTCTGTCCTGCTTTACCAGCGTATTGGCGAAACCTTGCAATTCGCCGCCGGTACGTTTGACGACAAACCCGGCTGGTCGGCCTCGCTGCTGGCCGTTGCGCACATCAACCCGATTGAGATACAGAGCGACCTGCCCGAAGCGGTGGCCTGGCGCGAACGCCGTGCCGTGACCATGCCAGCAGATAATCCTATGCTGGTGGCTGTTCCTCTGCTCTACCGGCAGAAGGGCATTGGCGTTCTGGTCGCCATTCGTACAAAGCAACAGGACTCAGGCGAACTCGAAGCTCTGGAAGGCAGCGGCGAGCGGCATAGTCCCTCAGAGACAGAGGCAACGACCCGGCGGCAGGCAACGACCCCTCATTGCTGGTCGGCTGACGAGGTGCAGACGCTTGAGGCGGTGGCCGGGATCGTCGCCCTTTTGCTGGAAAACACGCGCCTGCTGGAACGCGACCGCGAGCGCATTCGCGAACTTGCGTTGCTCAATAGTATCAGCAGCCAGATGAACGGTTCGCTGTATGAATGGGAGCGCATGCAAAGCATTATTATCCAGCGCACGCGAGAGATAGCAGCCACCGATCTCTGTGCGGTACTGTGTCCATCGTTCTCTTCGCACCCAACTTTCTCCTGGCTTTCTCCGGGCCTGCAGGAAAAGCTGTTCCGGCATTTCAATAACAATACCGCTCCCCTCGTCATCGAGCGTCCGGGCGATGAGCATACGCAGACCTATCTGGATGACGTGCCATCGGCAATCAAAACCTTCTTTGCCTTCCCCTTGCTGAGCGGTCGCGGGGGTAATGGCTTCCCTGAGCGCAGAACGGCCAGGCAGGGCAATGGGAGTGTGCTGCGGCAGGAAGGAGGGGCTAGCAGGGTATACGGAATCGTGGTGGGGGCCTATCACCGGCCCTGGAAGCTGCGTCGCGAGGAACTGGTTATGCTGCGGGTGCTGGCCAGTCATGCCAGCGCCGCACTGGAAAATATGCAATTGATGGCTGAGGTGATGGAGGCGCGCAACGAGGCGCGCAAGCTGCTGCGCCAGGTGCTGGAAGATCAGCGTTTGAAAGAGCTGATTCTGCACAGCATTCCCAGCGGCCTCATTACCGTCAATCTGGATGGCCAGATCATCACCTTCAATCAGGCGGCGCAGACTATGCTGGGCTACACAGCTGCCGAAGTGCTGAATCAGCCCCTGCAAACCCTTTTCTCGCTGGATGCTCTTCGCCAGGTGTTGCACAGCGGGCAGGAGCAGCATGGGGTCGTCGCGGTGGCCGGGCGCAACGGACAGGAAGTCATGCTGGATATGCACATCATGCCGCTGCGTGACGACCACAATATCCAGATCGGCGCCCTGCTCACCTTCAGCGATGTCACCGCTATGCACCGGCTTGAAGAGGAGAAACGCCGCCTCGACCGTCTGGCCTCGCTGGGAGAGATGGCCGCCAGTGTTGCCCACGAGGTGCGCAACCCTCTGGCCTCGATCAAAACCTCGATGCAGATGCTCATCGATGATCTTGCCGGTGAGGCAGAGGATAACCGGCAGGCATTCGCGGCGGCGATGAACCTGGAAGCTCAGGAATCGATTGCCGTCGTCTTGAAAGAGGTGGAGCGCCTGGATACCATTGTGCGCGACCTGCTGCTCTTCGCCCGCCCGCGCCAGTTGCATCTGGTTCCCTGCAAGCTCAACGTATTGAGCGACCATATCCTGGATATCATGCAGGGGCAGTGCGCCGACGCCGGGGTAACGGTGCGGCGCCTCTACAGCGACATTCCCCCCGTACAGGCGGATATTGCCCAGATGGAGCAGGTGTTATTCAATCTCTTCACCAACGCCATCCAGGCCATGCCGGAGGGTGGCACGCTGACGGTTTCCAGCCGCCTGGTGGCCGGGGAACGTGCGGAACTGGGTGGCCAGTGGCTTGAATTTTCCGTCAGCGATACCGGCAGCGGCGTTGCGCCAGGCCAGCGCGAGCGCATCTTCCAGCCGTTTTTCACCACCAGAGCGCATGGTATTGGTCTCGGTCTCTCGATCACACGCCGCCTGATTGAGGATCATCGCGGCTCCATCCGGGTTGAAGGCTCGCCGGGCGGGGGCGCCACCTTTATCTTACGTCTGCCGGTACCGCTAGAGGGTCGGCAAGATGCTGAGCATGACGATTAAGCGGAAATATTACATCTCCCGGCAACAATGTCGGGAGGTCCGGTGAGGAAGGGAGAGCCGGGGATGAGTGTCAGTATTCTTATTGTGGATGATGAGCCGCATTTGCCGCATCAATTCGCGCGCTACCTGAGAAAGCATGGCTATGAGGTCAGCACCGTCGCCGATGGGGAAGCCGCGTTGCAGGAGATACAGCAGAACAGCTTTGATCTGGTGCTGCTCGATCTGCGCCTGCCCCGTCTCAGCGGGCTGGAAGTGCTGACGCGGGTGCGCGCTTTCGATCAGGAGTTGCCGGTCGTCATGATTACCGCGTATGGCGACGTGAAAAGCGCCGTCGCCGCCATGAAGCTTGGAGCCTCGGACTACCTGCTCAAAGGCTTCGATCTGGATGAATTGCTGCTCGTGGTCAAACGCTCGCTGGAGACCAGCGCCATGTCGCGCGAGCTGCGGCAGTTACGCAGGGAGCGCAGCGATAACTACCATTTCTCCTATATCGTGGGCCACAGCGAACGCATGCGGCAGGTCTTTGAGATGGTTGCCCGCGTGGCGCGCAGCGACACCGCCTCGGTGCTGATTACCGGTGAGAGCGGCACCGGCAAGGAGGTTGTAGCGCGCGCCATTCACGAGCAGAGCCAGCGCGCCTCTGGCCCGTTCCACCCGCTCAACTGCGCGGCCATCCCTGGCAATATTCTGGAAAGCGAGTTATTTGGCTACGAGCAATATGCCTTCACCGACGCCCGAAAGCGGAAGCGCGGTCTGCTGGAACTGGCCGACGGCGGCACGCTCTTTCTCGACGAAATTGGCGAGATGCCTATGGAGATGCAGGCCAAACTGTTGCGCGTCCTCGAAACCCGCTCCTTCTTTCGTCTGGGCGGTAGCAAGGAGGTCAAGATCAATGTGCGTGTCCTCGCCGCCACCAATCGTAACCTGGAGCAGGCAATGAAAACGAATGCCTTTCGCGCTGATCTCTTCTTTCGCCTGGCCGTTTTGCAAATCGCTCTACCGCCCCTGCGCGAGCGGCCCGGCGACATTTTACTCTTCGCCTCTCGCTTCATTGAGGATTTCAACAGATCGCTGGGGCGCAACGTGCGGCGCATCTCACCGGAGGCGCAGCAACTGCTGCAAGCCTATAGCTGGCCCGGCAACGTGCGCGAGTTGAAAAATGTCATCGAACGCGCCATCATCCTCAGCAATGGTGATGAACTGCTACCTGCCCATCTTCCGCAGGAGATCGTTGGCTATGGAGAATCTGGCGTCGGCAACTCATTTGACCCCTGGGAAGAATGGTTGCGCTCGCGCCCGCAGACGCCATCCACTTTTGAGGAGATCAGCGCGCTGGTGGAACGCGCGCTGATCCGTGACGCGCTGGAAGAGGCCGGACACAATCGCGTGCGCGCCGCCGAACTGCTTGGCTTCGAGAAAGTTGATCAGCTTCGCTATTTAATACGTAAATATGACATCGAATAGATCGCTGTTTGCGTATATAGAAGGGACGTAAACAGCGAGATTGCTCACAGCGAAAGGAGTTCTTGCTCAATTTCTTGCCAGACTTTACGCTCGACATCGCCGTTGTCGTCCTGTCTCCTGTAGGGAGCAACGAGCAGCTCTCGCGAGACCCTTTGACGAAACGTATCGAGGATGGGACGTTGCTGCTCAGGATTCGGCAGTGGGCGCAGAGCGAGGAGTTCTGGCGGGTAGAAAGCATCCTGGGGCAAGGCCAGCGCGATGGCATCACTGAAGACAGCGAGCAGGGTCAGGCGCTGCTGTGTGAAATAGCTTAACTGCGTGCTGGATGCCAGCAGGCAACCCGCGATGAGACCGCCCAGCAAGATGGGGTGGGCAGCCGAACTCACTTCATATTCGGTCTGGTAGGCCGGAACCAGCTTTTCCTTGCTCAGGTCATCGACGCTCACCGGGCGACGTACCTCGACGCAGTAGCCGGCCAGCGATTCCATGCCGAGGAAAAGGGCCATATTTTCCAGATTGGCTGACCAGGGCAGCGTGCCTTTCCCGGCGGATTCGCGCAGGCTGCGTATCTCCCCATTGACCGGGGGCATGCATTGCACGACCGAAATGACCAGCCCCAGCCCATGCGGATCAAGCTGGTCGAGGGCCTGCTTTAAGATCATATCACTCAAGCGCCAGAAGGTTAAAGCCTCGGTGGTTGTGGTGCGGGCGCTGAGCAGGTCGGCAAAAAAGCTGGAAGGAATGCGGTCACTGCCCTTCAATGATCGCTGAATATCGGGATAGACGACGGCAAGGGCGTTCAGTAATTCTTCACGCACCTGCGGCCTGACAATCCTGACCAATCGGGCAAGTTGCGATTGTGGCGGCGTCATTGTACCGCTTGCCCAGTGTTCCAGGGTATCCGCGTGGACGCCGAGCAGAAGTGCCAGCCGCTGCCGTTCCTCCGGCTCTTTGATGATCGTTTGCAAAATCTCTGTCCAGGGGGGTGAAGAGAGAATCATACTCTTGCTCCTCGTAGATGTTCTGGATGATCGCTATTACGTGTATAATAGCAGAGGAAGCATATGGCGTCAATTTCCGGGAGAGGGAAATGTGGGAAGAACAAGAAAGAGGAAAGCCGGGTGTAAACCATGACAAAACGTGTTTTTATTGTAGATGATGACCGGGAAATACGCGAAATCATCACCTTCGCGCTCAGCCAGCATGGCTTTGAGGTTGCTGCCGTCAACAATGGCGAGCAGTTACAGCACCTGCTCGCGGCCCAACTCCCTGATTTGATCATTCTGGATATCATGATGCCTGGAGAAAACGGCTACCAGATTTTCAGCACCTTACGTGGTGCTGCGCAGACGCGGCATATCCCTGTAATGATTATGACGGCCCACAGCGAGCATATTTACCAGCGGATCAGCGTCGATCTGGGAGCAGACGAGCATATTACCAAGCCATTTCACCCGCTTGAGCTGGTAGAAAGAGTCAAAGCACTCTTGCAGGTGACGACAGGATAAAATTGATGGAAAAAGCACTTGTGTGCAGGCTCAAAAGTTGGTATCATTAGATATGAGGTGATTTGGCGAGTTCAAGGAAGCAGAGGACCATGCCAAATAGATACGAACGCGAGATTGAAGAAATCCTTCGCAATTTAGACAATGCTGAATCCAGAACAACGAGAGGGCCGCGCTCAGGTCAGCGCAATCGGCGCAGGGCCGGAGATAGCGGCAACCGCCCGTATGGCTTTCCCACCATCCATTTCGGAGTCGCGGAGTGGTTTCTACTGATCGCGGTGGTCACGGCGCTTGTTGCGGGCGGCTATGCCTACGCGCAGACCACCCCCGACCATCTGGGGAGCAACCTCGTAACCGGCGTTCTGGCCATTATCAGCGCCATATGCTTGCTGCTGGTGCTTATTACCCCGTTGCTATCGCGTTCCCCCCGCTCAAGCCGTTACGCGCCGATGAAGGTAACGCCTATCAGTCGCAACCCCTTGAGCAATCTGGCGACACGCTGGCACCTCTTCGTACTCAAACTGCGCTATCGCCGCCGCCGCGACCATTGAAGTGGCCGCGCGAAGCAGGAAGCTGAAAGAGACTTGACAGATCACCACAGGCGTGCTATAGTGCAGTCACTCGCCTGTAGAGCAGCGCGAGGAGGTAGTGTTCAAGGGGCCAGGCTACTCGACGGGGTGTGGCGCAGTTGGTAGCGCGCCTGCTTTGGGAGCAGGAGGTCCGCGGTTCAAGTCCGCGCACCCCGACCCGGCCAGCATCTCCAACCACTATCCACAAGACTTAGATAAGCGGGAGTAACTCAGTTGGTAGAGTTCCTGCCTTCCAAGCAGGCTGTCGCGGGTTCGAGTCCCGTCTCCCGCTCCAAACATTGAACCATCTCTTTACTGGCTCACCAGAAGCCGCTTGGTGGCAAGCAAGCGGTGTGGGAGTCAGTAAGCAGGCGGTTTTATGTTGTGTCAAAAGGGGTACAGCGACATCCTGCCTCATTTTAGGGTGACATCCTGTCTCGCTCGTCGCGACATCCTGCCTTGGCGAGGACGCGACACCCTGCCTCGCCCATCGGGACATCCTGCCCCGATGGGGACGCAACATCCTGCCTTCGCGCTTTCGCGACATTCTGCCTCGCTCACTCTCGCCCTCCGCTTGCCTCCTGGCGCGTCAGAAGCCCCAAAGGAGGCACCACACGATGTTTACAAAAGACCCACACGGCCAAAAAAACGCACACAACGCAGCGGGCGCAACGCCCCAATCGACAGCGAAATCGACCAAAGGGCGCTCCAGCGGCTCGCGCAAGGTGACCGAGGCGCGGGCAACCGCCCAGCGCGCCAAACTGGACACTCAGGCCGAGATACGGCAACAGGCGGCAGAGGCTGCGACAAAAGCCAAACCGTCTGCCGGGACAGGAAAGCGCGAGCGAGAACGGCCTGGTAGCCGCCGGGCAGCGACGATTGAACACGCCATCGCCGATTACCTGCTCGATCACGCCGGTGGCAACCACAGCGCCAAAACGCTCGAATGGCATCGCACGGCACTCGGACTCCTGCAGACCTATATGGAGAAGGAGCGCAAGATCAGCCTGGTCGAGGACATCGATGCTCCCGATCTCAACGGCTGGCTCGCCCACCTGCGCACTACCCCCGGTAGCCGCGGCAAGCCGCGCTCCGAGCGCACGATTCAGACCTACGCCCGCTCGGCCCGCGCCTTCTTCCACTGGCTGGTAAGGCGCGAACTCCTCACGCGCAATCCTTTCGACCGCGTGACCTTCCCCAAGGTCGGCAAACCGCTGATCCAGACCATCGACGCCGACGAGTTCGAGCGGCTGCTGCTGGCCTGCACGCCTCCCCATGAATCCGGTCCCTTCGCCGAACGGGCAGCCGTGCGCAACCGGGCCATTCTCTGGGTGCTCTACGACACAGGCATCCGCGTCTCGGAGCTGTGCGGGCTGCGGCTGGGGGACTTTGACCGCAAGCATGGCGTGCTGACCGTGACCGGCAAGGGCTCCAAGGAGCGACGCATCGCCCTGGGGAGCAACTGCCTGCGCAACCTCTTGTACTACCTGGATCGCTACCGGCCTGACGAGGACGAACTGGCCGAGTGGGGTAGCGCCGGGGAAGATCATCTCTTCCTCTCCGAGACGCGCCTGCCGCTGACCAAGAATGGGGTCACGCTGCTCTTCAAGCGCATCCGGCAGCGGGCGGGTATCACCGGCAAGCGCATCAGCCCGCACATTTTTCGCCATTCCTTCGCCATTCGCTACCTGGTGCTGGGCAACGACCCCTTCAGCCTGCAGGAGCTGCTGGGGCATGAAGATATGACCACCGTCAAGAACTACATGCACATGAACGATGAGACCATCCAATCCCAGAAGCGTAAATACAGCCCGGGCGATCACTTGCCCTCACGCATGCCGGGACCCAAGGAGAAGCGGAGACGGGGCTTTCAGGCAAAGGAGCGGGGGAGGAAGTCGGGCGATTAAGCGCTGACTGGAAGTCTAGCCGTGGGGAACGGACTGCGAATGCTGGAACAGGCATATTGCAGTCCGTTCCTATCGGGGATTCGCTAAGAGGCTGACGGGAACGAGGGGCTGGCTCATGAAAGAACGGTTTCTTGAAACAATGAGGATTGTGGACTCCACCCTCCCTACACATGTTTGAGCGAGATGCGTCGGACCTTGAGGCCTGGTACGCGTTCATAATCACTATCAGTGGTCACGACGGTCAGATTGCGCTCCAAAGCGGTGGCAGCAATGAGCGTGTCGATGTCGCCAATGAGACCAGGGCCATGAGGAGGTCGGAGCGTCCGGCGGATGTCAGCGTAGCGTTCCATGATGGCGTAGGTGAGGAAATAGGGATAAATTGCGCCAAGCAAACTTCTAAGCCCCAGATACTTGGCGGGATAGTCGTGTAGACTTTTGATGTACTCGATGATCTCGCCGTAGACGAGAATACTCGTGGCGGCTTCTCCACGCCTGATCCAGGGCACAATGAGGTCGACGGCGGGCTGTCGACCCTGCAGATAGGCCCCAAGAGGGCCTGTATCGAGGAGGTAGCGTCTCATAGCGTAATGGGTGGGGTGGGCGGACTTTCGTGACGAATGCGCTCAAGGGCCGCTTCCATCTCGTCCCAATCCAGGTCGCCCCAACTGCCAGCCAGACTCACGGCCTGTTGAATCGCCTGCTCATGGACAGCCGCATCTGCCGCTGCTTCGTCGATAAAGTAGCGAATGACCTCGTGGCCGTTTTCAGCAAACGGGATGCCGATCAAGGGTTGGCCGAAAGCACTGCTTAAGGGTGCTGCTTGTTCGATCTGCTCTGCCATCTTTGTTGTCTCGTACCTCCTTTAACATAGGTAGTATAGCATAGGCACATGGTATCTGTCATGCTGATGTTCCTCGTTTCCTCGTTTGCCTTCGCGTGTCGCTGCCTCGTCCGCACGGGTGTTCCTGCATCTTCTCTTGGGAAGTCGAGGAAGTGCATGCTTCCAGATGAGCAAGCAGAAGGGCTTTCTTTTTAGGCGACAAGTGCCTCAAGCCATTCAGCAAGCTCCGTGAGTTTGAGCCGGCGAGGCGTTTCCGAACGGTCAAAAGGATCACTCACGATGATTTGACGCAATTCAGCCGAGCTATAGACGTGGCTGTACATGCCATAGAGCAGATCGAGAAAGCGTTCCAGGTCGTCGTGCGTATAACCTGCCGGAAAAGGGCCGAAGGTTTTGAGCAAACGCTTCCTTTTGACAGAAGTCATTTCCCGTACTGCTGTCATATACTTCTCCACGAAACTTTGTTTATTATCAGGGAGCAACTTTTGGTCCTGTACATCCATGAAGGAACTCATGTATGAAACCGTCTCTCTGCAAGCTGAAAAGTATTCGCTTCAGGACCAGTGAAGCTGCTTCCCGTTGGCTCAATAGTTCGCAATCGCTTTCATCTGGTTCCATGTAAACTAGAGAGAGCCTATTTGCTAGAACAATTGTACAAGAAAAGGATATCCAAAATCAGTACGAAGTGACCGATTTGGTGCGTCAAAAGAGCACAATTTTCTGTAGAACTCCCTGCTTATATGGAGTAGCTTGTCTAACACAGAAACCACAAATATTATGGGGTTGAAGCACTTAGTCGGTTGTTTTTGAGCATGCACTTGCAGGTAAGTGACTTACTTGGACTGACAAACCCCACGAACAGATAGCTCACCCATCGATGGATGGGGGATTCTTTTTCCCTGAGCAGGTAACTAACTGACTAAGGGCAGAACATTCATCAGATTTTGCAACCATCCCCTCTTTAAGTGTGAACTACAGTTGTAAAGATACTGCTGGCGAATCCCTGTCAGAGGAGGATACAGGGGAGAAGATCTCTACCAGGATAGCAAGAAACGCGGACTTGTAGGGGAAAGCGCCTAGCAAATGAGGAGAAAAGCGATGTCTCTGAAACCATAAGAAGTGAATCCTCTCCCAGAGGAAATGCACTCATGCGGCCTTTCCCAGGAGGAAAGCACTGATGCGTCTACACGATCTGTTGGATCCGATCTACACTGATGCCTAATTTACGGCTTTATTTCCTCCTGATGGTCAACCAGCGCTCTCCCCAGGGCGGCTAGCTCTGGTAAGCATTCTGCAATGCATACGCTACATTGGCCTAGTTGAAGCACAAAGAGGCGTAACAAGTCAGATAGCAATTCACTTTGCCCCTAAGGGCAGAGTAGCGGACGAGAGATGCAGATAGGAACCTTTATGAGGAACGCTGAGACTTGAAGAGGCATCTGAAAACATCATGGAAGTGATGAGAGGGGTATTCACTCTCCAAGTGAGGCTGGAGCATCTTTTCCCCTGCCCAGCTTACATAGCATTGAATCATATTGCACCTATTCGATGCTGAAATATTGTATATTGAAGATGAACAGTCTTTCTATGAACTCACCAGGAGCTTTCGTTGAAAACAATACCGAAATATGATCAACGTAAGGAACGTTTCCCAATGTTAGCAATACTAACATTGGCGGCCTGGCGGCTACGCCCAACATGGATTTTGCTTCTGGTAATGACTCTGGGAATGCTTCTTGCTGTTGTACTCGCATGTACCATTCCCCTCTTTTCTACAGTGATGACGACCGCAGGATTACGGAATACCTTTCGGGCAACTCCACAAAGCGCGGAAATCACGGTGAATACGGCTACCGAACGCCTCTCGACACCGATTGCACAATCGGTTCATCAACAATTTGAGGGCTTACTTCATCGCTATCTGGGAAACACTATTTCATTTGAACAATCATCGCTCCTGGTTCAAGACTTTTCATTCTTGCCTTTCAGAGAGAATACCTTCGTCACTGTCTATGGAACTTCGATGCAACAAGCAGCAGCTCACCTGACAATTGTTCAGGGGCGGCAAGCGCATATTACGCATGCTCCTGCTCACGAACTGGAAGTGATGATGACGCAGCAGACAGCGACACAATTGCATGTGCAGATTGGCTCAACGTTCACGCTTTCGTTAAGCTTACGTGAGCAAGGTTCTCAACAGAGCGAGCAGGTGACTGTACGCCTTGTTGGACTCTTTCGCGTTCCTTCTACACAGGTCCCATACTGGCATGGAAATGACTTTAACCCCACTCCCATCACGAACGAGCAGACAGCACCGCAGTACCAGTATATGCTCCTTGTTTCTGACGATGCACTACTTACCTTCTTCGATGACCTTCCTGCTCCTGACAGTGCTGCGCTCTCTCCTAGTTCTCCAGGTTACACGCTTCTCTGGTATTACCACTTCAATTTTGCCAATGTTTCCATCAACGACCTTGATCCGCTTCTTCATCGCTTTATGGCTCTGCAATCGGCGATAGATAGCTTATATGGCTCTCTGGCTTTTGGTCCTGGTGGCGCTATTCCACCCTATCCTTTCCTTTCACAAGTCAATATCTCCAGTCCGCTCCTCAATGGTAGCAGTTCACCAGGTACCCTGGAACAGTTTCAGACACGCATAGATGTAGCGCGTATCCCTGTCACCGTATTTACGTTGCTCGCCCTTGTGCTCGTTCTCTTCTTTGTGAGCCTGCTAACCATCATTCTGGTAGATAGCCAGGCTAATACCATTGCTCTTGTTCGAAGCCGGGGAGCCAGTCAAGGACAGGTGTTTGGCGCAGTCTTTCTACAAAATAGCGATCCTGGCTTGCTTGCTCTTCTCATTGGCCTTCCTCTCTCGCTCCTCACCACAATTATCTTGACAAGGCATGCGCTACCTGTCTCGGAACTCGATGCACTCGATGTCGTGATCCAGGCTCCACTTCAAGCGATAGGGGAAGTTCTCCCCTACGGGCTTGGTGTCGTGGTCGTTTCACTTGTAACAATGGGGGGAACGCTCTTCTTGACGACGCATAGTAATGTGCTTGCCCTTCGTCGCGAGCAGGCACGCCGGAGCAGAAAGGGAGTATTGCAGCTTCTTTCCTTCGACATGATCGCAGGCGTTATTGCTCTCGTTGGATACCTGTTTTCACTGTATGTCACCAGTATCGGCAATGTCCTATCACCGGTTGTTGCTGTGCTGATAACGTCCCCATTATCATTGATTGCGCCTTTTTTTCTCATTGCGGCATGTTTGTTCCTGTTCGCTCGCCTGTTTCCTCTCCTCTTCCTCCTGGCGGCACGCCTGGCAGCACGAGGACGCGGTGTCGCCTCGATGCTGGCCTTCGCTCAGATGGCACGCTCACCCCGGCACGCAATGCGGCTGACCGTATTGCTCTCGCTGAGCGTCATGTTTCTCTTGTTTGCGCTGGTTTACACTGCGACAGAAACCGGGCATATTCAGACGCTGGTGAATGACGAGACAGGAGCAGACTTTAGCGCAGATCTCGGCTCTGTTCCTGCAGGCGTTTCCCTCTCGCAATTGCTCAAGCAATATCAAACCCTTCCGGGGGTGCTTTCCTCCAGTGTGGGGCGTGTCGAGCAAGGAACTGGGGGCACGGCTGCCCTGAATATGGATATTCGGGAAGTTGATGCAGTGAGCTTTGGGAGCACTGTGATCTGGCCTTCTCAACAAGCGTATCGTCAGGCGCGTCCACTTCTCTCGAAGCTAGTCTCTTTACGACAATCAGCCGTTCCAACGGATGTCGTTCCTGCTATCGTCGATCAAACAACACTTGATAAGCTGCTCCTGCATGTTGGTTCCATCTTCACCATTCTCTTGAACAATGCATCCGGTTCAGCGATGAATTGCATGATCGTCGGCGTCGTAAACCATATTCCGACGATCAATGACCTGAATACGTCGAGTGGTGGAGGCGGTTTTTTGATAGCGGGAGGGGTACTGGTTGATTATCAAACGTATGCACGTATTTTTGTCCAGGATGCAAAGCAAGAGAGTAACTGGATAGGGCCGATTACTCCCCCGCCACTCAACCATGTATGGCTCCATACCCGGAGCGATGCAGCTTCAGTCATGAATATCCGTACCGCACTCACCAACCCACGCTATCACCTTACCAATGTTGTAGACAGACGTTTATTCCTTGCTACGTTGCAATCCGACCCTCTTTATGTGGTCCTACAAGGTGTTCTGGGTCTGGGTACAGCTGTCGCACTGGTGCTTGCATTCATAGGTGGTTTACTGACCTCCTGGTTGAGTGCTTCCACGCGCCTGATGAACTTCGCCTTGTTACAAGCATTGGGGATTACCACCAGACAGATGATAGGCATGTTGTTCTGGGAACAGGTTATTGTCTATATCACGGCTTTCCTGTTAGGTGTGGGATTTGGGGCTCTGCTCATTTTCTCTGTTATCCCTGTCCTCACGTTCACAAATAGTAACTCGGCTCTGAGCAATCAGCAGTTTTTCGCCCTGCAAACAGCGCTGGCAACACAAATTGTCGTGCCGTCATCTCTCCCTCTCATGTTTCTTGTACTGATTAGTACCTGTGGTCTAGCACTGATAGTGATGGCGCGTGTAACCTCTCGTTTATTACTTGGTCAGGTATTACGTTTGAATGAAGACTAAAAACATTCAGTGTTGGTATTGTCCTTTATAATAGGATATAGTCTGTATTTTAATACCTTGCTTCGACTTTTAGCTCTTATCGGACATCTTTTTGAATGCCATCTTTAGAGCCTGTTAGGGACTCAAGCTGAAGTGAATAAACTGATGAAGCATCAAGCAAGCAAAAACCACCAGGTGCAGCCCGGCGACGGTAGCCGGAAGGCGCTCATAATCGCGAGCCAGGCGACGGAAACGCGCGACCCAGGCAAAGGAGCGTTCCACCACCCAGCGGCGAGGCAGCAAGACGAAGCCACGTTTGGCCTCGGGCAGCTTGACCACTTCCAGTTGCATGCCTTGCGCACTGGCCGCTTGGGCGGCAGGCTCTCCCGTGTAGCCGGCATCGACGAAGGCCAGTTGCACCGACTCGCCAGTGGCTTGCTGTACTCGTTGGGCCAGTTCGCCCACTTGCGCCCGATCTTGCTCATTGGCTGGCGTGACCAGCAAGGTCAGCAGATGGCCCAGGGTATCGACGGCCACATGCACTTTGCTGCCCTTGCGCCGCTTGGCGCCATCATAGCCCGCATGGCCGCCACTCTCAGGCGTCGATTGCAGCACACGGCTATCAAAGATGGCAGCGCTGGGTTGGCCTTTGCGTCCTTTAATCCCGCGCAACAGCAGGCGCAAGTCCTCGACCATCGCGTCGAAGACCCCTGCCGCCAACCAGCGCTGGGTCTGTTGATAGACGATGTACCAAGGCGGCAGATCATGCGGCATCATGCGCCAGGTCGCTCCCGTGCGCACGATCCAGCGCAAGCCGTTATAGACTTCTCGCAACTCGTCATGCCGTTGTCCAGCATCTTCGGACAACAACGTCAGATAGGGCGCGACGAAGGCCCATTCGTCGTCGCTCACATCGCTTGGATAGGGATTTCTCGGACTCATGCCACTATTTTAGCATGGCTTCCAACTCGAATCCCTAACAGGCTCTAGAACTGAGCCTCAAAGCAACAGGCCGCTTTTAACATTATTGCTGAGATAAATCTGCATGTGAGTATCTGCCGAGTGCGCAAACTGATCAACTCTAGTGAAGTGGTCAGGACTCACTTCTCTTCTTGAGGCTCTGCACCCGCTCTGAGTTCAGTGATCAACTGCTCAAACAGATACGATGCCCGCACATCTCCCCGCTCGACACGCCTGTGCAAGACACTTTCGATATGTGCGAGCAGGGTGAGATCGTAGCTCTGCTCCCCGCAGACCTGGCACTGGAGTGCCGGAATGCCTACCACCTCGATGCCCGCTACGGGCCCGATCCGCCGAAACGGCACAGCTCGCATCGAAGCCACCAGACGTTGCATGCCCTGATCGCGACCACAGGTCGAGGGGGCAGAGAAACTGGGTATGATGTGTTCAAGCATCTGTCGCTCTCCTTTCTGCTACCGTCTGCTTCAACCGGCTGTCATCTCGCTTCGTCCAACCGTTGCATGCACGATGGTCATCGTGCATTTCTCTCGTGGTGCCCAACAGTGTGGGACTCATGTGTACCGGTCAGCCGGCTCTCTACTGGAAGAGATGGACTTCCTTTGGCGTACACTCTGCTCTTGAGGAACTTTGTCATGAGCTGACACAGCATTACTCTGCGAAGGAGTACCATCCTCGCCTATTATAGCACACGTGTTCTTGAGCATGTGCGATGTCTGACATCGTTGGAGACAATCGTCAAGATGTCTGACAAAATAGGCCGGCTGTCAGACATCGTATCAGGAAAACAATGGAGAAATTGGAGCCGTAAGTGATCGTGGCCACTACGATCTCCGTGCATCCCTTATCAGTCTTGAAAGTGGCATGAAGCTGCTGGAGACGACGAAACGGTTGACAAGCCATTCGAGCCTCATCATGGTTGTCACGATCAAAAAGCCAAAAAATCTGCGTGTTGCTCTTCCCGATACTGCATCGATCGATGCGCGGCCACATTGGATGGAGTAGATGGTCGCCAAATGTATACATTTTGAGACAAATGATGGTGGTCTGCTTTCTTCTGTCATGGTTTGTATACGTTTGAAGACAAAAACGCAAAGCCACCCATATCAGCATCAGTTACAACCATGGAATGAGAGGGCGGGGTCGGCGAAATAGGTCGAAGGAAGAAGCTGACACCAGGAAAGAAAGATATGCCGGCGAACCTGAAAATGCTTGATGAAGAGATGATAAGTCGGTGTTAAGTGACAAACGCATGTGTGTCTTATGCTCCTCCTAGAAAGGAGCAATCTCATGTTACCACACATGCAATTGGACGAAAAACAAGTGTTTGAGCACCAGCAACGCCTGCTCCACGAGGCAGAACAGCAGCGATTGCTCAAACAGGCAAGCCGGCGTCGTACTGGCAGGGTGCGGCATCTTTTTGCAGGAGTGAGGAAGTGCTTCACGATCCCCAGCACCGGTACGCGGCGGGTCGAGCGCAGGGAGGAGTTTTTCGTTGAGAGCAGGGAAGAGCCGGTTCAAGCGCCTGAATTACAAGGAATAGGGAGGTAGTGGATGTATTATCGTCTCGCCAGGAGGTCAAATACATCGCCGGACTGGCACTGGACATCAACGGTCCTCAGTTCGCTGGGGACCGTACTGCAGCTTCTTCGGCTCTATCAGGCTCTTCCACACGATCGCCTGCTGGTTTGTTCTGCTCCCTCGCGCGAGCATCTGAACGAGATGCTCAGACGGGCGAACGCCGGCCTGGAGTCCGGCGCAGTCACAGCGACCCAGTTTCTCCAGGAGCGGCTGATCCACCCTTCACTGGGAGCACAACAGACCTCTTTGTGGGGAAGGCAAGAGCAGCGGGAAAGCACCTCCGTCGCTGTCGCAACGCACGCGTTGTGGACCAAAGGTGGCCAAGCAGTTATGGCTTCCGACGAAATACGCGAACCTGCATTGGAACAACAGCGCAGAGTCATGGAAGAGGGTGCAGGTGACGACCACGATGGCCCGTATGCCTTTGCTCTCCCGCTGTCTGTATCGCAGGCCCTCGCCTGGGTGCGACTACTTGCCCGCATCCAGCGCGGGGAACTCCTGCCATAGTCTGTGTCGGAACTGAGCCGTGTCGAATGGAAAGGAAGAAAAGGTATGATAGAAACGATGAAGCACACCGGCGCTGAAATGAGCCATCTCGCTTCAAGAGAACAGCGTCCAGTGACCACCACCAGGCGAGGACTCTTGCGCATCGAGGTGTATCCTCGCCGCAGATGGAAGTGGTGGGGCAAACGAGGTTGGCTCGTCGTGCTACATCTGCTGCATGAACAGGGCGACACCTGGAACTGCCGCAAGTTCTGCGCCAGTTTCCCGGACCTCTGTCGTCGGCTGGGCATTGACCCGGACGACCCTGTCTGGCAGGACAGGACACAATCATCCAGTGTCTGCTCTGAACCTTCTCAAGATGCAAAGGACCAGGGCTGGATGCCTTTTTGCATGTTCTAGCGTCAGATCAGAAAGGAGATGACCATGTCAACCAATGCTTTGCCTCACGTCCATTCCCTGCAAGCCAATGATCCTGATCCCTTCTTGCAGCACGATCGTTGGACACGAAAGCCTCTCGAGGAGTACCAGGCGCGTGCTCTGCACGCCTGCCGCGAGTATGCCTACGCGCACTCGCCCTTCTATCAGCGTTTCCACCGGGGTCTCATGGATCGTCCCCTGCATGAACTGCCGGTCCTGACAAAGGCGATGCTCATGGAGTACTTCGATGACCTGGTCACCGATCGCTCCATTCACCTCGATGAGGTGCGCCAGTACCTCACACATCCAGCTGGGCAGGGACGCTTTCTCAACCGCTACCGGGTGATGGCCACCTCCGGCAGTACTGGTCAGCCCGGTGTCTTTCTGGCCAGCCAGGCCGAAGGGGCGCATCTGGCGGCAGGCTTCGCGCGCTTTCCCGCCTGGGCCGACGTGACCCCTGACAGCAAAGCCGCGATCATTGCCTCGACCGCTTCCGGCCATATGTCCTCACAGATTCCCGCCATGGTGCAGGGGCAGATGCTGCCGCGTCTGCAGTTGTCGGCCAGTGATCCCGTCGAGACGCTGGTGCAGCAACTCAACGCGTGGCAGCCGGACATGATGGCCGGCTATGCCTCCATCATGCGCGTGCTGGCCGAAGAGCAGCGCCAGGGGCGGCTGCGCATCACGCCGCGCTTCATCTTCAGTGCATCCGAGACCCTGACCCAGGACACGCGGCGGCGCATCGAGCAGGCCTGGCACACCCGGCTCTTCAACATCTACGCGGCTACCGGGAGCGGCGTGCTGGCAGCCGAATGCACCGCGCATCGCGGCCTGCATCTCTTCGAGGATGTGGTCGATGCACACAACCGCCCTGTCCCGCCGGGCGTGTACGGGGAGAAAGTGCTGCTCACCGTCCTCTTCATCCGCACGCAGCCGCTCATTCGCTATGAGGTCAGCGACCGCGTCAGCCGTGCTCGCGTGTCATCGTGTTCCTGCGGTCGGCCTTTCGCCCTGCTGGAGGGGATCGAGGGACGCGCGCCGGAAGTGCTGCATTTCCCGGCCCGTCAAGGCGGGGAAGTCGCGGTTATCCCGCATGTGTTTCACCGGGTGATGGATACCGTCCCGGTGAGTGGTTGGCAAGTGGTGCAAGAACAGGACGGCTTACAGATGCTCTTGAGTGGAGCATCGGAGAGCCTGCACGAGGCGACGCTCGTCGATGCGCTGTACCAGGCTTTGGCTGCACAAGGGGCGATCGTCCCGCCTCTCCATATCCAACGGGTGGCGGCCATCCCCAGGAACGCCAGCGGCAAGGCACCGTTGATCGTCTCGCACAGACAACGCTCAACATCGTCATCGTCCGCAGGATCGAGGACATAGAGCCAGAACGGTGGCTCTATCGAGAGAAGAACAGACGGAGGAAGTATGCAACCGCACTATGAGGAACGAGGATCGGTTCTCTTACAATCCGCACCTGTATCACAGGTTCATGCTGAAAGAGGCGCCGGAAATGACGCTCGCATGCCGCCGCTCTCTGCGTCTCTGCCATCGACAGAAAGCAAGCGACGCATGACCGGGCGTCAGCTTCTCTGGACTCTCTTGCTTGCAGGAGGACTTGCAGCTTTTCTCACCGTGCTCATTGGAGGGTATGTCTTTAACTGGAAATGGACGGGTTTTGCCGATACTACCCTCTGGAACTGGTGGCAGCTCCTGATCTGGCCAGTGACAATAGCGATCGTCGGATTGGTGTTCAACAGCAAGCAGAGTGAGACCAGTCTCACCGTGAGTGAGCGGGAGCACCAGACAGACCTGCGCATCGCCGAGGTTCGCCAACAGGAAGAGGCGCTGCAAACCTACCTGGACCACCTGGCGGAGCTGCTCCTGGAGAAGCAGTTGAGGAATTCCCTACCGGGAAGTGATGTGCAGGAGGTAGCGCGAGCGCATACGTTGACGGCCTTGCGACGGGTGGGCAGGGACCGCAAAGGCCTCCTGCTCCAGTTCCTGCACGAATCCCATCTGATCGAGGGAGAGCAGCCGATTGTGGATCTGCGCGGGGCCGATCTGAGCTATGCCAATGTGCAGGGGGCTGACCTGAGAGAAGCCGACCTGAGTGGTGTCAACCTCGTAGGAGCGAACCTGGCGGGAGCCAACTTGAGTGGCGCGAGGCTCAGCGGAGCGGTAGTCGCAGCAGAGCAGCTTGCAGCCGCCCGGTCACTCCACGGAGCGATCCTGCCCGACGGGTCGATGCGGAGGTAGACTTGGCAGCACCTGAGACGTATCATTGGCACGTGATCGCTCAGAAGCACAGGCGCACGCTCGACCGTTGAAGCAACAAGGAGGTACCAGGTGAAGTATAAAATAGGGGTCTACGGCTCGAACATCACGGAAGGAGAGGAAGCAATCCAGCTTGCACAGGCACTGGGAGCAGAACTGGCCCGCCACAAGGTCATCGTCATTACCGGGGCATGTAGCGGGATGCCGTATGCTGTCGCCAGTGCTGCGAAGCGACAGGGACAGGAGTGGCCGATGAACTGCCGCAGTGGTTTCCAAAGCTGCGGAAGAAGTCTGAGAGCCGTGTCTGTTTTAGTCCGAGTCCTGCCCAGGTCGTTGCTTTCCTCCTCAAAGAGCTTGCTGCTTCCCAAGAGTGAGGCTTTGCATAAGCCAGGACGAGAAAGCAAAAGAGCACGAATGGTACAGTATGCTTAACGAGTAGTTTGCCCCCACGATAGTGAACAGCGATGACAGAAAGGACCAAAGAGATGAGCAGTGACGGGATCCAGAGCCACCCTCTGCCCGGTTCCACACGCCGTGAAGCGCTGCTCGAGTCCGCCGCTGTGGCGCGCATCTTCAGCCGCGTGACGACTCCCCGACTGGTGCTGCGCCGGCTGCGGATCGAAGACGGCCAGGCGATGTTCGCCGTGCATGGAGATCCGGCGACGAACCTGTACAATCCCGCCGGCCCCCATCCCGATCTGGGGACGAGTGAAGAGATGTTGCGGTCATGCCTGCACCACTGGGAAGTCTATGGCTTCGGATATTGGGCCGTCACGCTCTTGCAGGAAGGGAACATCATCGGCTTTGGGGGAGTCGAACATCGGGTCTGGCGTGAGCGCGAGGTGTTGAACCTGTACTACCGGTTCACCCCCAGTGCCTGGGGTCAGGGATATGCCAGCGAACTGGCACGGACGGCAGTCAGTCTGGCGCGAGCACATCTTCCACCGTGGCCCGTGATTGCGCGCGTGCGGCCTGGCAATATCGCCTCGATCCGCACCGCTGAACGCGCCGGGCTGGTGCGTCGTCCCGACCTGGATACGGAGCACCTCGTTTTGGCGCTTGGCTGGCCATCTGGTGACGATGAGTTAAACTCACGCCAGGAAAAAAGGAAGTGGTCTTGACCGGAGCCGACTTGATTCGCCAGGCTCCGGGCAAGCTGGTCGGATGGTGGAGCACGCAGGACACGTTCAGGTGGGCGAAGCCTCCTGGCGACACGATGTCGTGCTCGCCGCGTCCTGCTGATTCGCCCGCTCCCAGATGGCCTGAAGGCGTCCCCCTGAAAGATGAGCCACCCGGTCGCACAGCGTGCCTGCCTCTTCCCAATCGCGTGTTGCAAGCAGGATCGTTTTCCCCTGGGCTCGCAGGGCACGCAGAAGCTCCCAGAACGCAGCGCGTTCGGGTGCTTCTGCCTGGCGCGTCGGCTCATCGAGCAAGAGCAGCGGTGGATCGGGTAACAGGGCGCGCGCAAGGGCCAGGCGTTGCTTCAGAGCGAAGGAGAAGGCACTGACCTGGAGATGCTCGTAGCGCGCCAACCCGACCGTCTCCAGTACACGTGGAAGACGCTTGTCTGCCAGCCGCTCGCTCATCCCGAGGAGCCGGGCATGGAACTCAAGGTGTTCTCTCGGCGTCCCGCTTTCACCCAGGGTATTCAGGTCCACGTGTGGCACGACGCCCATAAGCTGCCTTGCCCGGCGTTCGAAGCGGCGAACATCATAGCCCATGATGCTGATGGCGCCATCGAGCGGCGGCTTTCTGCCGCTCAGTAGATCAATGATGGTCGATGTTCCCGATCCACCTGGACCAACCAGGCCAAAGATTTCTCCTTGCTTGATAGTCAGAGAGAATGGCTCGATCTCCTGGTGACACAACAGATGAATGTCCAGCGCAGGGAGAGCGTCTTTTGCGGAAGTGTTCCCAGGTGTTCTTCTCCTGGACATGTCGGTGCCCTCCTCTTTCCCTCTCTCGTTCCTGTTCCTACCTCGTCGTTGGTTTGATGTTCTGGTTCACATGAAAGAAGTTGTCCGGGTCATACCGGTTCTTGATCTGCACCAGCCGCTCGTAGTTGGGGCCGTAGCTGGCCCGGATGCGGGCTTCACCCTCATCCGTCAGGAAGTTGACATAGACCCCTTCCTCAGCGAATGGCTTGATGGCTCTCTCGAAGCGCTGAACCCACTCCAGATGCGGCTGCGCTTCCCCTTGCGTCCATTGCGCAATCATCTCCAGAATGTAGTGATCGTGGCGCAAGGCGAAGGCCGTTGCTGCAGGATCGACCCGCATGGCAGCGCCGTGAATCTGATAGAACACCACCGTGGAGAAGGGCGAGGGACGCGAGGAGCCAAAGGTGATGGCGGTGTCGAGGGCCTCATCGCTCAGGTGAGGAAGCGCTTCCGCGTGATAGGCGTAGAATCGACCGGGCTGATTGACGAAGTCCAACAGCGTGGTATTCTCCAGCACGGACATCGGGCGGATCAGATCGACGAGCGGTGGGCCAAAGGTGCGCAGAGGGGCCAGTACGCGCTCACCCTCAGCCAGGCCGTCGCCACAGTAGCAGGCATCCAGGATGACGACTGGATGACCATCCGGTCCGCTGGTCAGGTTGGCGTTGACGGTCAATTCATCGGGGCACTGTCGCGTGTACTCCCGATAGAAGCGCAAGACCTCGCGCGCTCGTGCCAGCGGATGGATCACACCACCTCGCAGCACCTGAGCCAGCGGATGCAGGTGGAAGGTCCAGGCAGTGACCACGCCGAAGTTGCCACCACCGCCGCGCACAGCCCAGAAGAGGTCCGGGTGCTCCGTTGCGCTAGCTGTGAGTAGGGTTCCATCAACCGTGACCATCTCCACCGCGAGCAGATTATCGATGGTCAGGCCGTACCGACTCGAAAGCCAGCCAATCCCGCCACCAAGCGTGAGGCCGGACAGTCCAACTGTAGAAAAGACGCCCGTTGGGAGCGCCAATCCGAACGGCTGTGTGGCGCGCAGGAACTCGCCGCTGGTCAGACCCGCCTCAGCGCGTGCGACACGCTTTTCCGGGTCGACCTGAATCCCTTTCATCGCAGACAGATCGATCACCAGCCCGTCATCACAGACACCATGACCACTCACGTCGTGACCTCCGGCACGAACCGCCACAGTGAGATCGTGCCGATGTGCAAATTGCACGGCACTGCTGACATCGGAGACATCGACGCACCGAACGATCAAGGCCGGATGCCTGTCAACCATCCCATTCCAGACATGGCGGGCGCTTTCATAACTCTCGTCGTGCGGGCCGATCACCTCACCATGCAAGCTGGCTTTGAAGTCTTGAAGAGCTTTCGGATTGATGGGTGTGGAAAACATAGATTTTCCCTTTCTTCTACGAAACTTTCACCATAGGATGGGCATAGGATACCGGAAAAAGTGGCTGAGAACTTAGCAAGGGCTTATCATCTCTTTAACAAGGGGTTTCACTTTTGAGGAGTTGCCTACGATGAGAGCAGGATTGAGGATGTGAAGAGGAGTAGCGAAGGGCCACAGCGTGATGTGTTTATGCGTTGAGTGGTTTTCCTTGTGCGGCAATGGCCTGCTCCGGGGTCATTCTGCGACCCTCCTCCCAGGCAGTGGCGAAGCTCTGCTTGCCCAGGTGCATACGAACGGCGCTCACTTGCTGTTCATAGACCGCCTGCTCGGCTTCGGTACGCTTGAGCGTTAGGAGGAACGGGCTGCGGCGACCGGAAGCGATATCGAGTGCTTCAGCGGCTCCCCACAGGCGCACTGCCCAGACTTCTTCTCCTTGTCGCGCCAACACGCTTCCTGTTTGCTGCAGACAGAGGCGTAAGCTCTCGTTGTGTCTGGCCTGCCACAAGAGTGCTAGGCTCTCTCTCCACTGTACTATTGCCGCAGTCTGCTCCCCTTGCAGAAAAGCAATGCAGCCCAATTGGTTGAGCACATACGCGATGGGTTCCGGCAACCCAAAGGCACGCGCGAGCCCCAATGCCTCTTCGAGCCAGGACTGGGCTTTCATCACTTCATCCTGTGCCAGGGCCAGTCGCCCCAATAGACACAGCGCACTGATCATCCCCACCTTGTTGTGCATCTCGCGGAAAAGATGGAGACTGTGCTCGACTGTGGCAGCGGCAGATGCCTCGTCGCCCTGGGCAAACAGGACGTATCCCAGGCAGAGGAGTCCCCAGGCGATGTCCTCTTTGTTCTGCTGCTCACGAAAGAGTGCCAGGCCCTCCTCTAATAAAGAACGGGCCTCGTCATACTTCCTTTGCTCGACCATTCCCTCCGCCAGGAAATAGAGCACAAAGGCGAGGGGACGTTTGTCACCATGCTCACGAGCTAGCGCACGGCTCTCTTCCAGGAGGAAGCGTACCAGGTCTTCGTTGTTCTGCAAGCTGGCGAAACATGCTAACCACAACAGGGAGAGTGCCAGGTCACGTGCATCTCCATTCAGCTTGGCTTGCTGATACAACTGCAGGCACTCTTCACCCAGTTGTTTCGCTCGTGCTACCTCGCCCTCGGTAAAGGCGAACCAGGCAGCTCCACTCACTGCTTTGAGCCGCACTGCTGCGCTGACATTCGTATGTTTGGCCAGTGCTTGCTCCAGTAAGATACGCCCTTCAATCTCAGGGCCACGCACCGTCAAAAAACGTATCACGGCCCCGACCAGTCGTAAAGCGATTTCTCCTCGCTGCACCGTCTCTTCATCCCCCACTGGTTCCATTGACCAATCGAAAGCGGCTCGCAGGTTGCCACGCTCCTGCTCCAACCGATCGAACCAGTCCTCCTGCTCTGCTCCAAATAAGTGAGCCTCGGCCTCCTCAGCGAGATGCAGATAATAGTGCGCATGAGCACGCCGGGCCGGCTCGAGTTCGTCACAGGCGACGAGGCACTCCAGGCCATATTCACGAATGGTCTCCAACATCCGTAGACGTGGTTCTTGCTCATCTTGCCGCTCTTGAGAGAGCAAATGCTTGTCGAGCAGCGAGGTGATCCCATCCAGCACAGATGTGGGTTTGCGGCCATCCAGCAGTTCCGCGAGCGCTTCCACCGCTTCCAGGATGCAGCCGCCGACAAAGACTGAGAGGCGCCGAAAGAGGCGCTGCTCCTCTTCCGAAAGCAACTCATAGCTCCAGGCAATAGTGCGGCGCATGGTCTGCTGCCGCTCTGGAAGGTCGCGTGGCCCACCGGTCAAAACGGCCAGGCGCTGCTCCAGGCGTTCCAGAAGTGTCTGCAAAGGGAAGAGTTTCAGCCGGGCGGCGGCGAGTTCAATGGCGAGCGGCAGGCCGTCGACACGCCGGCAGATTTCGGCGATGAGGGGAAGATCCTCGTCGCTCAATGCCATGTCAGGAATCATCTCTCGTGCCCGCTCGATAAACAAGGCCACCGCTCCCGATCGCAAGATCGCCTCCCTCTCAAGAAGTGGTGTGGGAGTGGGCAGGGCGAGCGGCTGGATGATAAACTCACTCTCACCTCGCACGCGCAGCCGCTCCCGGCTCGTGACCAGCAGTTTCAGACGTGGACAGCCTGCCAGCAGCTCCACCATTGGTGGAGCTGCACCCACCACCTGCTCGAAGTTGTCCAGCACGAGCAGCAGATGATGTCCATGCAGGGCCGCTTTCACCTGCTCGAGGGGCGATCTCGCTCCGCTCTCGTGCAAGCCAAGCGCCCGGACAATGGTGGGAAGGACGAAGGTCGCATCCTGCAAGGAGCCCAGCGAGACAAAGCAAACCCCATCGGTGAAGTCGCCCTGCATCTCATGGGCGACCTCGAGCGCCAAGCGGGTCTTGCCCACGCCGCCAGTTCCGGTGAGGGTGAGCAAGCGCGTCTTTGGACGCTGGAGCAACGTACAGAGTTCGGCGACTTCCTGCTCTCTGCCAATCAGCGAGGTCAGAGGCAACGGAAGTGTCGAGGAAACCCGTTGCAGCCGCTCCTCTTGCGGTGTGGTGCTATCAGCAACGAACCCAAGCGCTTCCGGTGGAGCGCCAAACAACTCACACAGCTTCTCGCGAAAGTAGAGGCTCGGTTCTGCCGTGCCGGTCTCCCAGCGGGAGACCTCCACATCGCTGGTGCCGATCATGGTGGCGACGTAGACCTGGGTCCAGTTCTTCTTGAGCCGCTGCGCTTTCAAGCGTTCATTGGGACTGCGCGCTATCTTGATAGACTGGGAAGAGGAGAGCGCCTGATGCTTTTTGCTCATAGCAGTTGCCTCATGAAACAAAACCTTTTCAGACTTCCCTGCTGTTGTAGAAGAATAGCAACTACATAGCAACTGGATGTTAAATCGTTTTCTTTTTCCCTCAGTATACTACATCGTACCACGATGTCATTCCTATTGGACTGGTCTTTTCGCTTCCGAAAAAGGACAAGGTGAGCTTGAGAGGAGGAACGCTATGCTGACACGCGCATTTGTCACTGGCGGCTCTGGGTTTGTTGGCCGGCACCTGATTGCAGCGCTGCGCGCTTCTGGTGCCGAAGTACGGGCGCTGGTACGATCCGAAAAGGCAGCAAAAATTGTGCGGGTCGCTGGCACCATTCCTGTTTCTGGTGATCTGGAGAACCAGGAGGTGCTGCACCAGGGGATGGAAGGCTGCGAGGTCGTCTTCCACCTGGCAGCCATGAAAGGCATGTGGGGGCGCTTTGAGGATTTTCAGCGAGTCAATGTGTCCGGAACAGCGCGCGTGCTTGCTGCAGCACGCGCGGCGAGCGTTGCGAGACTGATCTACACCAGTACAGAGGCAGTCCTTGCCGGTGGAACACCTCTTGTGAATGTCGATGAAACGCGGCCTCGCCCGAGACGCCCAGTGGGAGGCTATGCAGTGACGAAGGGTATGGCCGAGGACCTGGTGCTGGCTGCCAATTCGCCGGAGTTGGCAACGATCATTGTACGCCCTCGCCTGATCTGGGGACCGGGTGATACCGAGGGATTGCCACAGGTGATGGCGGCCGTTCGTTCTGGCAGGTTCGCTTTCATCAATGGCGGCCACTACCTGACCTCCACCTGCTACGTCGCGAATGTGTGTGAGGGCCTGCTGCTGGCTGCGGAGCGAGGGCGTGGAGGCCAGATCTACTTCCTCAGTGATGGAGAGCCGGTCGAAATGCGCACGTTCCTCACGGCCTTGCTCCGCGCCGCCGGTGTCGAGCCAGGCAAGCGTAGCATTCCCCGCTGGCTGGCCAAGCTGGTGGCATCTTACGCCGAATTCGTCTGGCAGACCTTCCGCCTGCGCGGCAGTCCGCCACTCACGCGCTTAGCCGTCCTGCTGATGGGCGAGGAAGTCACCGTGAACGATGCCAAAGCGAGACGCGAGTTAGGGTACGTGGGACACGTATCACGCGAGGAGGGGATGGCAGCCCTGCGAGCCTCATTGTTGTCCGATTCCTCCATCCTAGCCGGCATGGAGCAAGAGCGGTCAAACAGATGATACAGTGCTCGTACTGCTTTCAACTCTACTTGTACGTATGAGAGGAAGCGACACACGAAGAGAAAGAGGTTTCTATGAGTACCCCCGACATTACGTCTGTCTCCTCCACCTACGACGCTATCGCTCAGGATTTCGAGCGTCATGCGACCAACAGCGTGTACAACGCTTACTATGATCGGTCGGCGGTGCTGTGCCTCCTTCCCCCCGTCCAAGGCAAACGGGTCCTGGACATTGGGTGCGGACCTGGATTGTACGCGTCCTGGCTCATCGAGCATGGGGCGCAGGTCGTTGGCTTCGACATCAGTGCTGCGATGGTCGAACGGGCACGGCAGCGCGTTGGAGAACGAGGAAGATTCTATCAGCATGACCTCTCCCAGCCGCTAACTTTCGCTGCTGATGCGTCTTTCGGCATCGCTGTGGCCCCACTGATAATTCATCACGTGACTGCACGTGTAACAGCATTACGTGAGGTCGCACGCGTCCTGACGGCTGGCGGTTGCTTGATCGTGTCCACGTCGCATCCCTTTGCGGATTGGAAGCGACATGGCGGATCGTACTTTGCGACCGAACTGGTCCAAGACACGTGGTACAACAGCTCATCCGAAGCCTTCCAGATGCCCTACTGGCGAGTTCCCCTGACCACACTTTGCGATGAGTTTTCTCTGGCAGGTTTTTTATCGACCGACTGCTCGAGCCACAACCTGAACCAGCAGCGGCCGAGATCGATCCTGTGGCCTATCGCGAACTGATGGAGCAGCCTACCTTTATCGCCTTCCGCTTACGCAAACCAGAGGGAGCGTGACGTCTTTGAAGATGAAGGCAGAGAAAGGGTGTACAAAACGATGTTAAGCGTTTGATAAGTTCCTGGCACTTCTTTTCAGTATACTTATTGGGAGCATTTCCTACCCATAAATAAAAAGAAGGAGAAAGGCTCATGATCCAGTACATTGTCTCCTATGAGGATGCGGTATCCCTGGGCCCTCCGGGCGTTGGTGGCAAAGGATGGAACCTGGGACGGCTGCACCGCTATGGATTTCCGGTGCCCAGGGGCGGCATCCTCGTCGCCGACGTCTATACGCAGTTTCTGGCTGAGCCGAAGCTCCAATCTCTGTGTGCCGAACTGGCGCATGTTCAGGGCGGGGGCGGTGCCGAACGTGAGATCACTGGCATCCTGGACACCTTACGGACCACGATTGCAACGACCCCGCTCTCGGCGGATGTCATGTGTGCCGTACACACGTTCCTGACGGATGCGAGGCTGGCTGATGTGCCAGTTGCTGTGCGGTCGAGTGCGACGGTAGAGGATAGTACCACCACTTCGTTTGCCGGTGTCCACGAAAGCTTCCTCCATGTGAAGGGTCTCGAGGAGGTCGTGCGGGCGATCAAAGGTTGCTATGCTTCCCTCTGGTCGCCGCGCGCCGTGGCCTACCGCCGATATGAGGGGCTGGCTGATGACGACGTCGCCTGCGCCGTGGTGATCTGTGCCTTGGTGACGGGACCAGAAGAGTCGCCGCCCATTGCGGCAGGGGTGGCCTTCTCCTGCGACCCGCGCACTGGCCAGCGCGACCGCGTGACCATCAATGCCGCTTCCGGTTGGGGTGAGGCCGTCATGAGCGGCACGGTCTCTCCTGAAGCGATCACGGTCGTGCAGCGTGCCGATGGTGAACCTCTGCGCATCGAGCGCGTGCAGAAGCGAGTGCAGGTGCTCTCCGATAACCAGGCTGCTGCACTAGCCTCCCTGGTGCGCCGGGTGCTGTGGGCCTTGGGAGATGGGCAGGAACCCCAGGACGTTGAGTGGACCTCTGACGGTGAGCAGTTCTGGCTCGTGCAGGCGCGTCCGGTCACCCACCTCCCGCGCGTGACCTTTCCTGCCGTGGCTGCACTCCCTACGATCTGGTCGAACGCCAACCTGAAAGATGCCGTGACCGGGGTGCAGACGCCACTCAGTTGGAGCATCGTCCAGTTGACCGTCGATGCTATTCTGTACGCGCCCTACCGCACGATCGGGTACCGGCTGCCCGAGGGCATGGAACTGATCCGCCGCTTTCATGGGCGGGCTTACTTCGATTTGACCACCATGCAGTGGGTCTCCTACGACGCCTTTGGACTTTTGCCCCACGAACTCAATCAGAGCCTGGGTGGGCACCAGCCGGAGATCCCCGTTCCGTCACAGCATCCACTTCGCGGCTGGAGCGGGTTGCGCCGCAGACGCGCCCAACTCCGCTTGCTGCGCGCCAGTACACGCAATGCACGCACGCTTCCAGGCGAGATCACACGGGTGCGTGCGCAAGCGCGCACGTATACACGCCTGTCGCTGACCGATCTCTCCCTCGCCGACCTCCTCGCCCTCCTGCGGCAGCTCCTTGACCTGGGCCAGGCCTTTGGGGCGCGTTTCCAGCTTGCCAATCTGAGTGGCATCTGGGAACAGCTCCTCGCGCATCTGCTTGGGCGCGAGCGCCCGGGACAGGGTCAAGCCCTGGCCTCGGCCTTGATGGCGGGCAGCCGTGAGGTAGTCAGCGCCGAGCAGGGCTACCGGCTCTATGACGTGGCGGCTGCGGCGGCGCATGATCCGGCTGCTCGCACCTACCTGGCAGCAGCACCACTTGACCCTCAGGGCTGGCGAAGCCTTCCTGAACATTCCCCATTTCGCCAGGCGCTCGCCGCTTTTTTGGACGACTTTGGGCACCGGGGTGTCTACGAAACCGAGCTTGCCAACCCGCGCTGGAACGAGGATCCGACGTACTTGCTCGATGCGGTCCGGGCACTGCTGGCTCAGCACTCGCTCGAAGCACCTTTCAATATGGCCCAACAGAAACGCCAGGCGGCCCAGGCAGAGGTAGTCCGTCTCCCGCTCTGGCTGCGCCGGCTGGTCTCCTGGTTGGCTGAGCGCGCACGGCGTGCCGCTGCCCAGCGCGAAGCAGGAAAGTCAACGATGGTCGCCCTCCTCGAACCGCTGCGCAAGATCGCACTGGAGATCGGGCGGCGCATGGTTGAGGCAGAGGTGCTGGATGAGCAGGTGGATGTGTTCTTCCTGACCTGGTCCGACCTGGTGGCGTTCTTACAAAAGCAGTGGGATGGACGGGGAGCGCGGGCGCTGGTGGCAGACCGCAAGGCGCAGCGCAACAGATGGCTGGCCGAGGCGCCCCCGGATATCTTCATCTGCGATGCCCGGGGACGCCCTGCTGAGCTACCCTCTGCCACTGAGAACGAAGCGATGCCCACCGTGCATCACGCAGGAGGACAAGCCAGCAGGAATGCGCGGGAGCTGCGCGGCGTCGCGGCTTCTCCTGGTCACGCAACGGGGCAGGCGCGCATCATTCACCACCCCAGTGAAGGACGCCTGCTGCAGGCTGGCGAAGTCCTGGTGGCACCGTCCACCGATCCAGGTTGGACGCCGCTGTTCCTGCGTGCCTGTGCGGTGGTGATGGAGACCGGCGGCTACCTCTCGCACGGAGCGATTGTGGCCCGTGAGTTTGGCCTTCCGGCGGTGGTCAACATCCCTGGCCTGCTGAAGGCGGTGCAGGATGGTCAGCTTGTGACGGTGGATGGCGACCGGGGCTGCATTCTGCTGGATGGGGTGGGCGAGTAGGGGAATTGACGCTGCTTGCTACGAGAACGCTCGTATGTGAAAAGGAGATATAATGCATCTGATCAATGCGATCCTGGGAGTGCTCGATGTCGGAACTGGAATGCTCTGCGTCGCGATCAGCATTCCGCTGTTGAGAGGCTCGGTGCCCAGGAACACGTTCTATGGATTTCGCTTTCGTCAGTCCTTCGAGTCCGAGGCCAAATGGCAGCAGATCAATACGTATGGGGCGAAACGGCTGATGTCCTGGTCAGTGCTCATTGCGCTCATGGGCATTGGTACCTTCTTTCTCCCATTGCAGGAGAATCTCGTCCTCATCGTGATCGTGGCAATCGTACCACCGCTTATTCCGCTGATCCCGGCCTGGGGGGTATTGCGGTATGCTCGAAGCCGTTAATGGCTGAGAAGCACCTGTTTAGAGAGGATGAAAACATGACGGGAGATCGGAGCAATTCCCAGGATTCATCGTACTCTGGCGACCAGCATTCGTCCTTGGCGAAGGAACGCTATGACCCTGGCTACAGCGAGGACGTGCATCAGTGGATGGTCCAGAGAAGGGCGGCCTCCCATGCAAGCTTCTTTCTGCCTCACCTGCAGGCGGGCATGTCTCTGCTGGATGCAGGGTGCGGTCCTGGCTCCATCACCCTTGACCTGGCAGAAGTGGTTTCCCCTGGAAGAGTGGTCGGGATCGATATCGAACCGCTCCAGATTGAGCGGGCCAAGGCCCTGGCAGCAGAGCGGAAAGTGTCTCATACGCAGTTTCTCGTTGGCGACGTGTACCAGCTCCCCTTTGCCGATGCGTCCTTTGACGCGGTGTTCGCCCACGCGACCTTGTATCATGTACGTGATCCGCTGTGTGTGCTGCGAGAATTTCACCGTGTCCTCAAGCCGGGTGGCCTCGCGGGGATCCGTGATACAGACTACAGTCTCTGGTTCTTTGAGCCTGTTCTGTCAGGGGTAGAGGAGGCTCGGCGTCTTGCTCTCCTGGTTGCCGCTTCCAATGGGGCCAGCCCTACTTACGCTCGACAGCAGCGCCACTTGCTTCTAGAGGCAGGGTTCACTCGGGTCGAAGCGTCGGCCAGTTGCGTGAGCAACGGGACGTTGGAGCGAACCAGAGCTTCTGCAAGAGCGTTGATGGCACGCCTGCGCTCTCCTTCCTTTCAGGAGACCGTGGTGCAGCAAGGATGGTCAGATGCAGCAACGTTAGAAACCCTGTGTGCTGAAATCCAGGCCTGGGGAGAACGCCCGGATGCCTTTGAAGGCTTAGTCTGGCGCGAGGCCGTTGCCTGGGTAGGCACCACACGGTAAGAATAGGAGGAGCAAATGGATGGTGAGGCTCATTTCTGGCAGGCACTTGATAGGCTGGTCTCGAAGAGCGAAATAGTGATCGATCGTCCTTGTGGGACGGCGCATCCTCGCTATCCAGCGTTTATCTATCCCCTGGACTATGGATACCTGCAAGGAACGACCTCGGGTGACGGCGGTGGGATTGATGTCTGGATAGGCAGCCGGTCCACCAGGCAGGTGACTGCACTGCTCGTCACAGTAGACGGACAGAAACGTGACGCGGAAATCAAACTGCTGCTTGATTGTACTCCCGAGGAGTGCCAGGCAATTCTCGCTCTGCACGACCAGTCTTCCTGGGGTGGCAGCCAATCAGCCATACTGATTCGGCGAGATTCCTGATAGATGCCTGTCGATCACTCCTCCCCCTTCCTCCTTGCCTCTCCCCAATGCTCTACATAAGCTCAATCTCTGATCTTACTGCGCTCCTCTGCTCTTCGGTTGGAAGAAAGATCGAGAAAAGCAACTCCTTGTTAAAGAGATGATAAGTCGGCGCTAAGTTGCCGGTGCTTTTTTCCTGTATCCTGTAAGACGCAGAGAGAGTCCTACTCCTCTCTGGCAAGCAAAGCCTGTCACAAATTCAAAGGGGTGAGAGCAGCAGATGGAAACACATGTGGAAACAGTCAAACCTGAAAGAGAGACGCTTGCCCAGTGCGGCTTTACCGAAGAAGAAATCGTGGCGCTGCTCTGGCTGCGGCAGTGGTACCAGACGGGCGGCAGCGACCGGGCGGCATTGCTACACCACTGGGAATTCCTCAAGCATCTGATCGAGAGTGGCAAACTGGACCTGTAAGGAAGGAGGGTGCGATGGTCATCGTCATGGTGCTGTTCATGGCACTGTTAGTACTCGATCTAGCAGCCATACGGTGGGGCGCCGATAGCACGGATCCTATTGACAGCCCCGAATGGGAGCGTCGGCGGCAATGGGGAACTCTGCATTAACCTGGAGGGAAGACAGAAAATACTGTGAGAAGAAAGAGGGAGCAGGATGTATCCCATCACAATGTACCTGGCGGTCCTTCGAGAGTGTAAGGACCATCGACGAAGAGCGTAGAAAGTAGCGTATACAATGCAACAAACGAAACAACCGACATCTTTCCAGGGCGGCACTGCCCAGGTGCCATCCCCAATGTTGGCGGTACGTAGCAAGGCTATCAGACCGTGGCTCGTCCTGGCGGCTGTGCTCTCTGGCTTTTTCATGGCCGTGCTCGATACTACCATCGTGAATATCGCCATTCCAAGCATACAAACCAGCCTGAAAACGGATTTGCCCTCGATCAGTTGGGTCCTCAATGCCTATAACCTGGTATATGCAGTACTCCTGGTCACCGTAGGACGCTTTGCCGACCAGTATGGACGCAAGCGTCTGTTTCTGCTCGCCATGCTCCTGTTTAGCCTGGGTTCCTTCGCCTGCGCCCTCGCGCAGGCATGTGGACACCTCAGTGGCTCGCCTGCGATTGGCTGGCTGATCGGGTTCCGCGCACTCCAGGGGGCTGGCGCAGCCGGACTGACACCAGTGAGCCTGGCGATTATCATGGCCGTCTTCTCCCGTGAAAAGCGCAGCGTGGCTATTGGCGTTTGGGGAGCAGTGGGAGGCCTGAGTGCGGCATTGGGTCCGGTCATCGGTGGCTTTCTGATCCAGACTTTTGATTGGCGCTGGATCTTCCTGGTCAACCTGCCCATCGGTGCACTGGGGATAGGACTGACGTTGCTCTTTGTACCGGAGACTCGCGACCCTGACGTGAGCAGGCGTATCGATGTACCCGGCATCCTCCTGCTCAGCGTGTCGATGTTTTGCCTGGTGCTGGCAATCATCGAGGGGAACGGGTGGGGCTGGTCCTCTTTGCCCATCCTGTCGCTCGTTGGCACGGCAGTGGGAAGCGTGATCCTCTTTGTTCTGGTTGAGGTATGGCAACGCGAGGCGATCATGGACTTCAGCTTGTTCAAAGCACCCAGCTTTACTGGTATGAACATCACCGCTCTCCTGTTAGGCATCACGCTCCAGGGGGCAACGCTGATCGCCGTGCTCTTCTTCACGAATGCACTAGGCTATAGCCAACTCCACGCGGCGTTTGCATTGATTCCCTTTGCACTGGCCGGTTTTGTCGCCTCGCTGCTAGCTGGCAAGTTGAGCAGCAGGATCAGCCCGTATGTGATGTGCCTGGCAGGGATGGCTCTCTCCGCGCTTGGGCTTGGCCTGTTGGGTCTCCTCAGTCCTGAAGCCTCCTATCGGGACATCGTCTGGCGCGGCCTGGTGATGGGGGGCGGGATCGGCATGGCATTTCAAAGTCTGCCCGTGCTCTCCCTCTCTGAGGTACCTCGCGCCAAACTGGGAGTGGGCAGCGGTGTGTTCAACACCTTCCGGCAGCTCGGGATCGTGTTGGGGGTGGCGGTCTTGATCAGCGTGCTCACAGGGCAGCTTCATGCACATCTGGGACAGACCAATAGCAACGCCATTGCGCTCATACATGCACAGGTGGTCAATGCCTTCAAAACCACCTGGCTGTTCGCGGCTCTCTTTGCGGTCGTTGGCTTTCTCTCGGTTCTGTTCACCTACGCGATGCGTCACCCCCCTGGTAGGAAAATGGCCAACGCGATGGAGCAGAAAATGTTTGATGAAGAGATGATAAGTCGGTGTTAAGTGGTATGCGTGTTTTTGTCTTATGCTCCACCTATGAAAGGAGTATCCTCATGATGCCGAACGGCGTCATCCACGAAAAGCTGCTGCTTGAGCATCGTCCACAACTGCAGCGCGAGGCAGAACAAGAGCGTCTGCTTGCACAGGTAGGCCAGCGCCATCATGGCAGCATGAGCTACCTGGTGAGAAGGATAGGCAAGCTCTTTGTCGCACGCCGCTCAAGCATGAAACAGGGCGGGCAAGTGAATGAGTTCTTCGCTGACTGTAGTGAAGAGCCAGGCCGTGAGCCTGAACTGCAAGAGATCGGGAGATAGCTGATCCAAGAATGCAAAGTCAGACCCTCGTTTGCTCTCTCCTATTCAAAAACAAAGGGAGATGTTTCTGTAGTGAAGAAAAGGATGAAGCGTTTCTATGTTTCAGACGACCATTAATCCGACAACCCTACAAAACTTCAAAGCCAACCTCCATGGCGAACTGATCGTGCCGGGCGATGAAACCTATGACAACGCCCGCCGGGTGTGGAATGGCATGATTGACAAATATCCGGCGGCTATCGCCCGCTGTGTCGATGTTGCTGACGTGGTGAGGGCCGTGCAGTTCGCGCGCAATCAGCATCTTGAGGTGGCCGTGCGTGGTGGGGGACACAGTTTCGCGGGTAACGGAACCTGTGACGGTGGCCTCGTCATCGATCTTTCTCCGATGAAACGGGTCCAGGTGGATCCGGTCAAGCGCATCGCCCGCGTCCAGGCCGGTCTCACGCTGGGAGAATGCCTGCGCGAGATGCAGCCATTCGGACTCGGCATCCCGGTCGGAACGGCCTCGGAGACGGGACTGGCCGGTCTCACGCTAGGCGGTGGCACCGGCTGGTTGATGGGGAAATACGGCCTCACGATTGATAATCTGCTGGCCGTCGAGATTGTCCTGGCCGATGGACGAGTGAAGAGGGCCAGCGCTGAGGAGCATCCCGACCTCTTCTGGGCCGTGCGAGGGGGAAGCGGCAACTTCGGCATTGTCACGACCTTCGAGTTTCGCCTGCACCCGGTGGACACCTTACTGGCGGGCATGCTGCTCTATCCGCCGACCAGGGCAAGAGAGCTCTTGCGCCTGTATAGCGACCTCACGCGCACTGCTGCCGACGACCTGACGGTCAGTGCAGCACTGGCAAGCACTCCTGACGGGCCGATGCTGGCTCTCGGCCTCTGCTACTGTGGATCGTTGACGGAAGGCGAACGACTTCTCGAACCCATCAGGACCGCCAGCGCTCCGCTGGCCGATATGGTGCGCCCCATGTCCTACCTGGAACTCATCTCAATGCTCGATGCCTTCGTCCCAGCCGGACGCTGCTACTATAGTAAAGCCCACTCGCTGCCCACGCTCTCCGAGGAACTCTTCGATGCCATCATCAAGGCTCATACCTCGCGGCCTGCGCCCTGGACGCAAATCGTGCTCCAGCATGTGCATGGCGCGGCCAGCCGTGTTGATCCGACTGCCACGGCGTTTGCGCTGCGTCAGGACTACCACTCCCTGCAAATCATGATCGTCTGGGAGGAGGCAGCCCGTGAGGCAGACAGGCAAATCGGATGGGTGCGCAACCTCTGGAGGGCCACAGAACCCTTTGCGAGCAGCGGAACCTACATCAATTTCCTGGGCAGTGAAGAGGACGAGTCGGCGGCTGTGCGGGCCAGCTATGGTCCCAACTACGAGCGACTGGTGCACGTCAAGAACGCCTATGATCCGACTAACTTCTTTCATGTCAATCACAATATTAAGCCGACGAGATAGGAGGATCACATGAACACAACCAATCCGGCAGGGCAAAGCTATGTGATGGCGTTCTCCACAGAAGAAGTCCGGCGCTTACAGGCGATGGCCGCACTCCTCGCACCAACGACCACACGACTGCTGAAGAGGGCAGGGATTCGAGCCGGGATGAAGGTGCTGGAGGTGGGCAGTGGAGCAGGCGACGTTGCCCTGCTCGCTGCCGACCTGGTTGGTCCAACCGGTGCGGTGGTCGGCATAGAGAGCAACCCGGCCATGCTGGCTCTTGCGCGAGCGCGGACACAGGCCGCCGGGTTCAGCACGGTTTCGTTTGTGGAAGGCGATCTCACCCGGCTCCAGCTCGACACCGAGTTCGATGCGGTGGTCGGTCGCTGTATCTTGCAGCATCTCAACAACCCTATCGCCGCGCTTCGCCACCTGGTACGCCATCTGCGGCCCGGCGGTATCGTGGCTTTCCAGGAGATCGACATTCCTCCTGCAGGAGCCAGCTTTCCCCTGGTCCCACTGTACGAGCAGATGTATTCCTGGGGCAGGGAAGGCTTGCAACGGGCGGGACTGGATAGTCGCTTTGGTCTGCAACTGTACCGGGTGTTCCTGAATGCGGGCTTGCCAGCCCCGCAGCTTCATTGCGATGCCTTTGTGGGGGCCGGGTCGGATTGGGGCTGGTATGAGATCATCGCCGAATCGGTACGCAGTCTGTTGCCGGTGATCCTCAAATACGGCATCGCGACAGCCGAGGAGATCGGGATCGATACCCTGGCAGAACGCTGCCGCGAGGCGATGGTGAGTCAACGTAGTGTGGCAATAGGCCCCAGTTACATCTCTGCCTGGACACGTCTCCAGCACAGTGAATAGATAACGGAGGGAGATCCGATGGAACCACATGTGCGGTGACGAAGGGCCTGGCCGAAGATCTGGTGCTGGCGGCCAATTCGCCGGAGTTGTCAACAGTGATTGTCCGTCCTCGCCTGATCTGGGGACCGGGTGATACAGACAGTTTGCCCCAGTTGATAGCAGCCGTTCGTTCCAGGAGGTTCGCCTGGATCGATGGCGGTCACTACCTGACCTCGACGTGTCATGCTGTTGTGGCGGGAGGAGACTATGCAACAAACAGAACAATCAACCCTTGCTTCAACTGGAGCACCGCACGTATCACCTTCTGTTCTGAACGGGGGTAGCGCACCGGTGAGACTGTGGTTGGCGCTGGCCGCGGTGATCATTGGATACTTCATGGGCACCCTCGACTTGACGATTGTGAATATCGCCATCCCTGCCATCCAAACCAGCCTCAAGAGCGATTTGGCTGCGGTCAGTTGGGTGTTGAATGCGTACAATCTGGCGTTTGCGGTCCTGCTCGTCACCGGCGGGCGACTGGCCGACCAGTATGGACGCAAACGCCTCCTCATGCTGGGGATGAGCCTGTTCACCCTGGCTTCTCTCGGGTGCGCACTGGCACAGCCGCTTGGGCAGTTCAGCGGCTTGCCGGCGATTGGCTGGCTGATCGGGTTTCGCGTGTTGCAGGCCTGGCGGCACGGTGTGAGATCGTGAGCGGGAATGTCTTGCAGGATGAGATACCACCGGGGGCCGATCTCTATCTGCTCTCGCTGATCTTGCATGACTAGGACGATGAGCAGGCAGTATCTCTTCTGAAAAGCTGTCGCCGGGCCATGTCGAGCACAAGCAAGCTGGTCCTGGTCGAGTATGTGGTTGGGGAACAGGGGCCGACCGAGCGGGAAGCGCGAGAAGATCTCTTCATGCTCGTGGTCACAGGAGGACGCGAACGGACGGTAGAGCAATTCCGCACGCTGCTCTCCAAAGCCGGTCTCCAGCTCTCCAGGATGGTGCCGACGCAAGGGCGCCGGAGCGTGATGGAAGCCATTCCTTAGACGAGGATCATTTGCTCGATATCCAGGTGATCAACTTCACGGTCAAGCTTGGCCTTGTAGGCCAGCAGTTCGTCCTTGGGCATGATCGCGGCCTCCACGCCGTAGAGGTGGACGTATGTGGAAGCTGTGAAATCGATGCCCTGCTCTTCCCAGCGACCATCGCGGTGGTTATAGAAGCGCGGATGGGTAGTAGACTCGGCGATTTCGATCTGCATGCCCTGATAGTTGAGCGCCAGATACAGCAGATCCCACGAAGCACTGCGGTAGGGCGACCATGCGCGGATGAGGTAGGGTTGGATTTCAGCCAGAAAAGCCTGGAAATGCGGGCTACCCTGTAACGACGCGTACATGTCGATATCAACCAGCGGGCGCGTCGCTCCATACGCTTTGGCTGCCATCCCACCACAAATCTGATAGGGGATAGCGTAGCGATTCAGTAGAGAGATGATCCAACTCAGCGCCCGGCCAATTTTCTGGGGGTCATTGGTCGCTTCAATCATGGGGTATGCGTCCATCACTGGGCCTCCCCGGCGAGCTGCTGTGCCTTGAGCATTGCTACTTCTGACCGAAAGGTCGCCTCCAATTCCTGGCGACGCGGCTCTGGAAGGAAGCTGCAACGCATCCCGTTCAAGAGAATCTCGTCGATGGCAGCAACATCGAGGCCGAAGTCGGTTGATAAACGTAGGACCTCTTCATTGAGCGTCATCTGAAAGAGCGCCGGGTCATCAGTGCTGACGGTGATAGGAATACCCGCAGCGCGTAGGCGAGGGAGCGGATGAGCTGTGTACGCAGGGTAGACACCAAGGAGGAGGTTGCTGGTGGGTGTGATGTCCAATGGGATATGATGTTGCGCGAGATAGCTCACCAATGCCGGATCCTCTACGGCGCGTACCCCGTGTGCAATCCGCTCAGCACCAAGAGCCGTGAGCGCGCCCCAGATGCTCTCCGGCCCCGAGAGTTCACCGGCATGCGGCGTACTATGCAACCCGGCACGCAGTGCCCGCCCGAAGTAAGGCGCGAAGGGTTCGGGAGGCGCACCTACTTCAGCGCCCGCCAGTCCGAGCGCCACGACACCGTCGTCTTTCCCCTCTATCGCCACGCCGGTCACATAATCCGCCATGGGCCACGTGCGCGTAGGGTCCACCCATCGGCGTACGATATTAAAGATCCAATTGATCTCGATATTGAAATCCGCTTGCGCGCGTACTCTCCCACGTTGCATGCCGGAGAAGTACACATCGTGGGGCACGCCAAGCAGGTGATGGGTGCTGGGTGTCACGGTCACTTCGGCGTAACGAACGTGTTGCCGGGCCATCTCGGCTCCCAGTTCGTAGACGATCTGCTCGTAGTCCTCGCGCGTTTTCAGGCAGCGGACGACCATCAGAAAGATTTCGATGAA